>Ga0209181_10011531_pt1 | contig 11309 bp, 12 predicted proteins | sample MAT05_FD_187208 | JGI IMG/M metagenome (GOLD analysis project Ga0209181, IMG submission 187208) | Freshwater microbial communities from Lake Fryxell liftoff mats and glacier meltwater in Antarctica - MAT-05 (SPAdes) (version 2) | ecosystem: Environmental > Aquatic > Freshwater > Ice > Liftoff... | reverse complement strand
GTCGCGATACTAGCGATAACCGGGCCAGCGCCAATACGGGAAGGCCCGATGTTGCTGCGGGCGCCGTGGCCCGACCGCGCTGACACCTTTCGAGCCTGCCTCGCCGCCTTGCTGGCCACCACCCCAAAACACCGCCAATCACGCCACCATGAACGACGCCTTGCTGACCCATTACGGCCCGGCCACACCGCTGCACCCCGTCGTGCTGGACTCACCGCACTCGGGCCGGCGCTTTCCGGCCGACTTTGGCAGTGTGCTGGACGAGGCCGCACTGCGCGACGGCGAGGACTGCTTCATCGATGCGCTTTGGCGGCCCGCTGCCGAACGCGGTATCCCGCTGCTGGCGGCGGAGTTTCCGCGCACCTACATCGACCCGAACCGCCACCCCGTATCCACACCCTGCGACCCTGTAGACCAACCGCGCATTCATCGAAGTGTGGAAACCTGCCGGACCAGACAGAACCCCTCAACTTGGTTCCACTCGGGAGGGGATGCGATGTCGAGTGCATCACCCAGGTCTTGAGGGTTGTAATGATGGACCCACTCGCTACGGTGGACTAATGGTGCGCCCGGCACTTACGGGAAATTTCAGAGAGGGCTGCGGCAATGGCCCAACCAAAGAGCCACTTCATGTCTGCTGGCCACCAGCCGGACCCATGCCCAAACCGCTTGGTTGAACGGGCGCATCATGGGTTGGGTGTCGGACCCTGGGTGCCAGCCGACAAGCACCGCTACCTTTGCGAGTACCTGTGGGCGACCCGGTACGCATGGGCATCCCCAGCCTGGAAGGCGCGGGTGCTACTGGACCCATTCTGTGGGCCAGGCCGCATCCAAGTACGCGGCGAAAACTTCACCCGCGACGGTGGCGTTGTGGCTGCCTGGCGTGAATCAGTGGCCTCGGGCGCCCCGTTCACCCATATCCTGATTGGCGACAAGGACCCCGCGCGCGCTAACGACTGCGCCGGCCGCCTGCGCGCTCTGGGCGCACCCGTGCAAAGTTTTACCGGGCCGGCGTCGGACACTGTGCCCCTTATGGTGAAGGCCGTGCCCGGCCAGGCACTCACGTTGGCGTATGTGGATCCCTACAACCTGGAGTTGCTGCGCTTCGACATGTTCCAGGCGCTGGCACCGCTGCGGGTGGACATCGCCGCCCACTTCAGCACCATGGACCTGCACCGCAATGTGGAGATGGAGTTTGACCCACAGCGCGACCGATTTGACGGCACCGCACCGGGTTGGCGCACCCACCCAGAGATCATCGGCGTCAGCAAAAAGAATGTGCCCTTGCAGTTTTTGCGGTACTGGCAAGACAAGGTGGTTGGGCTAGGCTACGTGTGCAGCCAGGCCATGCCACTGGTGCATAACGACGAAGGGCACGCGCTGTACCGCCTGGTGTTTTTCGCCCGCAGTGATTGGCCGATGAAGATTTGGGGCGACATTGCCCGCAGCGGCGTAGCGCAGCGCGGTTTCGACTTCTAGCCGGCCACTGGCTCACCATTTGAGCCCTCGACGGGATAATCTTCAGCACTCCACTCCACTGGAAGCACCACCATGGCCAACTTCAGCACGATCGAATGGACCGAAGTCACCTGGAACCCGGTGACCGGCTGCTACAAGATCAGCCAGGGCTGCAAACACTGTTATGCCGAGCGCATGGCCGCCCGCTTGCACCTGATGGGCAGCGCACGCTACGTCAAGGGCTTCGAGCCCACGCTCCATTGGGACCTGGTCGACCAGCCACGGCGCTGGAAGAAGCCGCGCACGGTGTTCGTCAACAGCATGAGCGACCTGTTCCAGGAAGACGTGCCGGCCGATTTCATCGCGGCTGTGTTCAAGACCATGGCTGAGACGCCGCAGCACACCTACCAAGTGCTTACCAAACGTAGCGACCGGCTACTTGAGCTGGCCCCCATGCTGCCCTGGCCCGCCAACGTGTGGATGGGCGTCAGCGTTGAGGATGATCGGGTGGTGGACCGCATACACGACCTGCAGCAAGTGCCGGCGGCCGTGCGATTCTTGTCCTGCGAGCCGTTGATCGGCCCACTGACTGACCTGCCGTTGGCAGGCATCCACTGGGTGATCGTGGGCGGAGAGTCGGGTCCCGGCGCGCGTCCAATGCAGCCGGAGTGGGTAGAGCATATCCACCAGCAAACCGAAGCCGCCGGTGCAGCGTTCTTTTTCAAGCAGTGGGGCGGCGTGCGCAAGCACACCACGGGCAGAACATATGCCGGTCGCACCTGGGACAACATGCCGCGCGCAGCCTCGCTGGCCGGGACGGCGTGACTTGCTTTACACCGCACCCCCTTGCCTGGATCGAAGCAGTTCAAATGAATCACAAATTTGATATATGCTCCGCTGGCGGTTCTTGACATACGTGTCGCCATCCGGGCGCAACGACACCCAGAAAGAAGTCGATCGCTATGACGACTACTCCCGCGAGGCGTTTCAGCGCGCGGTTGCTCACCTGGCGGCCGCCACAATCGATAAGTGGGACGAGCCGCATGCCAAGAAGCTGAACGGCAAACACAAGCTGCATGAAGTGCGCTATCGGGCTGACAACTGCGCCACCCGCGCCGTCGGTTGCTTCGGGCCGGGGCCAAACCAGTTCACCATCACGCTGATCTGCACCCACAAACAAAATGTCTACAAACCTCACGACGCCATCGCGACTGCTGGCCGGCGCGCCGAGCAAATCCAAGTTGGGCAAGCCTCGGTGGCTGCTCTCCAGATCTATGGAGAAGACTTTCCATCGGATGCTGATGCGGCCTAGCGCCCGTCACGCTTACGTGCAGGCCGAGGTCACAACTGCGCTGGCGCACCAGGTGCGCAATTTGCGCATGCAGCGCGGCTGGACGCAGCGCGATCTGGCCAAACGGCTAGGCACCACCCAGGCGGCAGTGTCACGCCTGGAAGACCCCGGCTACGGCCGGCCCACGCTGAAGACACTTTTTCAACTCAGCCAGGTGTTTGACACCGGATTGCAGGTGCGCTTCGTATCGACAGTGGGCATGCTGCGCGACACTTGGCGGCCCAGCCCCGGAGCTGATTTGGTCGCTCCGTTTGAAGAAGAGGCCGACAACGTCGGCTTTATCGACTACACACCGGGTCGGTCCACAGCTTATGCGCAAGCCATCGTGCTCGACAGCACCAGCACCGTAAGCATCGTGCCCGGTCTTGGTGCACCGTTTGCCCACCTTGACGTGCAATGGGTCACGGTCACTCCGCCAGTCAGTCGCCCTGCACAAACACTCATGATGGAGATGGCCAATGGATGACAACGCACCCGTGCCCGCGCACGCTGCGGCACCCACCGCACCACCAGTGGCACCTATGCTGCTTCGCGATCCGCGGGCTGTCCGGATGTATTGCGACGGCATGTCCCAATTCATGCTTGGCTTTCCCGTCAGCCGATTGCTGCTGCATGACCTCGTCGAGCGAAACGCCGATGTCCCTGGTGCGCCCGAGGTACGCCACGTGGTGGGCGAGATCGTCATGCCCACGGCTGGCCTGATCGACATGGCCAAAAACATTCTGGCTGCTGTCAGCCAGAACAAGGCCGTGCTGCTCAAGATCGAGGCCGACTTCAGCACCCAGCTACGCGTCAGCGTGCAGGCGCTTGACGCAGACGGCCGCCCACCCACTTGAATTTGGGCGGCAAGCGCCCCCAACGGCCCGCCATGAGCGGGTTTTTTTGCTTATTCAAGTGCGATCTTGTGATCGCAGAGTTCCTGGGTAAGCCAAACCCCATCGCCAAGCCGCGCTGACGCCGGTTAAAGTCAATCGCGGACCTACCCTTCAGGAGTTTGCGCGATGGCGATCAAGAGTGACATCCTGACTGATGACGGTCGCTCCATCCGGGGGGTACAGCCCGAGCCTGCCGACAAACCCGAAGCGCTGGCCGCAGCGCTGGGCATCGCCGGGGTCGGCGCGGTGATCGTGATGGCGGGTGGCGACGACGAAGCCGACGAGCTGCTGCGCCCGCGCCTGGTGCAATTGGTGGGCCGCGGCCTGGTGCGCGCGGCGCGCGATGCCAACGCGCTGTGCATTGCCCGCGGCGGTGCCGGCGGCGTGGCCAGCCTGGTGGGCCGCGCCGTGGCCGACATCGACAACCCGCCGCCGCTGCTGGGCGTGGCGCCCGCGCTGCAGCTGCGCCTGCCCGGCCAGCCCGCCGAAGGAGAGGGTGCGCGCCAGCCACTGACACCGGGCTTGAGCCACCTGCTGCTGACCGCCGGTGCCGAATGGGGCGCCGAGCTGCGCAGCAAGATCGACGTGGCGCAGGCGCTGGCCGCCGGCAAGCCGGTGATGATGGTGGTGATCGGCGGCGGCGCCGGCACGGCGGCCGAGGTGCTGCAGGCGGTGCGCCGGCGCTGGGCGGTGCTGCTGGTCAAGCGCAGCGGCGGCGCGGCCGACGACCTGGCGCGCCAGTGGGAGGCGCGTGAGGCCGACCACGACGACCCGGTGGTGGCCGAGATCCTGGCCGACGGCAACCTGACCTGCATCACACTGGGCGAAAAGGTGGGTGATGCGGTCGAGACCCTGGCGCGCCAGGTGCTGCGCCAGTCGGGTGGCGAGAGTGTGCTGCGCCAGGCCTGGCGGCGCTTTGCAGCTATCGACAGCGCGGCGGTGCGCCAGCAAACCGACTTCATGACCTCGCAGTGGCGCGTCCTGGCGCTGGGCGTGCTGGCCGTGTTCTTGGCCATCGTGCACTTGCTGCTCAAGGACGCCGGCGTGCAGGGCTCGCCAGGCACGCCGGGTACCGCCGGCACACCGGGCAGCGCGCCGATGACCGCCGCCGGCCTGCTCTACAAGGCGCTGGGTTACATCCTGATTGCACTGCCGATCGGCACCTCGGTGCTGATCGCCGCCACCAACCGCTTCAAGCCCGGCAAACGCTGGATCCTGCTGCGCTCGGCCGCCGAGAGCATCAAGCGCGAGATCTACCGCTACCGGCTGCGCAGCGACGCCTACGGGTCGGACGCCACCCGCGAGAAAAACCTGTCCAAGGCGATCGAGGACATCACCCGCCGGCTGGCCCGCACCGAGGCCAACACCACCGCGCTGCCGGTCTACACCGGGCCGATCCCGCCGCCCAATGCCGCCAGCGCACGCGACGACGGGCTGAGCTTTCTGGGCACCGACCAGTACGTGCGCATGCGGCTGGAAGACCAGCTGGCTTTCTACCGCCGCAAGACCGTCGCGCTGGAGGCGCAGTTGCAGCGCCTGCAGTACGCCGTGCTGGGCGCGGGCGCTGCCGGCACCTTGCTGGCGGCACTGGGCGACAGCTGGGTGATCTGGATCACGCTGAGCACCGCGCTGGGCGCAGCCTTCATGAGCTTTTTGGGCTACCGGCAGATCGAGACCACGCTGGTGGGCTACAACCAGACCGCGACCGACCTGGACAACCTGCTGTCGTGGTGGACCTCACTGCAGCCGGAGGAGCAATCGCTGCGTGACAACGTCGAGGCGCTGGCCAGCCACACCGAGCAAGTCTTGTCGGACGAGTTGGCCGGTTGGACCCAGCGCATGACCGACGCGCTGGAGAAGCTGCGGCCCAAGGACGACACCAGCGAGCCGGCGGCGCCGGTGGCGCAACCGGCGCCAGCAGCCGCAGCGCTGGCGGCAGATGAGCCCGCCGTAGAAGCCGCGCGTCAGCCGGCGCAAGACTCCACCCTGGAGCCGGAGCCGGCCGTTGACGACGCCGCCAAGGCGGACACCGACCTGGCCGTCACCCGGGCCGACGAAGCCGGCGCGGTCAAGAAGCCCTGACGCAGGTGCTCGCCACATCACACGCGGCGAGCCGGCGACGCGCGGACCTCACAACTTCTCGGTCTCGCCACCCCGGGGTTGCCAGACCATCAGCCGCCGCTCCAGCCGCCCCACCGCAGCGTCCAGCGCCAGCGCAAAGCCGGTCAGCACCAGGATGCCGGCCATCACCGTGTTGATGTCGAACACGCCCTCGGCCTGGTGAATCAGATAACCCACGCCGCTGGCCGAACCCAGGTACTCACCCACCACGGCGCCGACAAACGCCAGGCCCACGCTGGTATGCAGCGACGAAAACACCCAACTCGTGGCGCTGGGCAAATAGACATGGCGCAGCAACTGGCGCGGGCTGGCGCCCAGCATTCGGGCGTTGGCCAGGATCACCGGGCTGACCTCTTTCACGCCCTGGTAGACGTTGAAAAAGACGATGAAAAACACCAGCGTCACGCCCAGCGCCACCTTGCTGGCGATGCCCAGACCAAACCAGACCGCAAAAATCGGCGCCAGGATGATGCGCGGCATCGCGTTCATCGCCTTGACATAGGGCTCCAGCAGCGCGCTGGCCATCGGGCTGAGCGCCAACCACAGGCCACCGGCCAGGCCGGCCACTGACCCGATGACAAACGCCAGCAGCGTCTCGACCAGCGTGACCCACAGGTGGCTGTAGATATCGGCGTCAAGCACAAACCAATGCCAGATCCGGCCCAGCACCTTGAGGGGCTCACCAAAGAAAAACGCCGCCTGCTGGTCGTTTTCGAACATCACGTTGGGCAGCAGCCCCGGCGTGGTCATCGCATGCCAGAAGGCGAAGATCGCCAGCAGCAGGGCCAGTTGCCAGACGCGCAAGTTGCGCGGATTGGGTTTGAGGGTGGCCCACATCACACTCACCTCAGGCGCCCACCGGCTGCAACTGCTGCCGGTAGCCCTTGAGCACTTCGTCGCGCAGCACCGCCCAGATCGACCGGTGCAGGTCGATGAAACGCGGGCTGGTGCGCACCTCGGCCACGTCCCGCGGCCGCTCCAGATCGACCACAAACTCACCGATCGGGTGCGACGCCGGCCCGGCGCTCAAGACCACCACCCGGTCGCTCAGCGCAATCGCCTCGTCCAGGTCGTGGGTGATGAACAGCACCGCTTTTCGAGCCTGTTCACCCCCAGGCGCTTCGCGCTGGCCCCCCGAGGGGGCGCGCAGCAGGCTTGGGGCGGCCCGGCGCCCGCTGCCGGCTTGCCACAAGTCCAGCAACTCGTTTTCCATCAGCTGCCGGGTCTGGATGTCGAGTGCCGAAAACGGCTCGTCCATCAGGATGATGTCAGGGTCGAGCACCAGGGTCTGCGCCAGCGAGGCCCGTTTGCGCATGCCCCCGCTCATCTGGTGCGGGTAGCGGTCGCCAAAGGCGCCCAGGCCGACCCGGCGCAGCCAGTCCTCGGCCAGATCACGGGCAGCCGCGGGCGCCACACCGCGAAACGCCAGCCCGGCCATCACATTGCCCAGCGCGGTGCGCCAGGGCATCAGGCTCTCGGTCTGGAACATGTAGCCGGCGCGTGCATTGATGCCCACCAGCGGCGCGCCAAACACGCTGACCAAACCGGTGCTGGGCGCCAGCAGGCCCGCGCCCAGGTTGAGCAGCGTGCTCTTGCCGCAGCCGGTGGGGCCGACCACCGAGACAAACTCGCCCGCGCCCACGGTCAATGACACGCCGGCCACCGCGGTATAGCGCTGGCCAGGTTTGTCGCGCGAGACGAAGGTGCAGGACACGTCCTGCAGCGACAGCGCCGGTGTCACCGGGCTGGATGCCGCGCCAACGCCGCCCTGACGAAGTCGTCGGTGTAGACCGCCTGCAGGTCGATGCTGGCCTTGGCGATCTCGGGGTCGATGCTGGCCAGCGCACGGCGCGCCGTCTCGGGGCCGGCCGCCGGAAACAGGCCGTCGGCAGACAAAGCGCCCTTGGCCGCCAGGAAGGCATCGATGTAGACCGCACGGTCGCCCAGCAGGTAGGTTTCAGGCACGGTCTTGATGATGTCGCCGGGGCCGGCTTTCTGGATCCACTGGTTGGCGCGCACGATGGCCGTGACCAGCGCCTGCACCGTGCGCGGGTTTTTGTCGATGAAGCTTTGCGGCAGGTACAGGCAGCCGGCCGGCATCGGCCCGCCAAACACCTTCTCGGCCTCGGCCAGGATGCGGGTGTCGCTGATGATCTTCAGGTCATTGCTGCGGGTCAGCAGCGAGATCACCGGGTCCAGATTGGCCAATGCGTCGATCTGGCCCGAGCGCATCGCCGCCACCGCGCCGGCACCCGCACCCACGCCGATGATGCTGACGTCGCTGGGTTTGAGCCCGGCCTTGGCCAGCACGAAGTTGGCCATCACGTTGGTACTGCTGCCCGGCGCGGTGACGCCGATCTTCTTGCCCTTCAGGTCGGCCACGGTCTTGAAACCGGCCATCGTCTTGGGGTTGATGCCCAGCACGATCTGCGGCGCCCGGCCCATCAGCACCACGGCGCGCAGCTTCTGGCCCTTGGGCTGCATGTTGATGGTGTGCTCGAACGCGCCCGCCACCACGTCGGCACTGCCACCCACCAGCGCGCGCAGCGCCTGGCTGCCGCCGGCGAAATCCACAACTTTGACGTCCAGCCCCTCGGCCTTGAAGTAGCCCAGCTGCTCGGCGATGGTCAGCGGCAGGTAGTACAGCAGGTTCTTGCCGCCCACCGCCAGCGTGAGCTGGGGTTTTTCGACCGCCTGAAGGGCAGTTTGGGCATGCCCGATGGGCGCAGCAGCGCACAGGGCGGCACCCGATGCGGCCAGGAAAGCGCGGCGTTGCAGGGTCATCGGGGGGCTCTCGGGTATGGGTTGTAGTGGGTCGGACGGATTGACGACTTTAACCAAACCGCCGTGGCTCAGCCCGGCAGGCGCACTGGCAGGTCGGTAAAGCCGCGCACGAAGTTCGACAGCGTGCGCTGCGGCGGGCCCACCACCTCGATGGCCGGGAAGCGCGGCAACAGCTCTTGCCACAGAACCCTGATCTGCATCTCGGCCAGCCGGTTGCCGACGCAGCGGTGGATGCCAAAGCCGAACGACAGGTGCTGGCGCGGCCGGGCGCGGTCGATGATGAAGCGGTGGGCCTGGGTGATGGCGTCCTCATCGCGGTTGCCCGACAGGTACCACATCACCACCTTGTCGCCTTTTTTGATGGCCTTGCCGCCCAGCGTGGTGTCGGCCAATGCGGTGCGGCGCATGTGTGGCAGGGGGCTTTGCCAGCGGATGATCTCGGGCACCAGGCTGTCTACCATCGCAGGGTTGGCGCGCAGCTTGGCCCACTCGGCCGGGTTCTGGTGCAGCGCCAGCACACCGCCGCTCATCGAGTTGCGGGTGGTGTCGTTGCCACCGACGATCAAGAGCAGCAGGTTGCCGAGAAACTCGCGCGGCGACATGTGGCGGGTGGCCGGTGCATGCGCCAGCATCGAGACCAGATCGTTGGCCGGTGGCGCATTGACACGCTCGTTCCACAGCCGGGTGAAGTAGGTCAGGCACTGACCCAGTTCGGCGCTGCGGGCCTCATGCGACTCGACGATATCGCCCTGCCCTGGCACGGCAGTGGCCACGTCGGACCAGCGGGTGAGCAGCCGCCGGTCCTCGAACGGAAAGTCGAACAACGTGGCCAGCATCTGCGTGGTCAGCTCGATCGACACCCGCTCGACCCAGTTGAAGGTCTGGTCGCGTGGCAGACCGTCCAGCACCCGGACGGTGCGCTCGCGGATGGTGGCCTCCATCGACGCCAGGTTGCCCGGCGCGACGATGGGGGCAACGCTCTTGCGCTGCGCGTCGTGCTTGGGCGGGTCCATCGCGATGAACATCTGCAACCGGTCGTCCATCGGCGCATCGAACAGGCCGATGCCGCCGTGCGACCAATCCGACGAATACAGCGCATGGCTGGTATCGACCTGCATGATGTCGGCGTATTTGGTGACCGACCAGAACGGGCCGTAATAGCCGTTGCTGTGCCAGTGCACCGGGTCGTCGCGGCGCAAACGCTCGAAGTAGTGGCCGATGCTGTCGTCCTGGAACAGCCGCGGCTTGCTGACGTCGATCTGGTCCAGCGGCATCGCAAATGCCTCGTCGCGAGCGCGACGGTTGGCCTCGGCGGCGGTGTCGGCGTTGGCGGGCGTGGTGGAGGTCGGGTTGATGTCGGTCGTCATCGCGGCAGTCCTCAGGCGGTTTTGGGCAGAGCAGGCAATCCAGGCCGCAAGTCTCGCCCAGCCCGGGCACCCGGACAGCCCCGACATACCCGGGCTGTCGCACAGGTTCGGCGGGGGTTGTCGTCCAGGCAGGTTGGTCGGACCGGCAGGCTGCCAGCGGCCGCCCTACCATCGACGCCATGAATTGCGGGCTGCGCCCGCCCCACCGCCAGGAGACCCCCGCGATGTCAGGTTCCACCCCCGCTGTCTTGCTCATCACCGGCGCCGGCCGAGGCATTGGTGCGGCCACCGCCCGTCTGGCCGCGCAGCGCGGCTGGGACGTGGCTGTCAACTACACCCGCGACACCGCCGCGGCCGAGGCCGTGGCCGCCGCGGTGCGCGCACTCGGGCGGCGCGCCATCACCGTGGCGGCCGACGTGGCCGACGAGCCGGCCGTGCTGGCGATGTTTGGCCGCATCGATGCCGAACTGGGGCGGCTGTCGGGCTTGGTCAACAACGCCGGGATCGTGGCAATGAAGGCCCGGCTGGACGAGATGGACCTGGCACGCTGGCAGCGGCTGTGGGCGGTCAACATCACCGGCAGCCTGCTGTGCGCCCGCGAGGCAGTGCGGCGCATGAGCACCCGGCACGGCGGCGCGGGCGGCGCCATCGTCAACCTCAGCAGCGTAGCCGCACGGCTGGGCGCGCCCCACATGTACATCGACTACGCCGTCAGCAAGGGCGCGATCGACACTTTCACCACCGGCCTGGCGCAGGAAGTGGCGGCCGAGGGCATCCGGGTCAACGCCGTGCGGCCGGGCATCATCGACACCGACATCCATGCCGACAGCGGTGACCGGGGCCGGCCACAAGCCGCCGCCGCGATGATCCCGATGCAACGCCCGGGCACCGCCGACGAGGTGGCTGCGGCCATCCTCTGGCTGCTGTCGGCCGAGGCCAGTTACACCACTGGCGCGATCCTGGACGTGGGCGGTGGGCGATGAGATGGCGGACGGGTGGCCGGCGTGTGGCGGCTCTGAGCTGCCTTTCGTTTTTTGGCCCGTAACCGGCCGTTCGTGGGTGTTGTGCGACCGCACCGCGCCGGGCTGGCGTGCCCCGCTCCGTGTCATTCCGGGCCGGAAAACCACCGGCCCTCCCTTCTTTACCTGCGCGGGACACGCCAGCCCGACCCGGCGCTACGCCACCTGCTGCGCGCGCTGGGTTTTCAAGCCAACGCACGCGGCAATGGTGGCGGCGGCCAAGGGCGTTGGGTGACCGGATCCCGTAAGTAAAGGAGGAGATGTCGGCCAGCTGGCCGGCATCGGGGGACATGGAGGGAGCCGGTTGCCCGACGGCCTTGGTTGCCTCGCGCCG
>Ga0209181_10011529_pt1 | contig 11310 bp, 9 predicted proteins | sample MAT05_FD_187208 | JGI IMG/M metagenome (GOLD analysis project Ga0209181, IMG submission 187208) | Freshwater microbial communities from Lake Fryxell liftoff mats and glacier meltwater in Antarctica - MAT-05 (SPAdes) (version 2) | ecosystem: Environmental > Aquatic > Freshwater > Ice > Liftoff... | reverse complement strand
ATCTAGCCCAACATCTTTTGCCTCTACATAACCCACTAGCAACTCTCGCCGCTTTACCGTAAAATCTGGAATCCCAGCTTTATTGCCTTTTTCCTCAATCACCGCATCAATGCCATCAGCAGGATCATCCAACAAATCTTTCAACGCTGGGTAATGGCTACGTTCACTGCCTTTTTGCAGATTCTTTTGAATCGACTTGAGATAAGTATCAAACGAGAATGGCATTGTGCTTTTAGCTTTGGTGCAATGGGTGATTTAGGGGCTGAGTTTGGTTAATGCGCGATTCCCTTTGGGAGTCCTTTGGATAGCTTCGCTAACGTTGAACGAATCGCCACTGTTGCACCAGATTTTTCAGCGGCTCCGCTAACCAGTGATCATATTGAGGATAAATCGGCAGACGGGGCACCAGTCGCCAACCTGCTGCACCTAAAATGTTTCCTAACTCGCCATCCACAAGGTGAGAATAATTTGGGTTCACTTCATCGCGGGGACTAATGCCGCCCAAATCTCTCGCTCCAGCCTTTAAACAGGCAATTAAATCGATTGAATGGTGCATCAAGTTAGGAGGAACTTGGATGGCAACATCTGCGGGTAAAATCTGACGGGCGATCGCCACCAGGCTAACCAATTCTTCTGGGCTAAATGCCAAACCACCCCAAGCTTCTTGCTGTCCAGGGCTGTAGGGTTGCAAAATCACTTCTTGAATATGATGATACTGGCGATGAATTTGGGCGATCGCCTCTAAGGTTTCCCAGCGATCGCGATCGGTTTCCCCAATTCCTAACAGCAGTCCAGTTGTAAACGGAATTTGCAGTTCACCCGCCTGGATTAGCTGCTGTAACCGCAAGTTGGGTTGCTTACTCGGTGCCTGACGATGAACCGTTTTCAGCAGTTCTGGAGTGAGCTGCTCTAGCATTAGCCCCATCGACACATTGACGGTTTTGAGCAACTGCATTTCTGAAACGCTCAAGGGTCCGGCGTTGGTGTGGGGCAAAAAGCCGAGCGCTAATGCCTGTTCACAATGCTCATAAATATGCTTAATCCATGCAGCACGTCTCGCGCTTTGGGGATGAACCTCTCCGCTCAACACCAAAATTTCAATTACAGGGGGTGCAGATTGGTGGAGCGATCGCAGCGTCGCTTCCGCCTCTGTCAAGCTTAACCAAGGACTTTGCCCCGGATCAGCCCGAAAATTACAGTAAGTACAGCGGTTAAAGCATTCATAGGTTGGAACCAGCGTATAGGCAGGACTGTAGGTAATTGTTTTAGACAGACTCGCGTTAGGTGCAACCAACATCAGGCTCTAACTAAATATCATTCCTTTCAACCCTACATTTGATTGCGGGTTATTGACAGCACCAAAATGTTTCTTGATCCTGACAACTGCGGCGTTTCGCGTAGATATTTTTCACATGAGTTTTCACGGTATTTAGACTAATTTGCAAAGTTTCAGCAATTTCTTGATAGGAATGTTCTTTTCGCAGCAACAGCCAAATTTCTGATTCTCGCTCTGTCAAGTCATACTTCTTTCGCTGAACGCGCAAATCTTCCTGCAAAACCTCATCGCAGTTTTCTAAAAAAACCACAATCCGCGATCGCGTGTCCCATGCCGTTGCTGGCTTCTCGTAGGCAATAGTCGTTCGCACAGGCTGACTCAATTCACTCTCTTGACTATCCCTATCTCTATCAATCAATTTGGTTTTGTCAAAACCCCTGGATTTTTGGTCGGGTGCATTCTCTAGCCACTGCACCGTCACGCGAATCGTTTGCCCATTGCTTGCAAGATAGTCTTGTACCAAACTTCTCTGAGTAGGCGAGTCCTCTCGGATCATGCGGTGGCAAGCTTCCAGAACGGATAATGGTAACTGGGAATTACAAACTGCGGTTTGGACTGTCGAAATGCAGATTTCTTTTGCTTTTTGATTCCAATACAGCAAGTTGAGATTGCCCGAAACCACTAAAACTCCCTGGGGCATCAACTCTAATAGTTGCCTGCTTAACTTGCTAAACTCCACGTCTCTTTTTAAATCAGCATCCGCAAGACGATCAAAAGCTTTTTTAGCAAGCAAAGTAGCAGAACGTCCTGTGCTTAAATGGCTAGCTTGTCGTCGAGGGGCGCGATAGCTCAAAAGCGAACCCAAGCCTGAAGGTTCAACTGACTGGGTACGTAGGGGGCTGGTCATAGAAGTCACCTCAAGTGAATGCGCTCATTCTCAGGGCTGATGGGGTGAAGACACAATGAGAAAACCGCAGATCACCCAAGCTAGGCGCACCTAATCGATCAGCTTAGAAAAGACACGAAGAGACCTGAAGAAGGGTGAAGTTTTTTTAGAATCCCTTCTCTAAATCGAATCATATATCTGATAATGAGATGCCTTCAACTGAATATCCAAATCTCATTGCTGAGGGATGTACAACTAATAAGCCCTCACCCTAAATCCCTCTTCTCTAGGAGAGAGACTTTCAAACGATTTCTGGTTCCTTTCCTGCGGAAGAGGGCTAGGGCTAGGGCTGATTTTGTCGGCTTTAGGAAAGTCGCACATTGCGTTATTGCCGAGCGATGGCAACTTACAGGAGGAATGTCTAACTGTGAAACCGATCGCTTTAGGTGAGAAAACCAGATTTTTAATCGCTCATCTGGCAGTCTTGATCTTTTGTGTCCAGTACTACCTTCTTCAATTGTCAGTGTAAGCGACCGCAAAGTATTCACTCCTTTAAGGGACTTCTTAAACTTGATGAAGCCTCCTCAGCCTAACTCTTCCCCACTAGACCACTGTGATCCGGGAAATCTTGAACACTTTTTTTCTCAAGCACACCAAAGACGCTATGTGGCGAAGTTGCTCGGTCGAGGAGGCATTACTCGCCGTCGGGCTGAATATTTCATTCGATTATGGGCTTATTTGCTGCTGAAGCAAACGCACGATTTAGCCCCTAAAACCCTTGAACCGTTGGTAAATCTTCGTCCCACTGAAGGCTTAGTATCCTGTACCCATCGCGAAGCAGCGGAGCTATTTTATGGGCAACGGGAGCGGGGGAGCGATCGCGCGGCTGGCATGATGATCGATCAGTTGGCGGCTCTCGGATTGCTGGAAAAGCGCTTTGATGGACAAACACTGTGTTTAGGCATTCGCCCTTTACCAGAACTGATCGCTGAAAAAACAGAACTACCGTCGGTTTTGGTGCCTGATCAGTTCAATCCGCGTACCGATGCTATTCCCGTTGCCAATCTAATTCGGCAGACTTATGCCATGGCCGCAGACGATAGCGCGATTTCACCCCAACGCATTGCGAGAATTCTCCGGCAATGGTCGCAAGACTATCCAAAGGGGATCAGAGTCTTGCGCCGTACTGATAATCTGAATCCAGTCGGAGTTGCAATTCTTTATCCCACGACTATCCAATCAGAAGAAGTTTTTTCCCGTCCTCCAGGCAAAAGCTTTTTTCTAACCTCTAATATTGCAGTTGACCCAGTTGAAATGCCTCCGATTGGAGATAAAAGCTGTTTGGCGGTCTATATAAGAGCATGGGTGATTGACATCAATTATTTACAGCCGCATCACATTTGCGAGTTTCAGAAGGATACCCAAAAGGCATTGCGGCAAATGCAGGCTGATTTTCCGAACCTTTGCGATTTATACTCTCCGGTCATTCACCCGCTGTATGAAGAATTACGAATGCTACTTGGGTTTCAACGAACCTGTGAAGAGCATCGCCCTTTCTACTGGATCTATCTAGCACTGGATAGATATTTGGAGTTAGACATCGATCAGGCATTAGCAACCTTGAGCCTGGGAAGTGTTTCCAGCATTTAAATAGCTTAGAGCGATCGCCCTAAGTTGCCACAAATAGCCGCGTTCGATTATGCGGTCTTGCAGAGAATCGTTCGGTTTGCACCGTGTACAAACCGAATATGAATTCAACACTTTACAAAAAAAAACAAATCACTTATCTTGGTTACAGAAGGTTAATTCTTCTGAATCATTGTCAAGTTACACAAAGCACTCATAGAACCATGACAACGACCTTACAGCGCGTCGAGCGCCAGTCCGTATGGCAGAGCTTCTGCGAATGGGTCACCTCTACCAATAACCGCCTGTATGTAGGCTGGTTTGGCGTATTGATGATTCCTACCCTGCTCTCCGCTACGATTTGCTTCATCATTGCGTTTATCGCCGCACCTCCCGTAGACATCGACGGCATTCGTGAGCCAGTCGCAGGCAGCTTGATGTTTGGCAACAACATCATCTCCGGCGCAGTGGTGCCTTCGTCTAACGCGATCGGCTTGCACTTCTACCCCATTTGGGAAGCCGCATCATTGGATGAGTGGTTGTATAACGGCGGACCTTACCAACTCGTTGTCCTACATTTCTTGATCGGCATCTTCTGCTACATGGGACGGGAATGGGAACTCTCCTACCGTTTGGGAATGCGTCCTTGGATCTGCGTTGCGTACTCAGCACCTGTTGCAGCAGCAACCGCAGTCTTCTTGATCTACCCCATCGGACAAGGCTCCTTCTCAGATGGCATGCCCCTTGGCATCTCTGGCACCTTCAACTTCATGTTCGTCTTCCAAGCGGAACACAACATCTTGATGCACCCCTTCCACATGTTGGGCGTAGCCGGAGTATTCGGCGGCAGTTTGTTCAGTGCAATGCATGGTTCATTGGTCACCTCCAGCTTGGTACGTGAGACCACTGAAACTGAATCACAGAACTACGGCTACAAGTTTGGACAAGAAGAAGAGACCTATAACATCGTTGCAGCCCACGGCTACTTCGGACGGTTGATCTTCCAGTACGCATCATTCAACAACTCACGCTCCTTGCACTTCTTCTTGGGTGCATGGCCCGTCATCGGCATCTGGTTGACCTCCATGGGCATCAGCACGATGGCATTCAACCTGAACGGATTCAACTTCAACCAAAGCATCATCGACTCGCAAGGTCGAGTGGTCAGCACTTGGGCAGATGTATTGAACCGTGCCAACCTAGGTATGGAAGTGATGCACGAACGTAATGCACACAACTTCCCCCTAGACTTGGCTGCTGGCGAAGCGACTCCTGTTGCTCTTGTGGCACCTTCCATCAACGGTTAGTCTTCTGACTTGCTCATTTGGTTGAACAGACTTAAGCCCTCCCCTCAGCGGGGAGGGCTTTTTAATGGAGAGGGTTGCATCTAAAATAAGAATATTCATGAAAAGCTCAAGGTTAATCTTTTGAATAAACCGGTTGATGAAGCACTTTCAGACTCAATAGCAAAACAGATTGGCAGTAAAGCTAAATCACCGTTTGAGAATGCGTGCAAGGCAGCTTTAATTCTTAAAGATGTTGCCTATGTTCAGGGATTTCTTAGTTTTGAAGGGCAACCTTTCCACCCGATTGAACATGGTTGGATTGAGTATAGCGATCGCATTGCTGACCCATCCTTGCCTCATCTTGGCAGAAAAGCTACGGATCTTTACTACTTCCCTGCTCAGGAATTGACAGTTAAAGAATTGAAAGCAGCGATCGAGGAAGCGAAGGAAGATTACCCGGAGGATGAGCCATTGCCCATTTATGGTTCTCAACCCTACGAATATTACGGGGATGTCATGCTAGGTGGAAAGGAATACCTCACAGCTTATGAAGCGGCTGTAGCAAAGTGCAAAGAACTAAATCAGCCCCAATTTAGAAACCGTAATTGAGTTGATCTAGTTTTGAATTTGTCACTGAGGAACGTCTAAAAAGCGAGTGCTTAAGATACGTTTTGCGGCTGGGTAAAATGAAGAATGGTAGTGGTTTTCAATTTAAGCAACGTAAAACGCCAACTATTCTCGCACTTGATTTTGATGGAGTCATTTGTGACGGTCGGTTGGAATATTTTCAGTCGGGTTGGCTCACCTATTGCCAAGTCTGGAGTTCTTTAAGCGTAGAGCCGCCAAACGGATTAAGCGATCGCTATAAGCGTTTGTCTGCGGTCATTGAAACCGACCGCGATGTGGCGCTTTTAGTCAGGGCGCTCATGTTAAATATTTCCGACAATGAGATTTTGGGAACTTGGCATGAGTTAGCCCCACAACTTTTGGCGAAAGATCAGGTTACGGAAGCTAGCGTTGTGGAGGTGTTTGTTCAGGTGCGCGATCGCTGGTTATCTAGCGATCGCGATGGATGGTTAGCCTGTCAGCCATTTTATCCTGGCGTTCGCGATAGGCTCTCAAAAATTCTTGCTAGCCCAGTGCAACTGGTGATTGTTACCAATCGATCACAGCGTTTTGCTCAAGAACTATTGGAGATACAAGGAATTTCTTTACCGGACGAGCAGATTTTCGGCAAGCAGGATCATCGCCCAAAATTCAAGGTGCTGCAACAGCTAAAAGCGTCAGGCAATCCCACTATTTGGTTTGCAGAAGACCATATAAAAGCGCTGCATCTCGTGGAGCAGCAACCCGATTTAAGCGACGTGAGGATGTTTTTGACCGATTGGGGCTTTAATACCCCAACGGTGCGGGCATCAATTCAGGCAAATCCCCGAATTCGCCTATTATCATTGCCCCAATTTTTGCAGGATTTCACTGCTTGGATGTGATGGCGGTTTCAGGTTTTGTCTTGCAATAACGCTTGAAACCGTTGATCACTGCGGATGCGATTGAAGTTGGGATCTGTTTTTGCCATCAGTTGACACAAATAAGGGCTGTAGCCGATCGCTTGCTTCAAGTGCGCGATCGCCCGATCCAAGTTATTTTGCAGAGCATAGCAGCAGGCTTTGCCATACCAAGCATTCGCGTTATTCGGCTTCACCTGCAAGGATTTATCAAAACTGGCGAGGGATTCTTGAAACCGCTCTAGTTTAGAAAGCACCATGCCGCGATAGTTCCAGGCATAATGGCAGCTAGGCTTAATAATCAGCGCATTGTTAAGGCTGGTGAGCGCTTCGGTATAGCGATTTAGGCGGCTTAGGGCGACTGCCTTGTTATACCAAGCTTTGTAGCTGTCAGACTTGCGAGTTAACACTTGCTCAAAACTAGCGATCGCATCTTTATAACGGCACAACCCCATCAATGCTTTGCCGTGGTTTTGCCACGCTCGATAATCTTCTGGTTGAAACTTCAATGCTCGATTGAAACTGACCAAGGCATCTTCGTACTGAATTAATTTTGCTAGGACGATTCCTTTTCCCTGCCATGCGAGGGCATACTTGGGCTGGAGCGCGATCGCCCGATCAAAACTAGCCAGTGCTTCTTTATACTGTCCTGCTGCTTCCAAAGCATAGCCCCGACAGTTCCACGCCCTGTGATCGGTTGGTTGAGCGGTCAAAATCGCATCATACTTATCCACTGTACTGGCATGGTGTCCTAGTTTGCGGAGGACATGCCCATGGCTATATAAAATTTGGGAGTCTTCGCTGTGATTCATAGGGACTCTTAGATATTCACTAGAATCTATGCTAGTAGGATGCCCCCAATTCTAGAACTTATTTCTTGCAGCCACTCCATCAATCAAGCTTGCAAATCGCTCGTCTCCTCGCAATCCATCAAAGTCTGAATTGGTTTTAGCAATCTCTCGATATTCATGAGGGCTAAGTTCGACTGCCTGCTGCAACCTGGCAAATGCCAAATCATACTGTTCTTGAAGCGCGTAGCAACAAGCTTGATTGTAAAACGTATTGGGGCTGTTGGGCTTTAAAGTTAATGCTTTGTCGTAGCTGGCGATCGCGGCTTCTAGATAGCCCAGGTGATAAAGGGCATTGCCCCGATTCGTCCAAGCTTCTTCAAAATCGGGCTTAAACTCTATCGCTTTGTCATAGGATGCTACTACGTTTTTTAGTTTCCCCAATTGCTTTAGCGCTAGTGCGCGATTGTACCACGCCCAGTAGTAGTCAGGCTTAAATTCAATGGCGCGATCGTAGCTGTTAATCGCTTCGTCGTAGCGTTCTAAATTACGCAGGGCAATACCCCGGTTATACCAAGCCCAGCAGTAATTAGGGCGATACTTTAGGGCTTGATCGTAACTGGCGATCGCCGCTTCATATTGACATAAATCATCCAAGGCACTACCGCGATTGTTCCAGGCTTCCGGAAATCCAGGCTCGTATTCAAGTGCCCGATCATAACTGGTAATAGCAGCGTGATATTGCCCTAAACGATAAAGAGCATTTCCCCGGTTATACCAAGCATCTGGATAATCAGGCTGTCGCAGTAGCACCGCATCATAGCTAGCGATCGCAGAACTGTAGTCATTCTGTTTATTGAGATACAATCCTTTCTGGAAAAAGAAAATGGCTTCTATTTCGTGAACATCTGTTTCTTGAACGTCTGTCATGATCTTTACCGTCAATGTGAAGTGAACCGAGGTGGTATCTCTAAAGTGCCCTACCCCACCAGACAGATAAACAGCAAATATACAGAAGACTTTTTGACCCGTTAAGATTTACTCAGTAAACTCCTGTATATCTCAGTCGTGAAGTTCTAGCTGACAAAGCTTTAAAGTAGTTTGATACTAGACCGCTGATGATGAACAATTTACTTATCGGATCATTCGCCGCGATTTGGCTAATCACTCAAATCTTGACCAGTTAACACTTCTTTGAAGTTGAGAAAAGTATTGATCTGATGAACCAGAGTTTGATATCACGATTAGATAGAGACACGCATTGAGCTAGTCGATATCAACACGGTGTAGGTCAGAGTTTTTAGGGTGGGTTGCGTTGTTATCAGGATTAACAGTCACTTTATGGAGTCACCACATAGGGCGAGATGATTGGATCTGCTTTTCCCGCATTAACAAGGGCTTGATACACGATCGCTGATACTTCTGCCCTGGTTGCCTCACGGTTGGGGTTGAGTTGAGTCAACGTTGGGTAATTCACTACCACCTGACGCTGGGTTGCTGCCGCGACGTAGCCCTTTGCCCAAAAGGGAATACCACTGGCATCTTGATATCGCGTTAATAAGCTGGGGCTACCATTGCCATAGTTCAATCCACTGGCGAGGGCAACGAACACCTGCACCCTGGGAATCGGCTGATCGGGTCTAAAATCACCCTCTGGATAGCCGCTCATAAAGCCCCCTTGCACCGCAGTTTGGATGAATGGATAGCCCCAAAAGGCTGCGTTTACGTCTTTGAATTCTATGCGCGATCGCCGGGGTGCTGGCGCAAATGCTCGACTAATAATCGCCGCATACTGTACCCGTGTTACCCGATCATTCGGCAAAAACACTCCGCCTGGAAAGCCGCTGATCACATTACGTTTGGCGAGGGCTTCAATATATGCCTGTGCCCAGTTACCCTGAATATCCGAGAATGGTGATTTGCCGGAGCCAACATCCGTCGAGCCACTAAAATCGACCTGTCCAGCAATCTTCTTGATATCGAGTGTGTTGCCATAGGAAGCCACTATATCCGGCGTGGCGTTGTTGATGTCATATTGCCCATTGTCACGAAACACATTATTGCCGGGGTTAGCCGCCGTGCCCAAGTCGGGTTTCGCCCGCGCCGTCAGCACAATCCCATCGCGTTGATTATTAGCAATTAGGTTGCCCCGCAGCACCGGACGGGCACCGCCATTGATATACAGCCCATCCACGTTTTGAGTAATCTGATTGCGGGTAACGACGGGCTGGGCATTTTCGCTCAGGGTTAAACCAAACCCGGTGTTTTGAAATACGTTGCTTTCAATTTGTCCTTTGGCGTTATTGGCGATCGCGATCCCATTGCCACCGTTCAGCGTAAAGATGTTGTTGGTGATGGTCGGATTGGCTGTACCCGTGACAAAAATTCCTTCCCGATTGTTTTGGGTAAAGGTGCAGTTTTCGATCGTGGGGGCAATGATGGGATTGGCAGACTCGATCCAAATGCCCGTGCCGCGAGTCACTTTGTTGGTCACCGTTATGCCCCGAACTTGGGCAGTCTTGCCGATCCACAAGGTCATATTTTGTCCGGCAAAGGTGGGGCTAAGCCGATAGCCACTGCCTGTAATAATCGTGGTTTGCCCCCGCGACACTTCGTCACCCTGCAAAATCACACCTTCGGGAATCACCAAGGGGAAGGTTTCGCCCGTTTGCTGGCTGTAGGTGCCTGGTGCCAGTTTAACCGTGGTTCCAGACTTCGCCCGTTGCAGTGCGGCGGCGATCGTTCGCAGTGGACGCGCCAAACTGCCGTCTGACCCATCCTGCCCGATGCTGGCATCGACATAGAGAATAGCGGCACTCAGCGGCGTTTGGGCAAGCGTTTGAACTGCTTTGGAGATTGGCAATTGTGCCAGCACCCGATGGTTGACGCTGAGCAATAAAAGGCTAGATAGCAGGGCTAGATTTTGGGGATAGCGAAAAAGATGCGTGGGTCGATTCATGAAGTTCGCAGAGTGTAAGAATTGCGTGACAAGGGATTGGCGATCGCGGAGACTGATCACCGTTTCACTGAAAGACTTTAAATGGCTGGCACAAGTTTCATCCGTTTTATGATGATTCTTAACTGATGACTGCCGATCGCCTTGGAGTTAGTCACTGAATTAACTCTATGGAAAATACACCTCTTAGCAGAAACTGTTGGACAATACAGGGTTTAGCGGAAACATTGATTTTAATGAACTCAGTATCCATGCTCCTGAGAACCAATGACACTCAACCACGGCTGGCACGACGGCTACGTAACCTTCTTCGGGGAGCAACGTATGAACCTGGTCGATTGGGTTTTCGATCGAGGGTTTCCAACGCAGACCGGGTTTCTCTGAGATTTAAGGTCAGTAGCTGCTCGAATATTTCCAGCCCAACTTCACGGTAGAAGGGTTGACGATGTAGCTTGATAGCAATTGTTGTCAGACTTTCTGCTATGAGTGCTGTAGCCCGTGCTGGATTGGTGAGTTCTACGCCAATACCAAGCAGACTTTTGCAAACTTCCGCCACTACACCAGGGTTGTTGTCTACCAGTTCCTCGGCTTCGATAATTTCAGTCAGGTCGTTGGCGGCTTCTAAAAGCACTGCCTGGTTCTTGCAGACTGCTCGAATGAGCTTCACCATCCCACTATTCAATTCAAAATGGTTACGGCTCCAGCGGAAAACGCTTGCTACAGCGTGCTGAATAGATATAGCAGAGGATGACGCAAGGGTATGGAGAATCTCTGCGGCGATCGCCCTGCATCTTTGTTCACTCCATAAATGACTTGCCGCATGAGCAAGCCCACAAAGGATCGCTTCATTATCCTGAGTGGCAAGGTGATTGCGAATTTGCTCAACTGACCATTCATCCTGGTATTGCAGGTATTGAACCAGTAATAATTCACCATAGGCTTGTTGGGAGAAGTTGGAGGTGTCAGATTGGAGTTTTTCTAACCAAC
>Ga0209181_10011523_pt1 | contig 11313 bp, 10 predicted proteins | sample MAT05_FD_187208 | JGI IMG/M metagenome (GOLD analysis project Ga0209181, IMG submission 187208) | Freshwater microbial communities from Lake Fryxell liftoff mats and glacier meltwater in Antarctica - MAT-05 (SPAdes) (version 2) | ecosystem: Environmental > Aquatic > Freshwater > Ice > Liftoff... | reverse complement strand
CATGCGCGCTTTGTCCACCTCCGCCAACGCCGACGTCGGCTTCCAGATCGCCCCGATGATCGACGTCGTTTTTGTGATTCTGATCTTCTTCATGGCGATGGCGGCGCAAATTCGACTTGAGCGAATCTTGCTCACGAAACTGCCCGGCGTCGCCGCGACCGAGGGCGCGACTGCGTTTGTCGACGAGCAGGTGATTCAAATCGGCGAGAGCGGGGAAGTCAGTTTGAACGAAGAAGGCTACGATGCCGTCGGCTCGACGGGACTTCCCGTTTTGACCGCGACGCTGCTGCGACTGAAGGCTTCGAGCGATGCGGCGCACTCCAAAGTCGTCGTGACGCTCCTCAGTCATCCGGAGTCGCCCTACGCTCGTACGATCGATGTGCTCAACGCTTTGGCGGTCGCGGGCATCGCGAACGTCACGTTTACGGCGGGGACCGACTTGCAATGAGCGCGGATCGTTCTACGGCTCGATCCGAGTCGGTCTCCGTCGCGAAAGCACCGTCTCGACGAGGGCTGGCTCGTTTGGCCGGAGGAGGTACGCCCCTCCTGGTCAGCGTGGGAATCCATGCGGTCGTCCTCGGGCTGGCGGGGGTCTACGTGGTTCAGGAAACCCTCACCGGCCCCAAGGCCGGCTTCGAAGCGGCGGCACCAGCGGAAGCGACGCAGGCCGAGCGCGAGGTGGAGCACCGGTTGCAGGTCGCCCGCAAGGGAGGTGGGTCGGCCACGAATTCGCCGGTCTCCGCTCAGCGCATCCTCTCCAGCGCGGCGAATGCGCTCGCGTTGCCGGCGATGCCGGAGCTTCCAATCACGGGAGCGAGTTTGTTCGGGGGAGGTTTCGCCGGTGTCGGCTCAGGCGTGGGCATGGGCGACGGGGTCGGGGTGGCGACGGGGCTCGGGAAGACGGGTCTGGGCGGTCGCGGATTTGTGTCCCTGAGCTTTCTCGGCATGACCGACCAGCGTATGCGCAAAGTCGTTTTCGTGGTCGATGTGAGTCGCGATCTCATGGATATCCGCAAAGGCGGATTCAAGGCGTTTGGGATCATCCGCGACGAAATGGTGAGGCTCGTCAGCCAGCTGCCGCCCGGAGCGGAATTCGGGGTGGTCCTCTTCGGTGGAGCGACCGGGGATCTCAATCTGTTCGCTCCCCAACTCGCCGCTGCGACCGTCGCGAACAAGGAGGCGTTTTTCGCCTGGATAAAGACGGTGAATGCACAGCCGGAGCGCCTGGGGACACGTTCCGCGGGAGCTTTTACCGCGTGGAGGGAGCGCCCCGCCGGCGAACTTGGGCTGGATGCGAGTCTGCTGGTTCCCAATTGGGTGAAAGCCACGCGAGCGGCCTTGGAGATGCGACCGGAGACGTTGTTTGTCATCGCGGGAAGTGCCGCGAGCGGGCTCAAACAACGATCCGACGAACGGCTGGGCGTCCTGGAACAGCGGAACGACCTGCGGAAGGACCGCCTTCGCCGGAGCGGGGTCGATCCGGAAGGCGTCGCGAAGGCGCGGAATGCCGCGCTGGCCAAAGCCCGGAAGCAGCTCAACGAAATCAATGCACAGCTGCAGGCGCAGGGAAAGAGCCCGTACATCGTGACCGAAACGAAGCGCGTTTTTCAGCCCGATTTCCAGGCCGAGTTAAAGCGCAGCGGGTTTTCGATCGAATTGGACACCGAAGGTTGGTCGGACCCCCAGGGAAAACCGATTTGGGAACTCGGCGTAAGTCCTCACGAGAAAACCGAGTTCTCTGCGGTGATCGGCTACATCGCGCGGCTGCAGGCGGGTTTGCTGCGGGAGCGCGCGACGATCAATGCCTTCCTCTTCGTCGGCCCCGAAGAGAAGCCCAAGGACCCGCTGGATAACCTGACCGCCCTGACGAAACGCAACGGCGGAAAGTTCGAACTGTTGACGGCGAAGCGCTTGGAAGAGCTGACGGAAAAAGCGAAGCGCGGGCGGTGAGCCCCCAGCGATAATTGACGCTCCCTGCCCGGAAAGTGAGCTTGTCGTTGCGGGGGTGAGTGAAGCGCGGGGAGTTTCCGATGGCGAGCCACGCTCTGGAGAGTGTCTTGCAACCGCTCGAGGTCCAACCCTCGCAACGGCACCTCGGCACCGCCATAACCTGGACTCAGATCGAAAAGCTCCCCCCTTTGCTGCAAAAACGTTTGGAGTCCGGCCTTCAGGCCGTCCGAATCCCGATTTCAGTCTTCCCGGACGGACTAAAGTCCGGACTCCAAACTCTACCGTCCGAGCTTCCCCCCGGGTTGGGAGACCGTCTCTCTCCCGTGGCCGGGATTTTCCGTTGGGAATCGTGCTTTCCGTTGCGTGCGGGGATTTTCGTTTCGCTACGTTGGCAGCGCGAGGCGCGCGATCCCGGCCTCGACGGAGCGAGGCCCTCCACGGGAGAGAGGGCGGGGTGTGGCGGGCCACGCGCGGACTTGCGGTCGCGGTGGCTCTGGCTTTGCTAGAAACATGGCCATTAAAAAATTCCTCCACACGCGGATGCGTGTGAACGATCTCGAGCTCACGTTGAAGTTTTACCGGGAGGCGCTCGGCTTTGCGGTCTCGCGGCGCAATACGTCACCTCGCGGAGCGCAGCTTGCGTTCCTGGCGGTACCGAACAGCGACGAAGAAATCGAACTGTGCCAAATGCCGCCCGGCGCGGCCAGTGTGCAGGTGCAACCCGACTTGATGCATCTGGCGTTCGAGGTCGAGGATCTCGAGAAATTTGCCGCCGACGCGAAAGCGAAAGGTTACCCGCTCAGCGACGGCCCGACCAAAACCGGAAGCGGCTCGCTGATCGCGTTTTTGGATGCGCCCGAGGGATACGAAGTCGAGCTGATCCAGAAAGCGCGATAAGCGTCATGACCGCCGGCTGCGGCCGTGGCGGCGCTCCCAGGCGAAGAGATATTGTTGGGCGAGTCCGGCGTATTCTCCAAAGTGGATACGGCCGAACTGGGTGACCGCGGCGGGCTTCCACGCGTGGAGCCCGTAGCGCTCGGCGAGCGCACGCAGGATCCACACGTCGACGGGAAATGCCTCCAACTGCCCTGCGCCGAAGAGGAGAACGCAATCGGCGACCTTTTCGCCCACGCCGGGGAGGGTGCAGAGGCGTGCTTTGGCGAGGGCGTAGGGCGCGGCCTCCGTTTCCTGCAGCCACGTGGGGTGCTGCGCGAGGAAGAGCGCCGTCCGGTGAATGAAGCGGGCACGAAAGCCCAGCAGGCACTGGCGGAGTTCCGCTTCGGGGACGGCCGCCAGTTCCTGCCAGGTGGGCAAACGATGCACCCCGGGAGCCAGCGCCTGGCCATGCCGTTCGGCGAGCAGCGCCAGCATCTGTTTGATCTGGACGATTTGCTTCGTGGCGCTGCAGAGAAAGCCCAGCAGCGTTTCCCCAAAAGGCTGGCGCAACAGGCGAAGTCCGGGGAATTCCTCGAGGCACCGCGCCAGATGCGGATCGCTTCTCCACGGAAGGGAATCCGCCAACGCGGCCCAGGGGCGATCTCCGCCGAAGTAGCGCTCCACGTCGGCGGCGCTGGCCGTCGGTTCGGTTGTCACGCAGAGCGCGCGCCAGCGCAGGTCACCGGTCGTTTGTCCTTGGATTTCCACGACGGCGCCACCCCAGATGCCGCGCCACGTCCCGGGTGTGGCGGGTTGAGCGTACCACCGGAACGCCTGTCCGCCGTCGAGCGTTTCGCCGAGGGTCTCACGTTCCACGCGAAACCCCGGGAGCAGCGGGTACCACTCCGTCCAGCGTTCGGTGGACCGAGATGCCGGTGTCACTGCGGAGGGCTCCCCGCTCAGGCGAGGACCTTTGCCTTGTCCGTCGCGTATTCGATAAACGTTTCCTGAATGGCCACGTGGACGTCGTTAAGACGGACTTGGATCGTATCCAAGAACTCGTGAAGGCCGGCGGCGATGACGGCGCGGGTCTCGGTCTTCTCCAAGTCGATGCGCAGAGCCGCCGCCAGTTGGCTGGCCGGGTTGTTCGCGAGGTGATCGGCTCCATTGACGATTTGCGCGAGTGCGTGCTCCGCTTGGGCGACGGAGAACACGACGCTGCGCGGGAACACCGCGTCGCGGAGAAGGTAGTCCACCACACGCTCGAGACTGAGCAGTCCGCGGCGACTCCGGCGAAACGCCTCGAACGCGGAGCAGGAACGCAGGACCGAGCCCCATTGGATTATGTCGAGTGCGGTGCCGACCGCGGCGATATCCGGAAGGAGCATGTAGTACTTCACATCGATGATGCGCGAGGTATTGTCGGCGCGCTCGAGGTGACGACCCAGCTGGAAGAACCACCAGGCATCGCTTCGCGGGAGCATCGATTCGGCCACCCCGTAGAACAGCTGGATCTGCGCTTTGACTCGATTGAGGTACTCGGACGACCCGAGCTGCGCATAGCGGGCGAAATCGTCGTCTTTTAGCTTCAGGTAAAACGTATTCAGCGTCTCCCAGACCTCTCCCGCCAGCAGATCGCGCACGCACCGCGCATTTTCCCGCGCCAGGCTGACGCAGGAAAGCACCGACGAGGAATTCCGTCGGTCGAAGAGCATGAACTCGACCACCGCGCGCTCCGTCACTTTTTCGCCGTAGAGTTCGAAAAACTTTTCCTCTTCGCCCGAGACGTAGACCAACGGCTCCCAAGACCTCGGATCGTCGGCGGCCTGGCGCGATTGCAGGTCGAGCACGAGCTGGGCGTTGACGTCGACGATGCGCGCCGTGTTTTCGGCTCGTTCGAGCTGCCTGGCCATCCAGTAAATGAGATTTGCGACACGAGAAAGCATGAGAGGAGGTACGTTTCGAAACCCGGAAGACGGAGGGGGAAAGGACGCGGCGGGCGAGAGTGGGCGAGTGCGGTCGGGACGACGGTTTAGACGATGAGTTTTTCCGGACCTTCCTGGCTCTGGCTTTGACTTTGACCGTGATCGTCGGCTGCCAGCACCCAGGTGTCCTTCGAACCGCCGCCTTGCGACGAGTTGACCACCAAGGAGCCCTTGCGCAGCGCGACCCGCGTGAGCCCGCCTGGCATGATCTTGATGGTTTCGCCGTTGAGGATGTAGGGCCGCAGGTCGATGTGGCGTCCTTCGATCGAGCTTTCGCACACACTCGGGCAGCGGGAGAGACCGATCGTCGGTTGCGCGATGAAATTGCGGGGATTGTCGACGATCTTGGCGCGAAACTCATCGATCTGTGCCTGCGTGCTGTGAGGACCCACCAGCATCCCGTAGCCGCCGGCCTCGTTGACGCTTTTCACGACGAGTTTCGGGAGGTTTTCGAGGATATAGCCGAGGTCGTTGGCGTTCGAGGAAAGGAAGGTTTGGATGTTTTCCAGGATCGGATCCTGACCGAGGTAGAACTTGATCATATCCGGCACGTAATAATACATCGCCTTGTCGTCGGCGACGCCGGTGCCGATCGGATTGCAGAGCGCGACGTTGCCTTTGCGGTAGGCGTCGACCAAACCGGGCACGCCCAGGAGCGAGTCTTTGCGGAAAACGGTCGGATCGAGAAAATCGTCGTCCAGACGGCGATAGATCACATGGACCGGTGCAAGCCCGTCGCTACGCCGCATGTAAACCCGGTCGTTTTCGACCACCAGATCGCTGCCTTCGACGATCTCGATACCCATTTGGCGGGCGAGGAAACTGTGTTCGAAATAAGCCGAATTGAAGACCCCGGGCGTGAGAAGAACGACGGTCGGCTCCAGGACGTGATCGGGCGCCAGGCGCATCAGGAGGGCGAGCAGGTCGCTCGTGTAGGTTTCCACCGGCCGTACGTGATAATCGCGGATCATGTTGGGGAAGACCCGCTTCATCACCTGGCGATTTTCGAGGACGTAGCTGACGCCCGATGGAGTGCGCAGGTTATCTTCCAGCACCCGATAAACTCCGCCCTCGTCGCGGATCAAATCGGTCCCGTTGATGTGGACGTAGAGATTCCGTGGGACCGGTATGCCGACCATCTCGCGGCGAAAATGCTTGGACGTGTTCACCATTTCCCTGGGAACGATGCCTTCGCGGAGAATGCGTTGGTCGCTGTAAATGTCCGCAAGGAAGAGATTCAGCGCCTCCATGCGCTGGGTCAACCCACGTTCCAGATGCGCCCACTCGTGGGCGGGGACGATCCGCGGAATCAGGTCGAACGGGAAAATCTTTTCGGTGCCTGCCGTATCGGAGTAGACCGTGAAGGTGACCCCGCGGTTGACGAAGGTTTGGTCCGCCGTGCGCTGGCGCTCGAGCAGATTTCCCATGCTGTCAAGGCGCGAGAAACGCTCATGGAGACGTTGGTAGTGCGCGCGGGGTCGCCCCGGTGCCGCAAACATTTCATCGTAAAAGCGGCCGTGGTCGTATCCGTGGAAGATGTCCGGCATGAAAGAGGTGGGTAAGATCTGGACTGAAAAAGGAGCGGGCCGTTCAGGGTTGCGCCCAGAGGAAGCTTTCGGACGAGGCCAATGGAGTCCCGTCGGCTTTTTGGACGCTCAACCGCCAGGCGAGCGGCCTCACCCGTTCGCCCGGCCAGTCCGAGCCGGTCAGCCCGACATTGAGCACCGACTGGCCTTTTTTCAGGTCAAAGGGGAAGGTGAAGCGGCGGGCGAGGTGGGTGTCGGGGAAAATGACGTCCAAATAAACCGTTGCGCCCAGTGCAGCCTCGGCCTTTCGCAAGCGGGTGAGAAAATAGAAGCCCGTGCGTTCGTCGGGCTTGGAGCGGAGGACGGTGCGTCCACCGGTGGATTCCTCCCGACCGAAGAACTCGCCGATCGTCTCGAACGAATCCGCCGTGCGATAACCTGGCCACACCCGCACGACCTCCGCCGCGGACAAAGACAGGGGATAAGTCCAGATCCCAAGCGACAGCAGCAGGAAAAGGGCACGGCGATTCATGAGGTGAAGGTAGCGCCGACGACGGTCTGCGGCAAGGCAACTGTCGCAGCTTGTATGCCAAGGAAGCGGGGTAGAGCGATATGAGGGGCCTCCGAGGGATGCGGTTGGGGCCACAATCGGGAGGCCGACTCGCAACCCGGCGGAAGCTGCGACGGCAGAGTTTGGAGTCCGGACTTTAGTCCGTCCGGAGAGATTGCACTCGGATTTCGGACGGCCTGAAGGCCGGACTCCAAACTTTTTGCTGCGAGGGCCGGCCTTGGAGCGGCTGCGAGACGGTCTCTCCCTCGTGGCCGGGACTTTTCGAATTCTTCGGTGCGTTGCGTCGCGCGCAATGGTTGTCGGTTTGCGCCCTTGGCAGCGCGCCGCCGCGCAATCCCGGCCTCGACGGAGCGAGGCCCTCCTTGGCCGGCATCGCCAAAAAGGTCTGTTTTGCCCTCACGCCCTCACGGTTTGAGCGAGATCAGCTGGTACCGATGAAATCCCAGCAGCGCCGGATTCCAGCCTTGAACCGAGGGTTGGATGAGAAAGGTCAGGGTGCCGTGGTAGAGGGGGGCGATGGGAGCTTCCTCCAGCAGGATTTTTTCGGCCTGCTGGAACAATTCGCTGCGTTTTACGGCATCGGCTTCCGCACCGGCCGAGCGGACCGTTTGGTCGTAGGTGGCGTTGCTCCAGCCGGTGGCGTTGTTGCCGCTGTTGGTCAGAAACATTTCCAGGAAGGTGCTGGGGTCGACGTAGTCCCCGATCCAGCGCGCGAAGGAAATGGCGTAGTTTTTTTCCCGTTCTTCATCGAGCCACACACGCTGTTCTTTGATCGCCAGCGTAACGTCGATGCCGAGTTCGCGTTTCCACATCTGTTGGACGGCTTCGAGCACGCGCTGATTCGCTTCGCCGGTGAATGAAATGATTTCTATCGAGGGAAATCCCTTTCCCTCCGGAAAGCCCGCGGCGGCGAGCAGTCGTCGCGCTTCGGCGAAGTCGTCCGGAATCCCGGCTTTCGCCGTGTAGCCGGCGGTCATCGGCGGTGTCAGGCTGTGCGCTGGGGTTTGGCCGCCGAGGGTGACGTTTTCGACGAGGGACTTTCGGTCGAACGCCCGCGCGAGTGCCTGACGGACGCGGGGATCGTCGAGGGGTGCACGGGTCAGATTGAAACGGAAGAAGCGTGTTTCGAGGAATGCGTCCGTGCGCAGCTGCGCGGCACGCTCGCTCGTGCGGTAGGCCTGGATTTTGGAGAGAGGCACTTCGCTCGTGAGGTGGATTTGGCCGGCGCGAAAGGCGGCGTCCTGAGCGGCGGCGCTATCGTAAGGATAGAAGACGATGGCCGACAGTGCGGTGCCGGACGCGTTGCGAAACTCGGGATTGCGCTCCGTGACGATGCGTTTGTTCGGGGTCCACTCCTTCACTCGGAAAGGCCCGTTGGAGACGATGTTCTCGGGCCGCGTCCAGCGATTGGCGCGATCGTCTCCGCGTCCGAGGCGTTCGACCACATGACGGGGGACGGGAAACGCCGCGGGCAGGGCGAGAATCGCAGGCAGTACGACCGTGGGCTGGGTGAGGTCGATCCGTACCGTCAGCGGATCGATGGCGCGCACGCCGATGGTCTCGGGATCGGGATTTTCCCCTGCGTTATAGGCTTCGGCCCCTGCGATCGTAAAGAGCACGTACGCGTACTCGGAGCCCAGCTTGGGCGAAAGCACGCGGCGCAAAGAAAACACATAATCGTCCGCGGTCAGCGGTTTGCCGTCCGACCACTTCAATCCCTTGCGCAAATGGAAAGTCCAGGTCAGTCCATTCGCGGACGTCTCCCACCGTTCGGCAGTGGCCGGGGTGGCCAGGGAGGTCGTTTCGTCGATCGCCGTGAGTCCTTCGAATAGCGCCAGGCACACGGTCATATCGTTGTAGGCAACGAGGATATGGGGATCGAGGTCCCGTGGCTCCGCGCCGATCGCCAGGTGGAGCGTTTGGGTCCGATTCCCGGCTTCCACCGGAGATTCTCGCTTGGAGCAGCCGGCGAACACCGCAAGGGCGGTCATGACGACACCGACGAGGACAGAACGACGGTAATTCAGGGAGAGGCGCATGGCAAAGCGGAGAGTGACAGGTCGAGGAAGCGAGCGCCTTCAGGTTGGCGAAGCGGCGCACCGAAACCACCCGAAAAGCGTGGCCGATGGGATCCCGTGCGAAGCTCCGGCCCGCCGCCTTCGCGAAAACGAATTTGCCGGGCTGGGCGAGACGTGGTTGTCTGAGTCATGTCATGGTACTATGCAAACGGCGGCGAACGCGTCGGGCCGGTCAGCGACGAAGATTTTTTTCAACTTACGGGAAGCGGTCGAATCCATGACGACACCCTTGTCTGGAAGCAGGGCATGGCGGATTGGCGACCCTACGCCGAAGTGGCCCCGGCACTTGCGATCCCACCCACCTTGAGCCGGCCTTCGGGGGCTCCGGGCGCTGCGGTTATAACGACGAGCGGGACTTCCGCCGCGGTCACGCGGGCGGCGGTTTTTCCGGCGAAAGCGTATGGCGGTTTCTGGATCCGCTTCGTCGCGCGGTTGATCGACGGAGTGATTTTGTGGGTCGCGAGTCAGCTGCTCGGCGGGATGCTCGTGGCGGCCCTGGTCCCGGACGCCATGCGGGCGATGACCCTGATACGGTCGAACCCGAACGACGTGCAGCCCGAGGATTTTATCGTCGTTTTGCAAGTACTGGGGCTGATTTTTGCGACGAGCGTGATCGTCGGCCTGCTCTACGAGATCGTTTTTCTCCGAAAAACGGGAGCCACTCCCGGCAAAATGGCGCTGGGTCTGCGGGTGGAACGGGCGGATGGATCTCGCCTCTCTGTGGGTCGCATCGTCGGCCGTCATTTCGCCTCGATGCTAAGCAGCCTCGTTTTGTGCGTCGGGTACATCGTTGCGGCGTTCGACGCGGAGAAACGGGCGTTACACGATCACCTCTGCGACACGCGGGTGGTGAAGACGCGCTGAGCGGGAGGTTGCCGAGGGCGTTGCCGCAAAAGGAGGGTCGCGCTCTAATAAAGGGGTCGTTCGCCCGTGGACTGTTGTGCAAGTCATCATGACTTCAACCTCCCCTCATGAAAACGCAGGAGACTCGGTCGAATCCGCGGTCGCGCGTCATCAGGTATCGCTCCTTCGTTACGCCACGCGCTTGCTCTCCGATCCGGATCGAGCGCGAGATGTCGTTCAGGATACGTTCGTCAAGTTCATGTCCCAGCCCCCGGAAGCCGTCGCGGGGCACGAGGCGGAATGGCTTTTCACCGTGTGTCGTCACCGCGCGTTGGACGTCCTACGCAAGGAAGGTCGGATGAATTCCTTCGAAGACGGGGCAATCGAGCGGATCAAGGCCTCCGAGCCGCGTCCGGGCGAGACGCTCGAACACGCGGAGGCCCAGGCTACTTTGCTTCAACTGATCGACAAACTACCCCCCAAACAACAGGACGTCATCCGTTTAAAATTTCAGAATGGATTCAGTTACAAAGAGATCGGTCGCATCACCACGCTGTCGGTGACCAACGTCGGATATTTGATTCACACCGCAGTGAGCCGGTTGCGTCGCGACTTTGCCGCACTTCCCCGCTGAGGCCGCATCGCTGCGCAAAAAGCCGAGACCACGCACCATGAACACGCATTCCCAACCGTTTTCCCCTGAAGATCCTCGTTTGACCGCGTATGCGCTCGGCGAACTTTCCGAGATCGAACGCCCTGCCGTGGAGGCGACGCTCCAACGGGACCCGACGCTGCAGGCAATCGTCAAAGAGATTCAAACGATGAGTGGCGAACTCACCGCGATCCTCGGCGCCGAAACGATCCCGAGCGAACCGATCGGCGCAGGGGCGACTCCCGCGTCGGTGCTGGTCCAGGACATCTCGCCCGCGGCGCAAAAGCTCTCGGAATTCGATGCGCCCAAAGGCTCGCGGCTGCTGCGTTTTCCCGGGTTGTATTACGTTTTTGCCACCGCCGCGGCAGCGGGCTTCGCGGTTTTGGTCGCGACCCGACCTGTTCACGAGCAGTTCGGAAAGGTAAGTAAAAGCGAGAGGATTCAGATCACGTTTCCGAACGACACGACCGCACGTTTCGAAATCGTTGACCAGATAGGCAACGTTGACGCCAAAAAAAGGCCAGGGGCGCCGGCAGCGAGAAATGCCGCCGAGGGGCGGGAGAGGGCCCTGCCGGGTGTCGCAGCCGCGGACGGATTGGCGGAGGCCGCACCGCCCGTACGTTCGGCGAGCCCCGCGACCCACCTGCTTAAAGAGGCGTATGCCCATGCGTCCGACAACGCTTTCCTCGCCGCGCAACGTCACCCGGTGTCGACGTTTTCGATCGACGTCGACACGGCCAGCTATTCCAATGTGCGCCGTCTCCTTCAAAATGAAGCGCTTCCGCCGGCCGATGCGATCCGCATTGAAGAATTGGTGAACTATTTTCCCTAC
>Ga0209181_10011520_pt1 | contig 11315 bp, 6 predicted proteins | sample MAT05_FD_187208 | JGI IMG/M metagenome (GOLD analysis project Ga0209181, IMG submission 187208) | Freshwater microbial communities from Lake Fryxell liftoff mats and glacier meltwater in Antarctica - MAT-05 (SPAdes) (version 2) | ecosystem: Environmental > Aquatic > Freshwater > Ice > Liftoff... | reverse complement strand
GCGAGCACCGCTGCAGCAGGTGACAAGGCATTCTATTCGATCTTCGACACACTCTTGCCACGAACGCTGGGGCTTTGCCTGTACGTCGGCATCGTGGTGGCGCAGTACCTGTGCGGCCTGGCAACGGTCACCTCCGCGTCGCGTGTGGTGTTCGCCTTCGCTCGCGACGGCGGCCTGCCACTTTCGTCCCAACTTGCTCGCGTGAGCACGCACTACAAGACGCCGGTGACCGCCATCTGGACAGTGGCCGCGCTGGTGATCGCCTTCACCCTGTACACCCCGGTGTACTCGACGATCACTGCTGTTTGCGTGATCTTTCTGTACATCTCGTACGTCATTCCCACGTTCCTCGGGCTCTTGGCCTATCGCCGATCATGGCAACGCATGGGTCCGTTCGACCTACGCAGCTGGTACCGCGTGCTGGCGGCCATCTCCGTTCTCGGCTGCTTGCTGATCATCGGCGTCGCCGTGCAACCTCCAAATGAGAAGGCGCTCTGGATCATGCTCGGCGCCCTCGGGCTCGCGCTCGCCGTGTGGTTCGGCTTCGAGCGCAGACGATTCAAGGGTCCACCACAGATCGACGCTTGAGGCGTCGCGCCCCATCGAGAGGGCCGCGGAGCCGCTTCTGCGAGCGATCGCGACAATGACTCACACGCGAACACACTGCCCAACTCGTCCTCCGTCGCAGACGGCCCCGATCGAAAAGACGCCGCCTGCGCGCTCGTGCGGCGTAGTATCGCCGAGCGATTCCATGAAGGGCTGCCAACGATCTCGCGACAATGCAACCGTGCACCGGCTTTCGATTCTGACGTTGCTCCTATTGGCCGGAATGCAAGTCGCATGCGCCACCGCCGTTGCGGCCCCGGTGCCGCCGCCCCCCACTTCGGCTGATTCGGCGGTGCCAGAGGACTCACCTGCACGCCCGTTTTTGGGGACCTACAACTTCATCGGCGGGCAGACGGAGCGCGACGTCAAGAACAAGCGGCTCGACGACGGGGTTGCCACGCTGACTCCGCTCGTTCGAGCGATTGCGCGCAGCAGGCTCACGGCTGCGAACGAAGCCCCCGACCAGCTGATCTTCATCGGCTATGGCAAGTGGTTCGAGATCCGCGTCGACGGTCGGCGTTACGCCAGCCAGCTCGACGGGTCACCTTACAAGGTGGAGACGAGCACGGGCGACGTGATGGACCTCACCTACAAGTTCGGCGAGACCCTCGAGCAGAGTTTTTCGGATCCCGCGAAAGCGCGCATCAATACGTTCGAGCTGCAAGGTGATCGGCTCATCATGCACGTTCGCATCCGCGCGAACCTGCTCCCCAAGGACATCACCTACGACCTCACGTTCGAACGAGCGGCCGCAGTTTCGCCAACACCGTAGCTGCGCTGAGGAGGTTCGAAGCGCAGGCTAAGGGCCCGGGAATGGATAAATCGCGCGACCCCATCGATACTCTCGCTGCGGCAGGCGGCCTCGTCTCTGCGCTCCTCAGCCTACGAGAGTAGGCTTCCGGTGCTCGTTCCTCGGGCGCCAGTCTCACTTCGGTCTAGATGGTCTCGCAATCGACTTATCCATTCCTGGGCCCTCAGCGAGCGCCATTGCGTTGTAGAGTACGCGGGTGATCACGATCCATCAGTTCGAGATCTCTCCGTTCTGCGACAAGATCCGCCGCGTGCTGCATGTGAAGGGGCTCGCGTACGAGGTCCGCGAAGTTCCGCCCACGCAGACGTTCACCGCAGTCCGACGCATCAACAAGGCAGGCAAGCTGCCATGTCTCGATCACGACGGACACATCGTCACCGATTCGACCGACATCGCCCGCTACCTCGAAGCCCGCTTTCCGGAACCGCCCCTGGTTCCAAGCGCGCCTCGCGAGCGGGCGTTGTGCCATGTGCTCGAAGACTGGGCCGACGAGAGCTTGTACTTCTACGAAGCCACGATGCGCTTCACTTGGCCCGAGAACGCGGCCCGTTGGGTGCCTGAGCTGACGCGTAGCGAGCCTGCGGTCTTGCGGCCCCTGGCACGACCGATCGTTCCGCTGGCGGTCGGTCGTACCGTTCGAGCACAGGGCGTCGGTCGCAAGTCGCGCGCGCAGATCCTGGCGGACGTCGAGCACCATGTGACTGCAGTCGAGGAGCTACTCGCCGGAGGCGACTGGCTCGTCGGCGGCGCCCTCACGCTCGCCGATATTTCCGTATTTGCGCAGCTCTTTTGCATCCGCGGAACAGCGGACGGCGAGCGCATCATCACCGCTCGCGCGCGGGTCGAAGAATGGATGAACCGAGTCGATACTGCGACGAGGTAGTCCGCGATTGGAAGCCTCGCGCGAGCGTGCAGAGGAGTGGAAAATTCGAGGATGAAGCGCGTCATCGTCATCACCGGAGCCAGCGCGGGAATTGGCGCAGCGTGCAGTGCGCGCACGCCGTTCTTGAGTTGGTCCAGGATGTTCTCCTGGTTCTCGCGGTCGTTGGCTTCCCGCACTTCGTTTTGATCCCGCAACGCGCACCGCAGTCTCGAAAGCGGTGAGGCCGGCGGAGGGGTCGGCGCCGCCGCCGACGGCTCAGCGGCCAGCGAGCTTGGTGAGCATCGCCGCCAGCCGACCCAAGAGCCCGAGCAGCTCGCCGACCTCAAGCGGAGTTGCGAGGCCGAGCCGCCCCAGGGCTTCCACGCAAGCCGCCGCCTCGCACGCTTCCGCGCGAGCACCGCGTAGACGTTGTGCGCGATCTGCACCGAACCAAGCGAGCTCGGCGATGAAGAATTCGACGAGATGATGAACGACAATGTGAAGAGCGCGCTCTACGGGAAGAGTGGACCTCCGTCCACGAAGTGATGCCTCAACGACCTAGCACCTCGACGTGAGCGCGGCCTCCACCAGGAAGGTTGCCATAGCGAAAGTCGATTCGTTGAATCGTGCGATCGTCGCCAGGAAGATCGATCACACGACTGCGAGACCCCTGGTCGAATACGAGTTGAGTCGGTGGCGAGAAGGTCGTGCCATTACCGAAGGTCACGACGACGTTGCGGAGAACCACATCGCTTCCGCTCACGCGAAACATGATCTTTTGGAAACGGCCTTGGCGTGCGGCGAAGACAGAGTCTCGGTCAGCACGGCCGTCGACATCGCGGCCTCCGAGAGATTCCCAACCGGCCTCGACTGCTTGTCGAGCGCCGCCTGCGTGCAGGTGTGCACCTCCGCGCGTGCGAACGGTGCAAGCCGAGCTCGAGATTGCAAGCGCAGCCAGTACGAAGAAAGCATTCGTTGTGTTGTTCACGTTTCCTCCGCAGCGCACATTGCGAGTCGCATGCCATTGCAAAACAGGCTCGAAACGGCGCAGCTCGAAGGCAGCTGCGGTCGCCACACCGCACTACCCTGCGGTCCGGAGGCCGCCTCTGCTGGGCGGCCGCGCTCCGGGGTCTGGTGTTCTTCCCGGATTCAGATTGGCTCCGATCAGCTGCTCGCTGAGCGATGCTCCGAGGTCAAGCGCATGCTTGCAGGGCTGATCGGAAAGCTGACCGCTGACCGCCTGCTCGTGATCGCTGGATTTGGCTCCAGCTGCACCCGAATCTTTTCCCCGACGCACTCCTAGTAGCGAAGGTCAGGGCGCTGGCGTTTGCCACGGGAAGTACCCCGTTTGCGCGTATCGCAGCACGATGGCAGCAATCGCGAAGCCGACCAGCGCAAACGCAATCACGCCGAGGATCATGCCGATGCTGCGACCGCCACGACCCTGTGGGCGAGGCTCTGGCCCCGTGGTGCCGGTCTTTTCGCGACGGTACACGGTCGTGAGGTCGGCGCCCTCGCCACTCTGGGGACCGGGGCCGGCGCTCTGCTGGCCTTGAGCCTCTGCCGATCGGTGAGCCTGCTGACCTTGAGCTTGCTGCTGGCCCGGATTGATCGGCATAGACCCTTGGTATTGGCCACCAGGAACAGGCGTGAGCTGCGGGCTTTGTTGCACGCCTTGCGGCTGCAAGTGAGGCAGCTGGCCGCTGCTTGCCCGGTGCGACTGTGCCTGCGGCATTGGCACGCCAGCTTGGCGAAGCGATGCGTGGCTCATCAGCTGGGTTCCCATTTGGCCCTGGCTGCTGGGGTCATCGTGCATTCGCGGGACGCCACCTTGGGTCGCACGCGGTGAGACTGCGCCGGCCAGGACAGCGGCGACGTTGCGCATCGGCATCGCAATGGTGGCGACGTGATCGCCCACGCCTTCGCTGGAGGTGTCGTTGACGACCGGCACATCGATGGCCGGGCCCTTGGCACCGCGGCCTTCTATGCTGCGACTGTCCATCGCGACAGTGCCGCCGAAGCGCGACTGCGCGGAGGCCTGCGCATTGTTCGAAGGATACGGCGACACAGCCAGGCTCCGCGGGTCGCTGAGCATGACGGTCGCAGGCGAGCGACCTTGCGCAGGCATCTGCTGTGAGGCTGAAAGCTGCGACGCTGCACCCTGATACACCGGCATCGATGAAGGCTGACCGCTGACAGCCCCGTGTTGCCCGCTTTGACTCGCGGCCCTCTGCTGCTGAGCGTGTTGCTGTTGACCGCTGACAGCCCCGTGTTGCCCGCTTTGACTCGCGGCCCTCTGCTGTTGCTGCTGCTGAGCGTGTTGCTGCTGCTGAGCGTGCTGCTGCTGCTGAGCGTGCTGCTGCTGCTGCTGCTGCTGCTGCTGCTGCTGAGCGTGCTGCTGCTGCTGAGCGTGCTGCTGCTGCTGAGCGTGCTGCTGCTGCTGGGCGTGCTGCTGCTGCTGGGCGTGCTGCTGCTGAGCGTGCTGCTGTGCAACCGGCGGGGGTGCATTGCTGCCTTTGAGGCCCCGCCAAACCTCGAGCGACTCTGCCGCGCTCTGAAAGCGATTGGCCGGGTCGCGCGCGAGCCCCTTGGCAAGGAAGGCCTCGAGCCGCGGATCGACGGGACCATCGAGCACCGTTCCCAGTGCACGCGGCTCGCTCTTGGTCTTGAGGTCGACCATCTGCAGGATGTTCTTCGCGCCGTACGGCAGCTGGCCGCTCATTGCCTGATAGATGAGCGTGGCGCAGGCGTAGATGTCAGCGCGGTGGTCGACAGTTTTGGCTTTTCCGATTTGCTCGGGCGGCATGAACGAGAACGTGCCGAGGCTTTGGCCCATTTCAGTCAGCGTTTCGCCGCCAACCTCCCGCGGTAGCTTCGAAATCCCGAAGTCGAGAATCTTGACGCGTACCCCGCCGTCTGGCCGACGTTCGAGAAACACGTTGGAAGGCTTCAAGTCGCGGTGAATGACGCCTGATTTGTGAGCGTCGACGAGGCCCATCCAAACCTGCTCGACGAGCGGAAACAGCTCGTCGAAGGTCATCGGGCCCGTGCGCTTCAGCCTGTCGATCAGCGACTCGCCTTCGAGGATCTCGAAGACGATGATGATGCCATGCTCGGGATCGTCCTCGACGTCGAGGACCTGCGTCACATAGTCGCTGCTGATCGCGCCCGCTGCGCGGGCCTCACGACGAAAGCGTTCGACGGCCGAGCTCTTCTGTTTGGCGTCGGAGCGCAGCACTTTGACCGCAACGGTGCGACCGGTCCGGATGTTCTCCGCCGCGAATACTTCGCCCATCCCGCCTCGGCCAAGCTGGCGCAAGACTCGATAGCGCTGCGCAACGACGGCTCCGGCTTCGAGCTCCAATGAATCTCCTAGAACGAACCAAACACTGTCGCGCCGACAGAGTCAGGACCTGCTTGCGGCAAGATGGTGAACGCCGCTTCTTTGCCGACCGTTACTTCGGAGCGCGTGAAGTAGAGGATCAGCGTGGTGCCGAGACCCGCTGCAGTTACGCCCAAGAACACGTCGGCGACGACGTTCTTGGTGATCACGTCGGAGCGCAGGTCTTCGAGCTTCGCTTGGCTGGCGCCAGTGCCGTTCAGCTCGTCGTAATCACTCTTGGCCATCGCCGAGAGGCCCATGAAGGTGCCGCTGGTGACCGCAGACGCGACGGTGATGCCGGCGACGATCCACACGCTGACCGGGACGGGTCGCTCCGTCACCGCTGCTGCGCCGCCTGGCGGCGGAGGGGCGATCACCGCGCCTTCAGGCGCTGGCTTGAACTCGAGGACTTTCTCGGCTTTGGACTGGGCGCCGACTTCAGCCTTCCAGGTGAGCTCGGGGAACCCCTCGACAGTGGCGGCAAACGTGTACTGGCCCGGGTGAATCGTGAAGGTGAGGCCACCCTCGGGCACCGTGTAGCGGTTGCTGATCGGAAAGCCGCTCGACGGCTGGCGGGTGGTGGTGAGCCGGGCGCCGGGCTTGTTGCTGGTGACCACCATCGTGGCGGCTGCGCTCTTCAAGGCGCGCAGATCATTTTCGATCTGCCCCTTGTCACCGGCGTCGAGCTGGGTGCCGCCGATCTTCAGCACTTGCTCGTAATGGGCGATGGCGTCGCCGTCGCGCTCGAGCTCGAGCTCGCAGATCGCCTGTGCACGAAGCGCGCGCCAAGACCCGGAATATTCGAAAGCCTTCGCGAATTCGCGGACTGCCTCTTCACATTTGTGACCCGAGGGGTCGTTGTAAAACGCACTGCCCGCGGCCATGTGCTCTTTGGCTTTCTCCATGAGCTCGGGCTTCGGTTGGGCGTTCGCGAAGGTGGTGCAGAACATCACCACCCCCACGCCGACGAAAGCACACCAAGAACCAGCCGCGCGCATCATGTCAGTGAGCCTATCCCTGCGACGCCGCCAGGGAAAGCGTCACTCTTCGTCTCCACGAAGCTTCGCCAGGACGTTCAGGTCTTCGAGCGTGGAGGTGTCACCGCTGGAGGCTCGCCCAGCGGCCACGTCTTTCAACAAGCGCCGCATGATCTTGCCGCTGCGGGTCTTGGGCAGCGCGTCAGCGAAGCGAATCTGATCTGGGCGGGCGAATTTGCCGATCTCGTTGCCCACGTGCTCACCGAGCTTCTTGGCGAATTCATCGTTCGCGGGGTGACCGGGCTTGAGCGTGACGAACACGACCAGGGCCTGGCCCTTCAGGTCGTCCGGTCTGCCTACAGCAGCTGCTTCAGCTACGGCGGGGTGGGATACGAGCGCACTCTCGATCTCGGCAGTCCCGATTCGGTGGCCCGCGACATTGAGCACGTCGTCGATGCGACCGACGACCCAGTTGTAACCGTCGGCGTCGCAACGAGCGCCGTCACCGGTGAAGTACGCGCCAGGGACCTCCGAGAAGTATTGCTGCTTGAAGCGATCATCGTCGCCCCACACCGTGCGCAGCATGCTTGGCCACGGGCGTTTCAAGATCAGGAGCCCGCCGTCGCCAGGCGCCACTTCTTTGTAGCCGCGCGGGTCGGCGGCGTCTTTCTGAATGACCGAAGCCTCGACACCGAACATCGGCAAGCCAGTCGAGCCAGGCTTCGAATGCGACGCGCCAGGCAGCGTCGTCATCATGATCGAGCCTGTCTCGGTCTGCCACCAGGTGTCGACGATGGGGCATTTCTCCTTGCCGATCGTCTGGTAGTACCAAACCCACGCCTCTGGATTGATCGGCTCGCCGACCGAGCCCAAGAGGCGTAGCGACGACAAGTCCGATTTGTTCGGCCACTCGTCACCTTGACGAATGAACGCGCGAATCGCAGTGGGCGCGGTGTAGAGAACCGTCACGCCCCACTTCTCGATGATGCGCCAAAAGCGACCCCAATCCGGGAAGTTCGGCGCACCTTCGTACATCAGGCATGTCGCGCCATTGGAGAGCGGGCCGTACACCAAATAGCTGTGGCCGGTCACCCAGCCGACATCGGCGGTACACCAATAGATGTCTTCTTCGCGGGTATCGAAGACGTACTTGAACGTGACGTGCGCGCCGACCAGATAGCCCGCAGTCGTGTGCAAAACACCCTTCGGTTTACCGGTCGAGCCGGACGTGTAGAGGATATAGAGCGGGTCTTCAGCGTCGACGACGGTCGCTTCTTTACCGGGACCTTCCGTGCGCTCGGAGATGGCGTCGTGCCACCACACGTCCCGCCCTTCTTTCATGGTGATGCCTGCGTGGTCGCCGAGGTGCCGGTAGACGACCACCTTCTCGACACACTTCGCTGCTTCTTGCGCGACGGCTTTGTCGACGATCTCTTTCAGCGGCAGCACCTGCCCGCGGCGGTAGCCCGCGTCTTGCGTGATGACGACCTTGGCGTGGCAGTCGGCGATGCGATCGCGCAGCGCGTCCGGCGCAAAACCGCCGAACACGACCGTGTGAACTGCACCCAAACGCGCGCAGGCCAGCATCGCGACGGTGACCTCGGGGACCATGCCCATGTAGATCGCGACGCGATCGCCCTTCTGCACGCCGAGCCTGGCGAGACCGTTCGCGAGCCGCACCGTCGCGCGATGAAGCTCTGCGTAGGTGAGCGTGCGTGTGTCGCCAAATTCGCCCTCCCACAAGATCGCGGCTTTGTTGTGACGTGCGGTGCCGAGATGTCGGTCGAGGCAGCTCTCGGTGATGTTCAGCTTCGCGCCGACAAACCATTCGACGAACGGAAACTTCGCCGGAGAGTCGCCGCCTTTGGTTCGACTGACGGTCGTCCAAGGCTCACGAAAGACCAAGTCGGCAGACTCGCGGCGCCAGAACGTATCAGGCGAATCGAGGCTCTCGCGGTAGAGCCGATCGTAGTCTTCGCGTGTGCGGACGCGTGCCTTTTCCGAGAACGCTGTGCTCGGCGCAAACGTCCGCGTCTCTTTCATCACGCTCTTGATCGACTCGCCTGACATCACAGCCTCCCGCTCGAAAGCGCGCGGATATTACACTTTTTCGATTCGCCGGTGAGGCCGGCGAAGAGCTCACCAGAACGCGTAACCGATGTACGCGCGCGGGCCCACCATCGGCAGAATGCGATTTTCGTAGGGTTTCTCGACGAGCACCTCGACTTTTTCGCCGGGGAAGAACTCGTCGTTCATCCCTTTGGTGCTCGAGAAATAGGCAGCGACAGCGAGCCCGATCAGCACCCCGTCGAAGTCGACCTCTGCGCCGGCCTCGGTCAGCGCGAAGAAGTCGACACCGTTGGTGGAGCACTGCTCGGCCGACCCAGGGCAGAGCGGGTCTTTCTTCACTTCACGCTCGTCCTCGTAGCTCATGATGTGAATCGCCAGACCGCCGCCGATGGTGCCGACGAAGCGAACGGCGTCACCCGGGCTCATCAAGCGAAGCGTCGGCCCCAGCCGAAAGCTGGACAGCGAATAGGTGAGCGCACCCGCACCGTTGGCAGGACCCTCCACGTTGCCGTAGTCGAAGAGCCCTTCGAATGCCGCGTACGTGTGGACCCGATAGCCCATGCGCGCACCGACGTTGCCGCCGCTCGACACCGAGTCGGCCAAATCACCAAAGCGAGCAGGGTGGCGAAACGGGAACAATACGGCGCCGCTGACATGGCCGAAGAACCCTCGCTTCGGCCCGTCTGGCTTGGCGGCGGCCGCGTCTGCCTTCGGCAGCGGCGGCAGCCCGCCGGTGCCGCGCTGCGGATCGATAGCAAGCAAGCTGCCAGTGACGACAGTGACGGTGCCGGTGCCGGTCTCGCCGACCAGGCGCACGGCGTGCGGGCCGGGCGGGTATTGCCCCTCGAACGAGCCGTGGCCGACGACCTTGCCGTCGATCTCGATGGCGGTGCCAGGCTTGGAGGCCGTCACCCGCAGCGACCCCGCGAGCTCCGCTAGCTCGAGCTTCACGGTGACCCTCTCGTTGGAAGCAACCGAGATCTTTTTCGATGTCGCGAGACGCCCAGGGGCCGCCGCCGCGATCTCGTGCTCGCCGGGACCAACTGCGATGGGCGCCGCGCCGATGGTTGCAGCTTCGCCATCGACCGTGATGGTCGCGTTCGCGGGGCTGACCTCGACTGTGACGTAAGCGAGCAGCGCCCTCGCCTCGTCCATGGTGCGCTTCGCAGCGGCGCGATCTTCTTCGCTCATCGACGACTCGTGTTTCGATAGCGCCAGCTGGAGCCGGTCGACGACTTTCGGATAGGCCGCCAGCTCCCGATGACAGAGCGCCTGGTTGATGAGAGGGCTTGCATTGGGCACCGCGCGGTACGCCGCCTCGAACTCTGTCAGCGCCGTCTTGAAGTCCTTGGAGATGAACAGACGCACGCCGTTTTGCATGTGTTTGGCGTAGTCGTCTTCCGCAGAAGACTTCGGTGCTGGCTCCGCGGGCTGCGCGTGTGCGACGGCGGGCGGGCCGAACGTCAACCTCGTGATGGCGCCCAGCGACGCCGCGAGCACCACACGCGAGAACCGACTCATTGCGTCTTGAGCTTGAGACCGTCGCCAATGCCACCTTCACGCGGGGTTGCGGTGGCGATTGGCGCTGCGCTGCGCACGGCGATGGGCGTCTTTTTACTGGGCTTGACGCTGACCACCACATCTGCGGACGGAGCACCAGCTGACGGAGCACCAACCGACAGAGCACCAGATGGCGAGAGCAACAGCCGCGCTGTCGGCTCGATCAACACGCTGGCGGCGGCCGTCGGCTCTGCTGCTGTCGCCGTCGGATTCGACTGCAGCACGATCACCTGGGATTGTGGCGCTTGCGAGAGCGCGCTGTGGCCGGGGCCGCGGCGCCCCCACCAAACGCCTGCGATGATGCCGCCGAGCGCGATGGCTGCGGCTGCCACTGCGAAATAGGCGCGCGATGTGCTGGGCGCCTGGGTCGTGTTGCTTGTTACCGCTGGGGTCGCTGCGACTGTCGAAACCGCGCCCAGCGTGAGCGGCCCACCCTGAGACGGTGACGACCGAATCACGGCGCGCTTGAGCGAGTCGCTCGCCAGGGAGCCGGGCAACAAGCCAACCGACTCGGCGACGAGCGCGTCGAGCATGTCGCGAGCCGTTTCGTAGCGCTCGGTCTTCTCGCGCGCGAGCGCCTTTTTCAAGACCGTCGCGACTCCCGCGGGGACCTCCGGGTTGTGCACGCGGATGTCCTCCACGTCGCGCGTGCAGATGGCGACTATCACTGCTTCGTAGCTGGGCCCGGACTGCGCGGGACGCCCTGCTAGGCACTCGTACAGGATCGCGCCGGCCGCCCACAAATCAGTGCGGCCGTCGACGTCCGGCATGGCCTGCGCTTGCTCCGGAGACATGTACACGGGTGTACCGAGGACCACCCCTTCGCGCGTGATCGTTTGGGTGGAGCTGTCCCGCTTCTGCATTTTGGAGACGCCGAAGTCGAGCAGCTTCGCAAAACAGGGGTCGTCGTCGCGCTCGACCAGGAACACGTTGTCGGGCTTCAAATCTCGATGAACGATGCCCGCTTCATGGGCGCGGGCCAGACCGCGCAGCACATGCGCGATGATGCGCAGCGACTCACCCAGGTCGAGCCTGCCGAGGCGGCGG
>Ga0209181_10011519_pt1 | contig 11317 bp, 6 predicted proteins | sample MAT05_FD_187208 | JGI IMG/M metagenome (GOLD analysis project Ga0209181, IMG submission 187208) | Freshwater microbial communities from Lake Fryxell liftoff mats and glacier meltwater in Antarctica - MAT-05 (SPAdes) (version 2) | ecosystem: Environmental > Aquatic > Freshwater > Ice > Liftoff... | reverse complement strand
CGATCCCGGAACGTGCTTACGCTGCGCCGTCGCAGCCTAATTCCGCCCACCTTCCCGCCACCCGCCGTCGCGATCGCTACCGCCCTCCACCCTGCCCGTCCCCGCCCCGCTGCGCCAGCTTGTCCACGGACTCAGCACCGCCGACGGTCCCCGGTTCAGCACGTGCGTGTACAGCATCGTGGTGCTCACGTCGCGATGTCCGAGGAGCTCCTGTACCGTGCGGATGTCGTAGCCGTCCTCGAGCAAGTGCGTCGCGAACGAGTGCCGCAGCGTGTGGCACGTGGCGCGCTTCGCCAATCCCGCGCGCTTCACCGCGGCTTTCATCTCGCGCTGCAGCACCGTCTCGTGCAAGTGATGGCGGCGTACCTGTCCGGTCGCCTGACCTGCGTACGTGCGCGTCGCCGTGCGACCGACGTTGCTCGTGCTGACGCGGATGCTGATCGACGCGAAGATCGAGGCGCTGCGCAAGTTCAACAAGGCCGGCGACGCGCTCGCGCCCGAGCTGAACAAGATCAGCAAAATCACGGTCACGGACGACGGCGCGGCAGCGCTGCGCGCGAAGCTCGGTCACTTCGCGCAGTTCATCGCCCACGGCTACGAGCCGATGCGCGCGGACAACTACCTCGCGGACGGCAACTTCGCGGACCGCGATCTGACGGGCCGCGACTACGTCGACGCGACGTACGTCGAGAACGCGACCGTGCAGCTGTTCCCGTACGTGATCATGCCCAACGGCGACGTGCGGCTGCGGTTCGAGGCGCGGCCGGGTACGATCATCACGACTGAGATCGAGCCGCAGGACGTGCTCATCCTCGATCACCAGATGAACGCCGTGCGCGACACCGCGATCCACTGGCTGGTGCTGCAGGACGTGTGGAGCAAGCAGCCGTTCGCGATGGATCCGTTCGCGGGTGAGTACCTGTCGGAGCTCGTGTCGATCGTCGCGACGTTCTGGATGCGGCGCGCGCAGACGATCGCGCGGGCGGGCGGCGGCGAGACGCTCGACGCGAAGGTGTTCGAGGGCGTGCAGGACAATCGTTTCGCGATGGTGACGCCCGTCGATCACGAGCAGCGCGTGGACTGGACGCCGGCGCGGCGCAAGGCGAAGGAGCGGGCGCTCGCGCCGTACGGCAAGGCGCTGTTCGCCGACGCGAGCTTCGCGTGGGGGCTGCCCGGTGCCGTCGAGACGACCGGCGGTGACGTGGGCGCGCACTCTGGCAAGCAGGTGCCGGACGTGGGCGCGCACTCTGGCAAACAGGTGCCGGACGTGGGCGCGCACTCCGGCAAGCAGGTGCCTGACGACGGCAAGGACGTCGGCGCGCACTCGGGCAAGCAGGTCCCCGAGGTCGGCGCGCACTCGGGCACCCAACTCGACGCCGCGCTGCAAGCCGGCGCCGTCGGCTTCGACATCCAGAAGGTGATGGGGGCCGGCATCGCCGTCGGTGACATCGACGCGGACGGCGACGCCGATCTGTTCATGGCCGGCGCGGGCCTCGGTCGCCTGTTCCTCAACGACGACACCGGCGGCAGGCGACACATGATCGACGCGACCGACGCGTGGGGCGTGACGGCCGACATGACCGACAGCCACCACGCGATGTTCTTCGACCACGACGGCGACGGCGATCTCGATCTCCTGATCGTCCGCGGCAAGAACCCGACGCTGCTCTACGACAACCAAGGCGGGAAGTTCGTCGACGTCGCGACCGAGCGCAACCTCGCGACCGGCATGGGTGCCCACGTCGCCTCTGCGTTCGACTACGACGAGGACGGCGATCTCGATCTGTACGTCGGCTACTACGGCAGCGCGTCGTGCAACCGCGGCGAGTGCGAGGGCCGCAACCTGCCGGCGGTCGACGGTCGCAACGGCACGCCGAACCAGATGTTCCGCAACGACGGCAGCAAGTACACCGAGGTCGGCAAGGCGGCGGGTGTCGCCGACGAGGGCTGGACGCTCGCGTCCGGCACCTTCGACTACGATCGCGACGGCGACGTGGACCTCTATCTCGCGAACGACTTCGGCGCGAACCCGCTGTTTCGCAACGACGGCGACGGCACGTTCGTCGACGTCGCGCCCGAGCTCGGCGCGAACGATCGCGGCAGCGGCATGAACGTCAGCTTCGCGGATCTCGACGGCAACGGTGCGTTCGACGTGTTCGTCAGCAACATCGACATGTTCAGCAAGACCATCAAGATCGTCTTCCCGACCGACGAGTCGGTCGTGAACCTGACCGACGGCATCCTGCGCTCGTTCCAGTACCTGTCCGGCAACAAGCTCTATCTCAACACGACCGACACGGCGGGCAAGCGAGCGTTCGTCCCGGCGGAGGGCACGTGGTTCGAGCCCGGTGATCGCGGCTGGGGCTGGGCCGGCATCTTCTTCGACTACGAGAACGACGGCGACGAGGACGTGTATCTCGCGAACGGCTGGATCCCCGGATCGCCGGCGAACGATCAGCGCAACCAGATGTTCGTGCAGGCGGACGAGACCTTCTATCTGACCCCGACCTCCGCACCCGAGGCGTTCCCCGGCAACTCGCGCGCCGTGGTCGCGTTCGACATGGACGAGGACGGCGATCTCGATCTCGCGGTGAACAACTTCGGTCAGCCGCCGCGGTTGCTCGAGAACATCCAGCACACGCCGAACACCGCGCTGCGGATCCGACTGCGGGGCCCAGGCGCGAACACGCGCGCCGTCGGGGCCGAGCTCGAGATCCGTACCGGCAAGCGCGTGCAGCGGCGACAGATCACCGCGGGCCTCGGTTACCTCGGTCAGGACGACGAGGTCGTGCACGTCGGGCTCGGTCGATCGAAGGTCGCCGACGTCGTTGTGACATGGCCGGACGGCAAGACGTCGGAGCACCGCAAGCTCGGGGCAGGGGCGGTCCACGTGCTCAGCCCGTCGCCTTAGCGCCTGCGCATCTGCTCAGATCTCGGGCGGCCGGACCGCCCGTGAATTGGCTCACGGCTGGATCGGTGAATTGCCAGAACGCTGGCTTTGGGCGACAGTTGGGCCGGTTCTCGGGCGCCGGCCGGGGGGCCGGGCCGAAACTTTCGGGCCGCGCCGAGAACCATGTAGGCACAGGTATCACTTCTAAACGGCTCTCGCCGAATCGGATTTCCCATGCACCTTCCAAGCTCCTCGTGGTCCGCCGCTCTCGCCATGCTGCCAACGCTCGCCCTCGCTGGCTGCGCCGATGAGGGTGAGGACGAGGGCAGCAACATCGTGTGTGTCGGCGCCAAGTGTGACGCGCCCACCGACCCGACCCAGTTTGCGTGCAAGAACGTGGTTGACGAGTCGCGCCGCGGTCGTCCGAACATCCTCAACGAGCTCGCGGATCCGCTCTCGGTGTTCGTGCTGCGCGGCGGCAACGGCTGCCCTCGCACGTACAAGGAGACGATGGAGAAGCTTCGCGCGGAGGACAAGGCCGGCTGCGAAGGTGGCAAGGGTGCAGGCTTGGCGTCGCGCTTCGTCACCGAGACGGGCCAGCTCGACGGCGGCAAGCTACTCCAAAGCTTCCGCGCGGTGACCTCGCGGCGCTGCAACAGCCGCCAGGAGTGGGAGCTCACCTTCTCGATGTTCGGCGTGCCTGCGAACGGCACGCTCCCGGCCAACGCAGAGGTCATGGCGTTCGACCCCGAGGCGAAGGAGTTCAACTACTACGAGGTCGAAGGTGGCAAGTGGCACTTTTTCGGCAGCTCGTCCGACTTCGTCGAGGGCCGCGGTGGTCGCTGCGCCGGATGCCACGCCGGCGGCGGCCTCATCATGAAGGAGCTCGACATTCCGTGGGTGCACTGGACCGGGCACTTCCAGACGCCGGGCACCAACAAGGTCATCGACGCGAACAAGGATGATCTCGGCAGTGAGAGCTCGGGCGCCAACATGGAGGGTCTGACCAACTCCGGCAACCGCGAGTGGACCAAGACCCGTGTCACCAACGCGCTGAACCCCGATCGCAGCACAGTCGAGGCGCTGCTCAAGCCGCTCTTCTGCACGATCGAGCCGAACCTCGACAATGCCGCGGACTTCGAGAACTCGAGCGTGTCGGACCTGCCGGCGGACTTCTTCGTCGACCCACAGCTCAAGGGCTTCGGCTCGGTCGGCATGACCGATGCCGTCTACACCGCGGCCCGCACTGCGGCCGGCTCGAACATCCCCGGCCTCAACAAGCCCGATACCATCTTCAAGTTCACGTTCGTCGAGCGCAGCAAGGCCGACGACATGTACGTGAACGAGCTCGAGTCGCGCGCGATCATCGATCAGGACTTCATCACCGACGTGCTGATGGTGGACTTCACGCGGCCGATCTTCTCCGACACGCGCTGCAGCCTCCTGCAGTTCGCGCCGACGTTCGAGCAGCTCGCCGGGCCGGCGCCGACGACCGGCGGTGAAGACACCGATCCGACGGACGCCACCGACACCGACCCGACGATGGGCATGACGACCGACCCGAGCACGACGGGCACGACCGACCCGACGACGGGCGATACCGCCGATCCGACGGGCGATACCTCGGGCACCGGCTCGGGTGACTGCTGCACCACGAGCGCGGATCGCCAGGGCTGCGAGAACGACACCATCGAGATGTGTGTCTGCGCCGAGGACGGCTTCTGCTGCGACAACAACTGGGACGAGACCTGCGTGATGATCGCGAACGAGACGTGCAGCGCGATGTGCGGTGCAGGCGTCGTCGACGGCGATGGTCTGTCGCTGCAGGCCGACCCCGAGGTCAGCGCTGCTGTGACAGCTGCGGACATCCGTGCGCACTTCATCGCGAACATCGAGAACAGCAATCCGGCAGCAGGCTCGGCGGCTGCGCAGCTGCTGGCGAATCTCCAGGCCGTGGGCGACACCGCGAGCCACACCGCGCGCGTCGACGCGTTCCTGAAGGCCTGCGAAGATCGCGAGGAGCGAGCGCTCATGGACGATGCGTTCAAGATGCAGACGTGGCAGCGCGAGATCGCTTTCGGCCTGCCTATGTTCGAGTTCCCGCAGACCATGCCGCAGACGACGCTCAACGTGTCGAGCTCCGCTCACTGGGATCCGGCGACTTGCACCGTGGTCGAGTGACGCGACCCACTTCGGCGACGAAGAAAGCCCAAACTTCCATGACAAAGCTTCACAGCATGCGCGCCTCGTTCACCACGCTCTGTCTGATCGCCCTCGGGGCTGCGCCGCTCGCCTGCGGCGGCGGTGGCGACGGCGATGACGAAGGTGACGAGACCGGCTGCCCCGCCGGCAAGTGCGACACGCCGACCGGCGAGGCCTCGATTACTTGCCTGCAGCGCATGGCCGAGGTCATCAACTCGAGCAACCGCGGCTTCACGCCGGATCACATCCGCTGGCCCTGTCAGGACGTTCCCGGCGTGACCGCCGAGAGCGACGCGAAGGACGATCGCGGTCAGGAGTACTGCGAGTACTTCGCGATGGTGACGCCGCCCGGCGCCGCCGGTGTCGATCTCGGTCGACCGCTCAACGGCAGCGGCAAGGTCACCAAGCTTGCCGTCTGCGCACCCGGCGACACCGGTGCGCACTGCCGCACGACGCTGACCGACGCGCAGCAAGTGACGCTCGAAGACGACCCGACGGCGGTCGTCGGCAAGTGCGTGTTCACGTCGTGGCACGCCGATGTCACCAAGCCGGTTCCGGTGTGCCCGAACGATCAGTGCCCGGCCGACGCCAACATCATGGGTCTCGCGTTCACGCGCGCGAACTACAGCATGAAGGTCGGCTTCAACTCGAACAACGCGGCGATCGACCTCATCTCGAAGTGCTTCCCGCTCGCGCCGGCGAACCGCGTCGCGGTCGACTGGACCAACGCGGACGATCCGGCGCAGCAGCCTTACTACCGCGGTTGCATGGGCACGAACAAGCTGTTCGGCACCGAGTGGCGCCGCAGCGATCCGACGATCTGCGCGGGTGTGAACCGCATGGCGGAGTGCGGTTGCTCGGCGCCCGGCGTCACCAACGGCACGCAGCTCGCCGAGGCGGTTCTTCCGCCCGTCAGCAGCTCGAACCATCGCCGCGGCTTCCGCCTCGGCACGTGGGACGACGACGAAGGCCTGCCGAATGGCTGCAAGTACGCGGCGACCGGCGAGACCGGCTTCCTCGTCGAGTGCGACATGACGGCGGCGGACCTGCTCGGCAGCCTCAACGATCCGAAGGAGTTCTGCCGCGCCACGTATGCGCAGAACGTCGTCGTCCACGTCGACATCCCGCGTGCGGCGATCACCTGCACGCCGCCGTCCACGATGGAAGCGGCGAGCTGCGGCGCGATTCCGTGGAACATCGGTGACGAGAACGCGATGGTCCCCGGTGGCGAGGACAGCGGCACCGACACGGACCCCACCGCGGGCACCGACACGGACCCGACGGGCGCGACCGACACGGATCCGACCGACGCCACCGACACCGATCCGACCGGCGACAGCGGCGGCGACAACGGCAACTGCTGCATGCCCAACGGCGGTCTCGGCTGCACGAACCCGACGATCTCGGAGTGCGTGTGTGCGATGGACGCATTCTGCTGCAGCGACGGCTGGGACGAGACGTGCGTCAGCGAGGTCGCTTCACTCGGCTGCGGCACCTGCTGATCGAAAGTGCTCGAGGGCAGCCGCGCGGCGACGCGCGGCTCGCCCGATTGATCTAAGCTCTCTTTTCGAGGTTCGGCATGCGGGGCGCAACACACAGGCGAGCGAAGCAGATGTGCGAGTCCATCGGGCTCTGCGCGCTCGCGCTCGGCTTGCTCGGCGGATGTCGCGACGCGGACGGCGACGACAACGACGACGATCCGGCGTGCACCTCGGCGAAGTGCGACGCGCTCGAGAGCAGTTCCGACGCCGGCACTTCCGAGTCGGGCACCGACACGCTGCCCGAGCCGAGTGCCATCGATTTGGCGTGCTGGGAGCGCGAGGACGATGCGTTCAACGCGAATCGCCTCGCGTTCACCGACAGCGCGCTGCGGTGGTCGTGCGCCGACGTCGACAGCACACCGTCGATCGAACGCGGGCAGGAGTACTGCGAGTACTTTTCGATCGTCGCGCTGCCGCCATCGCCGAGCTATCCGAACCCCGAGCCGCTGATCCTCGGTCGCAACCTCGGCGCGGAGGCGGCGGACGGGCAGACGCCGATCCCCGTCGACCTCGACAGCGAGCAGGTCGCCGCGCTCGAGAACGCGGCCGACTCGATCGTCGGTGCGTGCGTGTTCACGTCGTGGAACGCCGACATCGACGCGCCGTGCGGTGACACCTGCGACGCCACCGACGTGCTCGGCGTGCCGGTCGAGCCCGAGGTGTTCCGGATGAAGTTCGATCCGAACACCAACGAGGCCGCGCTCGCGCTCATCGACGACTGCACGGGCCTGTTGCCGACCGAGGGCGACCCCGCCGATCCCGACGACCCGTATCACGACGCGTTCTTCCGGGCGTGCCATCTCAATGCGGACATCAACGAGACCCAGCACCGCAAGTCCGACAACGTGATCTGTGCGGCGAGCGTGCGGCTCGCGGAGTGCGGTTGCGCCGTCGCTTCGGGTGCACCGCTGGCCGAGACGCTCGCGCCACCCACCGATCTCGGCTTCCGTCTCGGCGGCTGGTCGGGCCCCGAGGTGCTGCCGCCCGGGTGTCGCTATGAGGACGTCGTCGACGGCGCACAGGCGCTCGTCGTGTGCAATCTGACCGGCGCCGAGGTGCTGCAGAACGCCGCTGAGCTCAAGTCGTACTGTCGCGATCGCTTCGCCGACGATGTCGTCGTGCACATCGCGGTCGAAGCGGACGCCATCGTCTGCGATCCACCGACCGGTGGTCCGTACGCCGATGCCTGTGCCGCGCATCCGTGGGTGTTGACGCCGTGATCCGCCGAGCCGAGGCCCGCGCCCCGGCGCCGAGCAGGTGGTCCACGCCAGCGTTCGTGGTGGTCGCGGCACTCGGCGCAGCCGCGTGCACGCAAGACGAGCCGAACGAGTGCGGTGAGCAGGCGTGCGATCTGCCGAGCACTCGCGACGAACTCCTCGCGCGCATCGACGGCTTCGACGATCCCGTCGCACGTTGGCTCCGCGGTGCGGCGAACGACGCGGGGGCGGTCGACGGTGATCACTCGGTGTGGCGGGCGGGCCTCGCGGCCGAGCTCGGCTGCGCCGCGGCGGACGAGCGCAGCTTCGTGGTGTTGTCGAACGCCGCTCACGCGCCGAAGGTGCTCGTCGCGCAGTGTGCGAACGATCCGGTCGTCGCGAGTCGGCTGTTCCACGTGTTCGAGCCCGACGGCGCGGGCGAGGTCGATCCGCAGCGCTTCCGCTTCGCGGCGTGGGACGAGTCCGCGGCCCGTTTCCATCGCTACCAGGTCGCGCCGACGGATGCGGGTCTCACCGTCGACGTCGAGCCCGAGTTCTGCACGGGCTGTCACGGCGGCGAGTATGCGGTCCCGGAGTGGACGCCGATCATGAATGAGATGACGAACCCGTGGGCGCAGTGGAACGCTGCGCCGGGGTTCGAGTCGTTCGCGTTCGCCGAGCTGCCCACCGAGACCGGCGCGGTGTTCGACGCGCTGACGGGCGGGGGCCGTCTCGACTCGGCGTCGAACCTCGAACCGATCGTGCGCGCAGCGATCGATCGCACGACGACGGCTCGCGTCGCGGCCCGCGCCGGCGCGCCGACGCTCGACGCCGCGGTGAGTCTGGTGCGCCCGGTGTTCTGCGACGAGAACCTGAACTACGTGTCAGAGGTCCACACTAGCGGCGAGATCGCGATCTCGGCCGTGATCGATCCGGGTCTGCGTCGCGCGCTCGCGACGCTGCGGCCCGAGGCGGACTGGGGCTTCCTGCTCGACGACGCGCTGCAGCTACCGATGCCCGCCGCCGGCGAGTCGCCGCTCGTGCTCGTCGCCGTCCGGGGCGAAACCACCGTGCAGGCCGAGGCGGCGTTGCTGTCGCGCGGCGTGCTGGCGCCGATCGATCTGTTGCGAGTGCGCGCGCTCGACTGGCTGCACCCGGTCGGCTCCGCTGCGCGGTGCGATCGTTTCACTGCCGTGGTCGCCGATGCGGATGCGCTCGACGGCCCCGCGTTCACCGACGCGGCCGAGCTCGCACGCGCGTTGTTCGATCTCGCGCTCGAGGTCCCCGGTGGCTCGCTCGCCGATGCGGGGCCGGACGCTGTCGTCGCGCTCGCCGACGCGAGCGACGAGGCTGCGCTCGCTCGCATCGAGGCCGGCGACTTCACCGACGCAATCGTGGACATCGATGCGCTCGGTGCTGCCATCGACGTCGAGATCGATCGCTACGAGACCACCCAAGGGCGTGCGCGCCTCGCCGACGCCCGCGTGCTCCGCGGCTGCCTCGCGCGCGCGAGCTCGCCGACCGCACCGATTATCCCTGGCACCGACCCGTGCCCCTGACTTGCCCCTTGGCCCGAAAGCACCTCCCGATGACTGCTCCACGCCGACTTGCTGCCCGCCTCGCGACCCTGATCGCGCTCGCCTCCGTGCCCTTCGCCTGCCAAGGCGGTGGTGACGACGACGGCGACGACGTCATGTGTGGCGACGCGAAGTGCGACGACCTCGGCGAGATCGGCCAGGCGCTCGCGAAGTTCAACGATCCGATCGCGATCTGGCTGCGCGCGAACATCGACGACAAGGGTCAGATCGACGTGACCTACCTCGAGATGCTGCGCGGCATCTCCAAGCAGCAGGGCTGCGACGACAAGGGCCTCGACTCGTACATCATCTCGGATCAGCTCGTCGTCGAGGGCGGCGAGGCGTTTCCGCGGGTCGTGAACACCGTCTGCTCCGAGGACCGCACCAAGGCCGACCTCGCATTTTTCGCACTGTCGTTCGCGAACGCGAACAAGACCGACGTCGATGCGCGCGAGATCGAGATGTTCGGATGGGACAACACCACGTTCGAGTATCGGTTCTACGGCGGCAACGCGGTCGCCGGCAGCCCGACGAAGGTCGCGATCCAGCTCGACCCGAGCGAGTGCCGCGGGTGTCACGAGCAGCCGGCGCACATCCCCGGCAAGAAGATGCCGATGACGCCGATCATGAACGAGCTGTCGGCGCCGTGGCAGCACTGGCACGCGACGCCGGTCGCGTTCGAACACTCGGTGTCGCCTGCGGTCGCCTCGGCGCCGAATTTCAAGGAGCTCGCCGGTACTGGGTCGACGTTCCGCAAGTCGGCGTCGCGGCTCGAGACGACGATCCGTTCCGCGTTCCAGCAGCGCGTCGCAACGGCGCGTCTGCGACTGCGCCGCAACGCCGCGAACGTGGATGAGGCGATGTCGCTGTTACGGCCGCTGTTCTGCGACGAGCACCTCACGTACGCGACCGAGGACGGTGCGAGTGGCTCGCTCTCGGCCGCGGCGGTGATCGACGACGGCGTCGGATCGGTCTACTTCCAGATCAAGGGCACCGGCTGGCCGTGGGAGTGGTGGCAGGACAAGGCGCTGCGACTCGATCCGCCGGGTGCGCCCGATCGCATCACGATGTTCCCGATCCGCGGCGCCGCGGTCGTGACCTACGAGAAGCAGCTGCTCGCGACACGGGCGCTGACCTGGGAGCATGTGATGCGCGTGCGGGCGCTCGACTGGGCGAACCCGTCGATGTCCTCGTTCCGCTGCGAGTTGTTCACCAACGCGCTCGGGCGCGTCGCGACGGCGCCGCCTCCAATCGCCGAGGGCGCGAAGAACAGCGACATCTTCGTGCCGTTGCTCGACATGATCCTGACCCTGAAGAAGGGCGATTTCGGGATCGGCGGCACCGACCTGCCGATGTCGATCCCGATCGTGTCCGCCGAGGCCGGCAAGTTCGTGACGCTCGCGAAGGCCGATTCGGCCGGCGTGCAGGCGCTCGCCGACAGACTGGCTGCGGGCCAGCTCGCCATGGCGACGTGTGCCGCCGACGGCGAAGGTCACTGTCTCGCGACGCCGGACACGTTCGGTGTGATGATCGAGACCCGGTTCAAGGCGATCGAAGGTCAGCCGCGGACGGGCCTCACGGCGATTCGCAACACGAAGGCCTGCGCCGCGAAGGAGCAGTACCCGAACGCGCCGCACATCGGCGATCTCGACTGCAGCGTCACGATGCCGCCCGATGACGACACGGGCGACACGATGGACGACACCGGCAGCACCGAGACCGGTGACACCGGCGGAGAGTCGGAGAGCGGCGATACGAGCGACACGGGCGAAGTCGGCGCCGGCGACTGCTGCATGACCCACGACGGACCGGGCTGCAGCAACGACGAGGTCGAGGCCTGCGTCTGCGCGCAAGACGACGTCTGTTGCGCGGATGTGTGGGACGATGTTTGTGTCTCCGAGGTCACTTCGT
>Ga0209181_10011518_pt1 | contig 11317 bp, 9 predicted proteins | sample MAT05_FD_187208 | JGI IMG/M metagenome (GOLD analysis project Ga0209181, IMG submission 187208) | Freshwater microbial communities from Lake Fryxell liftoff mats and glacier meltwater in Antarctica - MAT-05 (SPAdes) (version 2) | ecosystem: Environmental > Aquatic > Freshwater > Ice > Liftoff... | reverse complement strand
CAACCCCAGCGCCACGATCTGGCGCACGGCCGATCTGGACCGGCTGGCCGAGATCCTGCGGCCCACCGAGGTGTTGCTGATCGCCGACGAGGTCTACGAGCACATGGTCTACGACGGCGAGCACCATGCCAGCGCGTCGGCTCACCCCGAGCTGGCAGCGCGCGCCTTCGTGGTCAGCAGCTTCGGCAAAACCTTCCACGTCACCGGCTGGAAGATCGGCACCGTGGCCGCGCCCGCGCCACTGACCGCGGAGTTTCGCAAGGTGCACCAGTTCAACGTGTTCACCGTCAACACGCCGATGCAGCACGGCCTGGCGCGCTATTTGGCCAACCCGGCGCCGTACCTGGATTTGCCGGCGTTCTACCAGCGCAAACGTGACCTGTTTCGTGCTGGTCTGGCGGGCACCCGGTTCCGGTTGCTGCCCAGCGAGGGCAGCTACTTCCAGGTGGTGGACTACAGCGCGATCAGCGATCTGGGCGAAGCCGACTTCTGCCGCTGGCTGACCACTGAAATCGGCGTGGCGGCGATTCCGCTGTCGGCCTTTTATGACGATGGCCGCAACCAGGGCCTGGCGCGCTTTTGCTACGCCAAGAAGGACGACACCTTGAACGCGGCGCTGGTTCTGCTGGCCCGGCTTTAGCGGCCGTGGCGCCGGTGTTGGCAGCCCGGCGCCGGGGCCGCCCGCTCAACGGCGGGACAGCGGCGGCGCCAGGCCGCCCTCATCGAGCGCGCCCAGATCGGACCGGTGCGCGTCGCGCCGCAGTTCGATGTCGGTGAAGGCCCCCGGCCGGGTGAACTCACGCGGGGCGGGCGTCAACTCACTCAGGTCAAGATCGAGCGCCGCCGGGCGTGAGGGCTCGTCGAACAAACGCCCCGCAAACGCCGCCTTGTCGGCCAGGTCCACACGGGCCTCGGGCCGTGGCTGGGTGGCGCGGGTGAACACCCATTCGGCCAGCATCGCCTGCGCGCTGGAGCGCGGTGACACCTGCGTGCGCGGCAAGGTGATGTCCATCGGGCCGTCGTCCAGCGGCAGCAGCAGGTCAACCGCGTCGCCGGCCTCGTCCACCCGGGGCGCCAGCGCTGGAGTGGACGCTGGCGGCGCGGTGGCCTGCAGTTTCGGCACGGTGGTGGTGGCGGCATGCAGCGTGCCGGCCGGAAGGTCACGCACCAGCGCGTGCAGCATCAGCATTTCGCGGTAGGCCGGCAGGTCGAAGGGCTCCAGGTCGGCCCTGCGCAGCAGCAGCGATTCAAGCTCGGCCACCGCGCGCAGCGGGTGTGTCCAGGCCCGCTGCAGGCGCTGCACCACCTCGGGGTAGCCTTCCAATGTGCGGCCGCCGGCCAGGTCACCGGCCCAGTCCGGCGCATAGGCATTGAAGCGCTGGTTGAAGCGCTCACGCGTGCGCTCGTAGGCCTCTTCGTCGCCCTGCGAACGGTAGATTTCAAGCAGCTTGAAGTACGGCAGTGCATTGGTGCCGCCGGTGCTGCGCACATGGCCCAGCAGCAGGTCGACCGCCGATTGCTCCTGGCCCAGTGCGATGAAAAAATCGACCTGCTGGTCGAGATCCAGCAGTTCCTCCACCGACACCGGGCGCGGCGGCACCCCGGTGCCCAGCGAAAACTCATGCAGCCTGGGCGGTGATTCGGTCACCGCCGGCGCGCTGGGCGGCAGCCGCCTGGGCTGGGCGATCGTCAAGTCCGGCAGGGTCGTGGCGCCCAGCATGGCGGCCTGCGACAGCAACGGCTGGTCGGGCGACATCAGCGGCGAACTGGGCGGCGCGCCCTCGGGCGCCAACGCATCGTGCCGATCGGCCTCGGCCTGCGTCCAGACCCGGCGGTCCAGTTCACGCTGCAGGCGGCGCACCCGCAGCGCCAGCCAGATGGCCAGCGCGCCTACCGCCATGCCGCCCAGCAGCAGCCAGGGCAGCCAGCCACTGGCCGATTCAGCGGCGGCCAGGCGCTGGCGCAGTTGGCCCACCTGATCCTGCTGGCGGCGGGCTTCAGCCAGCACCTGCTGCACCTGTTGCTCCAGCGCCTTGATCTGATCGCCAGCCAACTGCGAGGCCAGGTCAGCCACCGCCGCCTGCACCCCCAGGGCCAGCGTCGCGCCCGCCGGCAGGCCGGTGGACGGCCGCGCCGGCAGCCCCTGCCGCAGGCTGGCATCCAGGCGCAAGCTGGCATGGGCCGCCGGTGGCAACGGCGTGGCAGCCCGCGCCCGTGGCGCTGCACCGGCCGCTGCAACAGGCAAGGGATCCAACCGCGCCGCCACCCCGGCCGCCTGCGCGGCCAGCAGGCCCGGCGCCTGCGTCAGCAAGGTCACCAGCCGGCTCACGGGTGCCGCGCAACCACTGCTGACCCGCACCGACAACACCGGCTCGTCAATCACCCCCAGCGTGCTGACCTGCACCCAATGCTCGCCGGCATGGACACCCGGGTGAACGCGCCAGCGCAGCTCATAGGCGGGCAGTGGGCGGTCACCCGCACGCACTTCCACTTGCACGCAGTCGGGGTCGAACCGGTCACCAGCCTGCACCTGCAGCGGCAGGCTGAAGGCCAGCGGGCTGCCCAGCACCGCGGTGGCCTGCGGCCGCCCGAAGCCCAAACCAAAACCCGATCCGGCAGCCAGCAGCAAGCCCACGCTGGCGGCGATCGCCTTGAGGCGGCGGGCTTGCAGGCGGTACGCGATGCGCGGACGGGAAGCGGCCAAGCGTGCAGGTTCCGGAGGAAGGGGGCGGGCCACTCTAGCATGGCACCCCCTCGTACGAAGGGGTCGCGAAGGCCTGAATCCGGGCAGAAGTCTCCGCGCTGCCGATGCTGTCAACAGCGCACTGGCAGGCCAGTGCGCCAGGACGCTCAAGAGCCGCCGGCCTACTGATCGTGGCCGGGGTTCTGGCGCGCCAGCCGGCGCAGCAGGCCGGGCCAGACCAGCGAAGCACCCATGCCTTTGGTGGCCACCGCCGATTGCTGCCGCGCCGTGGCGATGATCTCGGGGTGCACCGGGATCAGTTCACCACCCGCCTGGGCCCGAACCTGAATCGTGCACACGGTTTCGAACAGGTACATCGCCTGGAAGGCCTCGGGGATGCTTTTGCCCACCGTCAGCAGGCCGTGGTTGCGCAGCATCAGGTAGGTGTTGTGGCCCAGGTCGCGCACCAGCCGCGGCTTCTCGTCGTCACGCAGCGCCACGCCTTCGTAGTCGTGGTAGCCCAGGCTGTCGATCACGAAGATCGACTGCTGCGAGATCGGCAGCACGCCGCACTTTTGCGCCGACACCGCCACGCCGTTGATCGAGTGCACATGCAGCACGCACTGCGCGTCGTGCCGCACCGCATGCACCGCGCTGTGGATGGTGAAGCCGGCCGGGTTGACGGGGAACGGCGAGTCCTCGACCTTGTTGCCGGCCAGGTCGATCTTGACCAGGCTGGACGCGGTGATCTCCTCGAACATCAGCCCGTAGGGGTTGATCAGGAACTGGTCCTCGGTGCCGGGCACGCGGGCGCTGATGTGGGTGAAGACCAGGTCGTCCCACTTGAACAGCGCCACCAGCCGGTAGGCGGCGGCCAGGTCGACACGGGTCTGCCATTCCTCGGCAGTCATCTGGTGGCGGCGCGAGGGGATGTCGAGCACGGGCGCGGTCATGGCGAAGTCTCCTTTTGACAAGCTGGTGGGACAATAGGCTTCACATGCTGGTGCGGTTGTCGCGCCTGGGACAAGCCATGAATACCCCGGTTCTTACCATCGAAGAGCGACAAAACATTGAATCCGGTGCATGGTTCTCCAAGCTCTCCCAGCCCTTGCGCAATGCGATTTTGTCGCGCGCCCATGTGCGCCGGCTGAGCGACGGCGCGCCGCTGGCCTCGCGCGGTACGCCGGCCGAAGACTGGTGCGGCGTGGCCCGCGGCGCGGTGCGGGTATCGCTGGTGTCGCTGTCGGGCAAGCAAGTCACGCTGACCTATTGCGAGCCCGGCGTGTGGTTCGGCGACATCTCGCTGTTCGACGGCCTGCCGCGCACCCACGATGCCGACGCCCATGGCGAAACCACGCTGCTGAGCGTGCGCAAGGCCGACTTCAAGGAACTGCTGTCACAGCACCCCGAGTTGTACGACGCCCTGCTGCGGCTGAACTGCCGGCGCCTGCGGCTGATGTTCAACCAGTTCGAGGACCTCAACACCAAGCCCCTGTCGGCGCGCCTGGCCAAGCAGATCATCCTGCTGGCCAAGAGCTATGGCATCGCGCAGGGCGAAGAAATCCGCATCGGCCTGCAACTGGCGCAAGAAGACCTGGCGCAGTTGCTGGGCGCCTCGCGCCAGCGCGTCAACCAGGAGCTGAAAGGCTTCGAGCGCGAAGGCGCCGTGCGGGTCGAGCCCACCCGGCTGGTGGTGCTGTCGCGTGAGAAGCTGCTCGACATCGCCGAAGGCTGATTCAACGCCCCTGCTACGGGCAGCCGTTGCCGAACATAGCCCGCGCCGCGGGCCAAGGAGTTACCCCTGATGGACCAATTCACCGGCAGCGGCGCGGTAGCGCAGCAGCATGCCTTCAACCTGCTCAACCTGCAGACCTGGCTGGGCGACCAGATGGACAGTTTTGAGGGCCCGTTGACGGTTGAGCAATTCAAGGGCGGCCAGTCGAACCCGACCTACAAGCTGATCACGCCCGGCCGCACCTACGTGATGCGCACCAAGCCCGGCCCGAAGGCGAAATTGCTGCCGTCGGCCCATGCCATCGAGCGTGAGTACCGGGTGATGGACGCGTTGGCACTGAGCGGCGTGCCGGTGCCCCGCATGCATGTGCTGTGCGAGGAAGAGGCAGTCATCGGCCGCGCCTTCTACGTGATGGAGTTTGTTGAAGGCCGCGTGCTGTGGGAGCAATCACTGCCCGGCATGGACGTGGCCGAGCGCGGCGCGGTGTATGACGAGATGAACCGCGTGCTGGCCGCGCTGCACAACGTGGACATGCGCGCGGTCGGCCTGGTCGACTTCGGCAAACCCGGCAACTACTTCGCCCGGCAGATCGGCCGCTGGCGCAAGCAGTACCAGGCCTCGATCACCGAGCCGATCGCCGAGATGGACCAATTGATGGCCTGGCTGCCCGAGCACATGCCGGCCAGCGCGCAAGACGATACCCAGGTCGGCATCGTGCACGGCGACTACCGCCTCGACAATTTGATCTTTCACCCCGACGAGCCGCGCATCGTCGCGGTGCTCGACTGGGAGTTGTCAACGCTGGGCCACCCGCTGGCCGACTTCAGCTACCACTGCATGAGCTGGCACATCGACCCTGGCGTGTTCCGCGGCATCGCCGGGCTCGACCACGCGGCACTCGGCATCCCCAGCGAGCGTGACTACGTGCGGCGCTACTGCGAGCGCACCGGCCGGGGTTCACCTGATGAGTTGCTGGTCGACTGGAATTTCTACCTGGCCTACAACCTGTTCCGGCTGGCCGCCATCACCCAGGGCATCGCCAAGCGGGTGGTCGACGGCACGGCTGCCAGCGCACAGGCCCGCAGCACCGGCGCGGCCACCCGGGCGCTGGCCGAACTGGGCTGGCAGTTCGCCCGCCAAGCCTGACCTGGCAGCCGCTCAACCGCTCAGCCGCTCAGCGCTGTGACACCGGTGCGCTGGTGCGGATCAGCTCGCTGTGCGACCAGGCGCTGGGCTGGGTGGTGAGGCCACCGCCGGCGGCCTCGCGCCACTCGTTGCCCAGGCGCTTGGCGTCGCGCAGCGCATGCTCGAACACCGAAAACCACAGCGCCAGCCGTTGGGCATCGGGCTCGGGCATCGCGGTGCGCAGCGTCAGCCGGCCGCGGCTGATCGTCAGCACCACCGGTACGTCGGGCTTGACCATCGCCATCGTGGTGGCCAGCGCATCGTTCAGCGGGCCGGCCAGCCACTGCAGCAACCAGGGCTGCACGCTGCACACCGCGCCATAGCGCTCGCGCAGGCGGCCCAGGTCCTGCGAGCCGAGCTTGGTGTACATCACCAGCCAGCGCATCTCGGGCGGCGTTTCGGTGTCGATGCGGGTTTGCACGTCATCGACAAAATGCTCGTACACCGTCGTTTCCATCGCCGCCATCAGCGGGCGGTTCAGCACCATCGCCATCAACTGGTTCGGCAGGTCGAGCTCGGCGATCATGCGCAGCTCGAAGCCTTCGATGTAGTCACGCTGCGAGGCGCCCCATTCAATGCGCCAGGCCTGGCCGCCAAGCTGGCCGTCGATCACGCAGCCGGCGGCATCGCGCACCCGCCGGAAGCCGTGGCCGCGCTCCTTCGCCCATTGCTGCAGCGCCGCCGGCTCAACCGAGACAGCGCCGCGCGAGAGCAGCCGACGCAGGGACTTCAGCATGGTTTAGAGTGACTGCAGGCGATACCGCCAACCTGAGGGCATGAAAATGATAGAAGTGTATTCATGGGCCACGCCCAATGGGCATAAGGTGCACATCATGCTGGAGGAATGTGGCCTGGCCTACCGCGCCATCCCCGTCAATATCGGCGCGGGTGAGCAGTTTGCCCCGGCATTCCTCGCCATCAGCCCCAACAACAAGATCCCGGCGATCATCGACCCCGACGGGCCCGGTGGCCAGCCGATCAGTTTGTTCGAATCGGGCGCGATCCTGCTCTACCTCGCCGCCAAGACCGGCCGCTGGCTGCCCGAGGGCCTGCGTGAACGCTGGGAAGTGCTGCAGTGGCTGATGTTCCAGATGGGCGGCCTGGGCCCGATGTTGGGCCAGGCGCACCACTTCCGCATCTATGCGCCCGAAAAACTGCCCTACGCGGTAGACCGCTACACCAACGAGGCCAAGCGCTTGTACAGCGTGCTCGACAAGCGCCTGGCCAAGTCACGCTACATCGGCTGCGGGGACTATTCGATCGCCGACATCGCGGTCTTCCCCTGGCTGCGCTCCTGGAAGAACCAGGGCATCGACTGGGCCGACTACCCGCACCTGAAAGGCTGGTTCGACGAGGTTGCCGGCCGGCCCGCGGTGCAGCGCGGTGTCGAGGTGCTGGCCGATCTGCGCAAGCCGCTGACCGACGACGCCGCGCACAAGGTGCTGTTCGGCAGCGAGCAGTACAAGCGGCATTGAACCGCGCCGCGCCACGCATGCCTCATCCGGAGGATGGCTGGCCCGAGCGGGGGCAGCTTGACGGCGGACTGAACGACAATGCGGCGTTGCCAAGACGGCGGATCGAGCCCCGATGAGCAGTCTTCCCTCCGACGAATCACCACGGCCGCCACCAACGTCGGGCGCCCGCGAGCCGGCTTGGGTGGCCACTGAGCTGATCCCCCGTGCCCGCCCCGAGCCTGGCCGCGGCAATGCCCTGCCTGTGGGCACGCACCTGGCCGAGTTCGAACTGCTTCGTTTGCTGGGCGAAGGGGGTTTCGGCATCGTCTACCTGGCGCAGGACCATTCACTGCAGCGCCGGGTGGCGATCAAGGAGTACATGCCGGCCTCGCTGGCCATGCGCGCCGGGCCGCTGGCCGTGGTGGTCACCTCTGAAAAAAACCGCGAGGTGTTCGAGGCCGGGCTCGACAGCTTTGTCAACGAGGCGCGGCTGCTGGCGCAGTTCGACCACCCCTCGCTGCTGAAGGTCTACCGTTTCTGGCAGGCCAACGGCACGGCGTACATGGTGATGCCGTTCTACGAGGGCGTGACATTGAAGGAGCGGCTGCGCCAGCTGGGCGGCCCGCCCGACGAGCGCTGGCTGATGGCCCTGCTGGCCTCATTGACCGAAGCGCTGACGGTGATCCACGGCGAGCATTGCCTGCACCGCGACATCGCGCCCGACAACATCCTGATGCTGGCCGACACCGGGCGGCCGCTGCTGCTGGATTTCGGCGCCGCGCGCCAGGTGATCGGTGACGCCACCCAGGCGCTGACCGCCATCCTCAAACCCGGCTACGCCCCGGTGGAGCAATACGCCGAGGTGCCTTCGCTCAAACAGGGGCCGTGGACCGACGTGTACGCGCTGTGCGCGGTGGTGTACGCCGCGGTGATGGGCGCCAAGCCGCCGGTGTCGGTGGGGCGCACGGTGGCCGACAGCTACGTGCCCATCAGCCGCAGCGCCGCCGGCCGTTACTCACCCCGCTTCCTGCAAGCGATCGACGACGGGCTGGCGGTGCGGCCCGACGAGCGCATACCGTCGGTGGCGGCGCTTCGGCTGGCGCTGGGCATCGATGCCGGCGGGCCGGCGCCCGGCCTGCCGCGGCCACCCGCCCGCACACCGGCACCGGTGGCGGCCCCGCCCATGCCGGGCAACTTGGCCCCTGATGCCACCTCCCGTGGCCCGCTGCCGACCGGTGAATCGACAGTGCCCCGGCGGCCGCGGCACTGGTTGATCGGCGCGGCGGCCACCGTGGCGCTGCTGGCCGGTGGCGCGGCTTTCTGGGCCGGTCAACACCGGCCGGCGCCGGTGGCGGCTGTTGCGCCGGCCAACGCTCCAGTCAACTCTGCTGCCAAGGTGTTGGCCCCGGCCCTGTTGCCGGCGGCGGCGCCAGCGTCGGTGCCGGCCTCGCCAGCACCTGTGGCCACCGGCGCACCACCCGCCCCGGCAACCGCGGAAGCGGCCTGGTCGATCGGCGGTGAGTTCGACCGGGTGATGATGGCGCGCCAGCCCGGCTTCGAGGTCGAGGCCCGCGCCACGCAGCCGCGCCTGCGCATTGGCCGCGACCGCCTGGCCTTCACCGTCAAATCTTCCCGCGACGGCCATGTCTACGTGCTGGTGGCGGGGCCCGATGGCTCGCTGCTGCTGCTGTACCCCAACAGCGTGGCGGCCGACAACCGCATCCGGGCCGGCCAGTCGCTGCAACTGCCGCAGGCCAGTTGGCCGCTCGACACCTCTGAACCCACAGGCGTCGAGCATTTCGTGGTGCTGGTGTCGGCGCATGTGCGTGACTTTTCGCAACTCGGCCGTGAGCGCGAGGCCTGGTTCCAGAAATTGCCTACCGGCGCGGCCGCCCAGGCCGCCGCGCGTGGCCACACCGGCGTGGGGTCGGTATTGGCCGGCTCGGCACGCTGTCAAACGCCGGGCTGCGATGTTTACGGTGCGGCGCGGTTTTCGGTGGACGTGGTGCGCTGATCTGGTGCCCACGGCTTCGGTGTACCGAAGCCACGTCCCCGCTGGGGCCGAGCCCCGCCGCCCCGCCTCGTCGGGGATTCGAGCAGACGAAAAAAAGCCGCCCGAAGGCGGCTTTCTCTTTCGGCATGAACCGAATTACTTGCTGGCACCCATCGCGGCGGCAGCGGCGGCCGAGGCGGCAGCGTCGGCACCCGACATGGCGGCCGAAGCGGCGGGGTCCATCGCCGGCGCAACGATCACGGCCGAAGCCGCAGGCGCGGCGACCGGAACGACGACGACTTCTTCCTTCTTGCCGCAGGCGGTCAAGGCGGCGGCGGCGATCAGGATAGCCAACAGGGATGACTTGTTCATTTGTGTCCTCAGTGAAAAGTGTTGATCAACATTACCGGTAACAGGATCTGACCCATTCAGCAAAACCATTCGGTCAAACCAATGTGTGCAGAAGCCCGACCCAGAAGGCTCGAGCCCTTCTGGGGCTAGCCAGCTATTATAGCCAAACCTAGGGAAGCCCCCTATAAACCCAAAGTGGTGGCTGGCCAGGCGGGCTCACAGCGTTGCAAAAAGTCTGCAATCTGCTCTTCGGCAGCACGCACTTGCACCGGGTCGGTGACCACGCGCAAGCGCCAATCCGGCGCATCCAGCCATTGCCAGGCCGCTGCGCCGGTGATCAAACCGCGCAATGGCGCCGGCAGCAGCCCGTCTGCCGGGCTGAGCACCTCGATGCGGTGCGACCAGTCACGGCGCCAGCGCGCAAATCGTGGCAGCGCGCGGGCGGTGGTGTCGAAGTCGATGCCAACGATGCGCAACACCCGGCCGCCCGGCCGCAACCAGGCCGACAGGCTGTCTTGCACCGCCACCTCGTCCAGCGGCCAGTCGCCGAAATGGCGATCGACCAGCCAGGCCTGGCGCGGCGCACGGCGCACGCTGGCACCGGCATCGCTGGCAGGCGACACGCCGGCAGCGCCAACCGTGCCAGCCGCGATCATCGTGTCCGCCTGGAGGCCGAGCAGCCCTTGGCGCAACGACGCGCGGCACGGCTCGCGGCCCTGGTGAAGCCCGGACGTTGGACCTGGCACGGCGGGCTCGGGTGGATTGGTCGCCATGGGCTTGCCCTCTTCAGGCCAAAGCCCGCACCCAGCCGGCTTCTGCCCAGTCGCCCAGCAGCGCCAGCGCGCCCTCGCCCAGACGCGCCACGTCGGCCGTTGACAGCGCACGTTGATCGGCCAGGCGGCGCATCAGGCGGGCGTCGCGGCCACTGGCGACAAAGGCCTCGCCATTGATGAACACATGGCGGTCGTCGTAGGCCATGCGGCTGCGGCGGTCCAACGCCACCGCGCAGGCGGCGGTCAGGGGCGTGCCGGGGTCGAACCAGACCTGCGGCTTGGGCTCGCTCATCAAGATGCCCAGCGCGCGGTCGAGCAACTGTGGGTCGGCCAGCGCACGCTGCAACGCTGTTTGTGCAAAGCCGCGCAGGCTGGCCGGCAGGCGGCCCGGGGTGTCGGTGGCGGCCAGGCGGGCATCGCGGTAGATCGGTTCACGGGCACCGGCTTCGGGCGCTTCCAGCTCGTCGGCCAGTTGGTGCAACAGCTCCTGCGCCAGCCCGGTGCGGGTGGCCGCGCGGAAGCCCACCGAGCAGGTCATGCACTCACCCTCGGCCACACCATCATGGCCCCACAGCGGCGGCAGGTAGAGCATGTCGCCGGGTTCGAGCAGCACCTCTTCGGTCGGCTGGAAATTGGCCAGGATGCGCACCGGCAGCCCCGGCACCAGGCTGCGGTCGGCCACCGGGCCGAAGCGCCAGCGGCGCCTGCCGTGCACCTGCAGCAGGAACACGTCGTAGGAATCGAGGTGCGGGCCGACACCGCCGCCATCACTGGCGTAGGAAATCATCAGGTCGTCCAGCAGCGCCTCGGGCACGAAGCGAAAGGCTTGCAGCATCTGATGCGCCGGCTGCCAGTGCAGATCCAGGCCCTGCAACAGCAGCGTCCAGTTCGGCGCCTTCAGCGGGGGCATCGCGCTGCGCTTGAACGGGCCGTGGCGCAGCCGCCAGTCCCCGTTGAACTGGGTCAGCAGGCGCGATTCCACGCCCTCGGTGCCGGCCAGGTCAAACAGCGCGGCGCGGTTGATCGGTGGGCGCACGCCCGGCCAGGCCTGGCGCACCACCAGGGGCTTTTTCTGCCAGTGCCGGCGCATGAAGGTGGCGGGGGAAAGGCCCCCCAGCAGGGCCATCGGTTGGGTGACATCCA
>Ga0209181_10011517_pt1 | contig 11317 bp, 10 predicted proteins | sample MAT05_FD_187208 | JGI IMG/M metagenome (GOLD analysis project Ga0209181, IMG submission 187208) | Freshwater microbial communities from Lake Fryxell liftoff mats and glacier meltwater in Antarctica - MAT-05 (SPAdes) (version 2) | ecosystem: Environmental > Aquatic > Freshwater > Ice > Liftoff... | reverse complement strand
TGTGGTCGCGCAGGACGCGGAAGAAATTGGCGACCTCGCCGTCGAGGTCGTTATACGTTTCGACCCGGGCCGGGGGGCGGTTGAGAAGGACCGCCCCCGACCCGGCGAACGGTTCGCAATAATGGTGACAGCCGGGCAGGAGCGGGAGCAGCCAGTCGAGGTGAGAGTACTTCCCGCCGTACCACCCGAACGCGATGAGTTTCCGACGGTTTTTAGGCACGGAAACCGGGGGCGGGGCGTTACGGCGGGCCATTCCGTACTCCGGTAGTTCGGCGCACTCCGATACGGAGCGAAGCGGAAGTATACCGTAATCGAAGGCGGATCACCACACGCCCCGAGTCGGCGCGCCACGCCCAGCCCGGGGCTGCGAAGGAGGCGGGACCGTGCGGTACTGGCAACGAGGGAGACGTGAAGGGTCGTGAACTCGCCCGCCCGCCGCCGGGGTCGGCGACGGGCGGCGGGCGTGTCGTCACTTTACGGCACCGGGGCGGCGGGCACCGACCGGTAGGTGTCGTCGGCGCTCTGGTAGCGGAACCACGCCCTGTCGGCGGCGCTCCAGTACAGGTTGCAGTCGTGGGCGTCGCTCCACGCCTTCTTCGCCCAGAACCGGTTCGTCTTCCCGCGGTACACCGCCGGCTCGACGGGAACCGTCGCCGGGTCGAGGGCCGGGGCCGCCGGCGGGTCGAACTTCGGCACCGCCACCGGGTCGGCCGGGGCCGGCTTGCACGCGGCCGGCGGGAACGCCCACGCCGGCAGGTCGAGGTCGAGCAGCTCGTCGTCCGGGTCGAGGATCAGGCGGTTGCCGACCCCGTTGCGGGCGTTCTTCACGACCGTCAGCCCGCCGCCGCCGTTGCCGACGACGATGGTGTTGCCGAACCCGTTGCCGCTGTTCGTCACCACGCTCGTCGAGCGGCCGGTCCCGTTCACCCGAAGGACGCCGGGGGTGCCGGCCTGCCGGACGATTACCTCCGGGCCGTCGAGCACCACGGACCCGCCGGCCCAGCGGACGATTCGGACGGGCACCGGCTTGTCGCACCCCGCCTCGACCGGGGCCGGGTTCGCCGGCGGAGGCGGCGGTTCGACCTGCGGCTGGGCGTGGGCGGCGGTCGCCAGCCCGCCGACGGCGGCGAGGGCGGCGAGTCGGGTACGCATCGCGCGAATCATGGGGTGTTCCTCGTGTCGTGGGGGGCGGGGCGGGGGTTAGCGGTTCTTCAGCCCGATCGTGTTGCCGGCCCCGTTGCCGCTGTTCGTGATGACGTTGATGTTGATCCCGCCGCCGGTCCGGTTGGTCGTGTTGATCGTGTTCCCGATCCCGTTGCCGCTGTTCGTGACGACGTTCACGTTCACCCCGTACCCGCCCGGCCCGAACGGGTAGCCGCCGCCGAACCCGCCGCCGTTGCGGGCGAAGATGGTGTTGCCGATCCCGTTCCCGCTGTTCGAGATGAGCGTCCGGTTGAAGCCCTGTCCGAACCCCTGTCCGCCCCCGAACCCGCCGCCGTACTGGGCGGGGTAGCCGCCCTCGTACCCCTGGCCGCCGTACTGGGCGGGGTAGCCGCCGCCGTACTGGGCCGGGTAGGCGGCGTCCCCACCGCCCCCGGGGAAGTGCCCCGGAAAGCCGTGGCGGGCCGGGCCGTTTTTGACCTGGATGACGTTGTTCGCCCCGTTCCCGCTGTCGCGGATGACGGTGCGGTTGAACTGGGCCTGGGCGTTCAGCGGCGCGGCGCAGAGCGCGGCCGTAGCCAGGCCGACGACGAGTCGGGTCATGGTGGTCAACCTCGGTGATGCTAGGCGGGTGGTGGGGCGGCGGGATGGGTCGTGTGCGCCACCGGCCGCAGGTTTATTCCCACTGCTCGGACGACCGCCCCACGGGGACTTGCGCGGAACCGGTAGAATCGGCAGGACGGCACCTCCGGGCGAGGTCACTCCTCGCTCGGGACGGGGGCGAGGCGTGTGTTGCGGGCGCACGAGCGCCGCCACAAGTCGGGGTCCACGCCGTACCGCAGGGTGCGGACCGAGCCGTCGCAGAAGGCGGCGTTGAACACCCCCGGGTGGGCCGCCCCGAAGTTCGACCGCGGGGCCGTCTCGGCCGGGTCGGTGGCGTCGCGGGCGGGGGCCGCGGCCCCGGTCCGGTAGACCTCGTAGTCGCCCTTCCACCCGGCCGCCGGGTACGCCTCGTCGTCGTCCGCCGTCGCCCCGAGGGCGGCCCCGTTCAGCCGCTTGCCGCCGGCCAGGACGGTCCCGGTCGCCCCGTCCGCGATGTCGGCCAGCCGGACCGTCCCCCGGGCCGCCGGGACGATCACGCCGTCGGTCGCGTCCGGGGTGGTGCCGGCGTTGCCGGCGTAGTCGATCCGGGCCGCGCCGTTCACCGCCGTCGGCGGGCGGCGGGCCGGGCAGAAGAAGACCGCGACCGGGGTGCGGCACACGACCGCCGGGTCCGGGTTCCGATACAGGGCGGGCTGCGCGAGGTGCGGGAGTAACTGGTACGCCCAGGTCCACTCGGCGTCGCGGCGGGCGAAGTCGGCGGCGGGGTCGGCGGTCGCGGCCCCGAGGGACGGGAAGCGGCCGCGGGCGTCGTGGTAGCCGTGGCACGCCGTCCCGATCTGCCGCAGGTGGTTCGTACACTCCGTCCGGGCCGACGCCTCGCGCACTTTCTGGATGGCCGGGAGCAACAGGCCGACGATGACCAGAACGATCGCCGTGGCGACCGCCAGTTCGAGGACGGTGGCCGCGCGGCGGGGGTGGCCTGGGTGAGGCACGGGCGAACTCCGACCGCCGGGCCGGAGCCGGGGCCGCGCCGCCGGAAGAGTAGGGGCGTGCCCCGGCGGCGGGTGCCGGGTCGTTGGGTGCGAAAATTCGGGCGATGGACGCGAGTCGCGGGGGTTTGCACCCGCGGAATGACACATGCGAAGTCAGTAGACCGGACGGGACGAACCGCGTCAAGGGCCGAATGAGGAGATTATGAACGAGGCCGCGGGCCGCGCCGGGGGGTCGCGCCGAATTGTGGAGTAAAATGTACTTGACGCCCGTGGCCCGCGCCCCCCTAATAACTAGGGTAGACCTCCCCGCCCTTCCCCGCCCGATCACTCCCGCCGCCCCCGGGCCGGGTGCCGTGGTCCGCGCGGGTTGAGGGAACTGTGGGGGCGGTGGTGGCGTCCAACCACGCACACCCTTCTTCCTCCGGTCCGGAGCGGCACCCGCCCGTCGCGTTCACCCGACTCACCCAGGATCTGCCGATGACGCTCTCGCTCCCGCAGTCGCTCGCCCCAGGGCGGTTCGCCCTGGCCGCCGCCCTCGCCGCCGTCGCCGTCGCCGCCGCGCCCGGAGTTGCCAGCGCCGCCGACGAGGGGGGCGGCACGTCGCCGAACAAACTCGTCCACATGATCGAGTCGCTCGGGTGGATCTTCGGCCCGATGCTCCTGAGCCTGTCCGTCGCCCTCGTCGCCCTCATCGTGCTGCTCGTCCTCGACCTCCGCATGGGCAACGCCATCCCGGCCGGGTTCGTGGACGAGTTCACCGACACCGTGAACAAGCGGAAGTTCAAGGAGGCGTTCGACATGGCCCGGAACGACTCGTCGTTCCTCGGCCGCGTCCTGACGGCCGGGATGAGCCGCCTCCAGTACGGGATCGAGGACGCCCGCGAGGCGGCCATGAACACCCTCGACGCGATCAAGAGCGACAAGGACCAGAAGAACAACTACACGGCCGTCATCGCCAGCCTCGGGCCGATGCTCGGGCTGGTCGGCACCGTGTACGGGATGATCGGGGCGTTCATGGTGCTGGGGTCGTCCACGGGTGCCCCGAACCCGGCGGCGCTGGCGGCGAACATCTCGCACGCCCTCGCGGTCACGCTCGTCGGCATCGCCGTCTCGGTCCCGGCCATCTTCTTCAACGCCTTCTTCCGGAACCGGATCACGAAGGTGACGATGGACGTGGGCCACATCGCCGACGACCTGCTGACCCAGATGTACCACAACTCGAAGAAGCCGGCCGGTGCCGCGGCCGCGGCGGCCGCACCCGCCGCGCCGGCGGCCGCCACCGCGGCCCCGCCGGCGCGCGGCTAAGCTCGGGAAGCTGTTAGCTATCAGCTTTCAGCCAGAATCGACCGCCCGTCGTGCGACGGGACTGCCGCCAAGCCCTCCCGGGTTTGGCCGATAGCCTATAGCTGACAGCTTCCGGAGCTTCTTGAATGAGCCACGGTGCGTCCGAACGGTGCGAGCCGAACCTGATCCCGATGCTGGACCTCGTCCTGCAGCTGGTCATGTTCTTCATGGTCGTCTCCAACTTCGTGATGGAGCAGGTGAACCAGACGATCCAGCTGCCGCAGGCGGTGTCGGCCAAGCCGCTCGACAAGAAGGACGACTACATCATCTTCCTGAACGTGAACAAGGACGGGCACGTCCTGCTGTCCGGCCTCGACGCCCAGCGGAACGACGCCCAGGTGGGCGAGGACAAGGACAAGAACCTGACGAACCGCGTGCAGATCCTCAACCACATGAAGCGGCTGTACGAGGAAGACATCCGGGCGGCCGGCGGGGACCGGTCGAAGCCGCCCCGCTCGACCGTCATCCTCCGGGTGGACAAGGCCACGCCGTTCGGCGACGCCGACAAGGGCGTGTACGCGGTCATGAAGGCGTGCCGCGCGGCCGGGTACGAGCGGGTCCAGATCCGGGCGATCATCCACTCCGCCGCCCCCGCGTCGTAGCCGCCCCCCGACCACGAACCCTTGCGGGAGTCGCACCCATGAGCCACAAGCGCGGCCGGCAGGAGGCCGAGGCGGTCGAGCCGGACCTGCCCATCACCCCGATGCTGGACATGTCGTTCCAGCTCCTGGCCTTCTTCGTCTTCACCTTCCAGCCGGCCCCGACCGAGGGGCAGCTGGCGATGGCGCTGCCGAAGGAGGAGGGCAGCCCGACCGCGAGTTCCGTCCCCGACATCTCGAACGACAAGCCCGAGACCTTCGTCATCCGCGTCGAGGCGACGGAACAGGGGCAGCTCGGTGGGATGTCGATCTACGTCAAGGACGCCGCCGACCAGAAGCCGCAGCCGATCCCGCCGAGCTACGACGGGATGCTCGCCGAGCTCAAGAAGCGGACCGCCGAGCTGAAGGGGAAGCCGTCGAAGCTGACCCTGGAGATCGGCAGCGGGTTGGTGCAGGAGTCGGTCATCCGCCTGCTCGACGTGGGCCAGCAGGCCGGGTTCACCGACATCGCCCCCGTCCCGGTCGATCCGAAGAAGCGCTGATCGGATAGAATAGCGTTCGCGGCCGGCCACCTCTACTACCGGCCGCGAACATTCCGCCGGCGGAAAAGTTTCGCCGGCGGGGAACTTCCATCCGCCCGTCCCGTCCAACACAGTGGAGGAAGTCTTCATGTCCCGCCGGTCCGCCCCCACGCCCGCCCGCCGCCGTCGCGCCGCCCTCGCGGCCGCGGTGCTGGCCGCGTGCGGGCTGGCGGCCGGCGGGGCGGCGCTCGCCCAGCCGACGCCCGGCGGGGTCGAGACGGTGGACGCCCGCCCGCCCCTGCCGCCGGACGACTCGAAGCCGCCGCTCGCCGCCAAGTACCGCGTCCCCGAACCGGCCCGGGCGATGTTCGTCGGCACCCGCGACAAGTCGGGCGTCCTCCAGGGGGGGATCGAGGACGAGCGGCCGCTCGCGTCCGAGAAGCAGAACCCCGGCGAGTACGCCGCCTGGACCGAGGTGGTGCTGCACGCCAACCAGTTCCCGGCCGCCGAACTCGAAGCCCACGCCGGCCGCAACGTCCTCACCCCGGACGACCTGACGTTCCCCACCCGCACCGCCTTCCGCCTCGACCTGCTCCGGTTCGACGGCAAGCTCGCCAAGGTCCGCCGCGTCCGCCCCACCAAGGCGCTCGAGGACGACGGGTTGAAGGAGCAGTTCGAGGCCCGGCTGGTGCCGGCGGACGAGTCGCCGGCGAACCCGGTCACGGTCGTCTTCACCGAGTACCCCGCCGGCCTACCCGCCCCGCCGGAACTGCCGGCCGGCCGGCCCGCCGGCGACTGGCTCGCGGCCGACCGCTGGGTGTCGTTCGCCGGGTACTTCTTCAAGCTGATGACCTACCCCGGCCCCGGGGCCGACCCGAGTACCCCCACCGGGGCCGGCTGGCTCAAAGCCCCGGTGCTGGTCGGCAAGTCGGTCACGCCGCTCCCCGGCCCGCCGCCGGAGGCGACCGCGGTCCCGCTCGACAAGTCGCTCCGCATTTTCAAGCTGATCCGCGACGACGCCCCGATGGCGAAGGTCGTCGAGCGCGGGTGGGAGGAGATGGCGGCGTGGAACCGGGTCGTCCTGCACGCCCGCAAGTTCTCCGCCGCGGAACTCGAAGAGGCCGCCCGCGACCTGTCCTACGCCTCGCTCTTCGAACCGGTCCGCCAGGACTACAAGCTCGAGCTGGTGAAGTTCACGGGCCGGCTGATCCGCGTGGCGAAGGGGGAGACCACCCCGCGGCTGGCCGAGGCCGGGATCGCCGCCTGGTACGAGGCGTGGGTGGTGCCGGACCGCGAGCCGCGCGGCAACCCGGTCTGCGTCGTCCTCACCGACCTGCCGCCGGGCGTCGAGCCGAAGGTGCTGATGAACGCCCGGGTGACGGTCGCCGGGTACTCGTTCAAGCTGATGCACTACGAGTCCGGCGAGCCGCAGCGCGACACCCCGGCGAAGGGGGTGTGGCGCAAGGCCCCGCTCCTGATCGGCCACGCCGCGACCGTTTTGTCGGGGTCGGACGACGACGGCGGCACGGCCCATTGGTCCACCACCTTCCTGCCGGCGATCGTCGGCGGGGTGGTGTTCGTGGCGGGGTCCGCCCTGGTGCTGAGCTGGTGGTACTACCGCGGCGACCGCGCCGCCCGCGGCGAGATCGACGCCGTCCGCCAGCGCAACCCGTTCGGCGACGGGGCGGGGTGAGCGGGCGAAAGGCGACCTAACCCCCCAACCCCCTTCCCTAAGAAGGAAGGGGGAGCCGGACCAAGACAGTAGCCCTCTTGCTCCCCTTTACCCTGGGAGGGGAGGGGAGCCGGACCAAGACAGTAACTCTCTTGCTCCCCCTTCCTTCTTAGGGAAGGGGGTAGGGGGGTTAGGTTCCGACAGAGCTTCCCGACCCGGATTCCAACCCCCCGCACCCCGCGGGGTTCGTGACAAGGAGATGCCCGTGAGTACGGCAAAACCGTCCACCGTCCCGTCCGACAACGGGACGCCCGCCAAGGCCGCCGCGGCCGCCGTCATTCGGCGGGTCGGCGGGGCTGAGGAGTCCGCGGCGGAGCGGCTCGTCACCCGCCACCTGCCGGCCTGGGTGGTCAGCGGCCTCGTCCACCTCGGCATCATCGCCCTCGCCTGGCTCGTCTTCGGGTTCGCCCCCGCCCCGGTCAAGACCCAGGAGAAGATCCTCGACGCGACGGTCGAGAAGGAGGCCGAGGAGCCGGTCAAGGACTTGACCAACGAAGACCCCGGGTTCGACTCGACCATCGAGTCGGCCCTGCCGGACATCGAGCGGCTGGCCGAGAAGACGGCCGACGCCATCGTCTCCGAAGACCCGGTCGGGGTGCCGGACGCCAAGACCTCGGACAACCTCGCGTCGCAGATCAGCGGCCTGTCGGTCGATGCCGCCCCGGGGTTGACCGGCGAATTGGGCAACACCATGTCCGGGGATAAGGGGGGTAGCACCAGCGCCGGGGCGATGAACACCGCATTCCTCGGCCGCAGCGGCGGGACCAAGAGCCGGATGCTCAAGGAGGGCGGCGGGAACGAGGCGAGCGAGCTGGCCGTCGCCCGCGCCCTGGCCTGGCTCGCCCGCCAGCAGAAGCCGAACGGGTCGTGGGTGTTCGACGGCGGGAGCAAGGACGAGACGGTCGCGGCCACCGGGATGGCCCTGCTCCCGTTCCTCGCCGCCGGCCAGACCCAGCGGACCGGGAAGTACGCCGCCAACGTCGGCCGCGGCCTCGCCTTCCTCGGCAAGAGCCTGACGAACGGCGGGAAGTTCAACAACGGCGGGATGTACGCCCACGGGATCGCCGCGACCGCCCTGTGCGAGGCCTACGGGATGACGAAAGACCCGTCCCTCAAGCCGTCGGCCCAGGCCGCGATCAACTACATCGTCACCGGCCAGGCCGAGGACGGGAGCTGGGGGTACACGGCCCCGGCCGCCGGCGACACGTCGATCGTCGGCTGGCAGGTCCAGGCCCTCAAGGCCGCCAAGCTGAGCAAGGACATCGTCGTCCCGGACAAGACGATCAAGCGGGCGATCAGCTTCCTGGATAAAGTCTCGGTCGGGTCGCGGAAGTCGGCCTACGGGTACGCGGCCCCGGCCGGCGGGCCGGGCACGTCGCTGACGGCCGTCGGCCTGCTCTGCCGGTATTACATCAGCGAGTGGGGGCCGAACAACGCCGGCATGGCCGAAGGGGTGGACGGGCTGATGAAGGCCGGGCCGAAGAAGAAGGGCCTCGACATGTACTACTACTACTACGCCACCCAGGTCGTCCACTTCTTCGGCGACGACCAGTGGAAGGAGTGGAACGAGGGGCCGCGCGACAAGGAGGGCAAGCGGGCCGGCGGCATGCGCGACTGGCTGATCGACCTCCAGAAGAAGGACGCGACCCCGTTCGCCGGGAGCTGGGAGCCGGACGTGTCGCACATCGGCACCAGCTGCGGGCGGCTCGGCACGACCTGCCTGGCCCTGCTGACGCTGGAGGTCTACTACCGCCACCTGCCGCTGTACAAGCGCGACACGGGCGGGGCGGCCGCCCTTGAAATGGTCAAGTAACGACCGCGGGCGGACCACCGCACGCGGGCGGCCGGGGCGACCCGGCCGCCCGCGTGCATTTCACCCACCACCGTAAGGAAAGGGAGAGGGACAAAAACCCGTAGCCCCTTCGCGTTCGCTCGCCTCCAATTCCTGCTTAGTACCCGACTCTCCTGCCCGTCTTACACGAAAATTTATAAATCGTGTCTCCGTGCTGTGTAGGTCACGTTTAGGAAGGCGAATACTGATTCGACGCGCCCGGTCGCCCACTTCCGAACACCGCCCGCACACCGGGGCGGGCCGGCGTCGCCCAGCCGGCCCGCCCCTCGCCCTTTCCGGAGCGCGTCGCATGACCGACACGGCCCGCAGCCCGAAGTACCTGGACGTGTCCGCCGTCATTGAGGCGCAAATCCAGACGGGGCGGTGGGACGGCGGGAAGATGCCGAGCGTCCGCTGGGTCGCCCAGCACCACCAGGTGTCGGCCGTCACCGCGTCGCGGGCGCTGCAAGTCCTGCGCGACAAGGGGTTGGTCCGGACGGTCGAGCGGGCCGGGTGCTTCCGCATACCCGCGCCGGCCGCCGACCGCTGGGCGATCGTGCGCCGCCCCACCCCCGGCCCGGGGCATGCCGCGACGACGGCGGTCGCCGGGGCCGGGTTCGAGGCGCTCGCCCGGCGCGAGCCGATGCACGTCGAGACCGGGCTGTTCCCCCTGGCCCCGGGCGCGACCGCGGCCGACGTGGACGGGTTCACCCGGCGGGCGAAGGAACTGGGCGTGCGCGGGGTGTTCCTCCTCCCGTCGCGGGCCGGCGGCGACGACACCCGGCCCGACGAATGGCTGCTCGCGGCCTGCCGGCGCGAGGGGCTGCCGGTCGTGCTGCTGGAGCGCAACCTGTGCGGCCGCGACCGCCCGCTCGCCGCCGACCTCGTCGCGGCCGACGAGCTCGACGGCGTGGCCCGCGCCACCCGCCACCTGCTCGGCCGCGGGCGGAAGCGGGTGGCGCTCGTCGTCGGGTCGCCGGCCGAAAGCCACGCCGACCGCGTCGCCGGCTACCTGTACGCCCTGCACGCCGACGCCCGCCACGCCCCCGTCGTGATCGAGCAGGACGCCGCCCTCCCTCCCCGCGAAGCCGCCGCCCGACTCGCCGACCGGGTGCGGAAGGACCGCATCGACGGCGTGATGTGCGACGCCGGCTCCGCCGCCGGGCTGGTGGCCGAACTCGCGGCCCGCGGGGTGGCGGTCCCGGCCGACGTGGGCGTGGTCGGCTTCGGCGACCTGCCGTCCGACCCGTCGGCCGTACCGCTGACGACCTACACTTACCCGGCCGACGCCCTGGCGGCGCAGGCCGTGCGGCTGATGCGGGCGCGGCTGGCCGACCCGGACGGCCCGCCGGTCAAGGTGGTCGTCCCCGGCCGGCTGGTGGTGCGGGCGAGCAGCGGCGGGGCCGAATGACGATTCACCGCGGAGGCCGCCAAGCCCGCGGAGAATACCGCAGCCACGCCAGACAAGACTCTCAATTCTTGACTCGTTTCCATGTCCTTCCTCCGCGTCCTCTGCGTCCTCCGCGGTAAATTCCTCCGGCGAACCGGGCGGGTCGTACAACACCCCCTTCCTGCCGGGAGCCGCGATGTCCGACGCCGCCTGGACGTACACACTCCTCTGCGCGTCGGCCTTCTTCGCCGGGGTGATGAACTCCGTCGCCGGCGGCGGGACGCTCCTCACCTTCCCGGCGCTCACGTCGGTCATCGGCCCGGCGCTTGCGAACGCGACCAGCACCCTCGCTCTACTCCCGGGGTCGCTCGCCGGGGCGTTCGCGTACCGGGCCGAACTCGCCCCGAGCCGGCGGTTCGTGTTGCGGATGCTCGCCCCGAGCGTGGCCGGCGGGTTCGTCGGCGCGTGGCTCGTCGGCCGCGACACCTCACTCTTCAAGACCCTCGTGCCGTGGCTCATCCTCACCGCCGCGTTGCTGTTCGTCGTGCAAGCCCCGATCTCGCGGTGGATGCGGAAGCACCGCCCGGACCACGAACCGGGCACGCCCGCCCAGGCCGCGCTGGTCGGGTTCCAGTTCCTGATCGCGGTGTACGGCGGGTACTTCGGGGCGGGAATCGGCATCCTGATGATTACCACGCTCGGACTGATGGGCGTCGGCGACATCCACCGGGTGAACGCCGTCAAGACGTTCCTGGCGACGCTCATCAACGGGGCGTCGGTGGTGGTCTTCGTCCGCGACGGGCTGGTGGTGTGGGAGTTCGCGGCGGCGATGGCGGGGTCGGCGGTGGCCGGCGGGTATCTGGGGGCGCGGGTCGCCCGGCGGCTGCCGGCGAGCGCCGTGCGGTACGCCGTCATCGTCATCGGGTTCGGGCTGTCGGCCTTCTACTTCATCCGCCAGTACGGGTGACGCCCCGCCCCAGCCAGCGCGGGAGGGCAGTCGCCGCCCGCGCCGCCGCGAGCGCGCGTTCGGCCAGCCACGTCCCCGCCGCCATGCCGGCGAGCATCCCGATCGTCATGCCGATGAAGTGCGCCGCGACCGCGAGCGGCACCGACTCGGTCTGTCCGTGCGAAGCGACCCACCCGC
>Ga0209181_10011516_pt1 | contig 11319 bp, 8 predicted proteins | sample MAT05_FD_187208 | JGI IMG/M metagenome (GOLD analysis project Ga0209181, IMG submission 187208) | Freshwater microbial communities from Lake Fryxell liftoff mats and glacier meltwater in Antarctica - MAT-05 (SPAdes) (version 2) | ecosystem: Environmental > Aquatic > Freshwater > Ice > Liftoff... | reverse complement strand
GATGCTCCAGGACAAGCTTCTTTCCCGGGCCCGGGACGGCGGCAACGTCACGTTGCTATGGAATCATGCGGTCGAAGCGGTGCTCGGGAACGAGAGTGGCGTCACCGGAGTGCGTGTGAAGCCAACCACCGGCAACGGCACTCTTCAGGACATCGACGTTGCAGGCCTGTTTATAGCGATTGGACATGATCCGAACACCGCCCTGTTCAAGGATCAGCTGGAACTCAGCAAAGGCTACATCGTCGTGCGCACCGGACTCGCTGGGGGAGCGACCGCGACCAGCATCCCCGGCATATTCGCCGCCGGCGATGTGGCTGACAGCGTCTACCGGCAGGCAATCACCTCGGCCGGCTCAGGCTGCATGGCTGCCCTGGATGCCGAGAAATTCCTGGACAGCCTGTCCGCTTGATGCGCCAGACGATCCCCTCCCTTGCTGATTGAAGTTGCGCAGTCCCTGGCGGCGGTAGCAGCCGACGACTGGAACCGACTGTCGGGCTGCGAGTACCCCTTCCTCCGCCACGAGTTCCTGCTTGCCCTTGAAGAAACGGGCTGTGTCGGTGGCGATACGGGCTGGTACCCCTGCCATCTGCTGCTGCGGGACGACGCAGGCGAGCTTGTTGGCGCCATGCCGCTCTATCGCAAGACCAGTTCCCAGGGTGAGTTCGTCTTCGACTGGGCCTGGGCGGACGCCTATCGGCGCGCCGGACTCCGCTATTTCCCCAAGCTGGTCTCCGCGGTTCCCTTCACCCCAGCCACCAGCCCCCGCTTTCTGACTGGAGCAGGTCAGGAGCCCGCCCGCGTCGCCGCGGCTCTGCTGGCAGGGGCAACCGAGTTGGCCCGGAAAATCGGCGCGTCGTCAGTGCATGTGCTTTTCCCCACCACCGCCGAAACCCGCCTGCTGGCGACGGCTGGATTTCTTTCCCGAAAGGACTGCCAGTTCCACTGGCGTAACCGGGGATATGCGGACTTCGACGCCTTCCTCGGAGAGTTCACTGCCGAAAAGCGCAAGAAGGCCAAGCGTGAGCGCCGTCGGGTAGCAGAGGCGGGAATCAGCTTTCTTCGGCTGAGCGGCGCGGAGATCGATGCCGGGTTATGGAAGCAACTGATACCCCTCTACGCGAGTTCATTCTGGCGACGAGGCCGCGAGCCTTACCTCAATGAGGCCTTCTTCACCAGGATCAGCACCCTTCTCCCGGACAACGTGCTGGCCATTGTGGCGATGCGGAGTGGCATGCCCGTGGCAACGGCCCTCTGCTTGCGGAGCGCAGATACCCTGTATGGGCGCTATTGGGGCAGCGAGGGCGAGTACCACAGCCTGCACTTTGAGACCTGCTACTACCAGGGTATTGAGTACTGCATCGAGGAGGGCCTTCAGTCCTTCGAGCCGGGCACCCAGGGGGAGCACAAGATCAGTCGGGGGTTTGTGCCGACCGAAACCTGGTCAGCGCACTGGCTTTCGCACCCCCAGTTCGCGGCGGCCATCGACCAGTACCTGGATCGGGAGCGCAGCCATATCGATGAGTACATCGATTCCGTACGCGACCACGTGCCCTACAGAAAGGGCGCCACATGAGCAAGACGGCATCCGCCGCCGCTGAGGCAATCGTGTTTCTGAGTCCTGGTGATCCGCCTGAGTCCTTCCCGGATCTGACCCGGGGAACGACTGAGCCGGACGGCCTCGTTGCTGTGGGCGGCGATCTAACGCCAGCGAGACTGCTCGCCGCCTACGGTCGTGGCATCTTTCCCTGGTATGAGGAAGGGCAACCGGTGCTCTGGTGGTCGCCGGATCCGCGAGCAGTCCTCCTGCCGGAGAAACTCCACATTTCGCGGACCCTCAGGCGGACACTGCTGGGCGATCGCTTCAAGGTCTCGGTGGATCTGGCCTTTGGGGCGGTAATCGCTGCGTGCGCAGACACCCGCGCCGCCACCGGCACGTGGATCACGCCCGAAATGCGCGCGGCGTATCTCCGCCTGCACACTCTGGGGTATGCACACTCGATAGAGATCTGGCGGGGAACAGACCTTGCAGGTGGGCTGTACGGGATCGCACTCGGCGACGTCTTCTTCGGGGAATCGATGTTTAGCCGGGTTGCCGATGCTTCCAAGGCTGCCCTGGTGAAGCTAGTACGGCTGGCAGAAGACCAGGGCATAAGGCTGATCGACTGTCAGGTCGCAACCCGTCACCTGGCCACGCTGGGCAGCCAACTGATGCCCCGGGGTGAGTTTCTCGGTCAAATACAGACGCTCAGTGCTGCCGCGGGCCGGGTTGGGGCCTGGCGCGCCGAACCCCGGCCGACGCAAGACCTCGTCCGGACACTCGAAGTCCCATCTCCCTTGCACGTCTGAACGAGTTCGACGACAATCGCGCCCCGTTCTGCCGGAGTCTCCATGTCGAAAGAAGAAGCCATCACGATGGACGGGGTCGTCACCGAGACCCTGCCTAACACGACGTTTCGGGTAACCCTCGATAACGGCCATCTTGTGAACGCGCACATCTCCGGAAAGATGCGCAAAAACTATATTCGGATTCTCACGGGGGACCGGGTCACGGTTGAATTGACCCCCTACGACCTCTCCAAAGGACGCATTACCTTCAGGGCCCGGTAACCGGTCCAGCCCTGCGACTGGATCTGGAGTCAGGCCGGGGTTCCGTTTCATACCGGAATTCCGTTTCATACCGGAATTCCGTTTCATACCGGAATTCCGTTTCAGGCCGGATCCGGGATGTGCTCAAGGGCCATGGTGGCCGGCGTGGTCACCAGGAGCAGCTCGCCGGAGTCGTCCAACGATATCCTGACGTGGCCGCCCTTGGCCAGATCACCGAACAGCAGCTGCTCGGCCAGAGGCCGCTTCACCTGTTCCTGAATGACCCTGGCCATCGGCCGGGCACCCATCTTCGGGTCGTAGCCCTTGTCGGCAATCCACTGACGGGCAGCAGGCTCCAGCTCGATCGTGACTGCATTCTTGTCCAGCTGCGCTTCCAGCTCCATGACCAGCTTGTCGACCACGCGGAGGATTGCCTCTGGTCCCAATGGGGCAAATTGGATAATCGTATCCAGGCGGTTACGAAACTCAGGCGTGAACATGCGGTTGATGATCGCCATGCCATCCGTGCTGTTGTCCTGCTGGGTGAATCCCATGGAGGCCCGACTCATCTCCTGGGCCCCGGCGTTGGTGGTCATCACGAGAATCACGTTGCGGAAATCCGCCTTGCGGCCGTTGTTATCCGTCAGGGTGCCGTGGTCCATAACCTGGAGTAGGAGGTTGAAAACCTCAGGATGAGCTTTCTCAATCTCATCAAGTAGCAGGACGGCATGGGGATGTTTACTGACAGCTTCCGTCAGCAAACCACCCTGATCGAAGCCCACGTAGCCGGGCGGCGCCCCTATCAGACGGGAAACCGTGTGCCGTTCCATATACTCGGACATGTCAAAGCGGATCAACTCGATCCCGAGACAGAGGGCAAGCTGCCGGGTGACTTCCGTCTTGCCGACGCCGGTCGGTCCCGCAAAGAGGAAGGCGCCCACCGGCTTCTCGGGTTCCCGCAGCCCGGAGCGGGCCATCTTGATGGCCGCTGACAGGGCCGTGACGGCCTTGTCCTGGCCAAAGATCACCAGCTTCAGATCCCGCTCAAGGTTGCGGAGCTGATCCCGATCAGATGCCGAGACGCTCTTCGGCGGAATCCGGGCCATCTTGGCGATGACATTCTCTATCTGGACGACCCCGACCTCGCGGGTGCGGGTGGCCTCAGGCTCCAGGCGAATGCTGGCTCCCGCCTCGTCGATCACGTCGATCGCCTTGTCCGGCAACTGACGCTCATTGATGTGCCGGGCTGACAACTCGACGGCGGCAACGATGGCGTCGTCCGTGTAGGCGATGCCGTGGTACTCCTCAAACCGGCTCTTGAGGCCACGCAGGATCTCGATAGTCTGAGGAATAGTCGGCTCAACAATATCGATCTTCTGAAACCGCCGCGCCAGGGCATGGTCCTTCTCGAAGACGCCCCGGTACTCGCGATAGGTCGTGGAGCCTATGCAGCGCAGTTCACCGCTCGACAGGACCGGCTTGATCAGGTTTGACGCGTCCAGAACACCGCCGGAGGCAGCGCCCGCACCGATAACCGTGTGAATCTCGTCAATGAACAGGATCGCACCGGGATCCTTGCCCAACTCTTTGATGACGGCCTTGAAGCGCTTTTCGAAGTCCCCCCGGTACTTGGTGCCGGCCAGCAGGGAGCCCATATCCAGTGCATAAATGGTGCATTTGGCAAGCACTTCCGGAACCTTGCCATCAACAATCATCTTGGCAAGGCCCTCGGCGATCGCCGTCTTGCCGACGCCAGCCTCTCCCACATAGAGGGGGTTGTTTTTTCGCCGGCGACAGAGGATCTGGATGGTCCGCTCCACCTCCAGTTCACGGCCGATCAGGGGATCAATCTTGCCGTCCCGCGCACGCTTGTTAAGGTTGGTGGCGTAGTTGTCGAGAGCGCTGCCGCCGGCGTCACCCTCACCCTCCTCGCCCTCCGCGGACTGACTCTTCGGCCCACCGGAATCGTCCCGGAGTTTGGACAAGCCGTGAGAAATAAAATTGACAACATCCAGGCGCGTGACGTCCTGGAGTCCGAGGAGATAGACGGCGTGGGACTGCTTCTCGCCGAATATGGCAACGAGCACATTCTCCCCGCGCACTTCCTTCTTGCCGCTGGATTGCACATGGAACACGGCACGCTGGAGCACGCGCTGAAACCCCAGCGTTGGCTGGACGTCCTGAGCGCTACCCTCGGCCAGTCGGGGGGTCGACTCATCGATAAACTGCTCGAGATCGCGGCGCAGCCGGACCAGATCAGCTCCGCAACCCTTGAGGATCTCGGTAACGGTTGGTACGTCAACGATGGCCAGCAACAGGTGCTCAACCGTCATGTACTCGTGACGTTTGGTACGGGCCTGCTGGAAGGCCTCATTCAGACAGTACTCGAGTTCACTGCTCAACATGACAATCAGGTTTCCTCAAGCGTGCATAGAAGCGGGTGCTGATGCTGCTGCGCGTAGGCGCCGACCTGGGCTACCTTCGTTTCCGCAATCTCGTAGGTAAATACTCCGCACACCCCCTTGCCACGGGTGTGGACTTCAAGCATGACTCGCGTGGCCTTTTGCCGGTCCATGGTGAAAATAAACTCCAGAACTTCGACCACGAACTCCATCGGCGTGTAGTCATCGTTCAACAAAACCACCCGGTACAGGGGTGGACGCTTAACTTGGGGGCGGGCCTCCTCAAGGGCAAGCCCCCGGCCGTCATCCATGCCCCGGGTGAAATCCTTGTCGTTGTCACTGCCCATTCAGTCGTCGCCCGTAGAGACTAAGTCGTCGCGGCTGCGGAAATCTTGAGGTTAAGCAGATACTAGCGTATTCGATTGCGACCATTGGCTTGGATTCCCCAGCAAGGGCACCGCGCGGTCAGGCGGCGTTAACCGGGCCTGAACCAGACTCTGCTGCGGTGTGTGGAACCCGTCACGGTTCGCCAGCGGCTCGAAGGCTCTAATTCCCGCGGGGGATGCCGGTCCTTAGGGGCGATTCGGAGGTTGCTCCCCTTGCCATACCTGACTATGCTAAAACCCCTTATGTTTCGTGGGCTTCTGTGAACGTTCAGGATCTAGTCTCGCGTTTCGGCGGATCGACGCCGGCACTGGTCGTGGTGCGTGCTAATGAGCACCTGCCCGTGATCGTGTCCACGATGGCCGTGATACTGATCGGCTACTACGTTGCGAGGATCTTCTGGACACTCTATCCGGCAGGCCCCAGCGCCCCCTGGCAGCCCCCGCAGGTGGCACCGCAAACGGGCCAGAAGACGACGACCCCGGCCTCTTACGCCACCATCACAGCGGCCCATCTGTTTGGCGAGGTCTCCCAGGAACCACCACCCGTCTCGGGCGATGCGGCGCTCACCGCACCGGACACGAGCCTTGCACTTCAGCTGCGCGGCGCGGTTGCGGCTGACAACCCCCGGCTTGCCCACGCCATAATCGCCGATGGCAGCGGCAACGAGCAGGTTTACTTTGTGAATTCGACACTGCCGGGCGGCGCAACCGTGCAGCAGATCCAGGCAGATCGAGTCGTACTGGCCCGGGCAGGCCAACTGGAAGTGCTGCGGCTGCCACGCGAGGGCAGCGGCGCGGGTGGACCCACCCCGGGAGGCTTTACGTCGCCCTCTCAGCCCCTGTCGCCGCCGGGACAGCCCAACGTCCAGGAACTCGTCGCCCAGAACGCCCCGGGCTTTCTGGCGGTCGTCAGGCCCCAACCCTTCATGCCGAATGGACAGTTGAAGGGCTATCGAATCTACCCGGGGCCGAACCGGCAGGGATTCGTCTCCCTCGGTCTGCGCGCCGGCGACCTCGTCACTGAAATCAACGGCATTGCGTTGAATAATCCAGCCCAGGGCATGGAAGTCTTTCGTAGCCTGGGTGACGCGCCCCAGGTGACGGTGACCGTGGAGCGTGATGGTCAGCCCCAGGTGCTGTCACTGAACATGGCTCAAGTCAACGCCGTCGGAGCGACGCAGTGACCGAACCCGTTAGCCCAACCCGAATCAGCCGCTCCTCCCGCCTTGCCAGCGTGTGCCTGACGGTAATGGCCTTGACGTATGCGGCCGGACTGCCTGCACAGCAAGCCACCATCACGCCGAACTACAAGGATGCCGATATCCGGCAGGTTATCGAGGCGGTCGGCGAGGTCACCGGCAAGAACTTCATTCTCGATCCCCGGGTCAAGGCGCAGGTGACCATGTTGTCGGCTGCGCCCATGACCCCGGACGCCTTTTACGAAGCCTTTCTGTCGATACTGTCTGTTTACGGCTTCGTCGCCGTGCCGGCCGGCGACATCATCAAGATTCTCCCGGATGCGAACGCGCGCCAGGTTCCCGGCGCGGAGAACGAACCCGGCGGCGGGCGACCGGACGACATCGTGACCCGGGTGATCGGAGTCCAGAATGTGGCCGCAGCCCAGCTGGTGCCGATTCTTCGGCCGCTGATTCCCCAGTACGGGCATCTCGCTGCGCACCCGCCCTCGAACCTGCTCATCATCAGCGACCGGGCTTCCAACGTGGACCGGATGGTCCGCATCGTGGCGCGCATCGATCAAGCCGCCGACCAGGACTATGAAGTCATCCGGCTGGAGCACGCCTCCGCTTCCGAGATCGTCAAGATTGTCGGGGCCCTAAATCAGGGCGCCCAGCAGGCCGAAGGTGGCGGTGGCCCCCGGGTTACCGTTGTGGCCGACGAGCGCACGAACAGCGTGCTGGTGACCGGGGACAAGACCGACAGGCTTCGCTACCGGGCGCTCATCACCCACCTGGATACTCCCCTGGAGGAAGGCGGCGACACCCAGGTCCGTTACCTGCGCTACACGAATGCCGTGGATCTCGCCACCAAGCTGCAGAGCCAGTACTCCGGGAGCGGCCCTCAGGCAGCGGCGGCCGGAGGCGGCAAAGATGCGGTGCCACCTGCCCAGCGAGGTGAAGTCAGCATCTGGGCCGATGAGTCCACCAACGCACTGATTATTACCGCGCCACCGAAGACCATGAAGTCGATGATGCAGGTCATCGACAAGCTGGACATACGCCGGGCCCAGGTCATGGTCGAGGCGATCATCGTCGAAGTCACGTCAGACAAGGCTGCCGAGCTTGGCGTGACGTGGGCTGTGGGCGACCGGGACCTGAACAATGCCGTTGGCCTTACCAAGTTCGATAGCACCACCGGCGTCTCGGGCATCGGTGGTGCCATTCTTGGTGGCGGCGGGACTGGCGGCGGGACTGGCGGGACTGGCGGCGCTGGCGGCGCTGGCGCCATAGGCTCCCTGGTGGGCAACGGCCTCACCATGGGCGTGGGCCGGCTGGGGGGTTCCGGCCTCAACTTTGTGGCCCTTATCGAGGCCCTGGAGTCCGACGGCAGCAGCAACATCATTGGTACGCCAATCCTGGTCACTCTGGACAACGAGGAAGCACAGATCGAGGTCGGCCAGGAAGTGCCGTTCGTTACCGGCAGTTTCACCAACACGGGCGGCAACGGCGGCGGCGGCGCCGGCGGATCGGTCAACCCCTTCCAGACGATCCAGCGGGAACAGGTAGGCCTCACGCTGAAGCTGACCCCCCAGATCAACGAAGGCAATGCGGTTCGCCTGAAGATCGAACAGGAGATCTCGTCCATTCTCCCGAGCTCCCAGGCCGTGGATCTGATTACCAGTAACCGCTCCATCAACACCTCGGTTATCGTTGAGGACGGCGGCACACTGGTTCTTGGAGGACTGATTCAGGATCAGGTCACGGAGAAGGAACAGCGAGTGCCGATCCTCGGCAGCATCCCCCTGCTGGGCGCCCTCTTCCGGTCCAACACGACCACCAAGGCAAAGACCAACCTGATGGTGTTCATCCGGCCTACGATCCTGCGGGACAACGTGCAGGCAACGTTCGAGACCAACGCAAAGTACAACTACATCAGGGACCAGCAGCTGGCCACCAAACCAGAGAATCCCAGACTGATGCCGCTGACCCCCCGGCCGGTACTGCCCGATATGCCGCAGCCCCAGACCCTGTCTCCTGCCGGATCGCCTCTGGAGCCCCTGATTGACCTCCGCATTCCAGCAGCCAAGGTACCTGCCCCATGAACGCGGCCGTTCCTGAGCTTGTTGGTGAACTGGCGGGAGCGCCCCGGGTTGCCCGTACGCCGTCCGCCAACAACCAGCTGCCGCCTGAAGTGCGACGCTACGTCCTGCCCTTCGCCTTCGCGAAGCGCCATGGGGTACTGATCAATGGCCTGCTGGCTGGCCGGCCCCTGACGATTGTTCGGTCTGACGCCAAGCTGTCGGCAATTTCCGAAGTCCGGCGTTTCGTCGACGGATCGATGCACCTGCAGATCGTCTCACCGGCCGAGTTCGACCGTCAGTTGCAGCAGACCTATGAGCGGGAGTCCAACACCACGATGCAGATGGTGGATGGACTGGGCGAAGACACCGACCTGTTCCAGGTTGCCCAGGACCTGCCGGAACCTTCCGACCTGCTCGAAAGCAATGACGATGCGCCAATTATCAGGCTGATCAATGCCCTGCTGACGTCGGCGGTCAAGGAAAACGCTTCCGATATCCATATCGAGCCCTTCGAGAATCGCCTTGTGGTCCGTTTTCGCGTCGACGGGGTGCTGCGGGAGGTGCTGCAGTCCCGGCGTGCTGTGGCCCCGCTGGTCGTCTCTCGTATCAAGGTCATGGGCAAGCTGGATATCGCCGAAAAGCGCCTGCCCCAGGATGGCCGGTTTTCACTGCGTATTGCGGGTCGGGCCGTCGACGTGCGGGTATCCACGATGCCCTCCGGACACGGCGAGCGGGTGGTTTTGCGCTTACTCGACAAGCACGCCGGCCGCCTCGAACTGGAAAGCCTGGGCATGGACCCGGCCACCAAGAGCGTGATTGACAGCCTTATTCGCAAGCCCCACGGCATCATTCTCGTAACCGGGCCGACGGGCTCAGGTAAAACCACAACCCTCTATGCCGCTCTGGCCCGCATCAACGACAACACGCGGAACATCATGACCGTCGAAGATCCTATCGAGTACTACATCGACGGGATCGGCCAGTCCCAGGTCAACACGAAGGCTGAGATGACCTTCGCGCGGGGCCTACGGGCAATCCTTCGCCAGGACCCGGATGTGGTCATGGTGGGTGAGATTCGCGATCTGGAGACGGCCGAGATCGCCGTGCAGGCGAGCCTTACCGGCCACTTGGTGCTCTCCACACTGCACACCAACACCGCTGTCGGGGCCGTAACCCGTCTCCGGGACATGGGCGTGGAGCCTTTCCTGTTGTCGTCCAGTCTCGTCGGCGTGCTGGCCCAGCGGCTGGTGCGAGTCATCGATCCCGCCACCAAAGTTGCCTACACGGCGCGGGACTACGAGTGCAAGACCCTTGGCATCGATCCAGCGAACCCGCCACCCCTCTACCACCCGGACGAGGCGGCAATGCAGGCCGGTGGGGCCGGCTATCGGGGTCGCACGGGCATTTACGAACTGGTCAGCATCGACGACGAGTTCCGTACCATGATTCACGACGGCGCCGGGGAACATGACCTGGAGCGCTATGCGCGGACACGCGGTCCCAGCATTCGCGATGATGGCCTGCGCAAGGTCCTCGCCGGGGTCACGACCCTCGAAGAGGTCCTCCGCGTCACCCGCTCCGACTGATGGGAGCGTTCGAATACACCGCGGTTGATGCCGGCGGCAAGGAACGCAAGGGTATTCTCGAAGGCGATACGGCCCGCCAGGTCCGGCAACTGCTCCGCGAACGCCAGCTGTTTCCGCTCACGGTCACGGAGGCCGCTGAGCGTGAAGCCACCCGCCAGCAGTCCTTCACGCTGCGACCCACAATGTCGTCGACTGACCTTGCGCTTGTGACGCGGCAGCTTGCCACGCTGGTCCAGTCCTCAATGCCCCTTGAGGAAGCGCTACTCGCAGTGTCGGAGCAGACCGAGTCAACGCGGGTCAAAAGCGTCCTGATCGGCGTGCGCTCCAAGGTCATGGAAGGCCACACCCTCGCGGACGGGTTAGCGGACTTTCCAAAGGCTTTCCCCGAGATCTACCGCGCCACGGTTTCCGCTGGCGAGCAGTCCGGTCACCTCGACGCGGTGCTTGAGCGGCTGGCTGACTATACGGAGGGCCGCCAGGTGCTCCGCCAGAAAATCCAACACGCCATGATTTACCCCGTCGTACTGACGGTGCTGGCACTGCTGATCGTCAGCGGGATGCTGGTCTACGTCGTGCCCAAAGTCGTCGGGGTGTTCTCGAATACGGGAAGGGAGCTTCCCGGACTCACCGTGTTTCTCATCGCACTGAGTGACTTCTTGCGCGACTACGGTCTGGTGGTGCTGGTGGGGGTCGTCGCGGCCGCCTTTGCGGGCGGGCGAGCACTGCGGCAGCCCGGACCCCGGCGGTGGCGGGATGCCCTGCTGTTGCGCATACCTCTCATTGCGAAGCTCGTCCGTGGCTCGAATACCGCACGGTTTACCCGGACACTAAGCATCCTGACCGGGAGCGGTGTGCCCGTGCTTGAAGCGCTGCGTATATCGGCTGAGGTGGTCACCAACGTGCCGATGCGGGAAGCGGTCGAGGTGGCCGCAGCCCGGGTGCGGGAAGGAGCGCCCATTGGCAAGTCCCTCGCGGTTGGCGGTTATTTTCCTCCGCTCTGCGTGCACCTGATTTCGAGCGGTGAGGCCAGCGGTAAACTCGATGCCATGCTCACCCGGGCAGCCACCAATCAGGAGCGGGAGATGGACGGTCTCATTGCA
>Ga0209181_10011514_pt1 | contig 11320 bp, 10 predicted proteins | sample MAT05_FD_187208 | JGI IMG/M metagenome (GOLD analysis project Ga0209181, IMG submission 187208) | Freshwater microbial communities from Lake Fryxell liftoff mats and glacier meltwater in Antarctica - MAT-05 (SPAdes) (version 2) | ecosystem: Environmental > Aquatic > Freshwater > Ice > Liftoff... | reverse complement strand
ACCATCTACAAAACGGCCTCCCTGCCCGGATGTAGGCGGCTGCCATTCACTGTGAAAAAATCTGCGGTAAACAAGACCGATATGTTTGGCATATTTTTCCATGCCATAATTTATTTCTGCATAAGATGTAGGATCATTGGGGTTGCCAATCACTTCATCCCGCTGATCTACTCTAAGGGTACTGTCTAAGTTAAAAGTGCCCACTTTTAATGGCATATTCACACTGTCATATACATAATCCCAGTCGTCCATGTATTTAATTTCAGAATTTATAGAGTAGGTATCCAAAAAAGAATGGCCTTTCCATGAATAGAAATCCTTTATAGGCGTTCTGAGTTTTAAAAACCGCATGTTGTTTTCTACAAATTCCAGCCCATTGCCGGTATTGGTGGCCATGAAGGTAGCATCGCTTACCCATGGGTTGGCGGCTGTTTTGCGAATAAAACGGATAATACGATAAGCGGGCCTTCCAAGGTTATCGGTGATTTGAGCATCTACCGAATATTTTACCTGGTAAGTTCTGGTTACAATATTTACTCCAAAGTTGGTGTATACCAAAGAGTCTAGCTGGTAAGTAATGTATTTTCCCACCTGTAAAGGATAGTAATCGCTGATGGAGTCTGTTTGCAAAGTTTCGGAAGATTTTTTGCAGGCAGTTAATAAAAATACCAGCGTAGCAATCATCACAAACGGAAATAATTTTTTCATAGAACCAAGTTACATTTTTATCATAAGTAAGAAATGGTATTTGATATAAAATATACCGGCAGTTTTATAATTGCGGCATATTGCGTTGAATGATTCCGCCACCAATTACATCGTTGCCATCGTAAAATACAGCACTCTGCCCGGGGGCTACGCCTTTTACATCATCGTAGAAACGTACAGTTATACCTTTTTCGTATGTAAACAACTGGCTAAGTGCACCTTTATCTTTATATCTGATTTTGGTGATGGCTTCCATACCCTCGGTTATGCCTTCATATTTCATCCAGTTAAGACCGGTTACCTGCATCTCTGTTCTGTTTAAGTCTGCTTCTTCTCCCAGCACCACTGTATTGGTTTCGGGGATAATTTCTGTTACAAAAGCAGGTTTGCCCAAGGCAATATCAAGGCCCTTGCGTTGGCCAACCGTATAAAAAGGATAACCCTTATGAGTGCCCAGGATTTTTCCATGGGGATCAACAAAGTTTCCACCGGCTACTCTTTCTTCAAGCCCATCTACCTTACGTTTTAAAAAACCCCTGTAATCATTATCCGGCACAAAACATATTTCGTAGCTCTCGTTCTTTTTAGCCAATTCGGGGTAGCCAAAATCGTGAGCCATCTGGCGGATGGCAGTTTTATGATAGGTGCCCAATGGTAACAATGTCCTGCTCAGCAAATCCTGTTGCAATCCCCACAATGCATAACTCTGGTCCTTGCTGTCGTCCAAACCCTTGCTTATAAAATATCTTCCGTTGGTATGTTGATGAACCTGCGCATAGTGGCCGGTAGCAATAAAATCGCAACCGAGTGCATCGGCACGTTTTAAAAGTGCCCGCCATTTTATGTGGGTATTGCACATTACACAAGGGTTGGGAGTGCGGCCTGCTATATATTCATCTACAAAATTTTCAATAACAAAATCACCAAACTCATTCCTGATATCTAAAATAAAATGCGGAAAACCATGTTCTACTGCTGCCATGCGGGCATCATTAAAGCTATCCAGGTTGCAGCAACCGGTTTCTTTTTTACCTGTGGTGCCTACAGCGGTGGCATAATCCCATGTTTTCATTGTAATGCCCACTACATCATAACCTTCTTTGTGAAGCATTAATGCTGCTACGGTACTGTCTATACCGCCACTCATTGCCATCAAAACCTTGCCTTTACTCATGCTGCAAAGGTAATAAATATGTGAAAGGAGAGCAGGCCTGATTGAAGGAATGATCAACTATCCATCTAAAAATTTCTATATTAGTAAACCGGTGGCGGAAACATTTTACAATTGAACACCATCCTGTATTTATTTTAAAAGTCTACAACTTCATTTTTTTATTAATATCATCATCCGATACAAAGGCCCTTTTGCCATCAGGAAAGATAACCCTGTAAAAATCTGCCGTATAAGATTGTAGTTTCATGTTGATAGATTCGTTCAGGCTATAAGCATTTTTTTTCTCAGGCGATGGATACAATTTTAGTTTAGCCGATCCTTTATACCATTGGTTCAGTTTATCTGAAAGAATGGACTCTTTCGGCGATCTTATCTCCTGTATAAATGCAAGCGGGTCTATGGCACCATAACCTGTGTAAATGCCAAAATGCAGGTGAGCCGGTGTAAATCGGGCGTTACCGGTATTTCCCACTGTTCCCAGGAAGTCTCCTTTTTTTACCCGCTGCCCGCTTTGTACCAATTGGGTATCAAGGTGAGCATAATACACTGAAAAATTATAATCAGCCGGTGAAAACCAAATGACTTTGCCACCGATGCCGCCATCACCTAGCCGGGAAACCGTTCCATCAGTAACGGCTACTATATAGCTTCCTTTTTTTGCAAAGATGTCAATGCCTTCATGCTTTCTTACACCCGCATCACGGTCGGCGCCCCAAATACTACCGATGTTTGATTTTATGCCGGGCTCAATTGGATAACCAAGCAACGGAGACAATATTATGCTGAATTTAAACGAGCCTGTTGTACCTAATTGAGGCTGCATCCTGACAAGGTAGTTACCGGCTTCGGGTGAGGAATGCTCTATAAAATTTAGTAAAGTATCTGCAGATGACAGCAATTTTCTTTCGCCATTGTTCCTTATTTCCCATAGTTCTGTATATGCGGTGAATGGCTTGGTTAATGCAGAAAGTTCAACAATAATTTTTTGACCTGCCTTTACCGGGAAACGAAAAGCTGCAACATCTGCACTGTCCCCATGTAAAGATCCCGTTTCTGAGTAAGGAACTGCAGTAATCAACGGATTGAGTAGAGCGAGCTCCCCTGCGTTCTTCCAGGATTTGCCTTTAAGCGGGTTTAGTTTTTCTATTTTTTCTGCATATTTTTCCCGGTCGGTTTTTTTTGCAAAAATGCCTTTTACGCCAGATGTACAACTTGATAGAATGATGATGATTACTGACAGGTAAATTATAGTTTTCATATATAGCAGTTGTTTCAAAAGGCAAGCCAATTTTTGTTTGAGTATTAATTTTGATAAAAGTTTTTTACCATTTTAACTACCTTGCGGCTATGCAGCAATATTTGAAACTCCTTGATCATATTATTACCACAGGCACAGATAAAAGCGACCGTACCGGAACGGGTACACGCAGTGTTTTTGGCTACCAGATGCGTTTTAACCTGGCAGATGGCTTCCCCATGGTTACCACAAAAAAAACACATTTAAAAAGTATTATTCATGAATTACTCTGGTTTTTAAAGGGGGATACCAATATTGCATACCTAAAAGAACACAATGTAAAAATATGGGATGAATGGGCAGACGAAAACGGTGACCTGGGACCTGTGTACGGAAAACAATGGCGAAGCTGGCAGGGAGCCGATGGGGTGGAAGTAGACCAGGTGAAAGATTTGATACAGCAGTTAAAGACAAATCCAGATAGCCGCCGCCTTATTATCAGCGCATGGAATGTGGCAGAGTTGCCAAAAATGAAACTAATGCCCTGTCATTGTTTGTTCCAGTTTTATACAGCCCCCTCTAACTCCCCCGAAGGGGGAGGACGCCGGCGTTTAAGTTGTCAATTATACCAACGTAGTGCTGATGTATTTTTAGGTGTTCCCTTTAATATTGCATCCTATGCATTGTTAACCTTAATGATTGCCCAGGTATGCGATATGGATCCTGGCGAATTTATACATTCCTTTGGCGATGTACATTTATACAGCAATCATTTTGAACAGGCAGCATTGCAACTTTCCAGAACCCCTTTTGCGCTGCCACAAATGAAGATCAATCCTGCCGTGAAAGATATTTTTAATTTTGCATTTGAAGATTTTGAGTTGGTCAATTATGAAAGCCACCCGGGTATTAAAGCCCCGGTAGCCGTGTAGGTACTGAATTTGCAGTGATTGACTTACCGCTTTAATATTTTTTTTATACAGCTATTAAATTTTATTGCCAGCGGAATCTTACTTTTTTTGATACATTCCGCTGGCAATAGGTTTTGATAAAATTATTTTCTTATTTATTTTCCGCAGTTTATTTTATTGGCTTTACTATGGTTCGCTTAAAAAAATATCAGGTTTAATAAAACCCTTTAATGCAAAGATGCCTGCCTCTTTTTTGGAAGTTGTTGTACTGAGAAAAGGCAGGCGCAATAAAGATTTTAATCAAATAACTGCACAATAATAGTTTGCTTTATTAATTTTGATTAATTTTATTGCCAGCGGAATCTCACTTTTTTTACCACATTCCGCTACCAATAAATGTAGGTAGCTATGCAAAATATTATTATCGGCAGGGAAGAAGAGCAGCAAATGATTGCAGAAATGCTGGATACAGAAGCGGCAGATTTGCTGGCGGTAACGGGCAGGAGAAGAGTAGGTAAAACCTATCTTATCAGAGCTTTTTTGCAGGCCCGCATTCATTTTGAAATGAATGGCATTTTAAATGCATCCCTTCAGCAACAGCTTCAAAACTTTGATATTGCCTTTAATAAAATCAATACAAAAAAATCACGCAGGTATACCCCGGTATCAAACTGGCTGCAGGCTTTTCATCAGTTGAGCCAATACCTCGATTCTTTAAAAACTACCAAAAAATTAATTGTATTTATAGATGAATTGCCTTGGCTGGATACCCATCGTTCCCGATTTTTGTCTGCCTTTGACTGGTTTTGGAACAGTTGGGCTGTAAAGAAAAATATACTTGTAATCATTTGCGGATCTGCTTCTTCATGGATGACGGGTAAAATTATCAACAACCGTGGGGGCCTGCATAACAGGGTTACCAAACGTATACACCTGCAACCTTTTAACCTCACAGAAACAGAAGCCTATCTTAAGTACAATGGCATAACATTATCCCGGTACCAGGTGCTGCATCTATATATGGCACTGGGTGGTATACCGCATTATTTAAAAGAAATAAAAAAGGGGCAAAGTGCCACACAAAATATCAATCGCATTTGTTTTCAAAAAAATGGATTACTGGTAAATGAGTTTGACAACCTCTACAATGCTTTATTTGTAAATGCAAGACAGCACATCAGTATTATACAGGCATTGGCATCTAAAAACAAAGGTTTGTCACGGGCAGAAATATTGGCAGCTTCAAAACTGGCCGATGGAGGCAGTTTCACAAAATTACTTACAGAGCTGGAGCAATCTGATTTTATAACATCCTACCTGCCCTTTGATAAAATAAAAAAAGAAACGATATACAGGCTTACAGATGAGTATTCTTTGTTCTACCTGAAATTTATGCGCAGCAAAAAAAATGTAAACTGGTTACAATTGGCTGCTACTCCTTCTTACAAAACGTGGAGTGGTTATGCATTTGAAAATATATGTATGAAACATATAGAAAAAATAAAGCAGGCCCTGGGAATTGCTGCTGTTTATACAGAAGTATCCAGTATTTTTTATAAAGGGGATGCCAAAAATAAAGGGGCACAAATTGATATGCTCATAGACCGGCAGGACCATGTGATTAATGCATGTGAAGCAAAATTTTATGATAAGCCATTTGCCATATCAAAGTTCTATGCGGTAGATCTGAGAAATAAGCTAAGGGCATTTCAGGAAAAAACCGGCACCCGTAAAACGCTGTTTTTAACGCTTATAACACCGTATGGCATTGTTCAAAATCAACACAGCATTGGTTTTGTGCAACAGGAAGTAGTAGCAGAAAATTTATTTTAGCCTGTACTATTTTCCAGCTTTTTTCGTTAGGTATCATATCAAAGGATACTTATGAAAAAATGTTACTTCTCCATTTTAGTGGTTTTATGCTTTTACATCAGCTATGCACAGCCCTTGATAGATACTGCAGGGAAACTGATTGCGCAAAAGGAAAACATAATTACAGAGGCCACCATCATTAAAGTAGAGAATCTGGGAGCGTTGATTAATACCGGGTACCCGGAAATGCGGCCAACCATATCTGCAGATGGAGATTTATTGTTTTTTATAAGACAGGGGGATCCTGCCAATGTGCAAATTCAAACCGTTCCCAACGCCCAGGATATCTGGTACAGCACCAGGGATTCTGCCGGCAACTGGGGCAAGGCAAAACATTTAAACGGATCGGTGAATGCATCTCATTACAATGCCGTATACTGGATATCACCTGATTTAAATACTATTTTATTAAAAGGTGCATTTACCGAAGGCCAATACCTGGGCACAGGGGTAAGCATGATCAGGCGCCTGGAAGACAATAGCTGGAGCCCTGCACAAATGCTGCGTATTCGCAATTTTCATAAGTTCGGCTACACGCAGCAGTTAGGTGCTTCTATGGGGCAGGATGGTAAAACATTGTTGTTTTATATGACTGATAAAAAAGAAAGTTTTGATAACGATTTGTATGTTTCTTTTTTAGAAGGAGGAGATATCTGGACAGCCCCAAAAAGCCTTGGTAAAAAAATAAACCTGCCAGATTATAATGAGATGAGTCCTTTTATTGCAGCCGATGGACACACCCTTTATTTTAGCAGCGACCGCCCCGGGGGCCTGGGCGAAAATGATATATGGATGACAAAGCGGCTGGATGATAGCTGGCAAAAATGGAGTGATCCTGTAAACCTTAGAGCGCCCATTAATACCGCTGGAAGCGAAGCATTTTTTACGTTGGATGCGGGTGGAGAATATGCATATCTTACCAGCAGCGATGGAGCTTATGGTGCCAGTGATATTGTGAGAATAAAATTATTGGAAAAAGAAAAACCAGATCCTGTTGTGCTGGTAAGTGGCAATGTGTACAATGCCAAAACAAAAGCACCTTTAAGTGCTTCTTTAATTTACGAAATTCTTCCGGATGGTATTGAAGCCGGCACCGGAACTTCCAGCCCAATTGATGGAGCATTTAAAATGGTTTTGCCCTATGATAAAAATTACAGCATCCGTGCATCTGCCGATAAATTCTTTGCCATCTCTGAAAATCTAAACCTCGATTCTCTGATAAAAGCAGGTTACAGGGAAATTCACAAAGACCTTTACCTGGTACCGATAGAAATAGGGCAGGTGTTTAGGCTAAACAATGTATTTTTTGATTTTGATAAATATTTCCTTCGCCCCGAATCGTTTACCGAACTGAACAGGGTGGTGGCTTTCCTGAACGAATACCCCAATATTGAAATAGAAATGAGTGCACATACGGATAGTAAGGGCGCTGATGAATACAATGTAACCCTTAGCCATAACAGGGCAAAATCAGTAATGGAATATATTCTGTCAAAAGGAATTGCTCCCTCCCGAATTGTATCTAAAGGATATGGAGAATCCAAGCCTGTTGCAGGTAATACCAATACGGATGGTTCCGATAACCCGGAAGGCAGACAGTTGAACAGAAGGGTGGAGTTTATGATTATGAAGAATTAGAAGAAATAAGAAAGTAAAAATAAGGAATGAGAAATAAGGAAGTGGAGCCTGGCATGTAGAAAAGATTTTTAAAAGTTTAAACAGCTTTGCTTGCTTATTTTTTATTAAAAGCATTATTATTTTTTGCAGTTTCTATGCTTTTTAAAAAAATGGCCATTAATTCGTTGCACTCTTTTTGAGCTGTAATTACTTTACCATCAATTACAACAGGTTTTTCATTAATGATGCGGAGGTTAATTCTGGTCTCCCTGATTTCTTTTAATACAAGTTTCATTTTATGTATAAAATCTGCAGGAGACTCAGCAGCCTGTGCTTCTCCATAAATTAAAGCAGGAGCGGTTCCACTTTTCGATAGTTGAAAGTTCAGGTTTTGGGCTGCTTTGGTTACCGGTAAAATATCACAAACATCCAGGCACAAACATGCGAATTTAACTAATCTGTCTTCGAGGTCATATTTTTTAGCTTCCATTCATAAATTATTAATAGCATTTTTGAGTAAAATAGACAATCGTTTGAATCTTTACAATATAAATAGCTACTTTATTAGTAAATAAGAAGTAAAAATTATTGAGTTATCGTCGTTTGTGGATAGTTAGACCCTACAAACGATCTTCAAACTTTCTTATTCCTTATTTTTACTTTTTTATTTCTTATTTATATTTATGATCTCATTAATTGTAGCCGCTTCCACCAACAATGCCATTGGCAAAAACAACCAATTGCTCTGGCATTTACCTAAAGACTTAAAGTTTTTTAAAAACACTACCTGGGCCATGGTGGTAGTAATGGGCCGCAAAACTTTTGAAAGTGTAAACAAACCATTGCCGGGCAGAATCAATATAGTAATAACCACAAAAAATGACTGGAAGGCAGATGACGTGTGGGTTGCCAAAGATCTGGAGGATGCTTTAGCGCAGGCAGAAACAACCAACTGTAAAGAAATATTTATCATTGGCGGCGGAGAAATATACAAACAAACCATGGCCATAGCCGATAAAATTTACATGACCCGTGTGCATGCATTCTTAGAAGGGGATACTTTTTTTCCGGAAATAGATAAAGCAAAATGGGTATTATCATCCAATGAAGATTTTAATGCGGATGATAAACATGCGTATGATTTTTCTTTTCAGACATGGGTTAGGAAATAATTTTTGATGCATTCTTTACTTTCTTATTTTAACTTTCTTATTCCTTATTTCCAGTGTATTCAGTAACTCAATTAGCAAAAAAATACCTTAAATATTATATTACTGCTTCCAGCAGCAAGGGACATGGGGTGCATTCTCCTTTTGTGTTTGATTTTATCAAATTTATTAAGAACGATCTTAAACAATATGATTGTTATAATGCCATTGAAAAGCGGAGGATGGAATTACTTAAGGATACAACAGTGATTGAAGTAGAAGATTTTGGCGCAGGATCTACTGTTATCAAAACCAATCAACGCAGGGTAGATCAAATTGCTGCATCTTCCCTAAAGCCTAAGAAATTTGCACAATTATTATTCAGGATCGTGCAGTTTTATAAGCCCAATATCATCATAGAATTGGGGACATCCTTTGGTATCAGTACTGCCTATCTTGCATCCGGCAACAAGAATGCAACATTGCATACATTAGAAGGAGCCTCAACCATAGCAAGGATTGCACAGCAAAATTTTAATGCGCTGGGCTTAAAAAATATTGAATTAATACCCGGTGACTTTTCCGTTACATTACCAAAACTGTTATCCGGCATACCATCACCCGATCTGGTATTTTTAGACGGTAATCACCGAAAAATACCCACATTACAATATTTTTCTACTTTTCTGCAGGTCTCAAATCCATCTACCATATTAATTTTTGATGATATACACTGGAGCAAAGAAATGGAAGAAGCATGGGAAGAAATTAAGGCACATGAAGCAGTAACCCTTACCATCGATTTATTTTTTATTGGTATTGTTTTTTTAAGAAAAGATTTTTTAGAAAAGCAACATTTCAGCATCCGATTTTAAATTCACTTAACTTTGCGCCTCAATGATATTTAAAATTAGGATACCCATTTACGATTCATCTAAATCCTGGATTTTTAAGAATCCCCGGATACATTAAAACCAAAGAAACACATGATCATTGCTGTATTGAAAGAACCAGTTTTTGAAAACAGGGTTTCCCTTTTGCCGGAACATATCGCCACCCTTCTAAAATGGAACACACAGGTAATTATTGAATCAAACGCAGGTGTTCGTGCTTTTGCATATGATGAAAAATATACAGAAGCCGGTGCAACAACAGATTCCAGGGAAAATATCCTTCAAAAAGCAGATCTTATTTTATCCATTAATGCACTTTCTGCTGCAGATATCAGCCTGTGTAAGGCAAAAGTATTATTTGGTTTTTATCAGCCGCTCTACAATGCCGCACTCATAAAAGACTGGGCCGAAAAAGGCTTCAGCATTTTTAGTATAGATATGTTGCCCCGCACCACCCGTGCACAAAGTATGGATGTATTGAGCAGCCAGGCCAATATTGCAGGATATAAAGCTGTACTGATGGCAGCCAATTTGTTCCCCAAATATTTCCCGATGTTTATGACAGCGGCAGGCAGTATTCCACCTGCAAAAATGCTGATACTGGGCGCAGGCGTAGCAGGACTGCAAGCCATTGCCACAGGCAAACGCCTGGGAGCTGTGGTAGAAGTATTTGATACCAGGCCTGCAGTTAAAGAAGAAGTGATGAGCCTGGGAGCAAAATTTGTGGAAGTAGAAGGAGCCGCAGATGCCAGCAAAGCAGGGGGATACGCAGTAGAACAAACAGAAGAATTTTTGCAAAAGCAAAAAGCCAGGATTGCAGAAAGTGTAGCAAAATCTGATATCATAATAACTACGGCACAAATTCCGGGCAAAAATGCACCTGTATTAATTACAGATGAAATGATGCAGGCCATGAAAAATGGTTCTGTTATTATTGATATCGCTGCCGCAACAGGTGGTAATACATCGCAAACAAAAAATGATGAAACAGTGTTTTATCATGGGGTAAGTATTGTAGGTAACAGCCGCCTGCCCGGTGATATGCCCAGCGATGCCAGCAAATTGTACGGAAAAAATATCCTGAATTTTTTGCAACTCATCATTGATAAAGAAGGCAAAATGAATTTAAATTTTGAAGACGATTTGGTAAAAGGAACCTGTATTACCCATGGGGGATTAATTACAAATGACAGGGTTTTAGGAATGGTCAATAGTCAATAGTCAATAAGTCAATCAAAAATTCAATGGTCAATAGTAAGTTCGTAATGTTTTAATTAATGATTAATGACAATTGACTACTGACTTATTATAAAGTAACAAATTATGGAAAGTTTACTCAACTGGATTTCACAAAATCAACAAATCATCTACATCGTAATACTCATGATTTTTGTGGGCATAGAAGTGATAGGCCGTGTGCCCAGTGTATTGCATACACCGCTGATGAGTGGGGCCAATGCCATTCACGGTGTGGTAGTAATTGGTGCCATTATCGTAATGGGGCAGGCAGAGCCAGATAATTATTTTGCATTGGGGCTTGGTTTTTTGGCGGTGATATTGGGAACATTAAATGTAGTTGGAGGGTTTGTGGTTACAGACAGGATGCTGGAAATGTTCAAAGGGAAAAATTCTAAAAAATAAACACTAAATTCTAAAATTGCCAGCTCACATGAGTGAAGGAAGAAAATATGATTTGGAGGAAAGGACGGAAAAGTTTTCACTTAGGGTAGGGGATTTATGTAAACAACTAAAGCAGGACA
>Ga0209181_10011513_pt1 | contig 11321 bp, 9 predicted proteins | sample MAT05_FD_187208 | JGI IMG/M metagenome (GOLD analysis project Ga0209181, IMG submission 187208) | Freshwater microbial communities from Lake Fryxell liftoff mats and glacier meltwater in Antarctica - MAT-05 (SPAdes) (version 2) | ecosystem: Environmental > Aquatic > Freshwater > Ice > Liftoff... | reverse complement strand
TTGCGTTCGTGCGACTCGCGTCGTCCGACGAAGCCGACGCGGCGCGCGCAACGCTCGATGGGACGCTGGTCGAGGGACGCAGCATCAGCGTGCGTCCGTTCTCCCCGGAGCCGCCGACGCGCGGTGCGCCAGGGATCGCGCTGCGATCGGTGACCGGCGCGTCGATGACGCGTGAGCCGGGCGCGCCGATGGGTGGCGGTGCCGGTGCCGGTGGCGGTGGCGGTGGCGGTGGTGGCGGCATGGCGGATCGCATGGGACCGCCGCGTGGGCCCGGCGGCGGCCCCGACAATGGCGATCGCACGCTATACGTCGGCAACCTGCCGTACGACGCCAGTGACAACGACGTGAAGGAGCTGTTCGAGACGCTCGGCATTCCGGCGCCTCAGCGCATTCACCTGCCGACGGATCCCGACGGCCGCAAGCGCGGCTTCGGCTTCGTGACCGTCGCGACGGCCGAGGAAGCCGTCTCGTCGCTCGACAAGCTCAAGGAGGCGCAGGTCCGCGGCCGGCGTCTCGTGGTCAACATCGCGCACCCGAAGGGCGATCGCCCAGCGCCGCGTCCCGGTGGCGGCTTCGGCGGTCCTGGCGGTGGCGGTGGCGGTGGCGGTGGCGGTGGCGGCGGCTTCGATCGCGGCGCTCCTGGCGGCGGTGGCGGCTTTGGCGGCGGCCCGGCGGGCGGCGGCTATGGCGGAGCAAGCGGAGGCGGCGGACCAGGCGGACCTCCCGGCGCGCCGGGCACGCCCGACGAGCGTCGGCGTCGAACCTTCACCGCCGACGACAAGCCGGGCGGCGCCGCCGCCGCCTTCAACAAGGCCGGCAACAAGAAGCGCCGGCCGCTCGACCCCAAGAACGCCGGCAAGAAGCGTGGTGGTGGCGGAAGCGCGGGCGGCTGGGAAGAAGACGATTACTGAGGAGAACCGCCGAAAACCGGCGCCGGAGCGGCTTTCGTCCTCGCGTCCTCCCTGCGGCGTAGGGGACTACGCCTCGGTCGGACGCTGCGGGCGCGCTCGCTCCTGCGCCGGTTTTGGGCGGTTCTCCGCGCTGTACTTCACTGGTCCCAAAAAAGCAGGAGGGGAATGGGAGTCGGAGCTCGCGGTCTTAAACGACCTCGGATCCACCGGTGCAGGTGAGTTGGGCGTGTTCGTTTAGTCCGGTGCGCCGCGCTCTCTCCGCTCCTGCGCTGCATTGCCGCGGAAAGGCGTGGGAATCGGCGGCGGGGGGGTGCAGCGCGGCGTTGACAGTCGTGCGCGGCAACGCTAGAAACGGCGCGGCGCGCACCGTGGTGACCTGATCCAACGAAGCGAAAGCTGGCCGGTTCATGCTCTCAGTTTACCTCCCGATCCTCGTCATCCTGGTCGTCGCGATCATCCTCGCCTCGGCCATCTTCACGCTCGGCACAGTCCTCGGACCGAAAAACCCGACGCCTGAGAAGATGCTGCCGTTCGAGTCGGGGTCCGAGTCGACCGGCGCGCAGCACGTCAAGCTCAGCGTGAAGTTCTATCTCACGGCGATCCTCTTCGTCGTGTTCGACATCGAGGCCGTGTTCCTCTATCCGTGGGCCGGCTTGTTCCGCAGCCTCGGCTGGGTCGGGTTCGTCGAGATGACGCTGTTCCTCCTCGTGCTCGGCGTCACGCTGCTCTACGCATGGAAAAAGGGAGCCCTCGAATGGGAGAAATAAAGACCATCCTCGGCGGCGACTCGAACTTCGCCACGACGAAGCTCGACGCGCTGCTCGCCTGGGCGCGCAAGTACTCGCTGTTCCAGTATCCATTCGCGACGGCGTGTTGCGGGATGGAGTTCTTCGCGGTCGCCGGTCCGCGCTACGACAGCGCGCGCTTCGGCGCCGAGGCGCCGCGCTTCTCGCCGCGCCAATCGGACGTGCTCTGGGTCGTCGGCACGATCAGCCAGCGCCAGGCGCCAGTCGTCAAGCGCATCTACGAGCAGATGTCCGAGCCAAAGTGGGTCGTCGCGTTCGGCACCTGCGCGTCGACTGGCGGCTTCTACGACAACTACACGACGCTGCCCGGCGTCGACAAAGTGATCCCGGTCGACGTGTACATCCCGGCGTGCCCGCCGCGCCCAGAGGCCGTGCTCGATGCCCTGATGCTGCTGATGGAGAAGATCCAGAAGGGCGGCCGCGAGCCCATCACCGTCCCGCCGCGCGAGCTCGCAAAGCTGGCGCAGATTCGCACTCGTGGTGAGCCCGTCTCCGCGGCCGACGCGACGCACGCGGCGGAGCTGCTGCGCGCCGCCGGCCGTCCTGGCGCCGCTGGGAGCGGGGGACACGAATGAGCGTCAAGGTCCTCGAGCGCCTGAAGGCGCAGTTCGGCTCGCGCATCCTGGCGACTTCGAGCTTCCGCGGCGATGACTCTGCCGTCGTCGCGCCAAATGACTGGAAAGAAGTCGCGCTCTTCCTCAAGACCGACAGCGAGACCGCGCTCGATCACTTCAGCGATCTCACCGCCGTCGACTACCCGGAGCGCGAGCCCGAGCTGCCGCGCTTCGATGTGATCGTGCTTTCGCGCTCGATGAGCAAGGGCCATCGCTTTGCGCTCAAGACGCGCGTGCGCGACGCGGAAGAGCTCGACTCGCTCTATTCGGTGTGGCGCGGCGCCAACTGGACCGAGCGCGAAGTGTTCGACATGTTCGGCATAGTGTTCCGCGGGCACCCCGATCTGCGCAGAATCCTGATGTACCCGGAGTTCATCGGTTACCCGCTGCGCAAAGACTATCCGATCGAGCGCGTGCAACCGCTGGTGAAGTACCGCGACGAGGACAACATCGAGAAGCTCGCGCCATTCGGTCCGGATGAGGGCCAGCCGTTCGGGCGAATCGACTGGGAGGCGCGGCTCAAGGGCGAGGACGTGCAGGTCGCGCCGGCGCTCGCCGTGCAGCAGGGACAGAAGCACAACACCAGCGAGACCAGCGCCACGCAGAAGGGCTCGCCGCTCCCCGCCGAGATCCCCGGCAAGGCCTGAGCGGTTTTTTCGCCGCAGACGGCGCCCCAGTTTTTCGCCGCAGACGGCGCCCCAGTTTTTCGCCGCAGACGGCGTCCCAGTTTTTCGCCGCAGACGGCGCCCCATGGAGACGAGACGATGGAGCCGATCGAAGAAGAGCTCGAAGACGAGTCGGCACTGGAGCTGCCGTCCGAGCCCATGAGGCTGAACATGGGGCCGTCGCATCCCGCGATGCACGGGACCATCCGGATGGTGCTCGACCTCGACGGCGAGATCATCCAGGAGGTCGACGTCCAGCCGGGCTACCTGCATCGCGGCTTCGAGAAGAGCTGCGAGCGCGGCACCTGGCAGCAGGTCTATCCCTACGCGGATCGGCTCAACTACGTCTCGCCGATGCTCAACAACGTCGGCTTCTCGCTCGCCGCGGAGAAGCTGCTCGGCATCACGGTGCCGGAGCGCTGCCAGTATTACCGGGTGATCCTCGGTGAGCTCGCGCGCATCGCCGACCATCTCACGTGCAACGGCGCCGGCGCGATGGAGCTCGGCGCGTTCACGCCGTTCCTCTGGTGCCTCAAGGTGCGCGACTGGGTCTGGGACATCCTCGAGAAGGAGACCGGCGCGCGTATGACGCACTCGTTCGGCCGCATCGGTGGCATGGCGATGCCGCCGACCGCGACGCTCAAGGAAGACGTCCGCGCGCTGCTGCCCGAGGTCGAGAAGGTGCTCGTCGAAGTCGAGACGATGCTCCTGCGCAACCGTATCTTCATCGACCGCACGCAGGGCGTCGGCATCCTGACCAAGGAGCTCGCGCTCGAGGCCGGTGTTACCGGGCCGATGCTGCGCTCGACCGGCATCGACTACGACGTGCGCAAGGCGCACCCGTACCTCGTCTACGATCGCTTCGACTTCGAGGTGCCGATCGGCCACGACGGCGACAACTACGATCGCTTCCTCGTGCGCACGGAAGAGATGCGGCAGTCGTGTCGCATCCTCGCGCAGGCGTGTGATCAGATGCCGGATGACGGCCCGATCAACGTCGACGATCCGCGCGTGATGCTGCCGGAGAAGCAGTCGGTCTACACGACGATCGAGGCGACCATCGCGCACTTCAAGCTCGTCATGGAGGGCATCAAGATCCCAGCAGGCGAGGTCTACTCGTACACCGAGGCCGGCAACGGCGAGCTCGGCTTCTATCTCGTCTCCGATGGGTCGGGCACGCCGTACCGCGTACGCTGCCGGCCGCCCTGTTTCATCAACCTCGCAATCTGCCGCGACATGCTGCTCGGCTCGATGGTCGCGGACATCATCCCGACCTTCGGCTCCGTCAACATGATCGGTGGCGAGTGTGATCGGTGAGTGAGCGCATGCCGACCTTCAAGCTCAACGGACAAGACCTCGAGTACCAGCCCGGCGACACGATCATCCGCGCGGCGTGGCGCGCAGGGATCGAGATCCCGCACTACTGCTGGCATCCGGGCCTGAGCATCGCCGCCAACTGCCGGATGTGCCTCGTCGAGGTCAAGAGCGGCCGCCCGATGATGCTGCCGATCCTGCAGTGGGACGCGAGCAAGAACGAATACGTCGAGGCGACGAAGCCGAAGCTCGTGCCGGCGTGTCAGCAGGCGATCACTGATGGCCTCGAGGTCAGCTCGCAGTCCGATCAGGTGAAGACCGCGCAGGCGAGCGTGCAGGAGTTCCTGCTGCTCAATCACCCCGTCGACTGCCCGATCTGCGATCAGGCTGGCGAGTGCAAGCTGCAAGACTACTGGCTCGCGCATCAGAGCAAGCTCAAGCGCAAGCAGACCGAGCCCGTGCACAAGAGCAAGGGCGTCTCGTTCGGCCCGACCATCGTCTACGACGGTGAGCGCTGCGTGATGTGCACGCGCTGCGTGCGCTTCAACGACGAGGTCGTCGGCGATCCAGTGCTCGACATGCGCGAGCGCGGAAACGTCAACGAGATCATCCTCGCGCCGGGCCGCCTGCTCGATCACAAGTATTCGCTGATGAACGAGCACGTCTGCCCGGTCGGCGCGCTCACCTCGCGTGACTTTCGCTTCAAGGCGCGCGTGTGGTTCCTCAAGGCCGCGCCGAGCGTCTGCTCGGGCTGCGCGACTGGCTGCAACACGTTCATCGACTTCGATCCGCGCAACCAAGAGGTGCAGCGCCTCCGCCCGCGCGACAACGAGGCCGTCAATCAGTACTGGATGTGCGACGACGGCATGATGTCGTACCGCCGCTACCACGAAGATCGCGTGCGGCTTGGCCGCGTGCGCGCGGACGCCGGATTGCAAGACGTCGCGCCGCTCACCGCGGTGAAGGAAGCGGCAGCGCTGCTCGTGGCCGCGAAGAAGGACGGCAAGAAGGTCGCCGTCGTCTTCTCTGCGCAGCACTCGAGCGAAGACAACTACGTGCTCGGCAAGCTCGCGCGTGACGTGCTCGGCGCGAGCGGCGCGTACCTCGCGGCGCTTGGTGGCTGGGACGGCGATGCGATCCTCCGCGACGCCGACAACAACCCGAACCGCGCTGGCGCAACGGCCGTGGCAGCGCAGCACGGCTTCGCTCCGCTTGGCACGACGGCGAAGCTGCTCGAAGACGTCGCCGCGGGCAGCGTGCATGTCGTGCTCGCGCTCGGCTGGGCGTCGAAGGAGTCCGCCGCGGAGCTCGCGGCGCTCAGCAAGACGCCAGTCATCAGCTTCACTTCGAACGAGGGCGCGCTGCCGTCGATTGCGCAGATCGTCGTGCCGGTCGCGGTCCACGCCGAGACGAGCGGTACCTTCGTCAATCGCGGGGGCGTCGCGCAGCAGTTCAAGCGCGCCATCCATGCACCGCCGGGCGTCAAGCCCGCGTGGGAGGCGCTGCTCGATCTCGGGCGCGCGCTCGGTGCGACGCTCGACGTCGCGAAGCTCGATGACGTTCGACGCGCGCTGCCCGTCGCGGCGATTCCTGCGCAAGCCGCTGCCGCACCGGCGGCCTGAGACGACCATGGACCTCCTCTTCGCCATCTCGACTCCGATCAAGGTCCTCTTCGTAATCGGCCTGATCCTCCAGGCCGTTCCAATCATGCTGTGGGCCGAGCGCCGCCAGAGCGCGAAGATGCAAGATCGCGTCGGCCCGACGCGCGCCGATCTGCCGCTGCCGCCGTTCGTGCTCCAGTTCCGACCACTGGTGAAGGCCGGCGCGCTGCTCGTCGGCATTGCCGTGTTCATCGCCGGGCTCGGCATCGTCGTCGATCAACTCGCGTCCTCGGACGGCTTGTTCCGGATCGAGTGGGGCGTACTCGCGATGGTCGTCGGCCTCGGGCACATCGGCATCTGGCGGATCTTCGATCTCCTGATTCCGGAGAACGGCAAGATCACCCTGTTCGGCCTGCTGCACTCCGTCGCCGACGCGATGAAGCTCATCTGGAAAGAGGACTTCGTCCCGCCCAACGCAGACAAGCTGATGCACTCGGCGGCGCCGTTCATCTCGGTCGTGCCGGCGCTGATCACGATGGCGGTCGTGCCGTTCAGCGACATCTTCTATCCGTCGCTCTGGCTCCAACACGTGCCAGCGTCGGGCGTCGTCGCGTCCACCGTGCAGGGCACCGCGCTGCAGGTCGCGTCGCTGAACGTCGGCATCCTCTACATCTTCGGCGTCGCCGGCACCGGCATCGTCGGCGCAGCGCTCGCTGGCTACAGCAGCGACAACAAGTTCTCGCTGCTCGGCGGCATCCGCGCCGCAAGCCAGATGGTCAGCTACGAGGTCACCCTCGGCCTGTCGATCGTCGGCTGCTTCATGGTCTACGGCTCGCTGCTGCTCGAGGACATGGTCCACTGGCAGCAGGCGCACGTCTGGGGAATTTTCATCCAGCCGCTCGCGTTCTTCCTCTTCTTCGCCGCGTCGACGGCTGAGTCGAAGCGCATCCCGTTCGACATCCCCGAGGGTGAGTCCGAGATCGTCGCGGGCTACTTCACCGAATACGCGGGCATGAAGTTCGCGATGTTCATGATGGGCGAATACGCAGAGGTCATCCTCTCCTCGGTGCTGATCATCACGCTGTTCCTCGGCGGGTACAATCTGCCGTTCCTCGACCGCGGTGGCTTCACGTTCGGCTTCGGCGACGCCGTGTGGTGGAGCGCGCCGCTCCAGCACTGGGCCGTCACTGTGATCCAGGTCGTCACCTTCCTCGCCAAGCTGCTCGGCATCTTGTTCTTGCAGTTCACCATCCGCTGGTCGCTGCCGCGCTTCCGTTACGATCAGCTGATGAAGCTGTGCTGGCAGTTCTTGCTGCCGCTCTCGCTCCTCAACATCTTCGTGACGGGGATCATCATCCTCCTGATCAGCGGGAACTGAGACCATGGCAAAGCTCGTCAACAAGCCCAGCAAGATGACCATCGGCGAGCAGGCCTATGTGCCGGCGATCGTCGCTGGCGTCGGCCTCTCGATGCGCAAGTTCTTCAAGAACACGTTCTCGAAGCGCGAGAACGGCGACATCGCGACGGTGAGCTACCCGGAAGAGAAGCGCATCTATCCAGAGCGCTTTCGCGGCGTGCATCGGCTCACGCACCGCACCGACGGCTCGCCGCGCTGCGTGGCGTGCCTGTGCTGCTCGACCGCGTGTCCAGCGCAGTGCATCCACATCGAGCCGGCCGAATACACCGCGGACGACCCGCGCTACGGCTACGAGCGCTTTCCGAAGGTGTTCATCATCGACGAGCTGCGCTGCATCTTCTGCGGCTTCTGCGTCGAGGCCTGCCCGTGTGATGCGATCCGTATGGACACCGGCCTGCACATGCCGCCGTCGACGGACCGTGATCACTTCCTCTATGACAAGGACACTCTGATGTCGATTCCGGGCCAAGACGGCTCGTATCAGAGCGCCAATCCGCGGCACGAGCCGGGCGATGCGTCGCACCCGGGCCTCTCGCGCAACAAGGGTCACTGAATCTTCTGCAGGCGACCGCTGCGTCGCCGCACACTACTGCTGACTCGTCGTAGCGCGTCGAAACGCGCGGCGCCGAGCGGCGTCTGACGCGCGCATGTCCATCTCGCGCATCCTCATCTTCCTCGCGGTGCTCATAGGCGTCGACTCGCTGATGCACTACTACGTGTGGGCGCGGCTGGTGCGCGACCCGGCGTTCCCGCCAGGATGGACGCGCGCGCTGACGGTCGTGGCCGTGGTGCTCGCCGTGCTCCCGATCGCTGGCATGATGGCGACGCGCTTTGCGCCGCGCGCCGTCGCGGGACCGCTCGTGTGGGTCGCGATGACGTGGGGCGGGCTGCTGTTCTTCGCGGTGTTGCTGCTCGGTGTCGTCGACGTCGGCCAAGGCTTCGTGTGGATCGCGCGGCGTGCGATGACCGCCGCATCGAGCACGGGCGCGAGCGATCCCGGACGGCGCGACGCGCTCGCGCGGATCCTCGGCGGCGCGGTCGCGACGACCGTCGTCGGGCTCGGCAGCTGGTCGCTGTTCGAGGGGCTGCGCGGTGTCGCGGTCAAGCGCGTGCTGGTGCCGCTGACAAAGCTGCCGCGGAGCCTCTCCGGCTACACCATCGTGCAGATGACCGACATCCACGTCGGGCCGACGATCGGCCGAGCGTTCGTCGAGCAGATCGTGCGCAAGGCGAACGCGGCGTCGCCGGATCTGATCGTCATCACCGGTGACCTGGTGGATGGCAGCGTCGCTGAGCTCGGCGCGCTGTGTGAGCCATTGCGTCACTTGCGCGCGCCCGATGGCGTGTTCTTCGTCACTGGCAACCACGAATATTACAGCGGCGCGGACGAGTGGATCGCGCACCTCGAGGGTCTCGGTATCCGCGTGCTGCGCAACGAGCGCGTGGCGCTGCGCGATGGCGGCGCCGGCGGGCTCGATCTCGCCGGAGTCGACGACTGGAGCGCGGCCGACATCCTGCCGCATCACGGCCACGATTTGCCGAAGGCGCTCGCCGGGCGCGACGCGTCGCGTGCGCTCGTGCTGCTCGCGCACCAGCCGAAGTCGGTCGTGGAGGCGGCGCAGCGCGGCGTCGATCTGGTGCTCAGCGGACACACGCACGGCGGGCAGCTGTTCCCGTTCAACTACCTGGTGAAGTTGCAGCAGCCGTTCGTCGCGGGCCTGCACCGCCACGACGGCACGCACATCTACGTTAGCCGTGGGACAGGCTACTGGGGCCCGCCGATGCGCCTCGCGGCGCCCGCAGAGATCACGCGCATCGAGCTGCAGTCGACGGCGGCGGAGCTCGGCGAGGGCGACGAAGCCGCGGCCTGAGCGCGCGACGTGGTAGCGTCGGCGCCGTGTCAGACGTCGTTGACGCATGGATCGGCCGCACGCTCGAGGGGCGGTATCGCATCGACGGAAAGCTCGGCGAAGGCGGCATGGGCGCGGTGTATCGCGCCGAGCACCTGAAGCTCGGCCGGCCCGTCGCGGTGAAGGTGCTGCTGCCGCAATACCTCGAACAACGCGGGCTGCGGCAGCGCTTCGAGCGCGAGGCGAAGGTGCTCGCGTCGGTGTCGAACGCGCACATCGTCGGGCTGCTCGACTACGGACTCGAGGCGGGCAGTCCGTACCTCGTGATGGAGCTGCTCGAGGGAGAGACGCTGCGCGATCGAATGATGCGCGGCCCGATCAGCGTGACTGACGCGCTCGGCCTGATGGCGCAGCTGCTCGAGGGGCTCGCTTACGCGCATGCGCAAGGAATGATCCACCGTGACCTGAAGCCAGCGAACATCTTCCTGCAGCGCGTGCCGCACCGCGCAGACGTCGTGCGGATCCTCGACTTTGGCCTGGCGAAGTTCGCGACCGGCGACGAACATCGCGATGGTCCAGCGCTCACCGGCACTGGCGTCGTCTCCGGTACGCCCGCGTACATGGCGCCAGAGCAAGCGGCCGGCGGCTCCTGCGACGCGACCGCGGACGTCTACGCGATGGGCGTGTTGTTGTTCGAGCTGCTCGCCTGCCGGCGGCCGTTCGTCGGCGCGCCGCACGAGGTGGTGCGCAAACATCTGCTCGAGCTCGCGCCGACGCTGGCGAGCGTCGCGCCAGCGCTGCGGCCGAGCGCGGCCCTCGAGGCGCTCGTCGCGCGTTCGCTCGCGAAGGAGCGTAAGGGCCGCTACGCGAGCGCGACCGAGCTCCTCGCGGCGTTGTTGGCGCTGCCCGAGGCGACGCAGATGCAGGGACGCGCGACCGAGCCGACGATGTTGCGGCCAGGCAGCGGCGGCGTGGCGCTCGTGCCGCGCAAGTCGAGCGGCCTCGGCGTGGGGGTGCTCGGCGCGATGATGGTGGGCTTCGCGCTGTGTGCCGGCGGGTATGCGACGTACAAGCTGGTGCTCGCCGCGCCGAGCGAGCCGGAGACGCTCGGCAGCGTGACGAGCGCGTCGGACACTGCGCCGCGCGTCGATGACTCGCCCACAGCGCCGCGCACCGAGCCGCACGCCGCGTCGTCCGCACGGCCGAGCGCGCCGCACAATCCGTGGGCCACGGGCGTACCGCGCGAGCTGCGCGCGACCAAGGTGCTCACTGATCGTGGGCGTCCGCTGTCCGAGCAAAATCCGTCGGCGCAGACCGAGCGCGCGCTGCGTGCATGGAACGCTGGGCACGACGGCGACGCGCGCGCCGCGCTGTTGCTCGCGCGGGTCTACGTGCTGCGCGGGTGGCGACCAGATGCCGTCGAGTGGTACGGCAAGGCGCTGAGCGACGACCCGAGCTGCGCCGGTGCGCCGCACGTGGCCGCGGATCTAGTCGCGCTTGCGACGCACGCGGAGGTCGGCGCGAGCGCCCGCGCGCTGATCCAGCTGCGCCTCGGATCGCTCGCGCTGCCGGCGCTGATCACGCGTCTCGCGGACCCGCGGGTCTCCGAACGCGATCGCGCGACGCTCGAGTCGCTGCACGCGCGCGTCGTCCGCTGAGACCGTGCGCACGAACATCGCGCTTCGAACGGTGTAGCGTACGCCGCCATGTCCGAACGTGAGCCACGCCGCTCTCCGCTGACCGAGGTCGTACACGCGGGTGAACCGCGAACCCACGCGCACGACGCGCTCACGCCGCCGATCGTGCAGACCGCGACGTATTCGTTCCGCGACACCGCCGAGCTGATCGAGTTCATGGAGGGCCGCAAGCAGCGCGAGGAGTACGGGCGCTACGGCAATCCTTCGGTGCGCGTCGTCGAGGCGCGCCTCGCCGCGATCGAGGGCGCCGACGACGCGCTGCTCTTCGGCAGCGGCATGGCGGCGATCACGACGGCGATCCTCGCGCTGGTGAAGAGCGGCTCGCATGTGGTGTTGTTCGCCGACTGCTATCGACGCACGCGCCAGTTCGTCACGCAGTTCCTCGATCGCTTCGGGGTGACGCACACGCTCGTCGCGCCGGCGGACGTCGAAGCGCTCGCGGCCGC
>Ga0209181_10011511_pt1 | contig 11324 bp, 15 predicted proteins | sample MAT05_FD_187208 | JGI IMG/M metagenome (GOLD analysis project Ga0209181, IMG submission 187208) | Freshwater microbial communities from Lake Fryxell liftoff mats and glacier meltwater in Antarctica - MAT-05 (SPAdes) (version 2) | ecosystem: Environmental > Aquatic > Freshwater > Ice > Liftoff... | reverse complement strand
GGCTGCAAAAGACCGCAGCCTGCCCTTGACCCGGCTCCTGGGCTATCTGGCGTCACGCATTTTTCATGCCCGAAAAAAGCGCATCGCCATGTAGTGGCGGATTTGGACCGCCGTTCACAGGTGGTATCGGGCGGGCATTTGCCACGGTGGTACACTTTGTGGGGTAGTAATAAATGACTACTTCACGCTACGTAGAGGAGAGAGCCATGTCGGAGAGCGCAGTCAAGGCCAGACGCCGGACACCGGCCGAAATCCTGGACAGTAACGCGCGTCGAAAGACTGGCAGTGCAGTACCCGACAAATCCGGCGACACGGCACGGACGGGCGGCACGTTCCAGCCGACCAGCCTGAAATTGCCGCGCGCGCTAAAGGCGCAAATCGACGCCATAGCGCGTACAGAGGGGGTCAGTCCCCATGCCTACATGGTCAGTACCCTGGGCACGGCTGCCGCGCGTGCGCAGCTGCGCGCGCAATTCAGCCAGGATGCGCAGGATGCCGGGCGCCAGATGAAGGAAGCCGGTCGGGGTTACGAACTGGGTGAAGTGCGCGAGTATTTCGCAAAGCTCGCCGCATTCCGCAGCGGTCAAAGCGGCAAACCGAAAAAACCGCAATTGACAAAAGTGGTCTGAAATGGCGCGGGTTTACCTGAGTGCGGCGGCGTTCGCCGACCTCGGGCGCCTCGAGGATTTTCTTTGGCGATCCGGCGATCCGCTCGCCAGTGCGATCCTTGACTTCATTCTGGACGCTTTGCAGGTGCTCACGCACCAAGCGGGCATCGGCCGTCCTGTTGAAGACGGACTGCGCGAACTCATCATCCGGCGTGGCAACACCGGCTATCTTGCCAGGTACGATCATAATGAGGGCGCGGATGTCGTGCGCGTCTTGCGCTTGCGTCACCAGCGAGAATCCGGCTATACGCCGGAGGAGATCTGATCCGCAGTGTGCGGCGGAAAAATTCGGGTCAGGGAAAGGATAGGAATTTCAACGCCATTGTTGGAGTAATCCGGCCATATCCGTCAGCGTCAATCGTTGATTTGGCGCCGAAGACGCCTGATCGCCGTTGAAACCCCGCCCCGGAATGCCTATTGTGTGTGCCTGTGGCCACCTGGGCGGCGGAAGTTTGCCGCTCGGGTGGCCACAGGCACGAGTCGCCCCCGACGAGCGAGTCTTGTCGTCTGTTGTCCGACCACGCAATGCGCTGATCGAACTCGTAGTCCGGCATGTAGTCCGGCTGGGGTTGCGCGCGTGGATCGCCCTCGGCCGGTTCGCTGCCTGGCATCTCCCACAGCGGCGGCCCACGGGCCCGCATCAGGCGCCAGTGGCGGCGCTGGCCCCGGATTCACTTTGCCCGGTTGCGCCTGTAGAAGAGCGGCCAGCCGATGGTTGGATTTGATCGCGCGGGGGCTGTCCTTTTCACCATGGCCAAGACAAAACGGCGGACGGTTGCCGGCGGCCCAATACAACGGGCTCAAGACTGTGTCAAGCAGCGGGTGACGGCCGCGCAACACGGTGGTGTAAACCTTCTCTTCGAGGTTGCCCGGCACCGGGTTGGGCGTGTGCAAATCCATGATGCCGCTGATCGGCAGACAGCCTTTGATCATGTTGTCCGCGATGCCTGCACGCGAGCGCTGCGCCACACGCAGCGCCGTCAGCGCTGCCAGATGGCCACCGGCTGAATGCCCCGAAAGATAAACCCGGTCAGCCGCGCCGCCCCATTGCGGCAGATGTTGCCCCAGGTGCGCCAGCGATGAGAGCGCATCGTCGCACGCGGCAGGCAGGGGATGTTCCGGGGCCAGGCGATACGACGGTGCGATCAACACCATGCCCAGCGCCACTACGTGCGGCGCCATGAAAGTGGTGTAGCCGCGATAGCCGTTGGTCCAGCCGCCACCGTGCCAGAACACCAGCACCGGCGCGCTGGCTGCACTGGCTAAAGCCGCACGCGGCGCAAACACGTTGCAGCGCTGCAACCGGTGCGGCCCGTAGGCGACGTCTGGCTCGACCGTCACCGTGTCCGGCAACGGTTCTCTGGCCCAGCCCATCACAGTGCGCGCGTAGTCATCCGCTGCCGCAAACGGCAGCGGCGGCTGCAAGTCCGGATCGTAGGCCTCGCGCTATGCCGCCGGTGGCGCAGGATCCATGCCTATTCGACCTGGATCCCGAGTTCCCGGATCACCTTGCCATAACGGGCGTAATGGTCGGCAGTGATGCGCGCCAGCGCCGCCGGTTCGCCACCCGCAGGGAGCAGTGCGAGCGTGGTCATCCGGGCCAGCACATCGGGCATTTTTAGAATTTCGTTGATGTGCCCGTTGAGCACCTTGACCACATCGGCCGGCAGCCCCTTGGGGCCCAGGAAGCCTTGCCAGCCGGAAGCCTCGACATCCTTGATACCTGCTTCAGCCAGCGTTGGTACATTCGGTGCCAGCGGCGAGCGCTTGGCATCGGCCACGGCCAGATTGACCAGCTTGCCAGTGGCGATATGCTGGGCCACCGGGCCCAGCGTGGTGTACATCATCGGGACCTGCCCACCAACCAGATCAACAATCGCCGGGCCGCTGCCGCGGTAGGCAATCTGGGCAATGTTGGTGCCAGCCGCCCTGTTGAACATGGAGCCCAGGATATGCATCGGCGAACCGTTGCCCGGGCTCGCGTAGTTGTTCATCCGCCCTGCCTTGGATGCGGCCACCAGTTCACTGACGCTTTTGATCCCGGCCGAGGCGTTGACCACCAGAAACAGCGACGACGTGCCGGCCAGAATGACCGGCGTGAAATCATTCAGCGGATCATAGGCGGCGCCCGCTCCTGGCTTCAACACCAGTGGCGCTATTACAAACGTGTTGGGCGTGAACAGCAACGTATAGCCGTCGGCGGGCGCCTTGGCCACAAAGGAGTTGCCAATCGTGCCGCTGGCGCCAGTCTTGCTCTCGACCACCACCGATTGGCCAACGCGGCTGGCCAGCTTCTCGGCAAACACGCGCGCCAGCGCATCGGTGTCACCACCGGGCGGGAACGACACGACTATGTTGATCTGCTTGTTGGGGTAGGCCTGCGCCAGCGCAAGACCGGGGACGGCACACAACGTGGTGGCCACAAGCATCGACCACAAGATTCTGCACGAAATCATCCAAGCGCTCCTGAAATTGAGTGGGAGTGATTCAGAGAAAGACCGCCGATTTTCATCAGGAAAACAACCAGTGTCGCTTCGAGCTGCCAGGACGCCGGCAAGCAAAATCGATACTGCTGTGCACTTTCAAACAGACTTTAGAGGCTCGATTCTCGCGTCAACATTCGCCACGCGTCAAGACAGGGTAAACCCCGGCGCGTGGCAAGATATTTGTCACCCCGTTCATGCAGCCAACGGTTGTTTGTCGATGTGTTCCGATAGCTCCTTGACGATCGAGTCGTGCTCAGGGTGGAGCGTGACGGTGGCGGCCGGGCTCTGCAACGCGGGCGGCCAGGTGTCTTCGTCGAGCGATCCAAAGTGGCGCTGCAGGCCGCCAGACCGTGAGGCGCCGAAGGATAAGAATTTCAACGCCATTGTTGGAGTAATCCGGCCATATCCGTCTGGGTCAATCGTTGATTTGGCGTCGAAGACCCCTGATCGCCGTTGAAACCCCGCCCCGGCATGCCCATTGTGTGTGCCTGTGGCCACCTGGGCGGCGGAAGTTTGCCGCTCGGGTGGCCACAGGCACGACTCGTCCCCGACGAGCGAGTCTTATCGTCTGTTGCCCTACCACGCAATGCGCTGATCGAACTCGTAGTCCGGCATCTAGTCCGGCTGGGGTTGCGCGCGTGGAGCGCCCTCGGCCGGTTCGCTGCCCGACATATCCCACAGCGGCGGCCCACGGGCCGGCATCAGACACGGCGGTGACTTAGGCTCACGCAAATGACCGAGCATCTCCCGGATCACCACCGCCTCAGTGATGAAATCGATGATCTTCATCGCGCCGCGGCCTGAACCTCCCCGATCGCGGGCACATCCAGTGTGCTTGCCGGGTAAAAAGCCGCCCCCCGGTCGCATCGGCCTCGAACACGCCATCCACCACCACGCAGTGGAAGTGCAGAGGGGTGCCCCGCAGCGCCCCAAAGCGGTGGATGAAGACCACGGCGCCTTAGCGGGACGCTGCACAGGCGCCGGGACTGTGTTGCCGCAGCACCCGCGCGATGGCGCTCAGGAAAACGAAGTTTCAGCGCAGGTTAACCTGCGCAGCAGGTTAAGCCGCATCGCCGCGGCCGCAGCTAAAAAGTGCAGTGCGGCGATTGGAACTGCGGAATCACGCTCCAGGTGGTAGCGCAGGCGCTTGGGCACCGAGAGCACCCACTGGCGCAGCGGCCAAGCGCGCGATGACATGGTCGGCCAGATGCGCTGCGGTCTCCACCATGCGGCGGGTGGTGCAGGAGGGGCAGACCCCGCGACACTTGCAGGAGTAGGCAATGAGGAAGTCGTGCCCGCACGCAGCGCAGCGGGCACGGGCGAAGCCGTGGGCGAGAATGCCGCAGGGCAGCCTGGTCGATCAACTCGCGCGTGCGCTCGACTACCGCCGCTGGCACCGTTTCCGTGTCGCACGCCTGCAGGAATGTGCGCCAGGATCTTACTGATCTGCACCCCGTCGGTGATGAATGCAATGATGCGCATGTTGCCGCCACACAAGGGGCACACTCGCGGGAACAGCGCGGCTCTTCGCCATCCGGTCAGGCCGTGTCGCGAGGGGGCAATAGGCGCGGCCTTGGCGGGCGCGCCGGAAATTGCCCGCACTGCATCGAGAAACCCGAAAAAGGTGAATGCCATGATGAAGCAGTTACATTCGAATTCCTATCTGTTCGGCGGCAACGCCCCCTACGTCGAAGAGTTGTACGAGAGCTACCTCGACAACCCGGGATCCGTGCCGGAAAAGTGGCGCGACTATTTCGATGCGCTGCAGGTCGTGCCGAGTGCAGGCGGCATAGACGCCGGCCGCGACGGGCCGCACGCGCCAGTGGTCGAATCATTCGCATTGCGCGCCAAAGAGGGAACGCTGCGGCCGCAGGGCGGATCGACGGTCGACCTGTCGATTGCGCGCAAGCAGGTATTCGTCCAGCAACTTATCGGGGCGTAGCGCCAAGGCAGTGCTGATCGGCCGCGCGACTCGCTATGGCACGGCGGTGCGGGGTGAAGCCGATGCGGCGCGCGCGATCAATATTTATCGGGAAGAAATTGACCGTGTGCTTGCACAACTTGGCTGTCGCAGCATCAGTGAAGTCACCCGCGATTGCCTGCTGTTGCCGGGTGAGGCTGCGGCGGCTGCTGCGGCGTAGATTAAGTTGCCGATGCGAGAAAAAGCGCGCCACATTGAGTACTCAAGAGTGCCGAGTTCTCGCCCGCTTTAGCGTGGCCTCAACCTGCCGTTCGTGAGCATCGATCCAGCTCTCGGTGAGCTGATCGAGTTCGTCGAGTTGTTCCTGAGAGTAGTTCGGCGGAACAAATTCCATTTCGAGCCATGCGGTCAGATGGGTGTCGATCAACTCGATCGGAAAGTCTGGGTAGTCTGCGTGAATGCGCAGGGCCGACTGGCTAATCGAAAGTCTTTGCCCGTCCTGCCAGACGATCTTGCGCTTCCGGGCGTCGACATCGGCCGTTTCCAGGATTGTCCAGACAGTATTCATCACTGCGTCGGATAGCGCATCTTCGGGCGAGTCCGTCGAGCCGAAGAAATCTTCGACGAGCGGGTTGTCCGCGAGGGGATGTTTGTCCTGCCGCTTGGCCATCGACAAAGCATAGCACCGGGGCCTACGGTTCGCGCGCCAGTTTCGCCTTCAGGCGGCTGTGCTCAATGCCCAAGTCGACCCATTGCGCGGTCAAGGCCTTGAAACGCTTGTAGTTGTCGATCTGGCGGCGCACGCCTGGCAGCGCGTCGCGCGCAACGTACTCGGTCCGGCTCTTCATGTCCCGCGTATAGCTGAGCTGGTAATAGGCCCCGGTCCGGTTCTCCGGATCTTTGTACTGGCGGCTTAACGATCCCGGTCGCATTTCGTCGATCGCGCAGAGCTTTTCCTTGATCGCATCAATGCGCTTTTGGATTTGAATCAGGCGTTTTTTTGTCATATGTATAGCATACACATGCTATACTATGCCGTCAACATGAATCGGGAGATTCGATGCCTCTTTGGTCCGCTTGGTGGAATGCCCTGTGCCTGCTGCGCCCGGCGTTCTCGCGCTTGCGCAGCTTCATGTGGTTCGCAACGGTGGTGGCTGGCCTGACGGTGCGCACCGAGCATTTGGGTGTCACCAGCATCGTGCGCGCGCTCAAACTGCAACCGCGCCTGTACAACAAGCTGCGCGACAGCTTTCACAGCAATGCCGTGCAGCTCGACCGGCTTTCGGCGTTGTGGACTCAGGCGGTGTTGCGGCTATTTCCCGACCCGTTGCGCGTCAATGGCCGGCGCGTCCTGGTCGGTGACGGCATCAAGGTGGCCAAGTCCGGCCGCAAGATGCCGGGCGTGAAGCTGCTACATCAACAGTCGGATTCGAACTCCAAGCCCGAGTACATCATGGGGCACTCTTTGCAGGCGGTCAGCATGCTCGTGCACGCCGCCCACAGTGTCTTCGCGGTTCCGCTGGCGGTGCGCATCCACGAGGGCCTGGTGTGGTCCAATCGCGATCGCCGTACTTTGCTCGACAAGATGCTTTCGCTGCTGGGAATCGTCGCGATCGGGGAGCCGTTCTATTTCGTGGCCGATGCGTTCTACGCGGCCGGCAAGGTCGTCAAAGGCTTGCTGGCCCAGAACAATCACCTGGTCACTCGGGTGAAGTCCAATGCGGTCGCCTTTGCCCCGCACCTGCGGCAGGGTCTGCAGAAAAGGGGGCGTCCAAGGTTTTACGGTGACAAGATCAGGCTCAAATCTCTGCTCAACGATCTCCTGTCCATGCAATCGGCTGCCAGCCCCGTCTATGGCGAGCACAACGTGACGATCAGGTTCCGAGTCTGCGATTTGCTGTGGCGTCCGTGCGGCCGCATGGTGCGCTTCGTGGCGGTCACTCACCCTTCCAGGGGCTCGTGCTTGTTGATGTGTACCGACATTTCCCTCGACGCTATCGAGATCATTCGGCTCTACGGGTTACGCTTCAAGATCGAGCACAGCTTCAAACAGGCGGTGCATCTGATTGGCTCGTTCTCCTACCACTTCTGGATGCAGGACATGAAGCCGCTTGCCCGCAAAAGCGGCAATCAGTTTCTTCATCGCGAATCGCAGGCCTACCGCAACGCGGTCAAACGCAAGCTCCACGCCTATCACGTGTTCATCCAGGCCGGCGTCATCTGTCAAGGTCTGCTCCACTACCTGGCAGTGGCCTTTCCTCAGCAGGTCTGGAGCTCCTTTGGCTCTTGGCTGCGCACCATCCGCCCAGGCATCCCTCCATCGGAACTGGTGGTCGCCAATGCGCTACGCCAAAGCCTGCCGGAATTTCTCTTGAATACGCTTGAAAGCGACTCCCTCGCGAAATTCATCGTCGAACGACAGAACCCAGACACTTTCGAGATGTTCCGCTTGGCTACATAGTGCAAAATGAGCGCCGAACTCGGCACTCTTGAGTTGAGTACAGTGTGGATTGATCTGTGTCGCCGAGACTTGCCCGTTAAGATGTAAAGTCGTCAAGCTGATAGCAAAGAGGACATCATCATGCTCAACACCGTCGAAGCCGTTTTACAAACCAATGGCGCACTCGAATTTTTGGAACCCATTCACCTTGCAGCGGCGCAACGCGTGCTGGTGACCTTCACCGGGTCACTTCGCGCCGCCCTTGCAGGCGAGCATCCGATCCCGCAGCCGTTGATCAAGCAGTTGGCCTGCTGCCTTTACGCCAGCGGTTACTGCGGCACGCTGCCGCAGGCCAAGGCCATCGCCACTGTCCGGGCGCGAATGCCGCAAGCCGTGTAGCAGCGCGTCGCCGCCCCGGCTCGCCATGGCGACGAATTCAGACCACCGTGCCGTGCGCGCCGGCGGCAATGCTCAAAGTTTCAGGGCGTTCGGCAGCCATAGACTGATCGCGGGGAACGCGACCAGAATGCCCAGCCGGATCACGTCGGCGATCACGAACGGTGTCACGCCGCGAAAAATCGTCGCGGTCGATACCTGCGGAAGAAGACTGCGCACCACGAACAGGTTCATCCCCACCGGCGGGCTGATGAGGCCGATCTCGACCACCACCACAATGATGATACCGAACAATACCGGATCGAAACCCAGGCTCACCACCAGGGGAAAGAAAATCGGCACGGTAAGCAGGATCATCGACAGTTCCTCCATCGCCGTGCCAAGCACGACATAGATGACGCAGATCGCGATCATCACGGTGATCGGGCTGACCTGGTAGCGACTGACGAAATCGAGTAAATCCCGCGGCATCGAGGTGTAGTTGACGAAATTGGCGAATATCAGGGCACCGATCAGGATCATGAACAGCATCGACGTCGTGCGCGCACTCTCGACGAGCACTTCGAGCAGGATTTTCCAGGTCAGGACCCGCCGCACCAGGGCAAATACAAAGGCGCCGAACGCACCGATGCCGGCGCCCTCGGTGGCGGTGAAAATGCCGCCGTATATCCCGCCCATGACCACGGCGAACAACACCACCACACCCCAGATGTCGCGGATGGCGGCAAATCGCTCACGCCAGGTGGCGCGGCGGTCGCGCGGACCGGCTGCAGGGTTGCGCCAGCAGATGAACTGAACCGCCAGGCACAGGAGCACAATGGCGACGATACCGGGCAGCACGCCGGCCGCGAACAGCCTGCCGATGCTCGTCTCGGTCATGATGCCGTAGATCACCATGATGGTCGACGGCGGAATCAGGATGCCCAGCGTGCCGCCGGCAGCGATCGCGCCGGTCGCCAGTTCGTCGGTGTAGCCCACCTCGCGCATCGACGGGTAGGCCACCTTGGTCATGGTCGCCGCCGTCGCGATCGAGGAACCGCAAATCGCACCGAACCCGCCGCAGGCCATGATGGTTGCCATGGCCAGGCCCCCGCGCAGGTGCCCCACGAAGGTATGCGCGGCCTGGTACAACTCGCGCGCCATGCCGGCCTTGGTGACCAAGTTACCCATCAGGATGAAAAGCGGAATGACCGACAAGGTGATCTGGAATCCCGATTCCCAGACGGTCGCGGCCACCGAAGCCATCGCCGGATTCATGCCTTTGAGAATGGCCAGCCCGCCAAACCCGGTCAAGCCCATGGCAAGCGCGATCGGCACCCGTCCGAAGGCCAGGGCCATCATCACCGCGAAGCCCAAGAGCGTGGGCATCATAGCGCCGCTCCTCCGTCTTCCGCGGCAGGGGCGGCGAACATCAAGGCGATGTGGACCAGACCGGTGACGACTATCATCACGAGGAGAAAATAGGCCACCGGCGTCAGGCCGATCTGTAGCACGCTGGTCGTGTCGCCCGCCTCCTGGACCCGCAGCACGCGCTTGGAATAGAACATCCACGCCATTCCGAACATGGTGACTGCACAAATGGCGATGGCGAGCGCATCCAGGCCGCGCCGCACCGGGCCCGACATGAATCCCTCGAGCGTGTCGATGACGATATGCTGGCGCGCCTCCGCCACCAGGGGCAGGCCGGCGAAAATGAGCATGGCGAGCAGGATCTCGGCCATTTCAACACCGCCGCGAATCGGCACATCGAACTTGCGGCCGAACACATCAACCGTGGTCAGCATCATGAGCACGAACAACACGAGCGCCCCGGAAAAGCCGAGCACGCGCCGCAGGCAGAGGTCAAGGCGTCCCATCGCTACGCCCCCGTTTGCGTTCCGCACGCCGCGACCAGGAATCGAAAGTCAGGCCCATGGGAAGGGTCCAGTAGGCCCCGGGAGACGGCCCGCGTGCGCTCAGTTGCCCGGCGAGCCCGGATTCGTGGCCTTCGTCGGCCAGAATCCAGGCGCAGCGCGTGAGATCGCCGCAGGGATCCCCCACAGGAACGCGACCGGCTTACTTGCCGCCGGCGACCCGCTTCAACTCCTCATGGAACTCGGCCACCACTTTCGCTCCGTCGATGCCCTTGGCGTTGGCGTTCTTGATCCATTCCTGCACCAGAGGCGCGGTGCGCTTGCGCAAGTCGGCGACGAACTCGGGGCTCGCGTTCTGGATGTTCGCGCCGGACGTCTTGAGAATCTCCCAGCCTTCCTTGTCCCCGGCGTCCCAGGCTTTTCCCGCCTGGCGCGCCAGATGCTCACCGGAGACCGACGTGATCGCGTCCTGATCCTGCTTGGACAGCTTGTTCCATTTATCCTCGTTCATGAAAAAGCCGAACGACGACGAATAAAATCCGCCGGGAAACACGGTGGCGAACTTGACGACCTTGTCGAGCTTGAAGGATTTGATCGATTCGGACGGGAAGAACGTGGCGTCGGCGACGCCGGAGGACAAGAGCTCATACGACTCCGGCGCCGGCTTGACGAAGGGCGACGCGCCCAACAGGCGCGCGGACGCCTCCGAAATACCACCGCCGGAGCGGATCTTCATACCTTCCAGATCCGCAACGGAACTGACAGACTTCTTAGCCATGAACATCTGGCCCGGTCCGTGGGTGAAGACGCCGAGCAGTTTCACACCCTTGTATTCGCCCGCCTGCTGCAGGTACTTCCAGTGAATGCGCGAGTATGCGACCGAATTGACCTCGGCGGTCGAGCCCGCGCCCGGCAGTTCGGCGAGCAGGGGCAGCGGGTGTCGTGCCGGCGTATAGCTTGCCGTCACAAACGACACGTCGACCAGACCGTCACGCACCCCGTCGAAAGTGCCGCCGGCGGCCACCGGGTGCTTGGGCAGCATTTGCAGTTTTACCCGACCGTTGGTCACACGTTCGACGTCCTTGCCCCAGCCGCCCAATACTTCACGGGTCATCAAGTGGGTCGGCGGAACCCAGCTCGACATGGTCAAGGTGGTCTGGCCAACGGCAGGTAGCGCAACCATTCCGCAGGCGAGCCCCAGAGCGAGCGAGGGCGCTACCAGTAATTTGAATTTCATGTCCTAGTCTCCTTGTCGGTTGAAATCAACGCAATGATTAGCCAGCCGGATGGTCAGCTTTTTTGAGGATTATAGCTTCAACGGATCGGCGCAGAAGCGCAATTTATCGCACCGCGTACACATCGTAGAGAACCTCGGTGCGTGTGCGCATGCCGGATCCGATGAGGATCGGCGCATTCAGCCAGGCATAGCGCGCATCGCCGGTTTCAATCGGAGGTGTCATGAAGGACAGGAATTTCAAGTGCGACACGAGGTCGCTTGTAGGAGTTGTTCTCACAATAAAGGAGGGAACCGCCCGTGTCACCGGGTGAATCTAGGAGTTT
>Ga0209181_10011506_pt1 | contig 11328 bp, 6 predicted proteins | sample MAT05_FD_187208 | JGI IMG/M metagenome (GOLD analysis project Ga0209181, IMG submission 187208) | Freshwater microbial communities from Lake Fryxell liftoff mats and glacier meltwater in Antarctica - MAT-05 (SPAdes) (version 2) | ecosystem: Environmental > Aquatic > Freshwater > Ice > Liftoff... | reverse complement strand
GCTCGATTCCGAAACGGAGCAATACATCCAGGAAGCGCTCGAAGTTTTGGCCAAAGGCCGCACCGTGCTGGCGATTGCGCATCGCCTTTCCACGATCCAAAAAGCGGACCAGATCGTGGTGCTGGAGAATGGCGTGATCAAGGAAGTGGGCACGCACGCAACGCTCTTCGCGCAGAGCGGCTACTACCGCCGGCTCTACGATCTGCAATTCAACCGGCACCCGGGCGAAGACGTGCCGCTGGCGGAATTGACCGCGACGGACTAATCTCGACGCTCCGTGAAAATTCCCGCCCTCTTTTTCGCTTCGCTGTTGCTCGCTGGTCCGCTGGCCCAAGCCCAGGAAACCTACGGCACGATCCGCTCGACGACGAAACTCCGCCCCGACGGCTCGAAAAGCACGACGGTTCTCGATCCCGACAAACGCACGGCGGAGGAGACGATCTACGACGCGCGCGACAAGCCGATGAAGAAGATCACCTACCTGCTCGGCGAGAAGGATCTCGCGATCGGGGCGATCTTCGCCGACGGCAAGGGTAACGTGAGCTACAAGGCGAGCTACCAGCGGGACGGCTACGGACGGGTCGTGGAATCCTCGTTCACCTCGCCGGACGGGCGCCACTTGGGCAAACGGGTCTTTAGCTACGGCGCGGGTGATAAGGTGACGCTGATGCAGGACTACGATGCCCAGGGGCAACTGATCACGCCCGCCCAGCCGGTGAAAAAGCGGCGGTGATTTTCCGCAGCCCAGCAGTTCTTCCCATATTCCTATGACTGACCCAACTCGCACCACAGCCCTGACGTCGCTCGACTTCGATATTTCCAAGGAACCCGTGCCTTCGGACCCGGCGGCGAATCCATTCAAGTTGGTCGTCGATCCGGTGATGCGCGTGCGGCTGCGCAAGGCGCTCTTCGATCTGGTGGAAAGCCACGATCAGGAACTGGCGCGGTATGTCGGCGAAGGCAGCCTCGCGCTCGACAGCTACAAGGAATACATCGAGCTCTTCGCCCACAGCATGAAGCAGACGATGAGCAGCCGCGAGGGCGTGGCCTATCTGCTGCAGGCGTGCGGATTCGAGGTCGGTAAGGACGACATCAACCTCACGCCCGAGACGCGCTGGAAGGTGCAGCGCTGAGCCACGGCCGCGGAGGCTGTTATTCGAGGTCGGTTGAGCCTGCCGGGACGGTGATCACCCGGTTCTGGTAGCTGACTTTCAAGAGTGCGCCCTGGCGGGTGACAAGCTTCACGGAGGTGCCGGGAGCGAGCATGATTTTGCCGTAAGTGAGGGCGATCTCGACGGGCTTGGTGAGGAGGAGATTGGTCTTCGCGACCGGGGCGACGGGGAGCGGAGGCACCATCGCGGCGAAGTCATCCGGCGAGGGCGCCGGCGCTGGAGCGGGATCGGTCGGTATGTTGGGGAGCGTTCCGGCCATGGGCATGGTTGCGGGCGGCGGCGGGACGGGGACGGGCGGTTCCTTGCCGGGGAGGCCAGCCATGGGGGCCGTGTCGAGAGCGGTGGGCATCGTGGCCATCGGTGCTGCGGGGGCCATCCCTAAGTCGGCGGCAGCCATCGGCGGTGGAATGGCTCCAGCCATCGGTGCGGTTGCGACGGCGGGATCAGCCGGTGCGGGGACCACGGGGGCTGGCGCCATCGGCGCTTCGGGGACCGCAGCGGGTGGGGTGGCCGGGGATGGATCGGTCTGCGCGACGGGGGCGATGGGCTCGATCGGCGGGAGAGTTTGCGGTGCGACGGGCGTGGCCTCAGGCACGGCGGCGATGTCTGGGGCTGGAGCGGGCGCCTTTTCCGCAACGGGACTGACGGCGGCAGACTCCGCGGGCGGAGTCGCGGCGATCGTATCCGTCTGCATGGTGCGCTGCGCGAGGTAGAGCGCCCCGAGGATTACCACCCCGAGAACCAGCCCGCGAGCGGTGGCCACGAGCGGAGAGGTGGAGGTGCGGCGCAGCTTCGAGGTGGGCGATTTGCGGGTGATGTCGGGCGAGATTTTGGTGCCGTCGGCGTAGTGCAACCGGCCGCGCCATTCCTTGTGCAGAAGCTGGGGGAATTTTTCCGCGACGGCGGGGAAGAAGTAGTGCTCGGCAGCGGTGCTTTCGCGGGCATCCCAATTGGGAAATTTCACGTCGAGGTAACCGACCAGCACCTGGCAGTGGGCCTTGGCGACGCCGCTGAAATACTGGGCGCCGCTGCTCTGGCAGAGCTCGAAGAAGTGATTCGCCCGGTTTTCTTTCCTCGCCTGGATTTCCGCCGCGAAAAGCTCGGGGTGCAGTCGCGTCCGTTCCTCGTTCCAACTCGCCAGCCGTTCGGAGTTGCTGGCCTCCTCCATGGTGTCGTTCACGAGGAGCGCGGCTTGATCACGCGTGAGGTCGGGGGCAATCGGAGTCCCGAAGTAGCTCAGAAACGCCTTTTGCTTTGGCGTTGCGGGATCGGCCTTGGCCGCGGGCGCTTTTTCTGGCGGCGCGACCTCGATCGCTGGGACCGGCCCGCTCGCGAGGAGTTCGGAGAGTGGGATCCACTTGGACATGCCGGGGCGCCACGCGAAATCCGCCTCCGCCACCGTGCCTTGCTTGAGCAGGGTGCGAGTGGTTTCGAGGCTGAAGGGGCCGGTTTCTTCGCCGTTTTGCAGAATGTAGATGTCCATCGATTCGAAAGGGATAAGCGGGGTGCGGGTGATTTAATAGACGCGAAGTTCGTCGCGAGGTTGCACCATCAGCAAAAATCCCGCCATTGTCGGTTCCGTGGAAAAAATAGGCCGACCCCACAAATTGTCCTAAGAGTACTCCCGGCCTTGGGTCTCCCCGACGTGCGCCACACAGGCTGGCCCGCCAGCGAACCGGAGATGCCAAGTCTCCCCGGCTCGTTAACGGGTTTGATTTCAGCCGTTTGCATCTTACCGTGCAGCTCAGTGAGGCGCCCCCCGCTAACCCAACACAGAACACTATGAGCGATACCAAACCAGTCACGTGGCACGATGATCCGTCCCACTTCCGCAAAACCTCCCGCCGCGAATTCCTCTACGCAGGTCTCGTCGGTGGCCTCGGGCTGACCCTCGGCGATTATTTCAAACTGCGCGCCGAGCAGGCGGCGGTAACGGATGCCATCGTTCCCAAGGCGGAATCGCTGATCCATATCTTCCTTCCCGGTGGTGCAGCCCATCAGGAAATGTGGGACCCGAAACCCTTCGCGCCGATCGAGTATCGCGGCCCGCTTTCCACGGTCGATACCAAGATTCCGAGTGTGAAGTTTTCGCAGTATCTGCAAAACACCGCGAAGATCGCCGACAAGATCACGGTCGTCCGCTCGATGACTCACGGTGAAGCGGCCCACGAGCGCGGCACGCACAACATGTTCACCGGCTATCGTCCGTCGCCCGCGATCCAGTATCCTTCGATGGGGTCGGTCATCTCCCACGAACTCGGTTCGCGCAACAACCTGCCGCCTTACGTCTGCATCCCCGGCGTGCCGAATGAATTTGCCGGCACGGGCTACCTCTCGACCAGCTACGGGCCGTTCGGTCTCGGCGGCGATCCGGGTAATCGCGCCTTTAAAGTGCGCGACCTGAACATGCACGACGGCATCTCGCAGGAGCGCTTCGATCAGCGCCGCTCGATCCTCTCGACCGTCGATGAGCATTTCCGCACGCTTGAGAAAAGCGACGCGCTCACCGCGATGGACAGCTTTTACCAGTCGGCCTACGCCCTCGTCTCCTCGCAGTCGGCACGCGAAGCCTTCAATCTCTCGGCTGAGCCCGAGAAGATTCGCAACGAATACGGCATGCACGAGGCCGGCCAGCGCATGCTCATGGCGCGCCGCCTCGTCGAGTCCGGCGTCCGTTTCGTCTCGCTGACCTTTGGTGGCTGGGACATGCACCAGAACATCGCCCGCAACATGGAACGCCAGCTCCCGACGTTCGACCAGGCCTATGCAGCGCTGATCACCGATCTCGACCGCCGCGGCATGCTCGACAAGACACTCGTCATGGTGTCCTCCGAGTTCGGCCGCACGCCGAAGATCAACAAGGACGCCGGTCGCGATCACTGGCCGCGGGTTTTCTCCGTGGCCTTCGCCGGCGGCGGCTTCAAGCGCGGCTACATTCACGGCGCTTCGGACCCCACGGGTGCGGAGCCGGACAGCGATCCGCTCACGGTCGAGAATATGGCGGCCACGGTCTTCAATCAGCTCGGCGTCCAGCCCGAAAAGAAGCTCATGTCGTCAGGCGGTCGTCCGCAGGCCATCGTGAAGGACGGGCAGGTCGTCAACGAGCTGCTCGCTTAAACCGCAGACAGTTTCCGTTTCTTTACTTTTAAACAGCGTTCACTACGCGGCGGTGCGGCACCAAGCCTTGCCGCCGCGTTTTGCGCGCCCAGCGCCATCCATCGTTCGTAAAAAAATCGTCCCCCATGCTTGAAAGAATCTTCCGAATCAGTGCTGCTGGCTTTGCCGCCTGCCTGCTCACCGCCACGGCCTTTGCGGGTTCACCGCGCCTGACGCAAACCTATCCCGCCGCCGGTCAGCGTGGGGTTGAGGTCGAAGTCACCTGCTCCGGTTCCAATCTTGCCGACGCCAAGGGATTCCTGTTCGACGAGCCGGGTTTTGAAGCCACGGTGGTCAGCGCGGCTGCGGGCAACTTCAAGGCGAAGATCAAGATCCCGGCCAATGCCCGCCTCGGCGAGCACCAGTTCCGGGCGATCACCGCTTCCGGCGTGACCGATGTCCGTCTTTTCTACGTCACACCTTTCCCGATGGTGGAGGAGGTGGAAAAGAAGGATCAGCCGAACGCTGCGCAGCCCGTGGCTTTGGGGGTGACGGCGTTTGGCCGGACACTGGAGGACGATCAGGATCGTTTCGAGATCGAGGCGAAAAAGGGCCAGCGCATCTCGGTGGAAGTCGTGGGCATGCGAGTGCAGACGCAGTCGATGTACGATCCGCACGTTCGCATCACCAAGCCCGATGGCTCGGATCTGGCCGACGCGGACGATTCCGCATTTAGCCGCCAGGACCCCGTGATCAGCGTGATCGCGCCGGAAGACGGCAAATACGTCGTCACCATTCGCGACGCCACCAATGCTGGTTCCGGCACCTGCCATTATCTCCTGAACATCGGCACCTTTCCCCGCCCGCTCGCCGTTTATCCGGCCGGTGGTCCCGCGGGCGAGGAGTTGAAGGTCACGCTGCTCGGCGATGCCAGTGGGCCGATTGAGCGGAAAGTAAAGCTGCCCGCGGAGGCGCAGGAGCGGTTCGAGCTCTTCACCGAGCAGGACCAGCCCACGCCGCAGCCGAATGTCCTGCGCGTTTCCTACTTCCCGAACGTCCTCGAAAACGGGCCGAACCACGACATCGTCAACGCTCAGAAAGTCACCGAACAGCCGCCCTTCGCGCTGAACGGCATCATCAGCGAGAAGAACCAGAACGATTGCTTTAAGTTCACCGCTCAGAAAGGCCGCGACTACGAGGTCCGGGTCTTCGCCCGCAATCTGCGTTCGCCGCTCGACCCCATCCTGACCATCTACAACGACAAGGGCGCGCAACTCGCGACCAACGACGACAGCGGCAATCCCGACAGCTACCTGCGCTGGAAGGCCCCGGCGGATGGCGAATTCATCATCCACGTTCGCGACCAGCTTTTCCGTGGCGGCCCGACCTTTGTTTATCGTGTGGAAGTCACCTCCATCCAGCCGCGCCTCACCGCCTGGCTGCCCGAGATGACGATCAACCAAAACCAGGACCGCCGCGCTATGGCCGTGCCCAAGGGTAATCGTTACGCCTCGCTGCTGCGCATCAAGCGCGCGGACGTGGGTGGCGCAGTCCAGATCGAGACCGCGGATCTGCCGCCGGGCATCCAGGTGAGCGCCCCAGTCATCGACAAGACCGTGGATACGATCCCGTACGTTTTTGAAGCCGCGACCGACGCCGAGCCGACCGCCAAGTTCTTCGGCCTGAACGCCAAGCTCACCGAGCCGCCGAAGGACACGAAAGTCGAGAGCGCGATCGAGCACACCGTGGACATCGCCGAGAACGGCAACCAGCGCTCTTACTACAGCATTACCGAGAGCAAACTGCCGGTGGCCATCACCGAGGAAATCCCGGTGAAGATCAACCTCGTCGCCCCGAAAGCCCCGCTGCTTCAGGGCGGATCGCTCGGGTTGAAAGTGAAAGCCGAGCGGAAGAACGACTTCAAGGGCCCGATCACGCTCGCCCTCCTCTACTCCCCGCCGGGCGTCGGTAATGCCGGTTTGCTGACCATGAAAGACGGCGAAACCGAAGGCGTCGTCACGATCAGCGCCAATCCGACCGCGGTTCCGCAGAAGTGGAAAATCTGCATCGTGGGCAGTGCTGATTTTGGCAAGGGCCCGGTCTGGTTCAGCACCCAGCTCGAAGAAATCGAAATCGCCCCGCCGCTCGTCGCCGGGACTCTGGTGCGCACCTTCGTGGACCAGGGTGAATCCACCACGATGCGCGTGAAGCTGGAGCAGAAGGTTCCCTTTGAAGGAAAGGCCAAAGTCCAACTCGTCGGCCTCCCGCCGAACACCACCGCCGAGCCCAAGGAATTCACCAAGGACGACAAGGAAGTGGAATTCACGATCAAAGCCGGGCCGACCGCGCCGGCTGGCCAGCACAAACAGCTCCTCTGCCAGTTCACGCTGGAGAAGGACGGTGACACCATGACCTCGTCCTTTGCCCAAGGCGGCATCCTGCGCATCGACAAAGGCGCCGTCGCGAAAAACGAAGAACCCAAGAAGTAGCACCTCACCCGACTGAACTGCATATGAGCCCCAAAAAACTCACCTCCTTATTTTCCGTCGCCGCGTTGCTCGCTTCCGCGGGCTTGAGCATGGCGGCGATCGAGACCGCCGAACCGCCATTCCAGGTCTTCCCGAACGACGTCAATTTGAAGTTCCTGCGCGATCGCCAGTCGCTCGTCGTCCGCGTGGCCGAACCGAGTGGCGTGATGCGCGACGTGACCACGGAAGCGAAGTTCACCATCGCCGACGGGACGAAGGCCAAGATCGAGAAAGGCGTGGTGCTACCTCTGGCCGACGGCCAGACGACGCTCAAGGTCGAGTATCAGGGCCACTCCATCGATCTGCCGGTGAAGGTCGAGCAGGCGCAGGTCGACGAAGCGGTCAGCTTCCGGCTCGATGTCATGCCCGTCTTCATGAAAGCCGAATGCAATCGGTGCCACGGCGCGGCGCGTGGCCAGGATGGTTTCCGTCTTTCGTTGTGGGGCTTCGATCCCGATGGCGACCACTATCGCCTGACTCGTGAACTCGCCGGGCGCCGGGTCAATTTAGCCACGCCGGAAGAGTCGATGATCGTCACCAAATCCACCGGGGCGGCCCCGCACACCGGCGGAAAGCTCTTCGAAAAGGACAGCGAGATGGCGAAAACCTTCGTCCGCTGGCTCGCAGCCGGCGCGCCCAATGACAAGCCCGACGTCGCCACCCCGGTCAGCCTCGAAATCCTGCCGAAAAAACTCGTGCTCGAAAGCCCCGGTCAGCAATTCCGCATCACGGTCCGCGCTCATTATTCCGATGGTTCGGATCGCGACGTGACCTCGCTCGCGCTCTTCCTCACGAGCAACGACGGCGCCGCGAAAATCAAGGACGGCGTGATCACCACCGGCCAGCGTGGCGAAGCGTTCGTCATGGCGCGGTATGCCACCTTTACGGTTGGCTCGCAGGTCATCGTCATCCCCAAGGGGCTGAAGTTCGAGTGGCCACAGATCGAGGAGCGCAATTTCGTGGACGAACTCGTCGATGCGAAACTGCGCAACCTGCGCATTACGCCGAGCGGTCTGTGCAACGACGAGACGTTTCTGCGCCGCGCTTACATCGACATCACCGGCACGGTGCCGCCGAGCGATGAAGTGAAGAAATTCATCGCCGACAGCGACGCGTTGAAGCGCAGCAAAAAAATCGACGAGTTGCTCGCCCGCAGCGAATTCGTGGACGTATGGGCCTTGAAGTGGAGCGAGCTCCTCCAGATCCGCACCGGCCCGAACAACAACCAGGGCCCGAGCTACAAAGCGGTGCTCAACTACTACACCTGGCTCCGCGAGCAGTTGGAAAAGAACGTGCCGATCAACGAGATCGCGCGCCAGTTGATCAGCGCCAGCGGCTCGAACTTCGAAGATCCCGCGGTGAATTATTACCAAGTCGAGACCGATGCGCTGAAGCTCTCCGAAGACACCGCGCAGGCCTTCTTCGGCATCCGCATGCAATGCGCGCAGTGCCACAACCATCCGTTCGACCGCTGGACGATGGAAGACTACTACGGCCTCGTCGGCTTCTTCACCCAGCTCGGCCGCAAGGTCGGCGAAGACCCGCGCGAAAAGATCGTCTTCAACAACGGGAGCGGCGAAGCCCGGCACCCGGTCGGTGGTCGCGTCATTCCGCCGAAGTTCCTCGGCGGTGAAGCGCCGGACACCAAGGGCAAGGACCGCCGCCAGTTGCTGGCCGACTGGATCGCCTCGCCCGAGAATCCTTACTTCCCGCGCCACATCGCCAACCTCGTCTGGGCGCAATACATGGGCGTCGGCATCGTCGAGCCCGTCGATGACGTGCGCATCTCGAATCCTGCGGCCAATCCCGAGCTGCTCGACGCGCTGGCGAAGAAACTCGTCGAATACAAATACGATCTGCGCCGCGTCGTCCGCGACATCTGCAACTCCCGCGCCTATCAGACCGCCACGCGCCCGAACGAAACCAACGCGCTCGACGACCGTAACTTCGCCAAGGCCACGATCCGCCGCATGCGCGCCGAGGTCATGCTCGACACGATCAGCCAGGTGACCGAGACGCAGGACAAGGAGAAGTTCAAAGGCCTGCCCATCGGCGCGCGCACCGTGCAGATCGCCGATGGTCGCACCACGAACTACTTCCTGACCACCTTCGGCCGCCGCGACCGCGAGACCGTCTGCGCCCGTGAGGAAGTCGGCCCGACGCTCAGCCAGGCGCTGCACCTCATCAACGGCACGACCGTCGAGAGCAAGATCAGCCAGGGCGGCGTGATCAAGAAGCTCATGTCCGCGAATCTCACGCCGCGGGAAATCGCCGGCGATCTATTCCTCCGCTGCTTCGGCCGGTTCCCGACCGATACGGAACTCGTGAAGCTCGAGAAATACTGGGGCGTCACCGAGGAACAACCCAAGGCTTACCACGACATCTTCTGGGCGTTGCTCAACGCCAAGGAATTCATGTTCAACCATTGATCTGAAGTGAAAAAAATCGCCTTTTTCTCCGCCACGATCGCCGCCGCGCTCAGCGCCCATGGCGCGGACAAGATCACCTACGACGACCACGTCCTGCCGGTCTTCCGCAATGCCTGTCTGAACTGTCACAACCCGGACAAAAAGAAAGCGGGCCTCGATCTCTCGACCTACCAAGGAACCATTCAGGGCAGCGAGAACGGCAAGGTCGTGCAGTCGGGCAACGCCGCCGCGAGCCTGCTCTTCAAGTGCGTGAAAGGCACCGAGGAGCCGAAGATGCCGCCCAAGGGTGACATGCTCACCGAGGCGGAACTCGGGGTCGTAGAAAAGTGGATCGCTGGCCAGCTTCTCGAAAACGCCACGGGCAAAGCCATCGCCGTGGCCAACAACAACATCGCGGTGGCCGTCGTCTCGCTGGAGCGCCCGGCGGGCCCGCCGCCGATGCCCGGCGATCTGCCGCTCGAGCCCTACGTCCGTACCAAATCGACTAATGCCCTGACCGCGCTCGCGGTGAGCCCGTGGGCGCCGGTGGTCGCGATCGGCGGGCAGAGACAGGTCCTCCTTTACAACACCGAGACGCTCGCCCCGCTCGGCGTGCTGCCTTTCCCGGAAGGCTTCCCCTCGATCATCCGCTTCAGCCGCAACGGCCAGCTCCTCCTCACCGGCGGCGGCCTCGGCGGCAAGTCCGGCAAAGTCGTGCTCTGGGACATCAAGACCGGCGAACGCATCGCCACGATCGGCAATGAATTCGATCAGGTGCTCGGCGCCGACATCAGCGCGGACCAGCAGTTCGTCGCCCTCGGCGGACCGACCAAGCTGCTCAAGATTTACTCCACCAAGGACGGCAAGCTCGTTCACTCGATCAAGAAACACACCGACTGGATCACCGCGGTCGTCTTCTCGCCGGATGGCAAGTATCTCGCCAGCGCCGATCGCAGCGGTGGCATCCAGATTTGGGAAGGTGCCACGGGCAAGGAATTCAACGCGCTCGCCGGCCACAAGGCGATGGTCACGGGCCTCGCGTTCATGCCCGGCGTGCTCGCCTCGACGAGTGAGGAAGGCAAGATCGCGCTTTGGGATGCGAAGGAAGGCAAGTTGATCCGCGATTGGGCCGCGCATGCTGGCGGCGCCGCGTGGGTGGATTTCACACCCGATGGACGCGTCGTTTCCTGCGGCCGCGACAAGCTCGCCAAGGTCTGGGACCAGAACGGCAAACAGCTCGGCAAAACCGAGCCGATGGCCGACATCGCGCTCCGCGCCGTGCTGAGCAGCGACCGCCTGATCGCCGGCGATTGGACGGGCCGGATCAGCGTCACCACGCTCGAAGGCAAGCCGCTCGGCGAGCTGACCTCCAACCCGCCTTCGCTCGCCGATCGCACGACCGCGACCACGAAGAGCCTGACCGATGCGCAGGCCGCGCAGCCCGTGTTGCAGCAGCAATTCACCGCCGCCGAAACCAAGCTCAAGGCCGATCGCCTCGCCGCCGCCGACGCCCGCAAGACCGCCATCGCCGCGGTCGAGCAGAAGCGCACCGCCGCCCAGCAGGCGCTCGACGCGCTCAAGGCCGCGCTCCCGCAGACGGAAAAGCGCGTGGCCGATTTGAAGGCCCAGCTACCCGCGCTCCAGCAGTCGCGTGAGGCCGCGGGGAAAGCCGTCGAAGTCGCGCAGAAAGCCGTGACCGACAAGCAGGCGGCCAACGCTCCCGAAGCTGAACTCAAGACCGCGCAGGCCGAAGTGCCGACCAAGACTACGGCCCGTGACGAAGCCCAAAAGCAGCTCGACGCCCGCAAGGCCGAGATCACCAAGGTGGAAGCGGAACTCGGCAAGCTGCGCGGCGAACAGCCCGCGAAGATCGCCGCCGCTGACAAAACGCTCCAGCAAGCCGTGGCGCAAGTGGCCGAGGCTAACAAACCCCCGGCGGCGCCTGTCGCCGCGGTGGTGGGTGCCGAGAAGGAAGTCGCCAACCTCAAGATCGCGGTTGAGGCTAACAACGCGCAGCTCGCCGCCGCGAAGACCGACCTCGAGCGCTGGAAGGTCGCGCAGGTGTTCCAGAACTCCTACAACGCCCGCCGCACGCTGGCCGACAAGCAAGCCCGGTATGCCCAG
>Ga0209181_10011503_pt1 | contig 11334 bp, 6 predicted proteins | sample MAT05_FD_187208 | JGI IMG/M metagenome (GOLD analysis project Ga0209181, IMG submission 187208) | Freshwater microbial communities from Lake Fryxell liftoff mats and glacier meltwater in Antarctica - MAT-05 (SPAdes) (version 2) | ecosystem: Environmental > Aquatic > Freshwater > Ice > Liftoff... | reverse complement strand
TTGGCAGCGTGCGGGGAATCCATTGAATCGGTGGTGGTGGGTCTTGGGCCTGGCAGTTATAATGGCATTCGCTCGGCTGTTGCGGCAGCGTGGGGCTTTTCCATGGCGCGAGGTGCCGGTCTCACAGGAATCTCCTCTCTTTTGGGGATCGCCGCGGGCGAGTATCTGGCCGTGGGAGATGCCCGGCAGGGACACTATTATTTTGCCCATGTTTCCGGTGGAAAATTTCTTATTGAACCCTACCTTGTGACCCCGGAAGCTATGCTTGCCGCTGTTGCCAGAAATCAGGAGCTTCCAATTTATACCCCGGCGGAACTAACAATGCTGCCCGGGGCGGTGGTCACCGCTCCACAGGCGGCATTGCTTGCAAGCTATGCTGACCGCCCGCCCGTATCCTTCCTGATGCCCAAGCCGCTCTACTTAAAGCCTCCACACATCACAAAACCTCGAGAGAAACCCCTATGAGCGTTCTTCCGTCGGTTCAGTGGCTGGGTCAGATCGCGTATGGAGCGGCCTTGGCGCTTCAAGAATCTTGTGTCGAGGACGCCGTGGCTGGAAACGAGACCCTTCTGCTTCTGGAGCATGAACCAGTTTACACCATCGGACGCACTCGCGATGTCTCCAGCTTGGGGGATGTTTCCTCCCTCCCCTACCCGGTGGTCGAAACCAATCGCGGTGGTCAGGGCACCTTTCACGGGCCAGGACAACTCGTGGGGTATCCGATCTTGAATCTCGGAAAACGAGGACGCGACCTTCACAAATATCTCCGATTTCTCGAAGAGGTTCTGATCCAAACGTGCTCGGATTTTGGAGTGACCGCATCCCGAAAACAGGGCCTGACCGGCGTCTGGGTCCATGACCGAAAAATTGCCTCCCTGGGAGTGGGACTTCGTAAATGGGTCACCATGCACGGATTCGCAATCAACATCTGCAACCCGATGGAGGACTTTCATCGCATCATCCCCTGCGGGATCTCAAATGTGCAAATGACATCCCTTGATTTGGAGACAGGAAGGCCACAGACCGTCAAAGATGTTGCTGGAGTGGTTGAAAGCTGCTTCATGCGGCTTCTTCCGTCATCGTTGCCAAGGAACCGTAGAGAGTGAAAAATGTTTGTTCTATCCATCGGAGGGCGCATGCCTGACAGGTTGTAGCCAACGGCACTCCGCTGCCGTGTTTCCGAAACGCCCCAGCAGAGTGGGGCGGCTACAACGATCTCGCCGAGGGAACGTCCGCCTTGAAAAGTTTGCAAATTTCATGTCCGGCACCCTCCTTCGCAAGGAGGATGCGGTAAAGTCTTGCGTGTTGCGCAACAAGTTGTATAATCTCGCACATCCGTGAAAGTACAAAGAGTCTCCCTAGAAAGCATTGCCAAGGCGGCAGGTGTTCATAAAGCGACAGTCTCGCGTTCGTTACGCAACCATCCCACCATCCCGCTAGAGACCCGGGACAAGATTCAAAAAATCGCGAGAGAGATGGGTTATCGGCCCAACCCGCTGGTTTCCATGTTTCAATCCCAAGCCCGCTCAAGCCGTCCTCACCGGATGCAGGCAACCTTGGGATGGATCAACGACTATCCCAATGCTCATTGCTGGACGGAATTTCCCTGGCTTCGCGGCTACTTAGAGGGAGCTCGTGAGCGGTGTGAGTCTTTGGGATACCGGCTGGAACAACTGGATATCGTCGGGAATAATGGCCATAGCCCCGAGGAAGACGTTCGCAAAACCTCAAAGCACATGCTCCAGCACGGAATCTATGGGATCGTGCTCCCTCTGGTTCTGAATACCTCTTTTTTAGAAACCCACTGGGAAAATTGTGTGGTTTCTGTCATTGGGGGCGGTCACCGGGATAAACCGGCAGGAGCCTTTGACATTGCTTCTCTCTTTTATCCTCAAGGATTTCCCTCTGCAGATCGCGATCTCTTCTATAACGCGAGGCTTGCCTACCAAAATCTGCTGAAATCGGGCTATTCAAGGATTGGGTTTGTTTACAGCAAGTATCTCGACAACGAGGCCCACGGGCGGGCTCGGGCCGGCTTCTTGATTGAACAACAAAGCCAAAACAAGGAATCCCAGGTTCCCATCCTCTTTCTGGAACGCTTCAAAGAAGGGCGTCCTGTGGAATTCGACCAGTGGCTAGAGCACCACAAGCCAGATGCGATCTTATGCGTTAATCCGGTGATCCGACCATGGGTCGAGGGACTTGGGCTTTCTGTTCCGCGCGACATCGGCCTTGCCAACTTAAACTTAGTGGATGACGTTTCGGAGTGGAGTGGCGTGAGCGAAAGCCACGCGGCTGTCGGGGCTGCCGCTGTCGATTTGCTCATCTCCGCGCTCAGTCGCAATGAGCTTGGTCTCCCGCCCCAGCCCAGAAAAATTCTGGTGCCGGGTGTCTGGGTCGCGGGCACGACATTGAGGGGCTAAGCCCAACGCTGGCACGTTGGCATCAAAATCCGAGACGGCGGCGGGCAAGGCTTATCCCTCTGAGCCTTGGCAAAGGCGGACGGCTGTCTGGGACCGCTGGCGTCCCGCCGGCATTCGTGAAAATGTGCGGCCGTTGGCCGGATTCTAAAAGGCCAGCGGGACGCCAGCGGTCCCAGAGATGGGAATGTAGGCTACCAGCCATTTACGGATCATACCCAAACTTCTAATCGGAGAACGTTCTGTTTTCCGCTGCGCAGCATGTGCCAAAGGTGACTTACTTCCCGAAGGCGCGGGATTCGAAGGCTGGTGGTGGCAGATCGGCTGGCAGGCCGAGTGGCTCCACGATTTCCTCCTGATCACTGTCATCTTGGCGCACTGGACGGCCCTCGGCATCCATGATGCGGGCTGTGACAAAGATGAGCAGGTTCCTCTTGATTTTTTGGTCCACATTCGAGCGGAAAAGGCGGCCGGCAATTGGGATATCCCCCAGAAGAGGCACTTTATCCTCCGTCTTCTGGACGTCCTCTCGAATCAATCCGCCAAGTCCGACCGTTTGTCCATCCCAGATGCTGACACTGGTTGTGACCTTGCGGGTGGAAAAGATGGGCTGGTTGATCACGTTGGGGGTCAGGGTAATGGACTCAATGCCTATGCCATTGAACCTGCCTCCGAGAATAGGGCTCCCGTAGTTGATAAAGCCGTCAAACTCCACGACTTCGGGGGAAAGGTTGAGATCAATCGTGTAGTTGTCAGGGCCGATAATTGGCTCCACTTCCAAAGTGACACCAATATTGCGAACCTCGAATTGTGTGGGTGTGGTCGGGGTCACGATACCGCCCGAAATAAGTGAGCCAGGCACAAGAATGATGGTGGTATCGCCTTCAGGAAGCGCAGGAGCTTCTGGCGGGTTAAATTCCGTGGGATAGGGAAACTCCCGAACAACACGAACAACAGCCTTACGACCACTTTTGGTGGTGACTTTGGGTGCCGACATAAGGTCCACACCTTTCTTTTGGCTTAAAGCGCGGATCACAACTTGGAATTGAGGATTTGTGAAAATGCCGGAGATTCCAAAGATTCCTGGAGCTGCAACCGATGCGCCTTGGGCAATGCCTGCAATGAGTGCATCAATACTATTGGCCGTGACGGCAGCATCCGGGCCGGTTCCCGCGCCTGATCTCAGCCCACCTGTGACCGGGTTTTGTCCAATAGGACCGCCACCACCGGAAAAAGGGAAAGTTGAGGTAGCAGGAGAGGTTGGGTTCAAATTTGTTCCAAACCCCTCTGTTCCACCTGATCCATAGACGCCTCCACCAATTGCCAAAGGTCCAAGCAACCAATCAAAGCCGAGTTCCTCCAAATTATTTTGTGTCACCTCCAGGAAGCGGGATTCAATTTCCACTTGGGTGGGTTGCACTCCCATCGAAGAATCAACGAGGTAATCGATCAAGTCGAGGGCATCGGGAGTATTCCGAACGATCAGCTTACTCCCGGCTGGCACGTATTGAGCAAAAGACCCCTCAGGAAATGGCACCTGTTGGGATTCCAAGTAGTCCTTGGCATTGGTACGTCCCCGGATTCTGGCGTCCGTGAGAGTATCGCCGCCAGGTCCGGCGATAGGCGAACCGGCATTGGCCGTTGCGACTGATGGGATGAAACCCGGTGGTACCTTGTATTCTTTGGTGACGAGATCGCTGGTGTTTTCTGTGACGGGAACAATGGAAACCGCAAAAGGTTCAATTTTAAATTTCAGGTTGGCAAGGTCTGTCAGGTAGCGCAGGGCCTCCACGAGCGGCACGTTTGTTAAAGACATCGTAATCCTTGTATCTGCGGTTCCGCTCTGATCGACCTCGGGAATTTCGGCCACCACAGATCCATCAGCAGGAGCAGCAGTTGGGTCGGTTGTTGGTGCTGTCGGGTTTAACTTGAGAACAATATTGACCCCACGTCTCTCCGCAGGGTCGTCTGTTGTGTTATCAAGATCTCGACTCCGCTGCTTCAGGAAATCCACCGCCTCACGAACCGTTGTGTCGCGGAGTTCAACCTTGGGAATGATGATTCGGTTCAGCTTTGCCGTGATAGCTTCATTCCCGCGAATGTCACCTCGTAACCCAATGGCGGAATCTGTCGCTCGGGCCGAAAGATTGCGGTTGATAGGGCGTTCCCAGGCCTCATCGACTAACCACAGCAGGCGGCTGCGGGTTTCGTTATACGCATTCGCATCGTACGTGGAGCGTTGTTTGTTCACCTGCTCCATCCCCATGCGCGCTGCGTTGTTGTAACGGTCAATCAAGAGGACCTGCTCGTAACGTTTCATCGCCAGATCAAAACGTCCTGCGGCATAAAAGCCTTTGCCTTCCTCAAGCAGCTTCTGAACCTGCTCACGATCGGCAGCGAATTGCGGAGTGACGGTTTTATTGTAGTAATCCGGCTGCTCCAAGTTTGAGAGGATACGAACGGCTGCCCGATTTTCCGGATCGTATTGAGGAAGCAGAATTGTTTTGGCAACACGCTCAGCATCTCCATACCGGCCCCCATCAATGAGAGTTTGAGAATAAAGCAGGGCTGTTTTCACGAATTTTTCAAGAATGGGATCTCGCACGTTTGCTGCGGAAGACCCTTCAGGCACATTTTCCAAAGCGTCCAAATAGTTCACGTAGGCGGTTTCGTAATCTTTGGAATCAAAGGCGCGATCGCCTTTGGTCACGAGCTGGTTGGCGATTAGAACGCCTTCTTGACGGCGAACGATTTCCCGGTCCGCAATGGCTGCGGCGTTTTGAGCGACCGCGTGCTCTGTGCCAGCGAGAACGGAGATCAGAACAACCAAGGCCAGCGTCAGGCGGAGGCTGAGGGCCAATGCTTGGGAAGGTAAACCAGAGAAAAAGGAAGAATGTGTCAGAGTAATAGGAAGCCGGCGGGACGCCAGCGGTCCCAGGCTGCCATGTTGAGAGCGAAGCTCCCGTTGGGATGCAATGCCCGGAGCGGTTGAGGAATTGTCTCGGAGGGATTGAGAAGTCATGTTCATCGTTCGGTTAAAATGGTAATCTAGATCACTGTGGTAGAGGTATTGTGAGGGGATCACCAGCGATGGCTTCCTCTGAGACTCCCAAGGCGCTGGGAACACCAATTTCTTGGGCCTCTTCATCAACCTGGATGATGGGCTGACCAGCCGGGTCAAGAAGGCTGGCTGTCACAAACATGATGAGGTTGCGTTTGATGTGTTGATCTGCTGTTGTCCGAAAGAGGCGCCCAGCGAAAGGGATATCACCAAGAATGGGAACCTTATCCTGCACTTTTTGAATATCTTCCCTCATCAGCCCGCCCAACACGATGGTTTGCCCGTCATAAACGGTCACTTCGGTTGTAACTTCCCTTGTGGAAAATACAGGGCGGTTAATGGTGTTTTCCGTGAGAAGCACCGGACCGGAAAATGCAAATCCGACAACAGTGGCGACTGTGCTAATCGGGCTTCCGTAGTTAATAAAACCTTCGAATTCGACGACGCGAGGAGCAAGGATGAGATCGATGCTGAAATTATCAGGACCGACGGTTGGTTCGACCTCCAAGGTGATTCCGACATTCTTCGTTTCAAAACTTGTCGGCGTGGTGGGTACAACAGGCGTTAAAACAGAGCCGGCAATGGAAGTAGTCTGAGGTAGATCATATTCCGAAGGATAACGGAATTCGCGAACAATTTCGATGGTTGCACGTTGGCCGCTTTTGGTGGTGACTTTAGGGGCACTCACCAAGTCCACACCTTTGTTCTGACTCAACGCACGGAGCACAACTTGAAATTGCGGATTGGTGAAGACACCGGCGATTGCCAGAGCGGCCGGGGCAGGCCCGACGGGCGTTGCAAAGAGGAGGGCATCGACCGCGTTGACGCTGATGGCAGATGTTCCGCTGCGATTACCGCCCGTGATGGCGCCCGTGTTCACAGAAGATGCCCCGATGGGCACATCGGGATTTCCTGGATTTAAAAAGGGAAAGGAGTTCGCATTAATGGCTCCTCCCCCAGATTGAGTTCCCCCACCGCCGTAAACGCCGGTGCCGAAAGGAAGCCCAAACTGGCCGACCAGCCAGTCCACCCCGAGTTCTTCGAGATTGTTCTGAGAGACCTCCAAAAACTTGGATTCAATTTCCACTTGGCTTGCGGGCGTGGTGCCCGTGGTTTCCACAAGGGCGTCAATAATATCCAAATTACCTTGGGTATTTTTGGCAATGAGTTTGCTGGAGCTGGGTAGGAAAATCGCGCTGGCACCTACGGGGAAGGAGACGCCGTTGGATTCCAGGAATTCGCGGGCTCCTGAACGCTCAGCGATGCTGGAGGTCGAACCGGGAGCCGTCCCGCTGACGCTGCCGCCGGGAGGGGCCGTGGTGCCGCCGCCGCCGGCAGGCATGTTGCTGATGAAGCCGGGAGCCACTTTGTATTCCTTGGTGATGAGAACGTCGGTCGGCTCTGATTCCGGGACCACAACCACAGCGAATGGCTCGATCTTTGGTTTCATGTTGGCCGCCCGCGCCACGTATTCGATGGCGGCGCGCAGGGGAACATCGGTGAGAGCAAGATTGATTTGGACACCTTCTTCGACGGATCCGGGGGCGAGTTTCAGGATAAGGTTTAGGCCACGCTGGGCGGGATCCGTTTCGGTGGTGTCGAGGGCTGCGGCTCGTTGACGGATAAATTCCAAGGCTTCCCGGATGGTGGCATCACGGAAATCAATGCGGGGAATGATAATCTCATCCAACTTGCGATTGATCCCTGCCGTGCCGCGGGTGTCGATTTCGGGTTGTTCGATGATGCTTGATGCCTGGGTATCGAAACGTTTGATTGGCAATTCCCAGCCATTGGACACATCCCGGAGCATGTCGCCCCGTGACTCACTATATGCGGTTGTTGCAAAGTTCTGACGTTCAAGGTTGACGCGCTCCATCCCGCGCCGCGCCGCGATATTGTATTTGTCGATATTGAGAACTTGCTCGTAGCGTTTGAAGGCAAGATCAAACCGCCCGGACGCGTAGAATCCATCGGCTTCAAGGAGCAATTGTTTGACTTCCTCAACATTGGCGATGAATTGAGGAGTGAGGGCCGGGTTGAAGCGCACGGGATCTGCCAGCTTTATCTGGAGGGCAAGGGCTGGGGCGTAGTTCGGGTTGTAGCGATCGTCCAGAACCAGATTGATTGTGGTTGTAGCATCTTGGGTGCGGCCTTCCGAAATGCGCTGTTCGGCGAGGAGGACGGCAGATTTGGAAAGTCCCTCCAAAGCCGTTTGCCGTGTGGCCGCAGCGGCAGAGCCGCCGCTGGGGAGGACATCCACGGCACTTTTGAAGTAGGAAAACGCACTCTCGTAATCTCGCTCAGCCAAGGCTTGATCACCTTTCACGATGGCCTTCTCGGCATGTTGCGACATGACTTCCTGGCGTCGGATTTCTTGGTCGGCAAGGCGCTGAGCGTTCGAAGCCTGGGAGTAGCCGGGTGAAGTGTGCAGCAGGCCAATCGCGACTGCAGTGAGAATAATGCGGGGCTTCATAGTCATTTCAAATTTTAGGCAATGAAAGCACCGTCGCGCAACAAGCGGCGCACGGTGTTACGTAGGCGGTTAGGGCAGGCATTGTGAATAAGTGGGGTTATCTGTTCAGCTTGGGTATCTTAAATTGTTCTCCGCTAGTAACATCCTGTATTACTGCTTCCTCCTCGGAAATGTCAATAAGTTTGTATTTGCGATCTTGTTCGGGTGCCAAGCTAAAATCATCATCTTTTTTGACCTTGAATTTCGAGTTATCGAGCAAATACACGAAATCGGCGAACGATGTCGGGTCATTGGACTCTTGGTTCCAGACCAGAACCAACTTCTGGCCGGTTTCTGAGTTTTCGATGGTGAGTTCGGAAATATCGCGTTCGATTTGATCGCGCATCTCCGATTTTTTCTCGTAGTTCACAACCTTGTAAGGGGAGCCCTCAATGGGATCACCCAACTGGAGGAACTGGGTCCGGCTTTTGAGATCCTTCGAGTTGATCGTGAAGGTTTGTCCTTCATCAGGGGACCCCGTGAAGACGAGACGGAAGGGGACGGCAATAAATTTTTCAAGCCGCAGTTTTGTGTAGTAGGGCGGATTGGAGGTTTTCTGGGCCGGGTCGGTGCCCGCGGAATACTCTTCCAAGTTCGAGAAGCCATCATTGTCGGGATCCTGGTCCTTGACACTGCTATCGGCGTAGTCGAGGTCGTATTTGATGAGCCACGCGTTGGGGATCGGCGGGTGAAGCGGTTCGCCACCTTCGAGGGGATCAACCAAAAGCCCGTCTTTGAGAACATAGGGCCGGGAGACAAAAAGGGAACCATCGTAAACCCCCCACTCCGCTGGCTTTGAGACCATGACGGTGGATTCATTGATTTTTTCCACCTCAGGAGGTTTGATCGTGTTATCCGCAGGTTTGGCACTGTCGCGTCCTGCGAACGATTCAGGGAGGTTGTTGACGCTTGCGATGACGAGGCCCGCGCTTGCGAGGGCAATCACTGCGGCAGCGATCAATGCGGCTTTGTCGTAATGTTCTTTGAGCCAGTCCATGGTGGGGTCAGGGGGCTGCGGGTGGGTTATTGGGGGGATTTCCCCCTGGGGCTGAAGCAGGCACCGGGAAGTGGATGATCTCGAGGGCGGCGTTCACTTGAAGCACTTCGCGGCCAAGGAGCACGTTCAGGCTGGCGGCTGCCTTCGAGGTGACCTCGGTGGATTCAAAGGGGGAAGCCGGAGCGGAAGAATCTGCAGCCGCCGCGACGGGCGGGCCTTCCGTTTTTGAGTTGGTGATGGATAGCGAGCGGAGAATGAGAAACTGCGGGTTTTTCAGAAGGTTGTTAAAAGCGATACGGAATTTTCCTTGTTCGGCGGTGAAGCCGACCATGATGGATTGAACCTCGATCTGAGGGTTGGAATCTTCTGGGGATTTGGCCGGGCTCCCCGGTCCAGATTCCACGTGAAGGGGGGTGCGTTCCAAAGCATCAATGGATTTGACGCCGGGATTCTCCGGGTTGGGGCCAATCAAATCTTCCACGATGCGAGTGATGACGGTGAGTTGACGCGCAAGTTCAGGCGCAGCTCTTTCGGTGGGCAGGTTGTCCTTATAGTCATTAAACCCCAGGTAAAATCCTTCGGGAAGCTGGACTTTGGCGACTTCGGCGCGCGAAACGACCGCGTTCACCGTGCTGCGAAGGGTGTCTTGGAATTGCTGCGGAGAAACGCCATCCTCTTTAGGAACCTGCAAGGCTCCGAGCTGGGTTTTCAAGCCTGCCAACTTTTCTTGATACCCATCCCGGAGGGCTTCAGCACTTTTGATGTTTGCTTCGTCCGGGAAGGGAACTTTATTCTGCAATCCTTGGAGTTTTTGAACAGCTTGGGTGTAAGCCGCCATGGTGTCCTGATAGGTGGTGAAGGCTCCGGAACCAAAAAATGCCAAGACCCCGCAACCGGCCACAACGACCAGGATGACGGCGGTAATGAATGGGTTTTCTTTGAGAGCATTCATGGCAGGAGAATCGGGTTAGCCAACGGCAGGACGATCGTGTAGCCATAGGCCCAGCTTTGGCCGTCGGGCGTGGTGCGTTGGGTCACAACTTTGGAATTGGCCTCAATTTTAAAGAGCGGGGATTTTTTCAGGTTTTCGACAAATTGATCGATGATCCTTGCCTCGTCGTCATTGGGAGGATTCGACAAATAGAGGCCGGTGATTTCCAAAGCGTCAATGGCGGGAGGCCTTGAAGGGGCTGCGGGTTGACCTGGCCCTGCGGGAGCTGCGGCGGCGGTTGTTGTCGTCGTTGGGGCAGATGTGGCTTTCCCCCCGATGGGAACGGATTTTCCTCCGGAGAGCGGCGAGAGACCGGTGATCCAGATGAAACGCGGAGGAAGATGTTTGCCCAATTCATCAAGAATCACGGACCATGCGGTGCGCTCGGAGACGGCAAGGAGCAGGGGTGCCGCGGACGCTTGAAGCGCTTGCGTTTCGGTGTTTAGGGCGTCAAATTTTGTTGCGAAGCCTTCCAGTCCGGCAGCCAAGGAATTAGCCTCATCCAGCTTCTGCTGGGCGATTTCTGTGGCCTTCGTGAAATAGGCATACCAGATCCCCACGGCGGCCAGAAGACAGACGGCGGCCAATGCCAAAAACGGTTTGCGTTTTGCTATATCCTGCTCGCGAACAAGCTCCACGGGGCGAAGGTTGATTTCGACGGGGGTGCTTCCAGCCTGCCTGAGCGCCGCGCCAACGAGTTCTCCCAGGATATGGGCTTTGCCAGCCACCGAGTCAGCGAGGGCCTGGGAGGAAACTGTCACGTTCCTGAGGGCATTAAAATGCTCGATTGGGATCTGAAGTTTTTCGGAGAAAAACTCAACCATGTATTGCATCGAGACGGAGCCGCCGCTGAGGAAGGCTCGGACGGGCGCACTGCCGCCTTGGGATTGCCGGTAGAAGCTGATCGAACGTGCGATTTCCGCGTGCAGGCGGGTCATGGTATTCCTGACCACCTTGGCAATTTTGGCGACGGTGGGATCTGCGGGCTCTTCGTAGGCTCCACCCAAACCAACAAAGCCTTTTTCGATTTTCAGCCGTTCAGCAAGGGTGATGTCCTGTTTAAATTCTTTGGCGACGGCGGCGCTAATGCTATTTCCGCCAACGGGAATCGTGCGGCTGAACAAGCGCTGACCTTCGATAAAAATCAAGTTGGTTGTGCGCGAGCCGATATCGATCAGCAAAGAACAGCCGGGCAGGTCTGCGTAGTTAAATCGAAAGGCATTGTAGATAGAGACCGGAGAGGCATCAATGGTTGTGAGTCGGAGGCCGCCCTTGGCAACAGCCGCAACAGTTTCAGAAAGCTGATCGGCTTTGATAGCAACCAAGGCCACATCCCAGGAACCATCGCGGGCT
>Ga0209181_10011501_pt1 | contig 11336 bp, 9 predicted proteins | sample MAT05_FD_187208 | JGI IMG/M metagenome (GOLD analysis project Ga0209181, IMG submission 187208) | Freshwater microbial communities from Lake Fryxell liftoff mats and glacier meltwater in Antarctica - MAT-05 (SPAdes) (version 2) | ecosystem: Environmental > Aquatic > Freshwater > Ice > Liftoff... | reverse complement strand
CGGGGCGTTAGAGTCCCGCAAAAACGCTGAAAACAGCCTTATCCTTGTCCCTTCAAGCAGTCCCAACCTCTTTTCTCACGCCAAGCCTCCTCCCTTCGCCAACAAACTGACCCCGCTCAACTCGCCTACGCCCTCCCTCCTCCAAAAAAGTGAGATGCGCCTTCTTGCGAGTCGCCGTGAATACGACAGTTGAACCGAACCGGGTTGTGAGTGTATTCTTTGACCGATCCATGAAAGGAAAACTATGAAACTGCACATTGATAAAGAAGCGGACGCACTCTACCTGCGGCTGGATGATTCGAAGATCATCGAATCCGAGAAAGTATCACCCGGCGTAGTGCTGGACTTTAACGAACAGAACCAAGTAGTCGGCATCGAGATGCTCCACCTTTCGCGGCGTTCGCCGCAGCTTAATTTTCAAGAGCTGCAATACCAGACCACCTGATAGCCGGAGCCGCCCGCTTCCTTAAAAAGGCCTCATCGACGCCTGTAAAGGGGTCGGTTCTTGATATTGGCTAATCCTGCGGTCTTCCGGGTGCCGTCGAGTGACGTTCGCCTACTCGCATCCTGACTGCGGTTCGAGAGTCGATTCCCGGCGCGTCCGGATGGGGGCGGCCACAGTGGCCTACAGGTCGCGGTCAGTGACGACGCCTTCGGACGCGGACGTGACGGTGGCGGCGTATTTGGTGAGTACGCCGCGGGTGTAGTGGCGGGGGCGGGTCTGCTTCCAAGCCTTGAGGCGCGCCTTCAACTCCTTGGCGGGTACGCCGAGCGTGATGGTCTGCGACGTGGCATCGAGGGTGATGGGGTCTCCGTTGCGGACCACGGGTAGGCGTGCACCCGGCAGCTCGTCTTGGCGCACGCTTCGCTCAGCGTCTCGACGAAACGCTTCCGATCCGCGTCGTCCTTGTCCCTCACGATCGGCTCCCGCCGGTCACCGCGATTCATCACGGGGCAAATCGCCCCCGGATACTCAACTCGCCGCTGGCAGGATGGGCACAAAGGTGGGGGCAGGTCACTTTCGAGAAGGGATGGAGGTCCCCGGAGGTGGAAATTGTTTTGTGGAATCATCCAAGACCAGCAGCCAGTCCCGGCCGGGGCCGGAGGAGGGTGGCGTGAAGGTTTGAAGTCCCTCGTTGCCCCCTCGGTAAATCGGGTGCGCCGTTCCGTAACGCGGATCGAACCACGACGACTGCACCTGGCGGGATTCCACCACGCCCAACTGCACACTGAACGGCTCGCCGCGAGGGGAATAGACGAACGCTATTCGAACAAGACCCGAGGGCAAATGGCCCAACGCCAGCCCTCCGCAAAGGCGGCGGTCCTGCCGGTGGCGCCGTCGCCCACTTCCCGCGAGGCTCGTAAAGGCTGGGCGGCACTGATCAAGCAGGTGTACGAGGCCGATCCGCTGACCTGTCCCAAGTGCGGGGCGACGATGCGCATGGTTGCCTTCATCGAGCGACACCAGACCGAAGTGATCGAGAAGATTCTCCGACACTATGGCCTGTGGGAGGACGCCCCGGCCCGCGGCCCCCCAGCACCGGCGGGGGTAACGGTCGAGCGTTGAAGCTCCATCCAGAGACAACTCGGTGGGGAGGATCGCGCCGCGTTGCGGGGCGCGGTTCGCCCAACGAGTCCGTGTGCCCTCGAACGGCCCCAGGTCCCCCTCACCGGGCCTGTTGGAAGGGGTCAGTCCGGGCTATTGGCTAATTGCAGCGTGTTCTTCAGCGTGTTCACGCTCCCCATCTGCAAGCGCCGCGCAACCCATGCCAGCGTCATCGTCGTATCCCGCCGCAGCCGCAGCGCGATCCGCACCTTGTGCCGGTCGGTCTTCGGCTTCGCCGCCAGCTCCTTCTCCGACCACTTCCGCCGCGCCAATTCCTCCTTCACCAACCGCTCGGCCTTCTCCTCTTCGCCCTCCTGCAGCTCTGCACCGTAATGATGCGCCCCCCGCCGCTCGCTCACCTGCGCCAGCAGTTCCTTGGGGAATAATAATTGTCGTTCTACGGCCAGCCGATCTGCGCCGTCTCGGCGCGTTTAAGGTAATCCCCCACGGTGCTGACCGGCAGCCCGCAACTGCGCGCGACCTCGCGCACCGAGAGGTGGTGTTGATGACGGAGTCTCAGGACTTCTTTGATGGAGCGCATGGATAGTAGGCGTCGGGCCATGGGGGCCGTTCCTAACCGACCCCGGAGGGATCGGCCGACAGCCATCACGGCTCAGTTATCCAGCGTCGCCTCGCTCCTTGATCACCGCCCAGGCTCAGGCCCAGATCGGACACCCATTCCGGACCATACCGGACACCCATTCCGGGACCCCCCGCAAAGTGTCCGATCTCCCATTGGAATCGCTGTCCGATATGAATCGGAATCACTGTCCGACTTCGATCGGAACAGGTTTCCGATATCCGTCGGAATACGCACCCTGCCTGATACCGGTCGCCGTAAACTACTCACCAAGAGGGGTTTAAGCCTAATGTAAGTGTCATTTGTTTCAAGTCACTATTCTCTACATTTGAATTTGTCGTATGTCGTGACTTGTCCCGATTGACCTCCCTTCTTCGACTCGAACGAAAACCGCATCGTCGTTGGAGCAACCAACATCGTCCACGATCCAGTGTGCTTCCCAAACCAGACCAATCTGGTCGACATCGAGGGGAAGGTCCCCACCATTCGGCCGACAGACTCCTCGGCGGGCCGGCTCATCGGAATCCGCTTTCTCTCGACCGTGAACCCTGCCTTGGCGGGTGGCTACTGGGTGCTCGACAACGTGCGTATTGCCGAGTCCATCGACATCCCGAACGGCTCCTTCGAATCCCCCGGCACCGTGATGCCGGCCCAGGCGGACCAGGTATTGCAGAGCGTCCTCCGGCTCCTCCAGTAATCGGGAGAGAGAAGACAGTCCGTCCTTTTAGTTGGTGTTGAGGTGGGCTGCGATCAGGGCAAGGGGATTGCACCCTTCCTCATTATTACCACCGCCCCCACCGGGCAAATTTTTCCCCGTCCCACCTCCGCCAGCGCTCCCACCCTCGTGCCGCGCGGCAAAACCTGCCCTAAACCCGCCGTTCCGCCCGGAATGCCCCTTGGCATCGGATTCGCTTAGATACCTCTGTCCAGAATCAACGTCACTCCGACGCAGTCCTCGGGGAAGCGGCCGCAGCACGGAAGCAAACATGGCCCACGCCACCGACAACCAAAGCCGACCGACACCCTCAAGCCTGGGACAACTATTCACGGACACTGTCCCCAAGGGAAGAGGGCCTTCGCACGCGGGGCTTTTGCACCGCCGCCGGTTTTTGGCGCTCATCTCGTTAATCGCTTCTGGGAGCGGAGAGCGCCTCCCCCTTTGTAGAACCAGACACCCTGTTGGTTTACCATCCCTTATCTGATGAGCGCACAACCCCGACACACTGAAGACATCCTCTCCGGCCTCAAAGGACGCATCGCCGTGGTGGGCAACGCCACTCCGAAGCGGGAGCTTGGCGGCTTGATCGACCGTTACGACACCGTCATTCGGATGAACAACTTCCGGATCGAAGGGTTCGAGCAGTTGGTCGGATCCAAGACCGACTACCGCTGCACGACCGGCTGGCATGACATTGAACATCGCGACGTCCATCCGGAGTTCAGCCCCTTCACGGCCACGGCGGCCGAGTCCGCCCATTTGTCGGCCTTCAACCGTGCCAACCGTCGTCCGGTGTCAGCGGCACGCATGGATGTCCATCCGTTCATTCCGGAGACACGGAAGCCGTCGGCCGGTCTCGCCTTGGTCCAACTGACGAAACAGGTCGGCCTGCCGGTCGATGTGTTCGGGTTCGACGGATTCAAGACGCCACACTACTGGCGGCCCGGCGGCGAAATCCGCACCTCGCACACCGTCGGGGAGCTGGGAATCATCCTGACCCGACCCAACGTTATCGTCTTCGGAGAGTCGTATCCCTACGAGCAGCTCTACGACTTCTGTCACGAAAAGCATTCGGAGTATGATTCGAACGTCGGCCTGAAATTGTTGAAATGGCTGAAGCGGTCGTTTCATGGCGAGAAAATCATCGAGTTCGGGGCGGGCAACGGCGAGCTGACGGCACACCTGCAGGCCACCGGCAACCAAGTGACGGCGGTCGAGGTGTCTGGAAGCGCCTTCGAAAAGATCCGGTGCGACCGCAAGATCCACGGTGACGCCATCTCTCTGGCCTTCGTTCAGGAGCGGTTCGACGTGTTCGCCTCGGTCGATGTGCTGGAGCATCTCACCGAAAACGATGTGCGGCTCGTGTTGCGCGAGGCGGCCCGGCTCGCCGACGAGGTGTTCATCTCCGTTTCCACCCGTCCGAGCGGCCTTCTGGGACCCAACGGCGAGAATCTTCATCTGACCGTCCGGCCGACAGATTGGTGGCTGGCGGAACTGGGACGTTCTTTCGACGTGCGGGCCCGGCCCGGATACGGCAACGGGCAACTGGTTCTGGAAGGTCGTCGTCGCTCGGCCTCGGCTTGTCCTTTGGAACTGGGCGCGTCCGCGGCGGACGGTGCTTCCGGGAATTCCGTTCCTGCCGGGGGGACTCGTTCAGACTTCCACCTCAAGCCCGGCTACGTTTCCCGGCTTCAGCCCGAATACTTCGAGGATTCTGTGTCCGAGACGACCGGTTATGTGTGGCAGCCCGACGTGTATCCGCTGGCCGCGTTGCTGGGCCGTCGGCTCGGCGCGTTGCAGATCGTGGATGTTGGGTGCGGGCGCGCGGAGAAACTGGGCCAGTTGCACCCGGAGTTTCTCGTCACGGGCATCGATTTCGGCGTCAACATGAGCCACTGCCGGCAGCACCGGAATTTCGGCCAGTGGATCGAGGCCGACCTGGAAAAGCCCTGCTCGTTGCGGCAGCCGCCCGAACTGCTCGCCCGGAGCGTGGTCGTCTGCTCGGACGTCATAGAACACCTCGTCGATCCGACCGCGCTGCTCGGAACGCTGCGTGGCTTGTTGGAACGTGCGCCCGTCCTCCTGCTCTCGACGCCCGAACGGATTCTTGTCCGCGGGGATGAGCACATGGGGCCGCCGCCCAACAAGGCCCACGTCCGCGAATGGAGCCTGGACGAGTTGGACTCCCTCCTGCGTTCCTCGGGCTTCGAGGTCAACTTCATCGGCCTGACTCGCAGCAACACGAAGGACAACGAGATGAAGTCCATCCTCGTCGTCCTGACCGGCAAGCCGGCAACCAGCCTGTTGGAATCGGGGGGGAAGGGACAGGCGGTGATTTTGCGGGAGGACCAAGTCTGTTTTGTCGCTTCCAACGGATCGGCCGTCCCGGCCGCCGATCCGTTGGCCGAGAAGGCCGCGCGGGAAGCGCTGGAAATCGATCCGAACGGTCTCGATGCCCTCCGCCTGCTGGCCAACATCTGCCTGCATCGGTCGCAATGGGTCGAAGGCGCGCACTTCTGCTCCCGCGCGTTGGACCAGAAGCCGGACGACATCAGTGTCCTACTCATGGCGGCCAAATGTTTCTTCAAGGCCGGAGACCAAAACGCCACGCGCCAGGCTTTGGAGGCCGTACTCCTCCTTGATCCCGCCAATGACCTCGCAAGGGAGAATCTTGAGGCCATCGCCGGGTCGGCTGCGCCGCAGACCACGCGAACCGCACTGGCCGCCGACCTGGAGACCCTGCTGCGTCATGGTTCCGAGCTGCTGGAAAAGGGCGACATCGCAGGGGCGCGGCGTGAATTGGAGCAGGCCGCGACGCTGGCGCCGCACGACGCGGACCTCCAGATCTGTGTCGGCAACCTCCAGGCGGAGCAGGGCGACATCGACGCCGCCCGCGCTTCCTATTCCCGCGCCCTGGTGGCCGATCCCAATCATCCCAGCGCCCGCGAACGGTTGGTGGACCTGACGATCAACGACGGAGCGGCGGCCGGGCTGGGGGCGAACCCTGTGGCCACTTCGGCTCCGGCACCGACCTTGGTCTCCCCGACCGAGGTCAAGGGAGAGCTCGAGCTTGCCTACTGGAGAAAGCAGAAGGACCGCGAGGGCACGCTCTCGAACAAGCACTACGAGCAGTATTACACGTCCCACTTCGGGTTCAGCCGCGAGTTCTTCAAGGACAAGCGCCTCCTCGACATCGGCTGCGGGCCGCGTGGCAGTTTGGAATGGGCCGACATGACGGCGGAGCGCGTGGGTCTCGATCCTTTGGCGGAGTCCTACCTGAAGCTCGGCGCGGACCAGCACAGGATGCGCTACGTGGCCGCGCCGTCCGAGGCCATTCCGTTTCCCGACGGCCATTTCGACGTGGTCATGTCGTTCAACTCGCTCGACCACGTCGAGGATCTGGACCGCACCATCGCCGAAATCATGCGTGTGGTGAAACCGGACGGGTATTTCCTGCTGCTGACGGACGTGAACCACTCGCCGACCCCGTGCGAGCCGGTCGAGTTTTCCTGGGATGTGGTGGAGCGGTTCGCCGCCGCGTTCGATCTTGTCGCGCAGAGTCAGTTCGAGAAGCCGGTGGTCGGTGGTCTCTACAAGGGGGTCACTGAGGCGGTACCCTACGACCACGGCAAGCCGGGTAAGCGCTATGGCATTCTGTCGGCAAAGTTCCGGAAGCGCGTGCAGGTGCCGGCGGCTTCATCGGGTCTGTCCGCTCCCGTGAACGGCGATTCCGGAAAGGGCGTCGAACAGGGAAATGAACGCGCCTTTGCCCAGCTACAGCGCGGCTTCGATCTCCTAAAGGAACGGCGTTTCGCCGAGGCCCAGAAAGCCTGCCACGAATACCAGCGGCTCGTCCGCTACGACGACCTGCCGCACACGGACAACCGGAACGAGGCCCATCCCAAGGTCTCCGTCGTCATCGTGGCCTACAAGATCAACCAAGGGCTGATCCAGTGCCTCGATTCGCTGGCGGCCTCGGCCAATCCCCCGCACGAGATCATCGTGGTGGACAACGGAGGCAACGAGTCGATCCACGCGGAGCTGGCTCGCCGGCCGATCCTTCATATCCGCGTCGGGTTCAACGCCATCCTGGCCGAAGGCCGGAACATCGGCGTTCACTTCGCCCGCGCCCCCATCGCGCTCTTCATCGACGACGACGCCATCGCCGCCGGCAACTACGTCGGCTCGGTGGTGGAGGCGTTCGAGACCTTCGACATCCACGCCTTCCGCGGGAAGGTGCTGCCCAAGACGGACAATCCGCACAACAGCCGCGCGCGACACTATAACCTTGGCGACCTGCCGTTCCCGGCCGACATCGACACCGAGGGCAACAGCGCCTTCCGCATCGACACCTGGCGCGAACTGGGAGGGCAGGACCCGCTGCTCTTCGGAGGCGAGGGCGTCGAGCTGTCCTACCGCATCGGCAAGAAGCTGGGCGACCACGCCACGATCTACTGGCCTTTCACCGTCATCCACCACGACTACGCGGTGACGGACAACAAGCTGAAGACGAAAAATTCCAGGCATGTGCTGATGCGGGAGTATTCGGTCTTCAAGCAGCCGGACCTTTACACCTACCACAACCGACTCGTGGCATTCGCCCAGTCGGCGGAGCGGCAGAACGAGGGCTACAAGCTCATTCCCCGCCACAAGCCGGTGACGGACGCCGCCTTGAAATCGGCGGCCCGGACCACGCCGGAAAACGGCGCTGTCACGTGGCCGTTCTTCTCCGTCTGCGTCCCGACCCACAACCGCGCCCGTTTCATCGAAGGCACGATCAGGAGCGCCCTGGCGCAGGCATATCCGCGTTTCGAGGTCGTCGTCGTCGATGACGGTTCCACGGACAACACGGCGGAGATCCTGGCGTGTTTGGAGGATCCGCGAGTGCGTTTCCTCGTGAAGGAGCACAGCGGCGGCCCGGCCACGCGCAATCGCTGCATCGGGGAGGCGCGCGGCGAATTCATCGTTTGGCTGGATTCCGATGACCAAATGCTGCCCGGCACGCTAGAACTTTACGCCCGCGAACTGGCCGGCCATCCGGAGGTGGATGTGCTCTACGGCGATCTGCAGGTGGTGGACGAAAACCTGGTGCCCAACCTTATCTGGAAGTACCGGAACTACCACGGATGGACCTCGCACCTGGTCACCGAGACCGTGATCGAGAACCGCATCCCGAACGTCTGCACCCTGATCCGCAAGGCATGCTACCAGAAGGTCGGCGGCTATGACACCGCGTTTCCCCGCGCCCACGACTACGAGTTCTGGAGCCGGTTGGCGCCGGTGGCGGTGTTCCGCCACGTCAACCAGATCGTGGCCCTCTACCGCCAGCACGAGCAGTCGCTCTCCAAGCTGACCAAGCGACCCGATACCTCCTACGAGGCCAAGGTTGTGAAGGCGATGGTGGCCAGACTCGGCGTGCGCGCTCTTTTCCCATTCTGCCATGGCCCGGCCGTGACGTCCGAAGGCGGCGACGCCCGGGGCTGGCTGATCGTGGCCATGCTAATGCTGAAATACGGCGACCTGACGGCGGCCTTGGAACACGCCCGCCTAAGCGTCAAGACCGAGTCCTATCCGGAGAACTCCGCCTTCCTGCGGCTCCTGTGCGGCGCTCTCGATCCGCGCCGGGAATCCACGCCCAAGCCCTCCACCACGAAAGAGGGCGATGAATTCCGGGCCCTTGTGGATAGGGCGGTGCTCGCCTACCGCAAGGGCGATGTCGGGACCTGCGCCAAGGCCTGCGCCCGGTTGTGTGAACTTGGCCCCGAGGAGACGGAGACCCTGTTGCTCACCGGCCTGAGCCTGCACCGCTGGAGTGATCCCCGATCGGCCCAGACGGCCTTCCGCTGTTTGGTGGACCGCGAGTGCGAGCTTGGTTTCCAGCAGGGCAACGGCGTGACCGCGATGTTGCCTCCCCCGGCCGTGGAAGACGCTTCTCCGGCGGCCCGGTTGGCGGCCGCCTTGCCCGGCCTGAGCGGTTTGGAGCCGATTCCGGTGGAGGCCGTGGCGGACACGCTCGGATTCATCACGGAAGCCGCCGCCGCGTCGGACACGGCGGTCCATGTACGGCTCAACCGCAAGCGGCAGACCCCGGTCTTTTTCGCCCTGCTGGGCCTGACGGTGGAAGAGCTGTCCCGTTGGGCCGACTTGGCCGCCGCCGCGTCCATCCAGAAGGTCCGGACCGCGCTGCAGCCCGCGCCCGCCGCCAGGCTGCGTTCGCCCGGGTATTCCTTCTGCATCATCACCGCCGGTCAGCGGCCGGAGAAACTGCGACGCCAAGTCGAGAGCATCCGCGCGCTGGGGTTGGAGCATTGTGAGATTCTCGTCGGCGGCGTCGTGAACGATGTGCCCGCCGGGGTCCGCGCTGTGGCCTTGGCGTCCGACGCGGCCGCCGGCCGCCTGGGCCGGATGCGCAACGTGCTCGCGCGGGCCGCCACCTACGACCATTTGATCGTGAGCGACGACGACATGGTCTTCGACCTCGGATTCGGCCGTGGACTGGAGCGTTTCGGCGAAGGCTACGAGGCGATGGGCGTCCGCATCCTGAACCCGGACGGCTCGCGCTTCTGGGACTGGGTCTCCACCGGTGGCGTCAAAGGCCCCGCCCTGCTGGATCCGTGGGACGCCGATCTCGATACCTATCTCACCGGCGGCTTCTGCGTGCTCAAGGCCGAGGTTTTCGCCCGCGTGCAATGGAACGAGCATGTCGGCTTCTATCAGGGTGAGGATGTAGATTTCTCCGGCCGGCTGAAGACCGCCGGCATCAACCTGCGCTTCAATCCCTATTGCGTCGTCACGCACGACGATGACCGCTACACCCGTGTTGGCCGCCGGGTTATCCGGTTCGACAACATGGTTGCGGAGCTGGACACGCTTTTCGTCCTGAACCGGTCCGCCGCCGCCCTCGATCTGTTGCGTCATGCCGTGGCCGTGGCTGGCCATTATCCCGACCGCCAACAGCAGTTGGACAATCTCGCCGCCAAGCATGGGAAGACCCATTTCTTGCGCCAGCTTCTCCAAGACGCCGCCGCTCACCGAAATGGAGCCACTTGTACTCAGCAAAACGGATCCACCGAATGGGATGTGCGTGAGAAGGGTTTCCTTTCCAAGCAGGTGTGTCCGGGGGGTTCCGAGCAGGGGCTTCCGCCTGGCAGCGCCGGGTAGGGCTTTCCGAGCAGGAAGTCGCGGCACTCGTGCGGAGAGGATGAGGGCGCTCAGGAGACAGACCAGGACCGGGATTCAGGGACCGAGGCGGAGGACGTCGTTGCAGTCCTTGAGGGAGGGTCGGAGCCGGCGGATGGAGGGATGAAGGGTGATCATGGACCGGGCCACGGATTCTATGGTGTCATCGAGGTCGAAGCCGCAACCCGTACGGGTGCATGACCAGGTCGATGGCGCCGCCACCACCCTGGCCGAGGGTCCAGTTCATGAAGCGGGGGCCGGTGACGGAAAGGACCCCGTTGCGGGTGTGCCACTTGTGGGCGTCGATGGCCTTCCCGGGCTCAAGGATCGAGCGGTGTACGCCGTCGACGGACACCCACTCGAACACGCCTGCCATGCGCGAAAAGACTCCAAAGGCCGGTACGTGCCCGGCAACACCCTAGACCTGCTCTGCCTACTCAGTGGCTTCTTCGTCAACTTCGGGGCCGTGCAAGGCGACGGCAAGTACCAGCAGGAGATGCCGGTGTTTCGAACCCGCGCTATAGAGTGGCTGGCCGGCCGGGTGATGAAGGATCAATCTCGCCCCATCTTCGTGGGCGACCCAGCCTTCGTGGACAAGCAGTTCTGGACCCGCATGGTGTTGCTGCGGGAGCCTGGAGCGCTCGTCATCACGCGGACCAAGCAAAACATGCTCCCTACTGTCTATGCCAGTTACGGCTGGACAAGACGGAGACGACGAACCTCGGAATGTTGTCGGATGAGAGCGTCGGCTTCGACGGAGCGTGCGTCATGCGACGGGTGCGCTACTGCGATCCCGAAACCGAGAACGAATTCGAATTCGAATTCCTGACGACCATACGGGATCTGCCGCCGGGAACTATCGCACTGCTCTACTTGTTACGATGGCGGATCGGACAGGTGTTCGACACCGGGAAGAACAAAACGGAATCCTCGCGCGAAAGCGCTGGTTGGCGGTTCTGCCCACCTTCGCCGCCATGCTGAATTCCTATCTCTGAGTCGGCCCGGACACCGTTCGCTCGCCCTTTCAGAAGTTGGGCAGAGGACTTTCTATGTTTTGAACAGGAGCGTTGGAAACCAGGTTGACACCTAGTACTGAGAAGGTCCAACCCGACTCGACAAGTTGTCTCCACTCCGTAACTGTTCAGGTCCCCGGATGCCAGGACGTTGGCGAGTCCGCGGTGCGGGCGTGGGAGAAGCCTGGGAGGGAGTCGGAGAGAGCGCTTCGGAAATCGTGAATCACGGTCCGCTCGTGG
>Ga0209181_10011498_pt1 | contig 11337 bp, 9 predicted proteins | sample MAT05_FD_187208 | JGI IMG/M metagenome (GOLD analysis project Ga0209181, IMG submission 187208) | Freshwater microbial communities from Lake Fryxell liftoff mats and glacier meltwater in Antarctica - MAT-05 (SPAdes) (version 2) | ecosystem: Environmental > Aquatic > Freshwater > Ice > Liftoff... | reverse complement strand
CGTAGTCAAAAACCTGCTCTTAATCGCTTCGCTTTAAATCAGCCCCCAGAATCGCCGCAGGCCCCACTCGCAGCCCAGCACCACGACCAGCAGCACTAGCCATGTCGGCAGGAACGCACCGCCGCTTTCGCGACGCCAGTCCGGATAGAACTTCGGTCGAGGCTTGGCGATCTCCAGCGGCTTCGCGGCCAACTCGTCCAGGAATCGCGGCAGGTCTTCCAGCCGGTGGAAGGTGCCGCCGCCGGAGGTTGCGGTGCGTTGCAGCACCTCGGGTTTCGCCGCCTTGATTGCCATCTCGTCGGAAGCCGTCGGGAAGGAAAAGAACCGGGCGACCGCTTCGCCGGAGAACTCAACCCCTTTTTCGTCCTTCCCCAACCCTGTGACCTTCACGGCGTATTCGCCCGGCACGCGCGGTTCGTAGAGCACCTTGAATTGCCCGTCGCTATCCGGCACGTAGGGCAGCAATGCCGCCGTCGCTTCGGTTTCGCCGGGGGCGATGACTTTGACCGTGAAGCGCGGTTCCAGAGCCGGTGTCCCACCCGGTCGGCGGATGCCGATCCGGATGGTTTGGCGCCCGCCGACCGGCAGCCGGGGCAACTCGGGCCGGGCGAAGACTTGGCTGCTTTCGTCTTCCTGATTGGCCAGCCAACGGATCATCTGACGCCAGAAGCGGCCGTGCAACTCGGCACCATCCGCCGTGTTCGGCCGGCCGAGGGTCTGCCACATCAGCGTGTCCATCGCGCCGAATGCGAGCACCCGGCCACGACCGCCGACGCCGATCTGATGGCCGACGAGCAGCGGGGCGAAGCGGCCTTCGGCACCCGGCGGCACGGGAATCGGCTCACCGCCGGCCGCATCGGAGGCGACTGCGAACAGCGTTGCCAAGGGTTTGGGTGTGCCCATCTTCGAAAGACCGGTGAAGCGGGCACGGTTGGAAGCGTCGTTGAGCTTGTTCCAGAATTCGAGGCTTTGCTTCGTCGACTCGCCGAGTCGATTCAGGTAGTGATCCTGCTGTCGGGCGGTCGGAAGGTACTGGATGCGGGCGCGGTCGCTGGTGAAGATCGCTTCGGGAATCGGCATCGGCTTGCGGAGATCGACGGGCAGGATGTCCAGAATCTCCGGGGCTTCGAGCCAGCCCTTCGCATCCGGGAAGCGTCGATCGTCGGTGCCCAGAAAGGTCGCATGCCCACCGGTGAACAGCAGGCCGACGCCTTTGTTCCTCACCTGATCGCGGATCGCTGCGGGCAGGCCGGGGTCGAGTGTGGTGAGTTGGCGGGCGGAGACGTTGCCGATCACGATGACGTCGTAAGCCGCGGTGGTGAAATCGAGGCCGAGGCGTTCCTCGGGCCGGGCCGGCTCATCGGTTTGGCGGATCACCGGAAACAGGTCGATGCGGTTGTCGCTGACCAAGGCCCGCCGGATCATCGCATGCTCGAAGCTGAGGCGATTGATGATCAGGACCCGCATTCCCTCCTTGGAGACGTTGACGTAGGTTTCGATGATGTTGTTGCTCGGAGCCACATCGCCCGGTACGGCTTCGACCGGCACTTCGACTTTCACCTTGATCTCGCCGGGGCGATCGGGCGCCTTGGCCTTGATGTCGATGACGTTGTCCGTCTCCTTGGCGAGCAGCGCCGTGTCGGTTTGCTTCAGCACGTAACCCTTGCCGTCGTTTTCGTCGAACCAGAGCTTCACGGGAACGCGCGAACCGACGAATCCGAAGGCGTTGGCGACGACGCGGAACGTCACGTCCGTCTTGATGAACACCGAGCCGTCGGCCGAGCCGCTGACGGCATTCAGGCCGATCAGTGCGACATCCTTCGTGCCGGAGTCGGTCGTCGCGGAACCGACGGCGAAGGTGTGGATCGACTTGCCCGCCTGCCGCCACTTCGCAGCCTCCGCTTCGGGCCGTTGCGGGCCGTTGTCGGTGCCGTCGCCGATGATGATGTGTGCCCGCAGATACGGTTCGTTCCCGCGGACTTCGAGCATTTTCCCCAGGTAGTGTGCGTAGTCGGATTGCGGAAGGTTTGCCGAAGTGGTCGCGTCGTAGGCGGAGCTTGCCGGCTGGAAGTTCGACCCGCCGAAGGCATGGAACACGACTTCGACATTCTGTTCGGTACGCAGGGCATTCAACGTCGGCTCGCAACGTTCGAGTACCTTCCGCACGGCGTCGATTCGGGTCTGATTGTTGAGTTCGTCCGGGATGGTCATCGACTCGGAACAATCGACGCCGATCAGCAGAACACTCGGCACCTTCGGCTTTTCCTGAATTCCGACGGTCGGCCGTACCGTCGAAAGGAACAGGATGACCAAGGCGGTCAGCCGCAAGGTCAGGACGATCGCGATGCGGCGGCGCGAAACGTTGCGGTGCCCACGATAAGACCAAAGTGTGAGCAGTACCATCGCCGCCATCGCAAGGCCCAAGAGCGGCAACCCGAAGGTGCCACCGGCCCACGGGGCAACGGGATCGATGCGGAAAAAGAGTTCGTCGAAGTTCATGACGGTATTCTAGGGGTTGTCCCGCCCGATGAGGCATGCGGTCGGCAACCAGCCGACCGCACCATCCGGGCGGGCGACCCGGTACCAATCGCCGCGGATGCTTTTCACGCGCACTTCGGCTCCCGGCGGCAGCGGGAACTCGCCGACTTGCGGATAGTGGATGTTGTTTCCGGTTCGCAGCGATGTCGTATCGACGACGACTCGAATCGGTTCCTTCCATCGCTCCCGCTGAACGAGCAACATACCAAGCACGACGAGCAGGCAACCGAATCCACCGCAGGCGAGCATCGCGAACGACGCACGATCCCGAGGCAGCGACCAGCGAACGATGCCGAGGATGATGACGGCCACGCTGAGGCATGCCAATGCGAGAAGTGCGTCGCCGGAAAGTCGCGGGAACCAACCGTCGGCGAACCCGACTTCACCAAGTTCCCGGCGACAGAAGTTGCGGCCTTGAACTGCAGTTCGATGGGAAGGATCGGAGGCCAACGCGCGATGGTACGCGGCCAAGGCCTGCGGATGTCGGCCTTGTTCAAGTTGCTCTGTTGCGGTTTTGAGGTGGATCCTTGCTGACATACGTCCATCGTCGCGCACCCAAACGAGTGCAATCACCGCGACGGCGACCAGTGAAGCGGCACGAAGGACAATCATCGTCGGCCCTCGACGGCCGTCAGCAGAGCCTTGGCCCGCTCGATGAGACTTCCCGGCGTCGGCTCGGAACGGCCCGCGTAGTGGGATCGTTCGCAATCCGCGAGGAGTTTGATCGCCTCGTGTTCCCATATGGGTGCGTTCGGCCGGCCGGTCGAGATTTCCGAGGAAGTCGTGGTCGCGGTCGGCAAGCCGTGGCGGCTTTTCAACCACTCCAGCAACGCCGAGCGCACATCCGTTGCCGTGTGGCATTTACCGAGTCTTCGCCAACAGAGTCCGACGGCCCGCGAGCGGTGCAGCACCGCCAATCCGGCGGCATCGGGAAACAGTCGGCGATGGATCGTGTTGGCGGCGTACAACCACCACGGCAGCGCAGCGATGACCATCAACGTCGCCCACGGCGGCAGGCCCCCATCATTCGGTTCAAACAATTCCGGCGGTACACGGACTGCGTCCGCCTTCGGCACCGTGGTACTCGGCGACGTTGCTGTGAACGATTTCGCCTCCGCGTAGACCACTGCGAAGCGGCGACCTTCGGGAAAGCCGGGACGATAGTAGGCATACTTCACGCTCGGCAGTTCCTGCTTTCCCGCGCGGTTCGGGACAATGTCGTAAGCGAACTCGACCATCGTCGACGCTTTGGCACTGACGACCGTCGACGGCCCGACGATCACCTGAAAGCCGGCGTTCGCATTGCTGAAGATTGCCTTCGGCGCGATCAGTTGCGCGGGGTTGGTTACCCCACGTACACGCAGGATCGCGCGGATCGGCTTGCCGACATCGACCGCGTCGGCGTTAAGTTGCCACTCAAGCTCCACGGCCTTGCCGACGGCGCCGTAAAAGTCCGGCGTCAATCGTTCCAACGCCGTCGGTTCGTCGGCCGGGGATTGCAACAGGATGAGCAACGAAATCAGGATGTTACCAATCACGGATCGACTTCCGCTCGGGGCCTGCCAGAAGTTCCGCCTGCCGGATGCGGTCCCGCTTGAGTCGTTGGGCGATGCGATCCAACCAGGCCTTGCCCTGCTCCGGGGACATCGGTGGCGGACGGTCGGCGTCGAGCAGCACCGGCAGGCTGCCGCCGCCGGGTGCCGTGCGGTCGATCGGGTTCGGAGCTTCGACGGGCAGTTCTTTGATCGTCGGTCCGTTTGGGGCGGGTGTGGGCGTTGAGTTCCGCTCGGCCTCGGTCGACTTCGGCAGGCGTTCGGGCTGTCCCGTCAGTTCGGGCGGCAGCGCTTCGGGAACTTCCGAAGGGGGTGGGCTCGGTTGTTTGCGGGACGATTCCCGATACCGTTCTTTGGCAAGTTCCAAGTTGTGCCGGGCATCGGCGTAAACTTCATCCGAAAGCAGGCGGCTGTCCAAAGACTTGCGGAACTCGTTGATCGCCGTACGCAACTCGGCCGTGCCGCCCGGACCCGACAACAATGCCGTGCCGCGGTGATACGACGACATCGCCCGCCGTTGCGGCGATGCGGATTCATCGGCTTCCGCCCGCAGGAACCAGCGTTCGGCTTCCCGGAACTCCTGCATCGCCATCGCCGCAATGCCGCGGTTGTACGCGAGGATACCGGGGTCGAGCGTCGTACGACTTGCGGTCGACCAGTACGAGTCGGCGTGCTCCAAGTCGCCGCGGACGAAGGCCGCGTTGCCGTTTCGTGTCCACGCCTCGGCCTCGTCGCCTGCACTGCAGCCGAAGAGGCCGACGAGGAACAGTAACAGAAAGCAAGCGCATCTTCGCATGAACGAATTCTACCGGCGAAGAATGAAAACCGCGACAAGGATGAGACCGGCAAACCCGAAAAACAGACCGGAACGATCGCGACTTTGGGGGACCGGATCATCGCTGACCTCGCGGTCGCCGCCGGCGGCGAACAGTTCCCGAAGGAATGGATCCACGGCCGGCATTTCCCGCCGTGCGGGCAGATACACACCGCGGCCTTCCAGAGCGATCTGCTTCAGCACGTCCTCGTGAAGCCGGGTGCGGACCGGGTCGGCAACGCCGCGATCGTCCGTGAATTCCAGGAGTTCCCCGCGAAGCGTCAGCGTCGAATCGCGGTCCGGGTCGCCGAAGCCGATGGCGTGAATCGGGATCGACTTCGCCCGTGCCGGATCGATGGCCGACAACCACTCGCGGTCGTCGAACGGGTCGTCGCCGTCGCTCAACAACACGATCGACTGCGCCTGCGGAAACCGGTCGTCGCAGACACTCAGAGCCGTCATCAGTCCCAAGCCGATCCGCGTCCCGGATCGCGACTGGTCCGTCGCCCGCACTTCCGGCGGCGGAAAGGCCGGATCGAGTTCGGCCAGGCTGAGTTCCAGATGATCGTAGTCGGTCGTCAACGGGACGAGCACTTTCGCACGGGCGGCAAAGGCAACCACGCCGACGCGATGCCCACCACCGCGGGCACGCAAAGCAGCCACAAGATTCTCGGCGGTTCGGATTGCGGCGGCCGCGCGACTCGGACCTTGCGTGTCCTCCGCGTACATGCTTCGACTCAGGTCCAGAACCAGCACAACATCGCGGCCGACCGCGAGTCCGTCGTTTTCGCCCGCTCCCCAGTGGGGCCCGAGCCGGCCGAACAGCAGGCAGGCTGCTCCGAGTGAGGCCAGAATCGGGATACGGCGGCGACGTCGACTTCGCAGCAGTTGAGCCGCAAAACTCGGGTGAAGCGTCGCCAAGCCTGGGCTCCGCGACCAAAGCTTCGCCGCGAGTCGCAGCAGGAGATACCCGATGGGAAGAGCAAGGAACAACCACGCCCGATTCGGATGGGCAAACTCGATGGCGTCCGCAAATGTTCGCAGGTCGTGCAGAAGTCCCGATATGGCAAAAGTCGCGATCATGAGGTCGGCCTCACGGTTCGGCCGAGTTGCGAAACCATCAACGCGAGGGTCAGCATCATGCCGCCAAGGATCGCAGTTGCTTGGCTCCAGTTATGAAAGCGGCGGTATCGGAAGCTCAACGCCGGCGATCGTTCCAACAGATCGAGTTCTTCAATCACGGCGTCCAGTTCCTCGCCGCTGCCCGCGATCTCAAAACGGCCGCCGGTCATCTCCGCCGTGGCTGCGAGGACACGTCGGCCTTCGGCACGTTGCTCGGCGGCTTTCTCATCCGCTGTCTGACCGCCGCAATCGACGGCATGGATGACGATGCCGAGCGACTCGGCCAAGCGACCCGCCTGCCTCGGCTTCAATGGGCCGTCGATGCCGTCGCCGATGAGGTTGTGCTCACCGTCGCTCAGCAGAATCATGACTTTGCGTTTGGCATCGGTCGCCTCCAGGCGTGCCGTCGCCTCGGCAATGGCATCGCCGATGTTGGTGCCGGCGTCCGGCCCGGAGCGGGGTTGAAGTTCGGCCAACAACTTCGCCGTCACGGCATGGTTGAACGTGGGCGGCGAAAGCGTCCGCGGCACGGCGGAGAAGACGATCAGGGCCGCACGGTCGTTCGGCCGGCCGCGAAACTTGGCACCGCCGGCCGTTTCATCGCCCAACAGCAACTTGCGGAACGTCGCTTGAGCGGCAGTCAATCGCGACGGGCCACCCGGCTCGATCGGCTCGGCCATGCTCCCGGATACATCCACGACGAACGCCAACGCCGTACCCTCCCCTGCCAGCCGCGTTTTGGCATCCGGCGTGCGCGGCTCGGCGGCGGCGAGAAACAGGCACCCACACCCGCAAGCTGCAAAGATCTTCGGCAGCTTCCTCGGCGTCGGGCCGACGCCGGGAAGGCCGGCTAGCCTGCCTACATTCGGATAAGCCAAGACGGCCACGCCGCGACGACGGCGACGCAGTGTTGCGACGGCGATCAGCATCAGGCCGAGCAGCCAGATCGGTTCTGCGAATGTGAGATTCATGTCGATTGTTTTAGCGAAGCGGGTTGAACTTGAGCAAATCGCGGCATTCCCGTTGACCCTATCCGGGGTGGGGCGACATAATACCGAATCGTCTGCAAGGAGTGTGGGCGGAACCGGCTCGCAGGTCGGCGACCGTGCGACCGACCCGAGGATGGGTCGAACTTTTCGCCGTAAACATAGATCGAAGGCGACGCAACGGTCGGGCATCAAGGGATTTGCCACAACGGAAGCGGAGCGGCCGAACTCAGCTTCCGATTAAAATTCGACTTCGGCGATTGCCTGATTTCTCGCGTCGTCACTCGACACGATCCGCAATCCATCCCCCGACTTGCTCGGCGGGACGACGGTACCGCAACTGAGGCTTACCGAAACCATCGCAGTCATGCGATCCGGCAACGTCTTATCCCGACTGCCCGACCGAATCGCCTTCGCAAGGAGGAATTCGGATGGACCCCGTGATGATCGGAGCGATCGCCGCCACAGTCGTGGTGACGCTCGTTCTCGCTGTTTTGATTCTGAAGTTTGTCGTAAGGAAACCGGAACCGCCCGTCTCTGCGGCGGTCGTTGCAGTGCCGTCCCCGTTGAGCAGCCTGCCTGCGACCATTGACCCGGAGCAAATCCGACAGGCCGAATCACGCATCCGCGAGACCATGGATACCGCGAAGCGCGACGCCGAACGGGTCGTGAAGGACGCCGAGTTCCGCGCGAAGGAAGATGCGTACAAACGCCGCGAAGAACTGAACAAGGAACTCGAAGCCGTCCGGAATGAAATGCGCGAACAGGAGCGCCGAATCCAGAAACGCGATGACGCCTCCGAGGATAAGTCCCGCGACTTGATCAAGAAGGAAAAGCTGCTCGAAACCCAGCAGAAGAAAGCCGCCGATCAGGCGACCGCGTTGGAGAAGAAGGCCGCGGAACTCGACGGCGTGATCAAGCAGGCCACGAAGAAACTCCAGGACGTGGCCGGGCTGACCCGCGAGCAGGCCGAGAAGCAATTGTTCGAGATGCTCGAATCGGAACTTTCCAACGAGTTCGCCGTCAAGATACAAAAGCACACCGATCGACTCAAGAATGAATCCGAAGCCCGGGCCAAGGAGATCATCACAGTCGCCGTGCAGCGCTACGCCGCCGAGCACACATCGAACACGACCGTCAGCACGGTGGACATCCCGGACGACACGATGAAGGGCCGCATCATCGGCCGTGAAGGCCGCAACATCCGCACCTTCGAGAAGTGTACCGGCGTCGACGTGATCGTCGATGATACCCCCGGCGTCGTTGTGGTCTCCGCCTTCGACAACGTCCGCCGCGAAACGGCGCGGATGGCCCTCACGAAGCTGATTCAGGATGGCCGCATCCACCCGACGCGGATCGAGGAAGTCGTACTCGAAACCCAAGCCGAGATGGAGAAGCACATTCAGGAACTCGGCAAGAAAGCCGTACTCGACGCCGACGTCGGCATGCCGCACGAGAAGATCGTCGCACTTCTGGGCCGCTTGAAGTTCCGCACCAGTTACTCGCAGAACGTGCTCCAGCATTCGCTCGAAGTCGCGCACCTGTGCAGCCTGATGGCCTCCGAACTCGGGCTGAACCCGCAGCTCGCCCGCCGTTGTGGCCTGCTCCACGACATCGGCAAGGCGGCCGATCACGAGATGGAAGGCGGTCACCCCAAGGTCGGTGCGGAACTCGCCAAGCGCTACGGCGAAACGAGCAAGGAAGTGCTGCATGCCATCGCCGGCCACCACGACGACATCACCGTGGACAACATCTACACGGTGCTGGTCGCCGCCGCCGATGCGATCAGCGCCGGCCGCCCCGGCGCCCGCCGCGAGACCCTGGAACGCTACGTCAAGCGGATGGCCGACCTCGAAGCGGTCGCCTGCGGCTTCCCCGAAATCGACGCCGCCTTCGCCGTGCAGGCCGGCCGCGAACTCCGCGTCATCGCCAACTCGCACCGCACCAGCGACGCCGACGCCGTCCGCGTCTGCCGCGAAATCGCCCGGGCGATCGAGGAGCAACTCGACTACCCCGGCGAAATCAAAGTCACCGTCATCCGCGAATCCCGCGCCTACGAAACGGCGAAGTGATGCGCCTCCTCTTCCTGGGCGACATCGTCGGCGTGCCCGGCCTCGCGGCCGTGACATCGCTGTTGCCCGCGCTGCGGGTTGCTGAATGCTTGGATCTCGTCGTCGCCAATGCGGAGAACGTACAGGGCGGGTCGGGATTGATGCCGCGGGACTATCGGAAGCTGCGGGCTGCCGGTGTCGATGCGATCACAATGGGGGACCACATCTACAAGAAGATGGAGCTGGCGGAGGTGCTCAACAACCCGCTGGAGCCGATCGTCAAGCCCGCGAACTTTCCGTCGGAGGCACCGGGACGCGACCACTGCAAAATCGTGGTGCAGGGCCGGGACATCGTGGTCATCTCGCTGATGGGTCGCACCTACATGCGGCCGGTCGATTGCCCGTTTCACGCGGTGGATCGTGTCCTTGCGGGCATCGATGCCAAGATCATCGTCGTCGACGTTCATGCCGAAGCGACGGCGGACAAATACCAACTCGGCCGCTATCTGGACGGCCGCGTCACCGCCGTGCTCGGCACACACACGCATGTGACGACCGCCGACGAACAAATCTTTCCCAACGGCACAGCTTTCCAATGCGATGTCGGCATGACCGGCCCGCACGACGGCATCATCGGCCGCCGCACCGACCGCATCCTGCATACGATGAAAACCTTCGAGCCGAGCATGTTTGAGGTGGCGACCAACGATGTCCGCCTCGTCGGCACCATCGTCGATTTCGACCCTAACACCGGCAAAGCGACCGAGATTAGACGCTTCGTGAAGTCGATTTGAACCCCGGCTCAGCCGAGACGGGACGAAACGTAATCTTCCGAACGGCCACCGTGAAGGTTGGCCACGATTTCAACCTCGTCACCGTTCAGCTTGTAATAAACGACGGATCCAAATCGTTTCGTGCCGATCGCGCGATGTTCGCCGTCGAGCGTGCCGAAAGCACTCGGCATCGTTTGAATTGAGTTGACAGCTGTGAACACCTCACGGACGAACGATCGGCCCAAACCGTTTCGAAGTGACTCGATGTAGGCGCGTCCCGCGTGCAGATCGGTCCTTGCACTCCGCGAGATGATCGGCGGGTTGTTCAAACCAAGTCCCCATGAAACACGGCTTGCAATTCCGCGAGCGTGACTGAACCTTGCCGCTCGTCAGGATCATTGGAGCGTCGCTTCAATACTGCGAGATGCCACTGCGGAACCGGAAGAGGGGGCGACTTCCGCTAAGCTGTTCCAAATGCGTTCCAAGAGAATGAGCTTGTCGTCGAGTGACATCGTTTCAATGGAAATTTCGGCAACGGAATCGATCATGCTCACGCTCCTCGCAAGTGAAAAGCGACCAGTTTCATTCTACGCCTTGTCGAAGAGCGCCGCGACGAAGGCTTCGGGGTCGAAGACGTCGAGATCGTCCATGCCTTCGCCGACGCCCAGGTACTTCACCGGCAGGCCGACTTTGGTTTTGACGGCGAAGACGGCGCCGCCCTTGGCACTGCCGTCGAGCTTGGTCATGATGATGCCGGTACTTTTCACGACCTTGGTGAACTGCTCGGCTTGGATCACGGCATTTTGGCCGTTGGTGCCGTCGAGCACGAGGAAGACCTCGTGCGGGGCGCCGGGAATCTGCTTGGCCACGATACGGTGAATCTTTTCGAGTTCGCGCATCAGGTTGGTCTGCGTGTGCAGCCGGCCGGCTGTGTCCACGATGAGCACGTCGTAGCCGCGGGCCTTGGCTTTCTCGCAGGCGTCGTGGGCGACGGCGGCGGGGTCGCTTCCCTGCTGCTGCTTGACGATGTCGCAACCGATGCGTTCGCACCAGACGCTGAGTTGTTCGACCGCAGCGGCGCGGAAGGTATCGCACGCGGCCACCAGGACTTTTTTGCCGTCGTTCTTGAGCAGGTTGGCCAGCTTGGCGATCGACGTCGTCTTCCCCGAGCCGTTGACGCCGGCGATCATCACGACCGTCGGGCCGGATGCCTGAAACCGGATGCCGCCTTCGGGATCGCTGAGCATCTCGCGAAGTTCCGAACGGACGAACAACTTGACGTCTTCGCCGACTTCCCGGTCCAGATAAGCCTGCCGCACCCGTTCGACGATCCGCATGGAAGCTTCGACGCCGACGTCCGCGAGCAGCAACTGCTCTTCGAGCTGAAGCAGGAACACCTTGTCCACACGGCGGTTGCCGGTGAACAGATCGACGATGCCGCCGAAGACATTCCGCGTCTTCGACAGGCCCTGACGGATTTTAGTGAAGAATCGCCCGAGT
>Ga0209181_10011497_pt1 | contig 11339 bp, 11 predicted proteins | sample MAT05_FD_187208 | JGI IMG/M metagenome (GOLD analysis project Ga0209181, IMG submission 187208) | Freshwater microbial communities from Lake Fryxell liftoff mats and glacier meltwater in Antarctica - MAT-05 (SPAdes) (version 2) | ecosystem: Environmental > Aquatic > Freshwater > Ice > Liftoff... | reverse complement strand
GCTTTCGTCGTTGGAAAATATGCAGTCGATCGGCGTCGCCTCGAGGATCGCGCGCACGGTCGGCGTGTCGGTGGGTGCGATGCCGCGGGAAATGGCGAGCCAGGTGACGGCGCGATACATGGCGCCGGTGTTCACGTAACGGTATCCGAGTTTGCGTGCGAGGCTGCGGGCAACGCTGCTTTTTCCGCTCGCGGCGGGACCATCGATGGCGATGACGACTGGTGCCGCCATGGTCACGCGGTGCGGAGTGAGGAGATGACCGGGATGTCGGAGGGCGTGGAGTTCGAGAGCCGCTCAAGCGTTTCGTAAAAGCCTGGGTAACTCGTGTTCACGCAATCGGTGTCGCGGATGACCGAAGGGCCCTCGGCAAACAAGGCGAGAATGGCCGAGGCCATGGCGATGCGGTGGTCGCCGAAGCTCTCGACCTCGGCTCCGTACAGCTTTGCGCCGCCCTGGATTTCCATGCCGTCCTCGTTTTCGTCCACCTGGACACCGAAGGCGCGGAGATTGCGCGCAACGGCGGCGATGCGATCGGTCTCCTTCACGCGCAGTTCGCGGGCGTCCTTGATGATCGTCCTGCCATCCGCGAGGGCACCCGCGACGGCGAGGATCGGGAGTTCGTCGATGACGTTGGGGATCTCCGCGCCGCCGATGGTGGTGGCGCGCAGCCGGGAGCCGCGGACTTCCACGGTGCCGCACGGCTCGCAATCGGCGCTCTCGACGATTTCGTTCACGTGTGCGCCCATGCGGATGAGGACGGCGAGCACGCCGGTGCGCGCGGGATTGAGGCCCACGTTCTTCACCAGGAGATGCGAACCTGGCTGCGCCGCGGCGGCTGCGAGCCAGAACGCGGCGCTGGAAATATCTCCCGGCACGGCGAAGTCGCGGGATTCGAGTGTCTGGCCGCCGGGGACGGAGACCGCGAGGCCGTTCTTCTTCGGCCGGATCAAATGCCACGCAAACATCCGCTCGGTGTGGTCGCGCGATTGCTCGGGTTCAGTGACCCTGGTCGTGCCTTTTGCAAAAAGCCCCGCGAGCAGCACAGCGCTCTTCACCTGCGCGCTCGCGACCGGGGCGCTGTAGTCGATGGCCTTCAGCGGCCCGCCCTCGATCACCAGAGGGGCGCATCCTCCCTCGCCCTGCGCGGTGATTTTCGCACCCATCTGCGTGAGTGGATCGATCACGCGTTTCATCGGCCGCTTGCTGAGCGATGTGTCGCCGACCAGCCGGCACCGGAATGGCTGCGCCGCGAGAATCCCGCAGAGCAGGCGCATCGTGGTGCCGGAGTTGCCGCAGTCGATGTCCCCGGCGGGGGGAGTGAAATGGCCGCGCCGGCCTTCGACGATCACGGTCGTGTCGTCCGGGCGCTTTATCTCGATGCCGAGCTGCTGGAAGGCCTTGATCGTCGCGAGGCAATCCTCGCTCGGAAGGAAACCGGTGACTTCGCCGGTGCCGTTCGAGAGGGCCGCGAGCATGATGGCGCGATGCGAAATGCTTTTGTCGCCGGGAACGGTCAGTTCGGCGTGAATGGTCGGCGCTTGTTCGATCTTCCAGTCTGGCATGGGCTTATTTTGGGAAAGTGATGCGCTCGCGCGCTGCCCGGGCCGCGGCGAGAAATTCGACAATCTCACCACCATCACCAGAGCGCGCGAGGGTTTGCCGGAAATCGGTGAGTTTGGCAATCAATGCGTCGATCGCCGGAAGCACCGCCGCGGAATTTTCGCGCAGAATCTCACGCCACATCACCGGCGGTCCGCCGGCCACGCGGGTGCTGTCGCGGAATCCCGGGCCCACCAGTCCGAAGGCGTGGGCGTTCCGTTCCGCGACGGTATTGACGAGTGTCGCGGCAAGCAGATGCGGCAGATGGCTTACCAACGCCACGCATTCGTCGTGCTCGGCGGCGGGCAACTCCACGACCCGACAGCCGATCCGCTCCCAAAATGCCTTCACCGCGGCGAGCGCCAGCGTGTCGGTGTCTGGCTCGGGAGTCACGATGCAGGTCGTCCCGGAAAACAGGCTCTCCCGCGCCGCGCCGATGCCGGTGTTCTCGCTGCCGGCCATCGGGTGGCTTCCGACAAACCGCCCGCGCCCGCCAAACAGCGGGCGGAGTTCGGCAAGGACGGGGCCCTTCACGCTGCCCACATCCGTGACCACGCAATCCGGCCGGATCCAAGGCGAGATCGCAGACGCAAGCGCGGCCATCGCTCCCACCGGCACGCAGAGCACCACGAGATCCGCATTTTTCACCGCAGCAGCGAGGTCCGCCGTCGCGTCATCGGCACATCCGGCGGCGCGGACTTCCGCGACCGCCTCGGGCCGCCGCGCCCAGAGCGTGACATGGCTGCCCCCAAGCTGTCGCAGCCGCAGTGCGATGGAACCACCGATGAGTCCCGGGCCGAGGATTGCGATGTGTTTCATCCGGAAAAAAGACCCCGGCTTGCGGTGTAAAACCGACAAGCCGGGGACATGGGGACTTTATAGAGGTCGGCCTACGGCGGGACCAGGAAGGTGCGGTGGGTGTACGGGCACTCGGCCTCGGTGCCGGGCGGCAACCCGCGGACATCGATCATCCGGCCCTGACCGTCGTACGGGCTCGTCACGAATCCAGGCTTGTCTTTCACCTTCGCCGCATACTCCGGGTTGTTCGGAGTCGGGGCCGGCGGAATCTTGTCGTTCCGCTTCACTGGCTCCGGGTCCACCACCTCCTCGCGCTTCTTCTTCTCGGCTGTGCGGTCGGGGCGTTCGTTATCGTCGATGACTTCGGTGCCGCGATCGACGCTTCTCCCTGGCGCCGGGTTTAGACGCGGCTTGATCTTGCGATCACAGGCGGACAAGCCCAGCGCGACGGCGAGGAAAGTGGCTGACAGGATGAATCGGTTCATAAATCGCCACGAGTTGTAGGGGATCGAAACGCGGAGCGCAATGCTAAATTTCCAGCATTTCGCGGCGCCGGATGAAAGGCGATCGCCGAACCACGAAGCGAGCCGGCGTTCGGCGTCATGGCGCAATAGTCAGGAGTGCAGCAATCAGGAGTTGGCCCCGCAGGATTCTGCCGCTACTCCATCCGCCCATGTCAAAACCGCTCGCATGGACGGTCTGGTGCATCACCGCGCTGTTGCTCGGCTGCTTTTTCGTCTGGCCGATCCTCACCACCGTGCAGCGCGCCTTTTTCGATCCGAGCGGAAACTTCACCCTGCTCGCCGTGCGCGAGGTGTTCGCCAATCGCATCTACGTCGAGGGCCTCATCAATTCCTTCCTCCTCGCGCTCGCCTCCACCGCGGTCACGGTCGCCATCGCCATGCCGCTCGCATTTCTCAGCGACCGCTTCGACTTCCTCGGAAAGAAAGCCCTCTCCGCACTGCTCCTCGTGCCGATGATTCTCCCGCCATTCGTCGGCGCCATCGGCGTGCGGCAGATGCTCGGGCAATATGGCGCTCTCAATTCCGCGCTCACCCACCTCGGCCTGCTCGCACCCGGCGATGCCATCGACTGGCTCGGGCGCGGACAATTCTGGGGCTGCGTGATCCTGAATGCGCTGCATCTCTACCCCATCCTCTTCCTCAATCTCACCGCGGCGCTCGCCAACCTGGACCCCGCGATGGAGGAAGCCGCGGAAAATCTCGGCTGCACCGGGTGGCGGAAATTCCGCCGCATCACGCTCCCGCTCATCATGCCCGGCGTCTTCGCGGGCGGGACGATCGTCTTCATCTTCGCCTTCACCGAACTGGGGACGCCGCTCATCTTCGACTACTCGCGGGTCACCAGCGTGCAGATTTTCCACGGCATCAAGGAAATCTCCGGCAACCCGTTTCCCTTCGCGCTGGTCGTCGTGATGCTCTTCGCCACCGCGCTGCTCTACATCGCGAGCAAGGTGATGTTCGGGCGCACTGAAAATGCGATGACGGGAAAAGCGGGCATCGCGAGTTCGGTCCGCCCGCTCAGCGGTGCGGCGGGCTGGCTGTGCGCGGCGGCGTTTGCGGGCGTCACTTTCCTCGCGCTGATGCCCCACATCGGCGTCGTCCTCGAATCCTTCTCGCGGGACTGGTACCGGACCGTTCTCCCCTCCCAGTGGACCACCGATCACTACGAAGCCGCGCTCGGCCATTACCTCACCGTCCCGAGCATCACCAACAGCCTGAAATACGCCAGCCTCTCCGTCGCGGTGGACATCGTCCTCGGCCTCGCCATCGCCTACGTCATCGTCCGCACCAAACTCCCCGGACGCCAGGCGCTCGACACCCTCGCAATGCTCCCGCTGGCCGTGCCGGGGCTCGTCCTCGCCTTCGGCTACATCTCCATGACGCAGCCGGGCCGCTTCTTCGAATTCCTGAATCCCGGCAAAGACCCCACGCTGCTCCTCGTCATCGCCTACTCCGTCCGCCGCCTGCCGTATGTCGTGCGCAGCGCCGTCGCCGGACTCCAGCAGACCAGCGAGACGCTCGAAGAAGCCGCGCAAAATCTCGGCTGTCCGCCGCTGCGCACGCTGCGCCGCATCACCTTCCCACTCATCGCCGCGAACGTCCTCGCCGGCGCGCTCCTCGCATTCAGCTTTGCCATGCTCGAAGTCAGCGACTCGCTCATCCTCGCGCAAAAGCAGCAGCACTTCCCCATCACCAAGGCCATCTACGAACTGTTCCAGCTCATCGGCGACGGCAAATTCCTCGCCGCCGCCCTCGGCGTGTGGGCGATGGTCTTCCTCGGCCTCACCATCGCCGTCGCCAGCCGGATTCTCGGCAAAAAAATGGGCGCGTTATTCCGCGTCTGATCGAGGCCCCGAGAACGCGGGACATTCCGCTGCCCCGCGCCCAATCCAATCTGCGAGATCGGATTCCTCACAGGCGATTGGCGTAAACTATTCCGTGGTCAGCCCCCGCCAGACGGAGAATTTTCCGACGCCGCCTGTTCGTCAACTGGTGATGACGCAGCGACCGGCAGAGGGCGGTAGATGGAATTTGCGAGGCGCGTCGAAGTCACCCGCATCCTGTGCGCGAGTTCAGACAGCAGCGCGCTTGCGATCAAGTATCCCGCGCGCGGATGGCTGTCCATGTAGGCGCGGAAGCGATCATACGAAATGGAAGCGATCCGGCTGTCCCTCATCGCGAGGATGGTGGCCGTCGCCACACCGGGATCGAAGAGGTTGATCTCGCCGAAGAAGGAGCCTGGACCGAGCGTCGCGAGCAGCATCGTCCGCTTATTGGCCTGCCGGCGGACATGGACCACCCCATCACGGACCACGCAGAAAGCCGTGGGTACCGTTCCCTCCTCGAGAATCCGGGTGCCGCGCTTGTAGTCGCAGGTCTCGACGAGCGCACTGAACTCAGCCAGTTCTTCAGCCGTCAGTTTCTGGAGGAATGGGATTGCTCGGAGCGAGTCGCTGTCCATGCCGGAAAGCTAGCCGTTCCCGCACGCGCGATGCAAGGCTCCAGCTTCCGCAGGCTTCAGCTTCCGCGCTCCAACCGGGCCCCCGCCCATCTGGGCCGACGACATCTCGACGACCGTGATACCGCTCATCTTCCAGAACGCGCTGGCCACCTATCCGAAGTTCTGCCTCCGCCTGCGCGTCGGCCCGCAACCCCAGGCCAATCGCACCAAACCACCGGGAAGCATTTCAACACCCAACGCTCAACGTCCACGGGAAGAATCCGAACGTGAAGCGCTGCTTGCTTTGGAAGTTGCGCGTCGGGCGTTGGGCGTTGCCGCCCTCCATTCCTCCCGCCGCGGCTTGACTCCCCCGCACCGGAAGCCTACGCGCGTAGAATGCAAACGCCTCCCGCATTTTCCCTCCGCCTCCTCGTCCCCGCGCTGCTCGCGATCACCCTCACCGCCACGGCGCAGGAATGGACGCGCTTCCGCGGGCCGAACGGCTCCGGCCTCGGCACCGCGAATCTCCCCGAGCAACTCACCGACAAGGACATCAACTGGCGCTGCACACTCCCCGGCTCCGGCCATTCCTCGCCGGTCATCTGGGGCGACCGCATATTTGTGACCTGCGCTCCCGCCGCAGCACCCGATGCGGAGGCCAAGCGCATCGTCGTCTGCGTCGGGGCAAAGGACGGAAAAATCCTGTGGCAGCGCGAATTCGCCACCGGCATCTATCGTAAACACGCGGACAACAGCTTCGCCAGCCCCTCCTGCGCCGTCGATGCCGAGCGCGTCTTCGTATGGATCGCCGGGCCGGACAAGAGCGAGCTCTTCGCCCTCTCACAGACGGATGGCAAAGAAATTTGGCAAGCCGACCTCGGGCCCTTCAAGGCACAGCACGGCCCCGGCGCATCGCCCATCGTCGAAAAAGGCACCGTCATCCTCCAGAGCAGTCAGGACGAACCCGGCTCCTTCATCGCCGCGTGGGACGCCGCCAGCGGCAAGTCACTGTGGAAAAAGGAACTCAAAGGCGGCCAGCACGCCATCGCCACGCCCTGCATCCTCGATGCTCCCGGCGGCCCGCAAGTCATCAGCCTGAGCACCGACAACGGCCTGCTCAGCTTCGACCCGAAAACCGGCGGCAACCTCTGGAGCATCCCGGACATTTTCAAACTCCGCTGCATCGCCTCGCCCGTCCTCACCGCCGAAGGAATGATCGTCGCGCAGTGCGGCCAGGGCCAGGCCGCGAGCGAGATCCAAGTCATCAAAGGCGCAGCCGAAAAGAAACCGGTGAAGGCATTCGAGATCGTCCGCATCGGCGGCTACGTCCCCGTCCCCATCGCCGTCGGCGACCGCCTTTTCCTCTGGAAAGAAAACGGCACCGTCACCTGCGTGCGCTCATCCGACGGCGAGCAAATCTGGAGCGAACGCGTCGAAGGCCCCTACTACGCCAGCCCCATCTGCATCGGCGGCAAAGGCGGCCGCCTCTACAACCTCACCCGCGCCGGCGAACTCGTCGTCATCAGCGCCAGCGACAAATTCCGCCTCATCCAGCGCCTGCCTTTCGGCGACAAAAACAGCTACGCCACCCCGTCCGTCAGCGGCGGCCATCTCTACGTCCGCACCTACACGCAGCTCATCTCGATCGGGAAATAGCCTGCATTTCTCACACTCATGAGGCTCTTGCAAAACCTCAGCCGTAAGAGGGCGAGATGCCTTCACTCCTCTGCGCGATGACGCCGCGCGTCGGTGACCGTGCAGGTTTTGCAAGAGCCTCGCATGGCATGGGATGCGACAGGGTATTGCGGCGCCGGCACTGCACGCCTGCGAAGCGGGCAGCGTTCCCGTGGCGTAGCTCTCCCGAGCTGCGCCGCATTGCGCGCCGGCACGGCGCAGCCCTGGAGAGCTACGCTACAATCGCGGCTTGCCGCCGGAGGGTGAGAAATGCGGGATATGCTTATCCCGTTGACTCAGGAGGCTCTTGCAAAACCTCAGCAGTAAGAGGGCCGGATGCCATCACTCCTCTGAGCGATGACGCCGCGCGTCGGTGACCGTGTAGGTTTTGCAAGAGCCTCTCAGGTTCAGTTTTTCTCAACTGGCGTAAGAGCCTTGGCAACAGATGAAACCCGCTGGTTGAATTTTTCGGTACCAACGCGGAGCGCCGAGGCAACCTGAGTGAACGGGAGAAGCACCATGCGGGATGGCTCCATCTCAAGACAGCGCGGCCAGACACGAGCGGCACGTCTCGGGTAGCGCGGGCGTCCTCGCCTGCCGGGTTCCGCATCCTGCGCAACCCGTCGGACGTCGCTGTGCGCGACCACGTCGAGAGCCATCCGCCGGGTGCTGCGCAGAATCCGCACGCACCACGCGAGTCCGCCCGCTGCATCGCTGCGCTCGCCCGGCGAGGTTGAAAACCTCGCCGACACTGCCTGCGGCCTCCCGGAGACCGTCCGGTGAGTTCGAGATCGATCACCCGCCGGAAAAAATCTTCTCCCATACCGGCTTCACCAGCGCCATCCGCACCACATCCTGCAGCTTCCCGCCCACTTCGATCTCCTCGAAGAAAACCCCCTCGATCTCGAATCCAAACCGGCTGTTCAGATTGATGTTCCGGATGTTGATGTCGCGCGAGTGGATGTAAACCTTGTGCATGTTCCGGATCATGAACGCGTGATAGAGGAACGCGAACGTCGCCCGTTTCCCCACGCCTTTCCCTTGCAGGCCCGGCTCGCCCACGAGCTTCTTCATCTCCAGTTTTCCAGCCTTCGAGTCGATGTTCTCCGCGCCGACGATTCCCACGACGGCACCGTCATGGTGGATGCCGAAATACTCCCGCGCCGGGTTTTCAAAATACGCGCGCAACGCCGCCCCATCCTCCGGGAACGGCACCACGAAACTCTCCCGCACCGCCGCACTCCCGAGCCATCCCGGCAGCCGGCCCAGCGCCTCCCCGCCCAGCGGGCGGATGCTCACCCGCTCCACACTCAACTGCCGGAGCGGCTCCCACTCATCGGAGACGCTGCCGAGCGTGAACAGCCTGTTGTAATGCTCGACGCCCGCCTTCGGCTGATCGCCCTGCGCCATCACATTATCCAGCAGGTGCGAGGCGACCCGCAGGATCTCATTCTCACGCACACCGTAGTTCACCAGCTCCTTGTAAAAACTCTTGGCCACGAGCTTCACCATCTGCTCCCGGCGCGCATCGACCGCCTGCTGTTCGTCGCTCGGCTCTTGCATGAGGGCGGTTCTGCCTGTTCCGGCAAAAATGTCACTTCTCCTTTTCCTGCAGCGTCGCAATCGTAGCCCATCACCATCCCGGCCGGATACGTGAGGCCCGCGCGGTTCCCGTCCAGGTCAGACGTGCAGCCCACCGTCTTCGCAGGGAGATTCAGCGAAGCCTGGATGTCCTGCATCTCGCTGGGAAACCGCATCGCATCGTCGCAGGCGAACGGAAGCATGGAGTTTGCATCCATCAGCGTCTGCGCCAGGCACCGAAAAGAATGAACAGTCCTCTCTGAAAAGAGACTGTGTGAGTAAGTGGAACTATTTGGAGCTTCTTGCAAAACCCACCGCTTCCGGTGAGAAAATTTGAACGAAACGCGGGGTGGAGGGATCTAGAGGAGGATGAATCTGCTCAGCGAGTTTTCGGTCTTACTGCAACGCAGCCTGTTCCCGGCGATGGAGCAGGAAGCCGGGCCCTTGTCCGTGTTGGACATGCAGTTTGTCCAGACCATCACCCTCGCCGAATTTGCGCGTTTCGCCGGCGAGTTTGCATGGCTGGGCAATGGCCGGCGGCCCGCCGAGCGTCTGTGGCTGATGCACGCGTTTGCCGCAAAGAGTGAGGCTCTTGCAAAACCTCAGCCGTAAGAGGGCGAGATGCCTTCACTCTTCTGCGCGATGACGCCGCGCGTCGGTGACCGTGTAGGTTTTGCAAGAGCCTCGAGTGTGTATCAATTTCCCACCACGAGCGCGCTGATTCACGCGTTGCCCGGTCAGCCCACGCTGCGCCGGCTGTGCGGGTTTGCCCACGCGGGGGAGGTGCCTTCGGAGGCGACGTTTTCCCGCGCGTTTGAGCAGTTTGCCAGCAGCAAACTCGCGCAGCGGGTGCATGAACTCATCGTGCGCACGCACGCCGGGGGCAAGCTCGTGGGGCATCTCAGCCGCGATGCCACCGCCATCGCGGTGCCCGAAAAGCCAGTGCCCAATCCACCGGACGAGCCCTCGCCGCCGCGCAAACGGGGGCGCCCCGCCAAAGGCGAAGTGCGCCCGCCACCGCCGCCCAAGCGGCTGGACGAGCAATTGCTCCGCCCGCTGGAGGCCAACATCGCCGAGCTGCCCTGCTTTTGCACCGTGGGCACCAAGCGCAACAGCGCCGGCTACAAGGAAAGCTGGATCGGCTACAAACTGCACCTCGACGTGGCCGACGGCGACGTGCCCGTGAGCGCCCTGCTGAGCACCGCCAGCCTCCACGACTCGCAAGCCGCCATCCCGCTGGCCCAGATGAGCGCCGGGCGGGTGCGCTCACTTTACGACCTCATGGACAGCGCCTGCGACGCGCCGCAAATCGCCGGGTTCAGCCGCGGCCTCGGGCACGTCCCCATCATCGACCACAACCCCCGGAGCGGCGAAAAGCGGCAATTTGAACCCGCCCACCAGCAACGCTTCCGCGAGCGCAGCAGCGCCGAACGGGTCAACAGCCTGCTCAAATGCCGCTATGGCGGCCGCCGGGTGCGTGTCCGCGGTGCCGCCAAAGTCATGAGTCACCTGATGTTCGGCGTCGTGGCGCTGACGGTGGCCAGCCTCATGGCCCGGCTGGTTTGAATCCACCCGCCAGTTCGCGACAGAACAAGCCCCTCGGCTCCCGCCTGTACACGAAGCGCCCAAAACACCCGATTATCCAAGTCCGACATCATCCGCGGCCGCTGCCACCCGCCCTGCCGCCCATTTTCGCGCTACCACCCCCTGCCCGCGAATTTTTCACGTCGGTTTTGCAAGAGGCTCTAATTACTCATCACTTTCCTCCCATCGACTGTGAGAAATGCGGGCTACCGGCTCCGTTCGCCGCGGGATCGCCGCAAGCCGCAAACTCCTCCGCGTCCGCCAGCGTGCGTGATTTGATTCGAGTCCAAAACAACACTGTGCAGATCGTGCCCCCACAAGGAGGGGCGCTTTGATCGCGCTCTCTTGCAGCGTTCGCTCCGCGCCGCTGCCAGCCATGACCGTGGCGCTCCTAAAATCAGTTCCCATTGCCGCAGTTCCCCTGTGCAGCCCACGCCTCTGGCCCGATGCGGCGGGGAACGCAATAATCAGCCCGTCCCTACTTCCCACTGCCACTTTGGGGCGCGGTCGTCGCAGGCTGCGCGGCAGAGAGCGCGGATACATCCACCACACAACGGAAGCCGTAGTCGTTGTTGCGAGCCACGGGCGTGTTGCGATTGCGGTGCGACGACAGCAGAGTCCCGCGGTCGGAGGTATACCACGAAGCGCCGCGCAGCACACGGGCTTGGCCTCCGGAGTCTTTGCTTCCAAGGTCATAAACGTCCTCGCACCACTCCGACACGTTGCCGCCCAGATCGTGGATCCCAAATTGATTCAGATCGAAGCTGACCACCGGCGCAGTCGTCGCAAAGCCATCAGTGTACCCCTCAATCCACTTATCCGCCTCCTTTGAAAACTTCCCGTGAAACGATTCGTCCGCGTAGTTATCCGCCTTGCCCTTGGGCGGCCACGCCGTCCCCCACGGAAAGTTAGCGCTGTCTTTTCCGGAGCGTTCCTTCGGTGTGCTCGGCAATTCCCTCGGCAGCCCCACCGCGCGGCTCCACTCCTCATCCGTCGGCAGGCGATACTTCATCCCCTTCGGCAGTTTCCCCTCCGCGATTTCCTTTTCCGTCAGCCATGCGCAGAAGCCGTTCGCATTCTCCCAATTCACGCTGCCCACCGGATGCTCCGGCTCGCGGCCCAGCGGCGTGCCGTCCTTC
>Ga0209181_10011496_pt1 | contig 11339 bp, 12 predicted proteins | sample MAT05_FD_187208 | JGI IMG/M metagenome (GOLD analysis project Ga0209181, IMG submission 187208) | Freshwater microbial communities from Lake Fryxell liftoff mats and glacier meltwater in Antarctica - MAT-05 (SPAdes) (version 2) | ecosystem: Environmental > Aquatic > Freshwater > Ice > Liftoff... | reverse complement strand
GGCTTTCAAAGAAACCTATTTAGTTTTAATCAACACTACCCTTGATCGGTCTGCCTTGGAAATTTGCTGATAGAACAATACCAGGTCGTTGTAATCCTTTACTTCAAGGAGCCGATGTAATGAACTATCTGCCGGAAGTAAACAATTTTATCATCCAGTATTTTTATGGTGGAGGTGTACTTCCCAAATTTATTGTTAATCGAAATATCCTTTGAAACCAAAATTCTTCAGGCGTTACTTTCCCGAATTTAATATTTAACTTGTCTTGTGCAGGCAGATAGTTTGACAGCAAAACAACTGCGGTCAGTAAACAGATTTTTTTTAGGGTAGCCATAAAGATGATCTTGATAGGAATAAAAATTATTTGCGAAAAGATATTCATTATTTTGAAATAAAAAATAAAATAATACAATTGGAATTTAATAAAAACAGTTATACTCAAATCATCAAACAAATTGCTCAACAGTTGGGGTTTGATCATTGCGGCATAGCAAAGGCGGAAGTACTCAACGAAGATGCACGGCGACTGGAAAGCTGGCTGAACAAAGGGTTGCACGGCAGTATGCAATACATGGAAAATCATTTTGACATGCGGATCGATCCTTCTAAACTGGTACCCGGCGCTAAATCTGTTATCACGTTGCTGCTAAACTATTATCCTGAACAACAGCAAAATGAGGATGTTCCAAAAATTGCCAAGTATGCTTATGGTAAAGATTATCATGAGGTGATCAGAGAAAAGTTGAAAACATTTTTAGCGGAAATTAAATCGACCATTGGTGAAGTAGATGGTCGTGGGTTTGTGGATAGTGCGCCCGTGCTGGAGCGAAGCTGGGCACAACGGACTGGCCTTGGCTGGATTGGAAAAAATGGCAACCTGATCAATAAACAAAGCGGTAGTTTTTTTTTTATTGCAACATTGATTGTGGATCTTGAGCTGGAAACTGACAACGCATACACAAGGGATTACTGTGGCAGTTGCACCAAATGTATCGATCATTGTCCGACTGATGCAATACTGCCGGATAAGGTAATAGATGGCAGTAAATGTATCTCCTATTTTACCATTGAATTAAAAGATGCTTTGATACCAACCGAAATGAAAGGCAAGTTTGATAACTGGATGTTTGGTTGTGATGTTTGCCAGGATGTTTGCCCATGGAACCGATTTTCAAAACCAAACAACGAAATAAATTTCACGCCGATACCGGCGATATTAAATTTTACAACCAACGACTGGGATGAATTGACGGAAGAAAATTTCAAACTGATTTTTAAAAACTCACCGCTTAAACGCAGTAAGTTTACCGGCATAAAAAGAAACCTTACTTTTATTAAAACGAACAATTCAATTTAAAACAGAGCCGTCTGAATTTGTAATCATAAATATCCGGCCGGGCGTTATTGGAGGGTTGGGGAAACTGAGGGAAATCATTGAATACAAATCGTGTTCCTTTTTCCTTTTGTTGCTTGAAGGAATAACCACCACTAAAGCCCATTGACATTTTGTTTTTTAAAATAAATTTATATCCAAGTCCAGCCTCATAGTACATTCCGCCTTCCTGTTTATAGTCACCGTCCCAGAAATTTATTTTATCCTTATCTCTTAACCAGCTAAAATTATAACCGCCATCTGCATATACAAATGGGGTTCTATTTCCCTTTTTGAAATCCCGCCTGATATCAATAAACAAAGGCACACTACGTTTGGAAGCATAATAATCGATCCCCAATCCAAGGCCATAAAACCAGGCATTTCTTTGTATCCCATTCACCAATTGAAGTTGACCGTAGCTTTTATCAGCCTGGCCTTCCAATATACCCAACTGCAGCATGGAAGTAAACTTATTCTGATTGACCGCTTTCTTTCTTGTTTGCCCTTCGGTAGATAAAAAATACCCAACGAGCATAGCAACAGATAGCAAATATTTTTTCATAGGAGCTGATTATTGAATGATTGAAATTTTGCTAAGCTGTTTAATATTATTGACATCACTGTAGCTAAACTGGTACAAGCCATCTTTTGCAACTACGATGGCAACGCCATTGTATGCAATTACATCATAGGTTTCAAAATTGCTAATTTGCTTTTTCAACTGCAGATTCGTTACTACGGAAGCATCATATATTTTTAACCCATCCCTGCCATCACAAATAAACAGCAGGTTACCATCTTTTGAAAGTCCGTGTGGGTTGGTCATGTCAAACTTTTTTATCAAAACAGGTGCAGCCAGGTTTGCAATATCTAAAATGTTCAATTCATTGATAAAGCCCTGGCATTGGGTACCATTTCGGAGCGTTACGTAGGCATATTTATCATCTGCAATCACGGGATCGCATACTCTTGCGTGTGAGAAAGTGCTGAGCTGGACCGGCGCTGCAGGATTTGTCGTATTGAAAATATACATACCGGTATTTGAACCAATGAATAAATTTCCTTTAAAGGGATAAATAGTTTCAATACCCCAACCTAAACTGACTGTGTTAGCTACCACTGGATTTGTTGCAGTTGCAATATCAATCACTTTTAACTGTGATTCGCCTACTGTGTAGAGGTAGTTGTTCATCAAAGCAAACCTTGCCATAGAACCCGCAATACCTGTGGGCGATCCGCCGGCAAAACTTTTATTGGAGGCTGCATCCGACGATAACATAAATACGCCGCCGTTTTGTGCGAATTCCATCCATTCATTTGGAGAGCAATCCTCCGTTAAAGTGGTATCATGCTTTACCCAATCATAAATTATTCTGGAGCTGTCTGCATTAAAGCCGTAGTAACGATGCGGAAATACATTGTTTACAATTTTAGTCTTCACTACATTTAATGGATCACTGATATCCAATGCCACCAGGTCGGTGTATAAATCAGCGTACATTATATTTCCTTTTACTGCGATGTCGATATTGCCCGGTATATCTATAAACCCGATATTAACGGGGGCCGCAGGATTGCTGTTATTGATGATATGAACTCCCTTATTGATTTCATTTAAAAAGATATAATTTCCAATAATAAATAATTTTCCGGGTGTCTTTACATCCCTTGCCGGATTATTTTTTATGTTGGCCCTCACTTCTTCAGTGGTTTTATAAAGCGGTTCAAACCAGGTGTATGAGTAGGTATGCCCGCAGGTATCCTTCAAACAACTGTTGAAACTTATAATAATAAACAACGCTAAAGCAAAGCCAAATAATTTTTTCATACTGGTTAATTTTGGGTGAATGAACTGTTAAACTGACAAGCGTTTTCCTTAGAGGGTTGCATCACCACCAGACATTATTTTTTACCGATCGTTTTCTGTAGTGTTATTCCAATAAAACTGTAGCGCCGGTTTTTATAAAGACCAGCGTCTGCCATCTTGCTAAAACTATATTGTATTTCGGGGCCGACTACTAACGGATTTTTAGCATATGCATTCAATGAAAACAATACACCCAGTGACCCACTCAACTGCGTTTTATTCAACATCGCATTGTCCCGATAATAGTTACCACTGGTTACATCAAATTGTAATGCATTGGAGCTGATGAGCCGGGCAAGATTAATTCCTGTGGTAAGATAAACTGGTGCTTTCTTTTGCTGATTCAACTGTAGTTTTATGGATACCGGCAATTCGATAAAGTAAAAATGATTTTTAAATTTTTGCTGGCTTCCATTTCGATAAAAAAATTCACGGGATGAAAAATTATTGCTGATAAAAAACGCTGTACTATCCACCTTGGTCCCGGTCATCATAGTTGAGTTAAGCATTTTAAAATTTAGTCCAAGAACAATAGAAGATCGGGTAGTGATTTTTTTTTGCGCAAAACCCCCTATCAAAATACCTACATCAGTTTTTACGGGAGATGGATAAGAAACAACAGGGGTACCCATTGGCGAAGCTCCTGGACTATTTTGAATTAGATCTGCAACTATTTTTGATGCATCGCTATTACCTGTCCCAATTAAACCCAATAAACCTGGCTGGGTAGTAGCTGCTCCCAGAGAGAAATTAAGTCCAAACTGCCAGCCTCTCCTTTGGCTCAATTCAGTTTTCTTTTCAGTTACAAATTCGTTTTTATTTGCGGTTGTTATCATTTTTACAAATGGATCGCTGAGTTGAACAATTGCGATAGTTGCACCAATTCCTGCGATATCAAAATGAGACGGATTAGCTACAAAATCATTTATTGAATGAACCACTTTTTTCGATTCCCTGTCAGCATTTTGATTAACAGTTTCGTATTCAATGGTACCAAAATTTTCATCTGCCAAATCACCAGGAGCATTTTCGCTCACTGTTACATTTAGTTGCTGCTTTTTTTTATACACGACTTTTTTTGCTTTGTTAACTGCAACAGCAATTAAGTCACTTCTCTTACCTAGACTATTTCTCTCTGAAAAAGAAACTGATTTTTCCTCAACTGTAGTGTTTGTTACTACTTCAGCATTTTTGTTTTGCGTAGTTGAAACTGATTGTTGTTGTGTGCCGGTTGGTGCCAAATTTCTACCAGAATTTTTAGCCCTGTTTGTTTCAACCGCTGTTTCATTCCCCTTGTTTTGAATTACCGTGTTACTGCTACTTTTTATTTTATCGGAAATGTTTTCGTTTGATGAAGCGATTTGATATTCTTTGTCAGGCCGGTTATTGAAAACCAAATAAACAGTTGAGCTTATCATTAATAGCAGTAAAAGAATGATTACAAAAAACCGCCGGTCTTTTTTATCCTTTGCGATGCTTACAGAAAGTTTTTGCCACACTTCAGCAGATGGGCTCAATGATAGCTCATCCATTTTTTGCTGCACCTGTTTTTCAAAATTATTTTCCTGCATACTGTTCATTTTTTGAAAGTGATGAATATTTTTCAATCCATTCGATTAGTAAATACCTGGCTCTTGCATACTGAGATTTGGAAGTTCCGTCGCTGATACCAAGCATTGCTCCTATTTCTACATGTGTATATCCTTCGATGGCATATAAATTAAAGATGGTTTGGAAGCCGGTCGGTAATTGCCGGATCATTTCCGCCAGCTCCTTTGCATTGAGCTGAAACTCCGGGTTATTATCTGATACCGGATGCAGGGGCATTTCTGCGTAGACCAGTTCCTCCCGGTAACGCTTATTCTTTTTTAAGTAATTGAGTGCGGTGGTTACCATTATACGCCTGATCCAGCCGCCCAATTCACCGGTTGCCTTAAAATTATCAAGGTGCTGGTACACTTTTATAAAGCCTTCCTGCAAAACATCTTCTGCATCATGCATCGATTTGGTATAGCGATAGCATACCCCCAGCATTGCAGGGGCAAACTGTTCGTACAGTAACCGTTGGGCCACTGGATTCTTTTTAATACAATCTTTTACAAGTGAATGATGGTCCATTTTAAGCGCTATGGGTATTTGACAACCAAATGATGAAAAGGGTTGCATGGGGAAAAAGTAAGAAGTCCCTAAGAGCCCCTAAATCCCCTGAAGGGGACTTTGGACTCCAATGATGCAGTGTTACTTCTCTTTTTTTGGGTGGAGGAAGCAATTAAATGTTTTAAGTCCTGCGATAGAAGTAATATACAATATTGGAACAGGCCATGTAGGAACAGGCCGCGGCCTGTTCCTACAATACAACCCGACAATTGCCGGGCTGTATTGTAAATTTGCGGAATCCAATAGCTATCGAATCTTCCTCGAAAAATTCGTACAATTAATAATTAATTCAACGATCGCTACTACTAAACTACTCCTCTAAATCCCTTCTTTGGGCGACTTCGGTCCCTCCAAATATCCCTTCAATCCATTCAATGCAGCCTCATAGCCTGGACCGGTCAACTGGTCTACAAAAATACCATAAAACTTTTGCCAGGGATACCAGTGTAATTTGGTGATGGCCCGCCATTCAACCTGAACCGAATTTTGGGAGGGTAATGATGATAGTACTATATCGTTGTCAATATCATTTTCGCCATTGGCACGTAACAAAAATTTTACAGAATTGGTATCGGCAGAAAGCATTTGAATGGTGATCTCTTTGCCACGCTGCAAAATACTGTAAGTGGAATCGCTGCTTCCATTCGCAGGTGCAATACTTATCAGCCTGGCCGAATCCAAAATAAAAATAGGATGCCAGTTTTTCCAGTTGCTCATTGGTACTATTTGCCGCAGTACTTCGCTGTGGCTGGTATTGTTAATGATGACCGCTCTTGAAACCCTTACCCTGGAAGGAATCAATAAAGAAAACAACGTGATAATAACAAAGAGGCCGATGGCACCTACCAAAAATGCTTTAATTAATCGCATAATATAATTTTACTCCCATTTAAAAACTTTTACCGCTACTGCATAAATCACAACACCCCATATTAATAAAATACCAATTTCACTTTTCACCTCCCATAAACTTTGTCCTTCAAATGCAACCGCACGCATGGCGGTATTTAAATGCGTAAGTGGCAAAGCCCTTGAAATGGGCTGCAACCACCTGGGAAAAGCATCAATGGTAAAAAATGTTCCGCCCAGCAAAAACTGTGGTAAGGTTAGCAAATTGGCAAACGGAGGAATGCTGCTATCACTGGTTGCAAGTCCGCTAACGATAAAGCCCAACCCCATAAACACCACCAGTCCAATGAAGCTCAACACCAGCATTTCCAGTAAAGTTACCAATCCGTTGATGAGCGTAAAACCAAATAGAAATTTACCTGCTACAATGATTACAATGGCCGTCATCATTTGAAAAATTACCCTTGCCAAACCTTCGCCTAATATGATGTGCGTGCGACTGATCGGCGTTGCAAAAAAGCGTTTTAATACCAATGTATTTCTTAAATTAAAGAACATAAATGCCACCCCAAATACGCCCGAACTTAACAGCGAAAAACCCAACTGGCCGGGCAAAATAAAATCAATCGTTTTGTATGCCCGAATTACTTCTACATCTCTTACATAATTAAAATCAGGCACTGCATAAGTGGGTCTGTTAACATATTTTTCGTTGCTGATTTTATTTACAATGTTGTTAACCAACGGCATAAATTGCGGCCATTTGTCACTGCTGGCAGTGGTGGTAGATATTGAGTAAGTGTACGCCGGCATTTCAGTTGCATTCTTTTTAATGTTAAATATTCCGGTGATCCTTCCTTTTATTAGGCTAGTCCTTAATTGCTTTTCATTTTCAAAACGTACTATTTTTATCCGGTTGCTGGTTTTTATGGAGTCGAACAGAGCATTGGCTGTATCGCAGTTTTTATCAATGGCAATTTTATAGACCGGCACACCCCCGTTGTTACCGATAAAACCAAATACCAATATGAAAATAAAAGGAAAAGCAAAGCTAAAAAGCACTGCTGATGGACTCCTGAATTGCCCTAAAAGACTCGCTTTTGTAATGGCCAGCATGGCCCTGATTTGACTGTATTGCTGCATTAAAGAGAAAAGTTTTAAGCGTAAAGCTATTGGTAAAAAAAATGTAAAAAAAATTTGCAAGCCGAGACAAGTGACGTATATTTGTACGACAAATGACGGATTTATGGAAAAAAGTAAAAAAACATCTAAAACACCTTTATACAACCCTGTTAATAAAACAACCAAAGCCGAAGAGCCCGAAGCTGTTTTTACACGAAGCGTAAAGGTGATTCCATCTGTAAAGGATTTCTCCTATAACGAATTTAAAAAAATTGCAGATAAAACACCTTTTACCCAGGGTGAGTGGGCGGCCATGCTGATGGTTAGCGAGCGCACCCTGCAGCGTTATGCAAAAAGCAACAGCAGCTTTGCACCCATCAATGCCGAAAGATTTATTCAAATTAACCATGTGATCAACCGGGGCAAAAAGGTATTTGGCTCCGTTGAAGCCTTTTACGAATGGATACACGATAACCCGCCAATGCTGGAGGGCGATCTTTCTTTTAATTCACTTACCTCCTTTGATGGTATACAAAAAGTATTAACCCAAATTGGTCGTATAGAACACGGGATACTTTCATGATAGTGTACCGATTGAGCAGTGGTGAGTTTAAGAATGACCTGTCAGGCACAGGTGCCAAATTATTTGGTGGCCGTTGGAACTCAACCGGGTTGAAGGCTTTGTACACAACCGAACATATTTCCCTGGCTGTTTTAGAAATTTTAGTCCATGTAAAGTCGTACCGGCAGCCAACGGACTACCATTTGATCACCATCGAGATTCCTGAAACAGCCGAAATTATTACCATTGATCATGACAAATTAAAACGAAATTGGAAGGATGATCTTACATACGGGCAGTATATTGGAGATGAATTTTTAATCGCCAGTCAATCGCTGGTTTTAAAAGTTCCTTCCGCTATTGTTGAGCAGGAAAACAATTTTTTGATCAACCCAGCACATCCTGATGCGGAAAAAATAAAAATACGATCTTCTAAAATCTTCATGTTTGATAAAAGGCTTTACTTAAAAAATGAATAGGACTTATCTTTTACTCGGCAGTAATATGGGAAATAGCCGGGAGTTGTTAGCGGATGCCATTCATCAAATTGAGAAGCAGACGGGTAAATTAATCCGTGCATCCGCTCTTTACTCAACGGCAGCATGGGGCAATACCGACCAACCTGATTTTTTAAACCAGGTAATTGTAATTGAAACTAAATTGTCTGCGGAGGAAACCCTGAAAAGTATTTTATCAATTGAGAAAAAAATGGGACGAGTGCGAACTGTTAAAAATGCTCCCCGCATTATTGACATTGATATTCTTTTTTTCAACAAAGAAATTATCCGTCTTCCCGATCTAATCGTTCCCCATCCAGAGATCCAAAACCGGCGCTTTGCATTGATTCCATTGAATGAGATAGCGCCCGGGTTCATTCATCCGGTCTTTAACCAACGTGTACACAAGTTACTAAAGCTGTGTAAGGACCCCCTAAATGTGAAGAAGTTTTAATAGCAGAAAAGATATTTCGCTTACTTTGCAACTGCAACTTATGAAGTATAGTTTTGTTACGATAGAAGGAAATATTGGTGCAGGCAAAACCACGCTGGCACATTTACTCAGCAAACATTTTAACGCAAGGCTTATTCTGGAAGAATTTGCCGACAATCCTTTTCTGCCAAAATTCTACGAAAATCAGCAGCAGTATGCATTTCCGCTAGAGTTATTTTTTATGGCAGAGCGTTACAAACAACTGAAAGAACTGTTGCAGACTAAGGACATGTTTCAGAATATTACCATCTCCGATTACCTTTTTACCAAATGCCTTTTATTTGCCAAAGTAAATTTGCCGGAAGAAGAATTCAGATTGTACCAAAAACTTTTTGACATCATCAATCCACAGATTGTTCAGCCGGATCTTTTAATTTACCTGCATTCCCCGGTAAAAAAACTACAGGAGAATATCAAAAAGCGCAACCGGGTTTATGAACAAGGCATTGCTGGCGACTACCTTTTCTCTTTACAGGAAACATACACCCAGTATATCAAGCAGCACAATATCAAAACGCTTTTTGTAGATGCTTCCAACGCCGATTTTTTAGGCAATGATGCTCACATGAAAGTAATCATTGATGCACTGGATAAGGAATACGAGCATGGACAGCATTATTTAACATTGCCTTAAAGTGCCCAATATTCTTTCAACAAAATCGGTGGCTTGGTCAAGTGAATCATCCAACGATATCGTTTTTTCGCCGATTCATTTTGTATTCCATAACACCCTTTCTACCAATTGAAATATTTCTTAACCTTCGCAACTGATTTTTGTTTTTTAACTTTATCATCTTTCAAATCAAAATTCTCTTTTGAATACAACTCCTTTAGCGGTTTTAAAAATACCTGAATTCAGAAATTTCATTCTGGGGCGTTTTGTTTTTATTATGGGCCTTCGTATGATGGGCACGTTGGTTGCCTGGTGGATGTATGAGCTTACCGGCGATGCATTCTACATCGGCATGATTGGTTTGGCTGAAGCAATTCCTGCTATCACGCTTGCTTTGTATGCAGGTTACGTAATTGATAAAAGTGAAAAAAGAAAACTATTACTGCGGTCTGTTTTTCTTTTTGCAGTTTGTTCCATAGTTTTATTGGGCACTTCTACCAGTTGGTTTCACCAGGAATTTGGCAACAAACTCATCATCATTTTTATTTACACGGTGATATTTTTTACCGGTGCTATCCGGGCTTTTTCCGGTCCTAGTTTTGGTGCCATCATTGCCTCTTTGGTACCTCGGGAATTATTGGTGAATGCCTCGCAACTAAGTTCTACCAGTTGGCTGATTGCCAGTATTTCCGGTCATGCTATGGCAGGGTTTTTAATTGCCTGGCTGCATGTTACCGGCACATTCATGATCATTACCTGCCTGATATTTACAGGCTTATTTTTTCTTACCAAACTAAAAGAGAAACCACCCGGTATGAGTGGTGAGAAAAAAACATTGGAAGCCGTCACCGAAGGTTTGAAGTTTGTTTTTAAAACCAGGGAATTATTGGGGGCGCTTACGCTTGATTTATTTGCGGTTTTATTTGGTGGTGCGGTTGCGATGGTTCCTGTGTATGCCAAAGACATTTTGCATGTTGGCCCCATTGGCTTTGGCTGGCTGAATGCTGCTGCGGATATAGGTGCAATCACGATGGTGATGGGACTAACCCTTTCGCCAATGAAGCGAAAACAGGGTATTAAATTATTATTTGCTGTAGCAGGCTTTGGTCTGTGCATCATCGTTTTTGGATTGTCTAAATGGTATTGGTTATCCTTTGGTGCACTGGTGGTGAGCGGGGTATTGGATGGCGTAAGCATGATCGTTAGAGGTAACATCGTTCAGTTGAAAACACCCGATGCATTGCGTGGCCGGGTGATGAGTGTGAACTCAATGTTCATCAATTCTTCCAACGAAATTGGCCAGTTTGAAAGTGGCGTTGCCGCCAAATTAATGGGCGTGGTTCCGTCTGTAGTTTTTGGTGGTTGTATGACGATTTTGGTAGTAGTGGCTACCTGGTTTAAGGCGCCTTCGTTGAAAAAGCTGGAGTATTAAAAGCCCCTGAAGCCCCTGTCCCCTGAAGGGGAACTTAGGACGAATCAGCATTTAATTTTTGTTATTGCTTTTAATTTTGTTGGTGAGTGCAGCATTATTTTTCATGGAATCGCTTTTTTTAGCATCTCAGAAAAATCAGGATTTTGCTTTTTTATTTTTATTGCCACAGCAATGCATCTTTACTCAACATTGTTGTATCACTTGCCGACCTTGTCGGCATCCCGATGTTACACTTGAATCGGGACTTGTATTGTATACCTGTATTGAACTTTTATCGGCGGCTTTGGTTTACAATTTTAAGAAAAAAATCATTATGCCGCTTTCGACAACATTTTAGTGTAATTTCCTTTTCAACCCAACATTCATATTCAT
>Ga0209181_10011495_pt1 | contig 11341 bp, 7 predicted proteins | sample MAT05_FD_187208 | JGI IMG/M metagenome (GOLD analysis project Ga0209181, IMG submission 187208) | Freshwater microbial communities from Lake Fryxell liftoff mats and glacier meltwater in Antarctica - MAT-05 (SPAdes) (version 2) | ecosystem: Environmental > Aquatic > Freshwater > Ice > Liftoff... | reverse complement strand
CATCGGGGCAAGCCAGATGAACGAGCTCGTGTAAATGAGTTAAGATAGGAATAGCAAAATCAGCAGACTTAAGAATGTAGGTCTCTATGCGTTTATCTCGTTTTCCCGTGATGCGAATTTAAAGACACAAATTCAGACAGTCAATATTTTCAATTCTTGGAAACATCCTTGAATCACTCGCCTCGCGATGGCTATCTGCTTTCATTTTCCTACTTTTACCTATTGAATTTTTAATTGAACTATGGGACGGGTTTTTGAAAAGAGAAAACATAAAATGTTTGCACGCTTTGATCGCATGGCCAAGGGTTTTTCACGAATTGGAAAGGACATTGCCATTGCAGTAAAGCAAGGCGGCCCCAATCCGGATAACAACCCGCGCCTACGCATGGCTATTCAAAATGCCAAGGGGATAAACATGCCGAAAGATCGGGTGGAAGCGGCCATCAAACGCGCATCAAGTAAAGAAGAGAAAGACTTTCAAGAAGTAATTTATGAAGGCTATGCACCTCATGGAGTACCAGTTGTTGTGGAGTGTGCCACCGATAACCCAACGCGCACAGTTGCCAATATAAGGCTTCTGTTTTCAAAAAATGGGGGCGCCATGGGCAACTCTGCTTCCGTTATGTTTTTATTTGAGCGCAGAGGTGTTTTTAAATTTTATCCGGCAATTTTAAATCTTGACGAACTTGAGCTTGACTTGATTGATGCCGGAGCTGAAGAAATTCAAACTGATGATGAAGAAATTATTGTTTACACCAAGTTCACCGAATTTGGCCACATGCAAAAATTTTTAGAATCAAAAGCATTAGAACCAAAAAGTTCTGAACTTCAACACATTCCTACCAATACCAAAGAACTGAGTGAGGCTGAACAGGATGAAGTGATGGAGTGTGTAAGTGCTTTGGAAGAAGATGATGACGTGCAAACTGTTTACCATAACTTAGCCTAGATGATTAAGCTACTGACCTCTTCCTGTCTGGTAATTTTTTCTGTTATCAGTTGTATGGGGCAGCCGGAAGATTCTTTAAAGTTTACTACCGTCAATTTCTATGCAGGTGGCCAAGTGGCGGTACCCAGCGCTGAATTTCGTAATGTAATTAACAACTCAACGGGTAATTTAGGATACGGACTATATACTGGCCTTTTGATGAGTCCATTGGGCAAGAACAAGCCTTCACCTATTTTACTGGGTATTGACTTTGGCTTCTTCACTTATGGCAATGAAAAACAAAAAGGTTCTGGCAATATGCCTTCGCTGAAAACCACTCACAACGTATTTACATGGAATGCAGCGGCAAGATTGAAACCAATTCTCCACCAGGGTAAAGTAACTCCGTTTTTTGATGGGTTGATAGGCTTAAAACTTTTCAATTCTAAAACTAAGATCGACAAAGATTTAGCAAACATTATCTTTAATGACAACCAGAATGAGGTTATTAACAATGTGAGAGACATCGGACTAAATTATGGACTAGGCATTGGTTTTTATACTAATCCACAAAAAACAAATACTGCCGGATTTCAATTGCGATTATTATACTTATGGGGCGATGAGGTAAAATATGTTGTGCGAAATTCAGTGGCTGTTGATGCGAACGGAAACGTATCCTTTGAAGCTGCCCGGGCAAACACCTCTATGGTAATCATTCAAATTGGTTTTACTGCGCTGGCGTTAAAAACTTTAGTGGGTGCCAATTGATCTCGTTGCAAGCCGGCCAGGGTTCTTCCCGTGAAAAAATCTGCATGATAGAAATAGAAGCAAATTGGAATGAGTGAGTATAAGCTCATGATCAGCCGCAGACTTACTATTAAAGAGCTATAAACATTGCCTTTCCATTCGCACGTGACTAAGCATGTTGGCAGAGGGTTTCATTTTTATCTTTTGGTATACCCGCTAAAAGTGCGCAAAAGCAGGTCAAATGACCGAAAAAAGGCCGTGCTAATTCCCTTAATTATCTTAGTTTTGTAATTGCTCCAAAAACAGAAAACTGATTTTTGGATTATTTTATGAACTTTATCACCCAACCTAATACCCGAAATGAGGGCAGTTTTTGCCAGCTTTTTTTTACTGCTTCTTACCCAGGTCTCTGCTCAAAACATTGAGGCGTTTGGTGTATTCGGGGGGTTCAATTTTCCCTTTACCGTTGATCAGGGTTTAGCCAAAGACCCTCGTTTTATTGGCAAGTTTACGATTCGGGGAACCCCCGTTGGGTTTTCCTATGGATACGACCGTGTTGGCCACGGTATATTACTTACACCAAACTACACCCAGGCCGGTCAAAAATTTATAATAAGAAATACCACCGGAGGGGAGATTGGTACTCGGGATGTGAGCATGAATTACCTGAGTGTGCCCGTGGCGCTTAAGTTACATATCAACGATATGTCTTTCTTTCGACTGAGTTTGGTGGCAGCAATTTCACCAAGTTTTTTGATTAAGGGCGAAGATACCTTTACTGTAAAATCACCAGACCTTGCAACCAAATTGCGCTATCCAGCCGGTGTGAGTATTCCCGCCACACCTGGTTATGAGCAAGTGTATGACGGTGTTTTTGTACCTCAATTGAATAAAGAGGTTTATGTATCCAAAGACAAGTTTAATGCCTTTCAACTTTTTGCCGCGCTAGGGCTTCGTTCCGATTTTGATTTAAATGATGACTGGAGTATAAACTTTGACGGGCGTGCGAACTTTGGAATTTTTGATCCCAGAAAGTCCAGCTACATAGATCAATTAAAAAATCCTTCTGGCTCCGATGATTTTTTTGGCAATCCTGGTGCGCCTGATCTTTATGGCCAGCGAAGAGAAATTTATCTTTCTGTTTCCTTTGGAATTGCTCGCATCATTCAGATAAAGCAATCTTTCAAACCGAAGCAATCGACTGCACCTGCTTTGAAGTCAGCGCCAAAGCCGCGCACTTCCACAAACTCAGTGAACGGAGGTATGTCTAAGTCAAAAGGGAAAAAGAAGAAACGTTAAATCTTAACCTTTACTTAACTGTAAAAGAAGCTTCTTTTACATCTCTGGAATTTCCTCCAACAAATACTTTAAAATCGCCAGGTTCAAATCCAAAACTTAAATCATACTTATAGTAGGATAAGTCTTTTGTGGTTAGTGTAAAGTCTACGGTTTTTGTTTCGCCTGCTTTTAGTATAATCTTTTTGAAAGCCTTTAGTTCTTTAACCGGACGTGTGCTGGAACCAACTAAATCGCGGATGTACAATTGTACCACTTCACTTCCTTGGCGCAAGCCTTGATTGGAAACACCCACTGACACAACCAACGAATCTGCCGATGAAATTTCGTTCGCGCTAAGCTTTACATTACTATAATCAAATTTTGTGTAGCTCAATCCAAAACCAAATGGGTACAAGGGCTCATTTGAAACATCGAGATAATTAGATTGAAATTTTTGAAACCATGACCCACTCAACGGCCGACCCGTATTTTTATGCGCATAGTAAATCGGCACCTGACCAACATTTTGTGGGAATGTAGCTGACAACTTGCCTGAGGGATTAACATCGCCAAACAATACATCAGCAATTGCATCTCCGGCTTCACTTCCACCAAACCAAACATTAAGAATAGAAGGCACATTTTCTTGTTCCCATGCTAATACCAGAGGCCTTCCTGTAAATAATACCAACACAACTGGCTTACCGGTTTTTAATAATGCCTTCAATAAATCCCGTTGTGTTTCAGGAATTTCAATACTTGTTCTGCTAGCCGCTTCACCACTCATCTCAGCGGCTTCACCAACAGCGGCAACAATTACATCTGAATTTTTAGCAATGCGTACAGCTTCTGCAATCAACGCAGTAGCAGTTCGCTTATCGCGATGAAGCGATTTGCCAAACAACGTTGAGTTAGCTTCCAGTACTTCATCGTCTGTTAGGTTCGCTCCTTTCGCGTATAAAACCTTTGCATTCGCGCCAACCGCTTTCTTTAAGCCTTCAAGCACAGAAATCGATTCTGAGAACCTAGCTGCAACACTCCACGTACCAGTCATATTTTCTCTCGCATCCGCGAGTGGACCCACCAATGCAATGGTACCTGATTTTTTTATTGGAAGAACATTGTCTTTATTTTTCAAAAGCACAAAACTTTGCGCAGCGGTACTTCGTGCCTCTGCCCTATTGGCAGCGGTAAACACTTCGCTTTTGGCACGTCCTTCATCACAATACTTATAAGGGTTATCAAACAACCCCAACTTGAATTTTGCCTCTAAGATTCTTCTGCAAGCTTCTGTAATCTGCTGTTCTGAAATTTTTCCTTCCTTAACAGAATTACCAAGAGTGGTTAATAAACCCTCACTCACCATGTCCATATCAAGGCCTGCATCCAATGCACGCGCTGAAACAGTTTGCAAATCGCCAATGCCATGGTTAATCATTTCACTAACACCTGTATAATCAGAAACGATAAATCCTTTGAAACCCCACTGGTTTCGAAGCACATCGGTTAGCAACCATTTGTTGGCTGTTGCCGGAACACCATCAATCTCATTAAATGAAGCCATCACACTTCCTACACCAGCATCAACAGCTGCTTTGTACGGTGGAAAGTATTCGTTATACATTCTTTGATGACTCATATCAACCGTATTGTAATCACGACCCGCTTCTGATGCTCCATAGAGTGCATAGTGTTTCACACACGACATAATTGTATTGTTGGCCGAAAGATCATTACCCTGAAACCCACGCACCATTGCTTTAGCAATTTCAGAACCTAGAAATGGATCTTCCCCACTTCCTTCTGAAACACGACCCCAACGCGGATCGCGCGAAATGTCGACCATAGGAGAAAATGTCCAATTGATTCCATCGGCACTTGCTTCTTGCGCGGCAATGCGCGCACTGCGTTCAATCAAATCCATATCCCAGCTACAACTTAGTCCCAACGGAATTGGAAAAACTGATTCATACCCATGAATAACATCCATCCCAAAAATCAATGGAATTTTTAGTCTGCTCTTTTCAACGGCAATCTTTTGCATTTCTTTAATGTTGGCAACTGTCTTTATATTAAAGAGCCCACCCACTTTACCCTCTTCAATTTTTTTTGCGATGTCTGAGCTTTCTAAAGCGCCAGTGGTGAACGCGCCTGCCGATGGTAGATTGAGTTGTCCAATTTTTTCTTGGAGGGTCATCAGATTTAAAACTGAATCAACACGGTGATTGATAGACGAGGTTTTGTTTTCTGATTGTTTGGCGCAGGATGCCAACAATATGACAACGATGACAAGTGGAAATGTTTTCATATGCTAACTGTTCTAATTTTTAACAAAATCCAATTTGTCCATACCTTGCTGCACCTCTGGAGCCGACATAAATAAATTCCACAACAATCCGGTTCGATAATTTTCAATCATCACGATGATGGGACCTTGATCAATGGCCAGATATGAATTAGCAAACCAGGCCTGCGATAAATTAAATGAATCATAAAATCCATAAGAGCCCCACATGCGATCACCCAGTGTATAATAAAAAAAATGAAGCGCCTTCATAGATTCTTCAGGTGTATATGGAAAAGATGAAAGCGCAGCGGTGGGTGTAATTACCCCTAGGTCGTTGCCCGGTGAATGTCCATTATAACCACTGGGGCCATCACTACTGGTAAGCCCCCAGCAAAAATCGCTATACCCGAGATAGTTTTTAGGATTGTCTATACAATACGCCTGATTGATGCGGCTTGCATTTACATTTTGTTCCCAGTAGTCTACATAGTCATCCGAGAAATGAGGATCTAAGCCTAAGTAGGAATAGTGCACCCAGAACAATGGAAATAAACCACCTACCTTCAATGGAATAGTGTAATAAGTATTGTTACGTACAAAAGTTCCGTTTCTGGTAAAACCATTTACATACACACTTTTAGGAACACCATGCGTAGGTGATGCAGCAGCCAGAAAATAAGTAATCTGTTGTTCAAAATATCCGTACAGAGGGAAATTCATATCCCAATTATAATTAGGCGACCAATGCCAATATAAAACCTGCTCATTATTCTTTCTATACCAATCCCATTCAACTCCGTGCCATAAGGTAGTGATGCGATTGATAAGATTATTTCCTACTGTATCTGCGGGTTCAAGGTATTGGCGGAACGTAATCAAGCCTTGTACCAGAAAGGAAGTTTCTACTAAATCGCCCCCATTGTCTTTGCTGCTAAATGGAATAACCTTACCCGTAATACTGTTAATCCAATGTGGCCATGCACCATGAAAGCGCTCTGCGGTTTCGAGAAACGAAACAATTTTTTTCATTTGATCAATACCATGTTTACGGGTGATAAATTTTCTTTCGATGCCAACCACTAATGCCATAATTCCGAAGCCTGAGCCACCACTGGTAACTAAATCACCTGATGTATTTCGCTCACGCGCCATGCCGCTAACGGGATGGGCAAAATCATAAAAATACTTGAAGGTTTGTTGTTGCACTTTAGTGAGTAACTCATCATCTGAGATTCGGGGAAACTTATCCTTTACATCTAAATCGGTAAATATTTTATATTCAAGGTAGACTCCAAACTCTTTATTGGTTTTTGATTGCAAAGCTGCATCTACAAACAAACTGTAACGGGTAATGCCTTCGAGCTGAGCCTGTGGTGTAATGATCAGTGCGCTGTCATTATTAGCGAACACGTAGTTACACGGAATGGTTATCAAGCCTTTTTTAAAAACGATCTGTGTCTGGGCAGAAGCAACTGAAACCGGTTCTGAAAAAAATAATTTTAACTGAAGTGATCGCGATGTATTGACGGAGGTAGTAGTAACCTGAACATTATTGACAAAAAACTTTGTGAGCGTGAAGGGTAATATTACCTTCGGATCTTCCTTATCCTGACAGGCGTTCAAAAAGATTAACGAAAATACCAGCGTATGGAAAAAAATTCTTTTAATCATTTGATCGGTATAAAAATAAGAGGGTGATACTGCTATCACCCTCTATCACGTACAAACTAAATACTATCTTCCTGCTTTACCAAGATTAAATAAGGCCACAATTTCAGCACTCGACAAGGTGGTGTTATAAACACGCACATCATCAATCGATGCATTTGCAAGCACATTAAAGCTTCTTGCTGGGGCACTTGTAAACCCAATATCACTATGTGTCAAACTTCCAAATACAGGTCTCACAGGTGTTCTTTGAACCAATATAGGAGTATTACCACGATCGCTATAAGCACCTACGTTTACACCATCACCAAAAATTTCAAATTTATGGGTTGTTCCATTCCATCTCACAACGTAATGAGCCCATCGTTTAGCACCTAAAAAGTGCTTTCCAACATCGCCATTAATAACGCTGATGTTATCTTGCAAACTCTCGCCACCACCGGGCAATAAGGTTTTAAGCAAAGGCTTAAGCAAAAGTGTGTCAGAGCCTGGCAAATGTGCACCGGTTTCTGCTGCGAGTGTTATGTTACCCCAAATATCAGTATCAGCCTGATAATTAAGCGCAAAAAAGGAAGTAAAGCCAGAATTAGCCGTTGCTTTATTACCCGCAACATTTACCCATAAGCTTACGGTAAAGTTATTAAGCGAGTTAGCTTCTCCTATGCTTGCAATGCTTGGATAAACTAAGGCACCTCTCGTTAATTTCAATGCTTTACCAATTTGGCCTTCGGTAAAACCAACTGTGCCAAAAGTACCACTAGGAGCTGTGCTGGAAAGACGCTCGTTGTTAGTGTCATCAAAAGTCCAATGAGCTTTCAAATTTGTAGCTGCTACTTCATTCGAATTGTTGTACCCATCAATTGCTGGCAATTGATCATCGTCTTTACACGATACCAGCGCGAAACCGCCCCACGCCATTATGGCCAAGACAAATAAAAATTTAATTGTGTTCTTCATTGTTTTCTGTTTTTTAGTTTTAAAATTATTGTTTTTGATCTGTGTTATTTATTTCATTCTAAAAGGTATTAATAGTTATTTTGTGTTAGCTGACCTCCACTTAATAAAATCTGAGAGTTAGGTATCGGAAGTAACTCGTGTGTGCCCGAAACAAAGTTTGTTTTTCCTGCGGCTAACATTACCTGAGCAGCTCTGCCTTGGCGCACCACATCCCAAAAGCGATCATGCTCCATAGCAAACTCGATGTGCCGCTCCTGCCATACATCATTAACAGTTACACCCGATTTTGGTGAAAGGCCTGCCCGAACCCGAATGGCATTTACGCGTGCATCAGCATCACCCATACCAATATTTAATCCCGCTTCTGCGTTCATCAACAATACATCGGCATAGCGAAGTATGCGTATATTTTTTGGTCTGTTTTTAGATTGAGGCCTTGCAAATTGCTCTTTATCGCGGCTTGTGTATGCCTTATAGTTATAATACAAATTTTGCACGGAGTCAGAACTCGGAATTCGAAATCCATCCCACAGGGTTGTACCAACATAGGTACCCGAATTATCGATAGCAATAATAGTAGCCGCCTTGCGCAAATCACCTGATTCGTATGCATTTAATAAACTAAGGGAAGGATTATTAAAGCCAAATCCTAAGTCATCCCAACCTCCAGCACCTCCCACACGGGGTCCTTGGCTAACGATGTAATTATCGATATCAAGGTTTTCGTTGTTGAATTCCCCTGTTTGAATTTCAAAAATTGATTCAATGTTATTGTCACCTACTTGTCGCCAGATAGTGGCATAATCGGATACTAAAGCAAACTGTCCGGATTGAATCACTTCATTTGTTAATTCAAAGACTTTATCCCACTCACCCCGATACATGTGCACTTTGGCTAGCATAGCTTGTGCTGTGCCTTTGTTTACGTGCCCAGTAATGGTTAGATTTTTTATCTGAAGATTTGCAGCTGCATACTGCAAGTCGCGTTTGATACTATCATAAACAACGGAAACATTGGCTCGTGCTTGAAACACAGGATCGGTGTTTGCATCATTGGCATCAACTGGCACACGAAGCACGAGCGGCACACCACCAAACATGCGCACCAGATTAAAATAGATGTACCCGCGTATAAAACGTACTTCGCCCATTAACACTTTTTTTTCTGCATCCGGTATGTTGGCTACTTGCAAAGCCTTAAGTGCCTGATTCGCTGCTCCTATACTGTTATAATGTCCGCTCCAGAGCGATTCGCAAAAACGATTGGTGGGTGTTAAGGTGAAGTTGTCAATATCTCCGATGGGCACCGCCTGATCACCCAGCGTACTGCCTTTATCAGCATCATCCGAAATAATACTGGTTACTGAAATAAAGCCCCAACCGTGCACATCACCATTGCCAAAAGCATCGCCTTGAAGTAAACTATTATAAACCCCCGTCACTAATTTTTGAGCGAGGTTCGGATCCGTTTCGGTAGTTACTCCTCCTTGCACTTTGATATCCAGAAAACTATCACTGCAAGAAATTGCAAGTGCCATAAGCACCGTCAGAAAAGCCAGACTTGTTTTTTTTAAAGAATATTGTATTAACTTCTTCATGTTTTTAATCATTAAAATCCAACCGAAATACCTGCAGCCACTGTGCGTGTGGTTGGATACGCACTCAATTCAATACCCGAACTAATCGGATCGCCCGGCAACTCAGGAGTAAAGCCACTATATTTTTTCAGGGTAAATAAATTTTGCGAAGTAACGAACCCACGCAGACTTGTCAATTTCAATTTACTGAGTTGCAAAGCTGGGAACGTGTACCCTATGGTAATATTATTAATACGAATAAACGAACCTGACTCAATAAAGTAGGATGACGCTAACTGATTGCCGGTATTGGCACCAGGCTCAGTCTGCGAACGATTGGCTGCAGTCCATCGGCTATAAACAACTTCCTTTTCTACATTGTCACGGCCTTCAATCCTCACGGCCTTCTTTCCATTATATACTTCGTTTCCCACATTGCCATAGAAGTCAATACTGAAGTCCCAGTTTTTAACATTGAATGAAGTATTTAATCCAAAATAAGCCACAGGCTGGTATGAGCCAGCGAATACGCGATCTTCATCATCAATAATACCATCCGCGTTTACATCGCGATATTTAAAATCTCCAGGTTTAGCAGTAGGCTGAATAATTTTACCTTCTGTATTGGTGTAGTCTGTTACCTCTGAAGTGGTATTAAAAACACCGATTGGCTCCAATACAAAGAAACTTCCTACAGGTAATCCTTTGTCAGTAAGCGTTGTGAATCCTTGTGATACTCCAATGCTGCCGCCTCTAATGGCCCGGCCACCATTGAGAGCCAGCACTTCATTTTTATTGAAGGTTACATTACCGCCTATACTATACGCGAAAGTTTCGGACACACGTTTTTTCCAATTGAGTAAAACTTCTACGCCTTTGTTTTGAATGGTGGCTGCATTGGTTAGCACGACCCCGTCTGCATCGCCTACCGTTCTCGGTATGGGCACATTGATAAGTGCGTTGGCTACCTTCTTATCATAGAAGTTTATTTCACCAGTTAGTTTTGATTGAAACAACCCAAACTCAATGGCCAGATCATATTCCTCAGTGATTTCCCAATTAATGTTCGGATCGATAATCTGGTTAATCTGTGCTCCATTGGTGGCCGGCTCTACACTTCCATTAAAAGGATAGGGTCGATTGATGGAAACCGTTTGAGTGAATGCATCGGTAGGGATTTGATCATTACCAACTTTACCATACGAACCTCTCAGTTTTAGCAAATCGAAAATATTTTGGTTTTGCATAAACCCTTCCCTTGTCAATAACCACGCCACACCAAAAGAAGGAAAAGTTTGCCACCTGTTTTGTGTTGGTAACCGCGAACTACCATCGACACGCGCTGTTGCAGTAAGTAGGTACTTTTCCCTAAAAGCGTAGTTAAGTCTTGCTAAATAAGAGTTACGTGCCCAGGCATCGCCACCACCACCATTCTGAGAAGAGTTAGCATCCCCCACACCGATATACCAAAGATTTGGATCTGCGGGCACATCATTTCTATTGGCTGAAACAAAATTTACATTAAATTTTTCAGCCGTAATGCCCGTTAGTAAGGTGAAATCGTGTTCACCAACACTCTTCACAAACGTAGCCGTGTTATCCCACACCCATCGAAAAGCCTGGGTTTGCTGAACCACTAATGAACTTTGAGCCCGAAGCTGATTGCCACCAGAAATTAAAAATGTGTTTTCGTCTGCATTAAACTGATAATAATACCCACGGTTGAGCGAACTTCTCCAATCTGCACCCAACGATGAACGTAGTGTTAGCCACTCTACAGGTTTATACGATAAGAATGTGGAGCCTTGCAAGCGGTTTTCATTAACCCGAATGCTGTTATTGTTGATATCGAGTAAGGGGTTTCCTACATTTTGATAGGTTGAAGTATTACCATAC
>Ga0209181_10011493_pt1 | contig 11343 bp, 13 predicted proteins | sample MAT05_FD_187208 | JGI IMG/M metagenome (GOLD analysis project Ga0209181, IMG submission 187208) | Freshwater microbial communities from Lake Fryxell liftoff mats and glacier meltwater in Antarctica - MAT-05 (SPAdes) (version 2) | ecosystem: Environmental > Aquatic > Freshwater > Ice > Liftoff... | reverse complement strand
TCGAAGAGAGCGAATATGCGGCCTGGGTCATTTACAATCGATATTATTTGAATCACTTCACGGTCAGTGTCCACAATCTCCCAGCCCCTTGCGATACGGTTGAAGGATTTAATGTTTTTGTCGAAGGTCTTGGCGTTAAGCTCAACAATTCAGGAGGCAAAATCAAAATCAGCCCTGACGGAATGCTGCTTCAGAGTTCAACGGTTGCAGAGATGGTGGGTGCAGAGTTTGCCGGTGGAGACCGGCATTTGATTTCTGGAAGCTATGTAGAGTTTGCCGAACGTCAGGTCCTTGCTGAGTATCGCGAGCTCTCCAAGGCCGAGATTGGAAGGCAGCACCGCAGAGAGGGCTTTGAAGCGGGCAATGCCGACAAGATATTTGAAAGCACCTTCATTAGCCAGACATCTCAAGCATTGGCCACATAATATATGTTATCAGAAGCACTCAAGCTATCGACCCTCAGTCGTCGAGCTCTGATGGGAGCCTTACCAGCCGTCATCACTGGGCAACAAAAACGGCCTAATGTATTGATTCTGTACAGTGACGACCAACGTGCCGACACCATTGGTGCCTGGGGCAACCGCTTCATCGATACTCCCAATCTGGATCGGCTGGTAAAGCGCGGAGTTTCCTTTCGAAATTGCTACAACCAGGGTGGCCACCAACCCGCAGTTTGCGTTGCCAGCCGCGCAATGTTGATGAGTGGGAAGAGCCTCTGGCGCGCCACAGCCAAGGATGGGCTCAATGGCCCGCTACTTCCGGAAAGATTTGCCGAAGCAGGCTATCGCACCTTCTTTACCGGCAAATGGCACAACGGTGCAGAAACACTAAATCGAGCTTTCCAAACCGGTGGGCTCGTCCACCTCGGTGGCATGGGCCCACAAATCCAACCCAAGTTGCAGAATTTTGGATCATCTCAAGCCTCCCAACGCGATGGTCGTGCAACAGCTTTATTTACCTATTCTTTAGAAACTTATCTAAAGTCTACATTTAATACTCAGAAACCATTTTTTGCTTATTGCGCCTTCACAGCGCCACACGATCCACGCGAATCAAGGCCAGAGGATTCCAAGCGATACAGAAGCAGGGAACTCCCACTTCCCCGCCCTTGGTTCCCTTCTCCGCAAACGGATAACGGTGAATTAGAGATCCGCGACGAGATGGTGATTCCGGCACCCCGAACCCGGGAACAGTGTCACAAGGAACTAGCAGACTACTACGGTTTGATCACCGAGCTTGACGAAAACATTGGGCGAATTTTGAAATGTCTCGAGGATCAATCACAACTCGAAAACACCATTATTGTGTTCGCAGCAGACAACGGCCTTGCTATGGGTGCTCACGGACTCATGGGTAAACAGTCCATGTACGAGCACTCCCTCAAGGTTCCGCTAATCATGGCTGGGCCAGGTATTCGAACTCGAACTGAAACGAAACCAGTCTACCTTTTCGAAGTTTATTCTCGACTTTGCCAGGCGGCAGGTCTGTCGGTACCCGGTTCAGTTGAGGGACCAGGGGCCCAAATGTATTACGGCTATCGGGACATTCAGCGTGCTGTCCGGATCGGAAACCAGAAGATGGCTTGGAGTGGTAAGTCTATCGAGCAGTTCAATTTATCAGCAGATCCTTATGAAGAACATAATCTGTGGGGTACAGCTAGAGCTTGGCCGGAAGCGCAGTTTCTAAGCGCGAAAGCGAAGGCGAAAATACATTTTGGAGATCCGCAGGCCTAAATGGAATCACCACAGTTTTTGATCGCCAGCGAGGCGGCGATTCTTGTCGAGTTTGGGACAAGCAAGCAGGTCGAATTGCGTCCGGATCTTGTCCAGCGAATCCATCGCCTGGTAGCCCTACTCGATTTATCGCCGCTGGAAGGCATTGAAGAATGCACACCTGCTTACTCAAGCTTATTGGTGGAGTTTGACCCATTGCGACTAGGGACAATACAAGTAATCGATCACATCACTTTTTGCATGGAACAGATTGGCCACATAGAACTTCCTGCTACACAACAAATTGAAATACCGGTCTTTTATGGCGGCGAGTATGGGCCAGATCTACCCTTTTGTGCCGATCGATTCGGCATGAGCGTTTCGCAACTCGTGGAAGCACATTGCGAGCAGACCTATTCGGTGGCTTTTTTCGGATTTTTGCCGGGCTTCGCTTATCTATTTGGATGGCCCTCGAAATGGAGCATGCCTCGATTGGATTCTCCTAGACTCAAAGTGCCGGCAGGAAGCGTTGCGCTTGCAGGGGCACAATGTGGGATTTATCCGACCGAATCCCCCGGCGGTTGGAGAATTCTTGGGCGTACTCCTGCCAAAATCATCGACACGCAACGAAGCCAATTTTCACTTTTCACGATCGGAGCGCAGATTCGGTTTTATCCTTCGAATCCATCGGCATGGTAAAAGTTATCGACGCAGGATTTCTTACGACGATCCAGGACCAACCGCGTCGTGGGCTTGCTCGTTACGGGTTAAGCGAAGCGGGTCCGATGGCACCCTTAAGCTTTCTCGAAGCCAACTACCTGGCCGGAAATTCAACTGCCATGCCTTTGCTAGAGGTAACGATGAAGCCCCCGCGGCTTCTCTTCCGTTGTGCGACTCGCATCGGAATTGCCGGTGCTGATTTCGGCTGGAAGCTGGATAACCGGCCCGTTCCGCTCGGGCGCACAATTGAGGTTCGGCCTGGAGCCACACTCCAAGGCGATTACTGTAGAAGCGGCCTTCGTGGCTACATCTCATTCCAAGGCGGATTGGCCGTTTCACCTTGGAACGGCAGTGCGGCTACCCATGTCCAAAGCAAATTGGGTGGAATGGTAATTCAACGCGGTGACGAAATTGGTCTAAATACTCCAGTGGAATTCGGGATTCGTCAATTGAGGGAACATGCGCATTATCCCCTCTACAGCGGAACTTCCAAGGTACTGAGAGTCGTCGCTGGCCCTCACCTTCCACTTTTTGCACCTGAGGCACTTTCATTGCTGACTGGAACCATTTATCGTGTGACTGAGCACTCAAGTCGAATGGCGTTGAGACTCGATGGCCTTGCTTTGCCAAGTCCGAAGGATCCATTGCCCAGTTGCGGGGCGTGGCATGGAGCGATCCAGCTTCCACCATCTGGCATTCCTCAGGTTTTGGGCGTGGACCATCCGGCCACAGGTGGCTATCCAATTCTGGCATCGGTAATTCGGGCAGACTTTGAAACGCTCGGACAACTCCGGCCACGAGAAGAAATTCGTTTCGGTCGTGTGAGTATTGAGACCGCTCGACAGCTACTCAAGCGGCAGGCTGAGTGGTGGCAGGCTCAGGGATAGGGGATAGCAGTGTTGATCAACTGCGATTTGGGTGAAAGTGAGTTGATGGTTGCCGACGGCAGGCAGCAACGAATTTTGTCATTGATACATCTAGCGAATGTTTGCTGTGGCGGATACGCCGGAACTGCAAACTTGACACGGCTTACGATGCGGCAATGCTACGAAGCTAAGGTGCGAGCTGGTGCTCATCCTGGATACCCTGATCCAGATCATTTTGGTAGACGGCCACTTTTTGGGATCGAATACAACGCAGCGGAAATTTCGGACCTGGTGTCAGATCAAGTTGCCTTCGCCAAAGAGGCAGCTGAGACTGCCGGCCTGGCGCTTTATCACGTCAAACCGCATGGGGCGCTCTACAACGAAGCTGCAGAGAACGGCGAAGTTGCCGAGGCCATCGCAAAGGGGGTACGAAAAGTTCTGAAGGATGTATTTCTTGTTGGTTTGGCCAAGAGTGTGATGGTGGGAGTGTTTCGTCGCCAGGGATTCGTCGTGCTTCGAGAAGCATTTGCGGACCGTCGGTATACCGCAGAAGGACTTCTCTTACCGCGCACTTCGCCAGATGCCTTGATTGACGATCCAGATGAAGCCCGTCGCCAAATGCTTCAACTCAAGCGCTTCAGCGATACGATCTGTGTACACAGTGATTCGCCCAATGCGCTCGATCTGCTGAAGGCGCTAATTTAGACCGGATTCAGATCTACGACCCTGGCCTCAGGGCCGAATTTTATGCAGGAAGCAATGCCATTCCGGCAACCTTTTTTGCTGTTGTACATCTCGCTCTTACCGATGATTTCTCCATTTTTAGAGAGCAGTACGAAGTAAGGTTCCTTCTTCTTGGACTCACGGGTCTCGTATTGACGTTCGGCACCGGAGTTCCTCTGCACACTCGCAACGCCATTCATCGCACTTCTCTTGTCATCGTAAACTTCACTGCTCAGGATGTACTTTCCATTGGGAGCTTTGAGATTGAAGACAAATCCCGTTTTGGTTTTCTTTACTTCGTACTTGGCGGCCATGGGGCTGAGTATATCGGATGCGGCACTGACCACCAACTGGAATCGGAGCGGCTTCTTAGACTCCGATTGGCCAGTATTTTCCGATAGCCAATCGCAGGGCCGGCCATTCACCGCGGTCGTATCGACCCTTCATCTCGGCAAGCGCGACCATAAAGGCGATTGCAATTCCTGACAGAACCATGGTCTGGCCGAGCGAAAGAGTTTCCTTCCAGAATCCAAGCCATCGTCCGTAGACCAGTTCAATGTGAAGCCAATAGACAAGAAGACTGTGCTGGCCGAGAGTGGCGATCCAGCTCCAACGACCGCTCTGAAACGTCATCCAGAGGAAGCCGAAGCCAGCCAGGACAAGTACCACTCCGGTCTTGATCAGGATGAGTCCCGGTCCGTCCAACCAGAAGTCACTCTTTTGGTAAAGCGAGTAAGGGATATTCGAGAAATAGTTGGAAACGAGAATCATGGCAAGGCCAAGCAATACCGACCACTGCATCATCTTTCCGTATTCATCGGGTGGAATGATACGGATGACGCTGCCGGCCGAGATTCCAAAGGCAAGAAAGGCTCCCCACGGAAAGAAACTGAAGAAATTCGCATCCGGGGCAATATACTGTTTGATCAAAGCGGGAATACCCGACCAGTCAGCATTGGATATAAGCGGCGAAGCACAGGCTATCAAGAGGCCGGCAACGGCTGCATAAAGCACGCGTTGCCTGGTGTCAAAAATCACCAGGAAGGAGAGGGCTCCCACTGTGAAGCCCATGCAATTTAGAACGTCGACTCGAAATATATCGTCGAAGGGCGCGTATGGCCAGGCAAAAGCCCACATTTGCAAACGAAAGAGGAAGGCAATCACAAACAAATAGCGCGCCCGATATAGCGCTGCTGTAACCCGATTCCAGAGCGAAGGCTCCTTTTTAGAAAGGCTGTCCATCAGGAAGCCAAGGGTGACACCAGTCAGAAACAGAAAAAAGGCCGGAGGCATTCCACCAATAAATTGCGAAAGGACAAAAGCGGAACCATCACGCAAATCTTTGGCCAAAAAGCTGTGCATGACATGACCTTGCAGCATGATCAGGGCACCAAGGCCTCGAGTCCAGTCCAGAAAACCCAGTCGACCTTGGGAGGCGTGGATGCGCTCAACAGACATTTCTACTTGCCGGGAAATTCTTTCTTAACGTTCTTGGGCAAGTTCAACCGAACATCAGAGTCCTGCATAGACGGGTTGATTTTGAGATCAGAATAAGTGGCTTGATTGTAGTCGCCGGCACCTTGATAAAGTTTCTGCCGCACAGGATAGCCATCGCTTTCTGAGAGCCATACTTCTATCTTTTTTACCTTCATCAAAGGTGAGTCTGCCCTGGGAATCAGTTCAAGTTTAGTAGCCAGTTTCGAGTTAATCGATTCTTCGCCAAGCACTCGAATCGAATAGGCCTTCTTCAATTCCTTGGAAGTAGTACCAAAACCGATCAAGACGCCCTGACTGATCAGACTGTCGATCTTGCCCACGTCAAGGATTTGCACTGTATTGATCTTGGGAAGATAGCTTTGCACTTTTTTGTCGGCATAACTGATCTGTTTGGCATCCGGGCTAGTAAAGTCGATCCGCATCTCTACTACTCCAGCCTTCTTCTTGAGCATCAGGATCGTGCCTGACTCTTTGCTCGCATCCTTGAGGACGGCGGTGTAATCCACCCGCTCGAGTTTCGCACTCATAGCGCGAAAAGTAATGGCGTTCTGATCGAGTTTGGCCAGGATCTCCGTCAAGCTTAAAGGTGCGGAAAAGCCTGCCACTGCGCAGGCCAGGATTAGACTAACGCTTTGCGTAAGCAAGGTATCCTTTCACCTCATTTTCGGCGTCAAAAAGGGTCTCCAACCGAACTACAGCCCATTTTTCTTTGTACTTTTGGGCAATCAATTGTGTCGCCTCTGCTGTTCGCCGTTCTTCACTCACTTGCCCCAATGCATGGGGGTCAATATAGAAGACGGATCCGCCGTCGGGAGCGGGTACCATCACTACGTTTGATGCGCGAGGTTGATCGCGAAAAAATTCCCGAGGTGTGAAGAAGATAAACGCCAGTAGAAGAGCAACGACCAAGTCGTACTGCCAACTGGCGCGAGCGAATTCCCAGAAGATCCAGCGACGCATAACCAACCTTCATTCTAACCGCTTCAAGCCAGCCGCAAGCCAGCAAAGTCATCGATTACTGCAAATGGACGAGAGAGTGAATTGATCGTTTCCCCACGCTGCTCGATCTGGGCTTCTTCGATCGCCCCCAAACCTGGAATTTGCAAAGCGGCAGAATCCTTGAGGTATTTGATTTTCAGAGGGTCAAGTTTCATCAAACGGGCGCAGGTAGCATCCACCGCTGCCACGTCTTTACCCATGACCACGACTCCAGCATTGACGGGTGTTCCCTGAATAGGGCCATTTCCTTCCATCGCCACAATGCCATCAACGATGGCAAAAGTGTGGCGGATGATGCGGTTCAACTCCACTATCGATTGGTCGATTCCCTGGTAGTGCAAGAGATTCTTGGGCCAGCCATAGATCGCACCTGGCACGACACCGAAGAAGTTCTTCATGCTCAGCGTGGCTGCTGCCCAGTGGTGAGTCTTCATCTTGGCCACACTCACTACCAAATCCACATCCAGAATTGTTTTCGGAAGGAACAGGTCCATCGAATCGCCGTAGGCTCGCACGCTTCTGACATCATCGAGATTCAGATCTACGAAGCGATCGTCAAAATCAGGGATGATCTTCCGATAACCCGCCTGGTCGGCCAGATCCCAGGTGTCACGCCGATGTCCAGGACCTTCGGCGATGAGGACGGATTTTGCACCCAGCTTCAGGAAGAGCTCCCGGCAGGCTAGAACCAGCCTTGGGTCGGTATTGATACAGGTATTCTGATCGAACTCGACTAGATTCGGCTTCAGAAGAACAATCTTGTCTCGAACAGAAGCTGGTGCCGCAGGCCATGCTTCGCGCATTCCTTCTTCCAGCCGGCTGAGCAATTCTGTTTCATAGCTTGAGGCCTTGATTACAGCGACAGTTGATGTTTCCAAGGGCATCCTCACTTCTGCGTCTCTCTTACTGCAAGCCATTCCGGATAGGGCTGCAGTAGCCAGTAAAGCACGTCGCTTCACTGCAGAAAGGTCTCCTTGCCTGCTTTAGCAGCTAGAACCTCAAGCGATGCCAGCATGAGGTTCCGGCTGGGATGTCCTAATGGATGCTGAGTTTCATATTCAACCTTCTCGCCATGGATGCGCAAGGCCAAACTGAGCAAAGCACGGCCGTAGGTTCCCTTTGAGTCTGCCAAATGAGCCTTTGCCCTCTCAAGGCTCGCCTTCAAATCGTGGGAACTGGCAGCAAGACCAAGCAAGGCCAGGGCTGTCGTTTCAGGATAAGACGGAAGAATTTCTCCAAGGACCTTCTTATTGCCATAATTCCAGCCTCCGTCCATACAACGGCGGTCCAGGAGCATCTTGGTCGCAATCTCACGCCGATAGCGAATCCCTGCCTCAGGTGCGTGCCCCTTCATCCAATTGAGGGCCAACAAACCATGAGCCGTTGGTTCTACCCAACTGTTGTTGCCGGGTCTCCAGGGCCAGCCCTTCAACCGGGGATCCTGCTCCACCTTCGACTTGCCAAGCGAGTACAGAATCCGCTGCAGAACGCCTCCTTCGGCACCCTCGATGTTCAGAATCCAGTTGGCTGCCGATTCCAGTGATTTCGCTTCCAGGTTGGCTTGTTTGAGTAATGGAAAAGCAAGTTGCGTAACCCAGGTTGCGCCCGGTATGCCATGGCCGGGATTGAGCCCTCCGGATTTCTCCTGACAACTGGAAAGATATCGAATCCCTTGCGACCAGGCAGGATCGCTTGAGCCCATCGCGCGGAGAGCATAGCAAGTCGGCTCCACGCGGCTTAGCTTGCCGGGAAAGTATCCCCAGCCGCCATCGGCGTTCTGGTTTTTGCGCAAGAGCTCGCGTCTCAACTCGACGGAATCCATAAAAGTCGCTATCGACATTATAAGGCGAAACCTTTAATCGACTAGGTGCCTGGAATTAAACAACATCGCGGAATCGTCGCCGCATATAGATACAAGGCTGGATCTCGAACGGCGCCTTGCCAACTGGATGAACGATACCTATGACTTCTTTCCTGCTGGGCTGGGGGCCGCCAGCGATCCGCTAAGCAGATCCTGGCCCTTTACACTCCAGGCGTGCTAATCTTCGGCTGCTATGAATCAACCAGCCAATGAACTTCGCAGCCTGATTGAGTTGGTCCAAAAGATGGCCAGGGACATCGCATGGCAGGAGCCGTATGCTCAAGGCAAGTGGCGCCGGGTCCAAATGCTGGGACACTTGGTAGATTCTGCATCGAACAACCATCAGCGCTTCGTTCGCGCCCTGCTGCAACCATCCCTTGAATTTCCTTCCTACGATAGCGATGGCTTTGTTGAGGTGCAGTGCTACGAATCTTTCCCGGCAGCTACACTTCTGGAATTGTGGGCCAACTACAATAACTTGCTGGCTCATGTGATCGAACGGATCCCAGCATCATCCCGAACGGTGATTTGCCAGATTGGTGCTGATGCGCCAGTGACGCTGGAATTCCTTGCAGCCGATTATGTGCGGCACTTGACGCACCATTTGAAACAAATTCTCCCTGAGAATGCACTGTAGCCCTTCATCCTCGCATATGCTCAATAGACCTTAGTGTCTGACCCCATTCGAGTTGCCTTCTTCACAGATTCCTACTTTGAGCCCAACGGAGTTGCGAGCCTAAGCCGGGAGTTCTCGGCATATGCCGAGCGTCATGGCCTGCCCTTCTTGTGCGTTCACAGCGGAGTACAAACACAAGTTGTGAGAAGCGGAAGCGTGACGGACGTCAGTCTCCGGCGTGGGTTTGCTTCCTTTCGGCTCGACCAGGACTTGTATTGCGACCCTTTTCTCACCCGCTACACAAAGCATGTGACCGAACAGATTCAGGCATTCAAACCAGACCTCATCCACATCACCGGCCCAGGTGATATTGGAATTCTGGGGGCACATATTGCCCACAGAAACAAGATTCCATTGGTTGGATCCTGGCATACCAACCTTCACGAATACGCTGCTCGCCGCGTGGCCAAGGGGCTGTCATTTTTACCATCTGAAATTTCAAAAAGCATAAGTGAGAAGACAGAAAAGTTAAGCCTGATCGCCTTGGTCCGCTTCTATCACATCCCTTGCTGCAACATGGCGCCGAATGCCGAACTGGTTGAGCTACTGGAACGGAGAACTGGCAAACCTTGTTCCCTGATGCTACATGGCGTAGATCTGCAAAGGTTCACTCCGGAGCGTCGAAAATCTTCGAGAGGGCCATTTACCATTGGCTATGTTGGTCGATTGACAGCGGAAAAGAACGTCAGATTCTTTGCAGAACTGGAAGCAACTCTCGAGAGATTGGGCATGAGCAACTACCGTCTCGTTCTGGTGGGCGAAGGCAGCGAGAGAAAGTGGTTAGCTGCAAATCTGAAATACGCAGAACTTCCTGGCGTCTTGCGCGGTGATGCCTTAGCCAATGCCTTCGCCGATATGGACGCTTTCGTGTTTCCGTCAGAAACCGATACCTTCGGGTTGGTGATTTTGGAGGCAATGGCCTCAGGTGTGCCGGTTGTTGTGGCAAAGGGCGGTGGCCCGCAGTTTCAGGTAAAAGAAGGTGAAACAGGCTTTGTCGCCGAAGACTGTTCAGGATTCGTTAAAGCTTTGATGCGGCTTCAGGCAGATCCAGCTTTACGCTCGAAAATGGGACAGGCAGCCCGGCAACACGCTACGGAAAACTCCTGGAATCGTGTCTTCGACCGGGTTTATGAAGCTTATGCTCAATCCCCTGCCCTGCGCTAGCGTAAGTTAATAACGCGTCCAGTGCGGACGCTTTCTCTGGCAGCAACCAGAATTTCGGTAGCAATCAGATTGTTCTCAAGACTGGAAAGCCCACCGGGCTTCATCTTCCCCCGCGCCACTGCCTTCAGATAGGAGATGGAATCGGCCTCGTCGGCCGGAAGGTCTGCAGGAATAAACACCTCTTCGACTTTCTCTCCACTCCGACGTCTTTTTACACTGTTGCCGCCATAGGCATGTGCATAAGCCTTCTCTCCGTAAATCTCGAAATCCTTGCGGCTGAATGGCCAATTCCAACTCCCTTGGATAATTCCCTGCGCCTCATCGTATTCCACCAGTACGGTTGCTTCATCGTCCACTTTCGAATAGATCTCAGGCTTGTTTCGCTTGACGCTAGCCACAACTCGGCGTGGCCGCTGATTGTCCATCATCCAGGTCATGAGATTGGCCCCGTAACAACCAAAATCGAAGAGTGCACCGGCACCGTTTCTAACCGGGTCGGTGAGCCAGGAAAAGAATTCGGGTCCAACTCCAATTTCTTGTGGCCCGGCATGGCCGTCCATGGCCACCATTTTGCGGATTCGTCCTGCCGCCTTCTCCTGCTTGAAGAATCGCCACAATTCGGCATGGCTCTTGTACCAGGTGGTTTCATAATTTACGAAGATGGGAATGCCACCCTTGGCAGATAGCTTGGACATCTCTTGTGCATCTGCATTGGTAGTGGCAAGTGGCTTCTCCATCATCATCGGCAGCTTGAGCGAGGCGCAGAGTTTGGCGACCTCAAGATGACGATCTGTTGAGGTGAAGCAGGCAACGGATTCCACCTTTTCATTTCGTAGTTTTTCTCGATCCTCAAATGGAATTGGCCCCACTACTTCGACATCGTTGCGTTTTTTGGCTGCATTCAGGAAGCCGTTGACATGACCATGTTCGGTTCCTACGATGGCGACGCGAAACTTCGATTCCTGGGCCGCAAGCAGAAGGGGAGCGGCGAGCAAAGATCGGCGTAGGTTCATTGGTAGGATTTTAGCGCGGTACAAGCTGACGCCCGCCCGTTTCTAAAATCCCCCTTTCAAACCGTGCGTGCCGTTTTCCGGCACACGGCTTACCGATGATCTTCTTGCTGTG
>Ga0209181_10011491_pt1 | contig 11344 bp, 7 predicted proteins | sample MAT05_FD_187208 | JGI IMG/M metagenome (GOLD analysis project Ga0209181, IMG submission 187208) | Freshwater microbial communities from Lake Fryxell liftoff mats and glacier meltwater in Antarctica - MAT-05 (SPAdes) (version 2) | ecosystem: Environmental > Aquatic > Freshwater > Ice > Liftoff... | reverse complement strand
CACAGCGGAGGCCGCACGCGCGCACGGCGATACGGACGCTGAGCGCGACGCGACGACCTGCGCGCGGCTCTACCTCGAGGCCGCGCTGATCGAAGCGCGACGCGCGGAAGAAGAGCGCGCACGCACAACCGCCGAGCGCGCGGCGCAAGCCGCAAACGAAGCCGCGCAACGCGATGAGGCGGCGCGTCTCGACATCGAGGAGACGACGACGCGCCGCGCAGCCGCGCTCGTCGCCGAGACGGAGCTCGCGCGTGCCCTCGCGCGCGCGCAAGCAAGCGAGCCGCGCCGCGGTGCGCGCTTGCCGAGCGGCGACGTGGAAGACACGCGCACTGCCGCGCGTGCACTCGCCCGGCGCGCGCGACTGCTGCTCGCGGCCGCCGTCGCGCTCGGTGCGACCGATGCCGAGACGCGTCCAGTCGAGACGCTGCTCACTGTCTACCATGCTGCGCTCGCGCCACGCGCGCGCGGCGCCGAGCCGCAGATCGCCGACGCGCTCGTGGCCGCGGATGCTGCGCGCCGCTCGGCGGAGAGCGTGCTCGGCGCGGCGCGCGCGCGGCTCGGCGCGCCAGGCGCGGAGGCGGTGGCTGCGCTGGTCGAGACTGCGCGGATCGCGGGCGTCACGGCGCAGCTCGGCGAGCGCGGAGTCAGCGTCTACGCCGAGGCGTTTCGCGGCACGGCGAGCGCCCCCGAAGCGCGCGCCGTCGGTGCTCTCGCGACGGTGCTGCGCAGCCACGCCACCGGTCCGGTGCTGGTCGAGCTCGAGGGCAGCCGCGATGCCGCGGGCGCACGCCTGGCACGCACCCGCGCCACGCGGCTCGTGCAGGCGCTGACCGCCGCGGGCATCCCCGCGTCGCGGCTCACGGCGCCGACGATGGAGCCCGCCACGCCGCTCGATGGCGTCGCCGCGCGCGCGGTCCTCGTCTTCAGCGCGTACGCTGCGCGCTGACGACGACCGCGCTCCGCTGCGGCGACACTCGGACCACGGCCGCCCCGAGGGTTAGCCCGCCCTTCGGCGCGTGAGAGTCCTCGTTGCGTAGATGGTCCGCGTCGTGCTCCGATGACGGGATGAAGTCGTTATCTCGCGCACCTTGGGTCGCCTCGCTGTCCGCTCTCCGTCCGTTCGCGGCGGCGCTGCTCTTCGCGCTCGGCGCGCTCTCGGCGTGCGCTGCAGACGATCCGAAGCTCGGCGCGTGCAGCACCACGACGGACTGCCGCGTGGGCCAAGTGTGCGTCGACAGCCGCTGCACCACGACGCGCGACGGCGGCGGCGCCGATCTCGGCGGTGGCAGCGACACGGACTCGGGCCCGCCGCGCACCGTGACGGCGCTCGCGATCGTGCCGCTCGCGCCGCTCGTCGTGAGCGTCGATGGCGCGCGTACCACGCTCGATCTCGACGCCCAGGTCACTTACGACGATGGCACGACCGCGCTGGTGACCTCCGCGTTCTGGTCGATCGCGTCGCCGCGCCTCGGCGCGATCGATGCGACGACAGGCACCTTCACCGCCGACGGAGAGGTCGCCGGCACGGTGCAGGTCAGCCTCGAGGCGATCGGCATGACCGCGACGACGACGCTGTCGGTGCAGATCGAGCGCACCGTGATCGCGCCGGGCGCGCCGGCCGATGCACCGACGCGCTTCGATGCGGCCACGGTCGTCGACGACGCTGCGCGCCGCGCGACGCTGCTCTATCCGCTCGGCGGCACCGTGTTTCCGCAGAACGTGCAGCCGCCCGATGTGCAGTGGGAGGGCGGCGTCGAGACGGATCTCTACCGCGTGCGCATGACCGCGCCGGGCGCGACCGTGCGCGCGTACGTGCTGCACGATGGTGCGCCGTTCCGCTTCGACTGGCTGACGACGCGCGAGGCCTGGCGCGCGGTCGCCGAGAACATAGCGGAGAGCGACGTGACCATCGTCGTCGATCGCCTCGAGACGGCGACCGGCAGCGTCATCAGCGGCGCGCCGCGCACCTTCCGATTCGCCGACGCGACGATCCGCGGCGCGATTTACTACTGGGATCTCGCCGGCGGCAACGTGCTGCGGATCCGCGGAGACGGCACCGGCCGCGAGGTGTTCATGCCGACGCCGCCGGCGAATCCGGTGCCAGCGAATCCGGCGATAGAAGAGCGCTGCGTCGCGTGTCACGCGATCAGCCGCGATGGTCGACGCATGGCGGCCGAGATGTGGTCGGGCGGCGGCCCCGGCGTGATCTACGACCTCACCATCGATCTCACGGCGGATCCGGCGCCCACGATCGTACCGCCTGGCATCGTCACGTTCCTCACCGCGTCGTTCAGCCCGGACAATCTGCGGCTCGTCGCCAACAACGCGACGGAGCTGTTCCTCGTCGATGGCAACAGCGGCGCGCGCCTGCCCGCTGGCGGCGCGGGCCTGCCGGCTACGGGCTCCGCACATCCGACGTGGTCGCCCGACGGCACGCAGATCGCCTACTCCGCGAACCACGAGGGCGGCTGGGGCGTCGACTTCCGCACTGCCGATCTCGGCATCATCGACATCACCGGCGTCGACGCGTTCGCTGCGCCGCGCACGATCTTCGGTGGCGCGGGACTCGCCGTCGCGCGGCCGACGTGGTCGCCCAACAGCGCGCTCATCGCGTTCCAACACTCCGCGCACAGCCGCATCCGCGAAGACCTCGGCCCCGTTCTAGGGACGATCCCGCGCGCCGGTGTCGTCAGCCTGGTCACGCGCGACGGCGCGACCCAGTGGCCGCTCGCCGCACTCAACGACGGCGCGACGCGCAACAGCTACTACCCGACGTTCTCACCGTTCGATGAAGGCGGCTATTTCTGGCTCGCGTTCGTCACCACGCGCGACTACGGCAACGCCCAAGCAGGCACGCGTGGCACCGGCCGCCGTCAGCTCTGGGTCGCCGCCGTGCGCAACGCGCCGATGTCGGGCGTCGACCCGAGCTTCGCGCCGTATTGGCTGCCGCAGCAAGACGTCACGCACGAGAACATGGCCGCGTTCTGGGCAGAAGAAGCGTGTCGCGCCGATGCACGCGGCTGCGCGACCAGCGGTGAGTGCTGCTCTGGATTCTGTCGCGACACCGGCGCAGGTCCCGTATGCGTGCCGCCCGACATCGTCGAGTGCTCGGAGACCGGCGAGGCGTGTCGCACCAACGCCGACTGCTGCGCAGGCGCAGGCGATTGCATTGCCAACGTGTGCTCGACGCTCGGCTAGAGCGCAGCCCTCAGTCGTCGACTACGACCACACCGATACGCGACGCGGCCGCCGGCGCGAAGCGTCACGGATGCAAGACGCAGCCGCCGGTGACCTCGCCGTTCCACTTGGCGTGCATCGCGGCGCGGTATTCGCTCAGCGGGAACACGTGCGAGACGTGGGGGCGCAGCTTGCCTGACTCCGCCCACGCGAGGATCTGAGTCAGTCGCGGCGCGCGCGTGCTCGGATCGTGGGCAGTCGAGATCGCCATCGGACTCCCGAGTACATCGAGCCCCTTCATCAGGATCAGATTCGTCGGCAGCACGTTCGCGTTCGGCGCGCCGCGCTGGCCCTTGCCGCGCGCGACGAACGGCGTCGACGCCCAGCCCACGATGAGAAATCGCGCGCCGAAGCGCACAGCGCGCAGGCTCTCGAGCGAAATATCACCGCCGACTCCGTCGTAGACGACGTCGACGCCGCGGCCGCCGGTGAGCGCCTTCACATCGTCTGCGAAGCGCCGAATGCCTCCCTCTCCATCCCTCGCCAACACCCCATGATCGGCGCCCTCGCGCAGCACCGCGTCGAGCTTGCTCTGCGTACGTCCGGTCGCGATCACGGTTGCACCGAGCAGCTTGGCGATCTGCACCGCTGCGAGGCCGGTGGCGCCGGACGCGCCGTGAATCAGCACGGTCTCGCCCGGCTGCAGCCGCCCGCGCGTGACGAGGCAGTGATAGGCAGTCTCGTAGTTGCCGAGTAGATTGCACGCCTGATCGAGCGAGAGCCCGCCGGGAATCCGGTGCACCGCCTCCGCGGGCGCGACGGCATAGGTCGCAAAGCCGCCATATTGCTGATAGCTGCCGAGCGAGCGCGGCCCGGCGAGAAAGCCATCGACGAGCACGTCGTCGCCGAGTGCAACTGCGTTGCCGGCCTCCGCTCCCTTCCACGCGACCACACCCGCGTATTCGAGGCCCGGACAATAAGGCGGCTTCGGCATGTGCTGGTATTGCCCGCTGGTCATCAGCAGATCGACCCAGCCGACCTGCGCGCTGCGCACGGCGACGATGACGTCACGCGCGCCGAGCGTCGCCGGATCGGGCGCTGGCATGACCTCGAGCGAGGTGTGATTCGCGATCGCTTCGAGCGGCGTCTCGCCGAATTCGGCGACGACCACGCGCTGACCCGGTGCTGGAAAATTCGTGTGCATGTTCCGCCTTGCGCGAGCCGCCCACCGACGTAGCCGCCGATCGCGCCGGCGCCGAGCACGGCGACCGTCATTTGCGCGGCCACCGCGGCGAACGTCTCACGAGCACGACTGTCGCATACCGACGTATAAGCGAGCCATGGGCGAATGGGCGCACACGGTTTACGCAGCGACGGACGACGACGCGTCGATCGGGCCCGCGCTCGCGGCGCTGCTCGGCGCGGAGCCCTACGCGATCGAGGGGACCCGCACGCAGATCGGCTGGTGCCGTCGCGGCGCGCCCGGCTGGACGATCCTCGAGACGTCCCCCAAGGAGCTGCTGCTCGATCGGCCGCTCGGCTCGCGTGAGCCGCGCATCGCCACCCTCGCGCGCGCGCTCGGCGTCGCCGTGCTCTATCTCGCGATCCACGACGGCGCCGAGGTCCTGTTCGTCGAGTCGAACGCGCGCGGACGTTGGGCCGCGACCGGCGCGGGCGATCTCTCGCAAGGTGATCCCGACAAGCGCGATCGCGACGACCCGCGCGCCGGTCGCGATGGCGGTGTGCCGCGCTTCGTGCTGACCGAAGCGACGCCCGCGATGCTCGAGGCGATCGCCCACTCACGCACCGGCGCGATCCGCGCGATGGCCAAGCTGCTCAGCGGCGCGAAGTCGCCACATCCCTTCGACACCGACTGGGACGCGAACGGCACGCCGCTCTACTACGCGAGGTCGCGCGGCGGCGGCGGCCGCGTCCGTCATGCGCGCTTCGGTGAAGGCACGATCGTCGATGTGCTGCCCGGTGAGCCGCAGAAGCTGAGCATCCAGTTCGACGACGGCCGCACCGCCGTCTTGGTGGCGCGCTTCGTCGTACGCATCGACTGAGCGCGCTCTCTCTCGACGGCGCCTCAGGGCGCGAGCGCGTGGCAGCCGTAGGCGCGCAGCCAGCCATCGCGCGCGGCGACGAACGCAGTGTCGGCCTCTGGCGAGGTGTCGATGCGTACCGCGTCCGGAACGTCGATGCGCGCGAGCACGGTGCCCGTCTCGGTCTCCCACGCCAGCAGCGACTCATCGGCGCCGATGGTGAACGCGATGCGGCCGTGGGCGCTCAGCGCGACTCCGAGCGGAGCGTGCGCTTCGGCGCGGATGCGGCCGCGCAGCAAGAGCCCGTCGTCGTAAAGCGAGAGCGTGTCTTCGGTCACCGCAGCGACCAACGCGCCGGCCGTGTCGATGGCGCGCACCGCGCCCGCATCGGTCGCCGTCGCGATGCGCGCGCCGCTCACGTCGTAGCGCTGCAGACCGCCGCTGCGCGCGACCAGGCCGGCGACGAGCAGCGTGCCATCGTCGGCGAACTGCAGATCGGTGACGCTGTCGAGCGCGCTCGCGAGCGGTCCCACCACGAGGTCGCCGTCGAGCTCGCGCACGATCACGTTGCCGCCGACCTGCGTATCGGCGTGCGCGAGCCGCGCGCTACGCAACACCGAAAAGCCGCCGTGGGTGAGCGTCTCCGGCGCGATCGCGATGGCGACGATCGCCGTGTCCGGCATGGTGCCGCCGAGCACGCGCAGCTCGCCGCTCGTCTGAAACGCAGTGACCAGACCGCGCGCGTCGCCGGAGACGATCTCTTCGCCGAGGAAGGTGAGATCGCGCGGCTCGGTGGTGGCGAGCTCGGGGCCGTAGGTGAGCGCGCCCGAGGCGAGCGTCGCGACGAAGCCATCGAGCGTCCACAGCTTGATCGTGCCGTCCGCGCTGCCGACCGCGAGGCGCTCGTCCGAGACGGTGAACGAGACGACATCGCCGTGCGGACTGGTGTCGTTGTTGTTCACCTCGTGGCGCAGCGTGAGCTCGCCGCCGCCGAGCAAGCACGACTCGAGCAGCGAGCTCGTGCCGGGAACGACGACGTCGGGCGGCACTTCGACGCTCGGCTCGACGCTGCGCGCGCAGCCGCCGAGCGCGAGGAGGGCCGCGAGCATGGCGGTGTGCGATGCGGGCAGCGTAGATCGAATGAAAGCATGCGAAGTCGTCATGAGTGTCTCCTGCGGGTGTGGAACAGCGCCGGTCGTCAGCCTCGAGCGGATCCTTCTGACTACGAAGACGAAGATGCGCGCCCAGCATCGGAGAGGAAAGCGAGGCTTTTTCGCCCCATCGACAAGTACGAGTTGTTGATGGACGATGGGCCGATGCAGCAGCGCGACGTGCTCCGGAATGCGTGGAACTGGCTCCCAGCCTTTCTCGAGGTGGCCGAGCGCGGCAGCGCGGTCGCGGCGAGCCGGCACCTGCACCTCACGCCGGCCGCGGTGACGCGCACCGTGCGCTTGCTCGAGGAGGCGCTCGGCGCGGCGCTGTTCGATCGCGTCGGCCGTGGCCTCGTGCTCAACGAAGCTGGGCGCACGCTGCGTGACGTCGTGCGCAGCGCGCGCGGCGAGCTCGACCGCGGCCTACACGACGCGCTGTTTGCCGCGAGCGCGGATCCGTTCGCGGGGCGCCTGCGTGTCGGCTCGCTCGGCGTGCTGACGTCGGAGTTCGTCGTGCCGGCGCTGATCGCGCTGCGCGCTGCACATCCCGCGCTCGTGCCGGAGCACCAGAACCTACGCACCTCGGAGGCGCTCGCGGCGCTCGATCGCGGCGAGCTCGACGTGGTGCTGCACTACGAGGCGCTCGACGACGAGCCAGGCGCCGACACGCGCGGCCGCACTGCGCGCGCGCGACGCGCCGTCGAGCGGCTCGGCAGCACCGGGACGGGCGTCTATTGCGGGCGTGGTCATCCGCTGTTCGCGCGGCGTCGCGTGAGCCGCGCGGACGTGCTGGCGGCGCCGTTCGCGGTGCCGCAGATCGGCGACTCCGGGCGCGTGCAAGACGGCTGGCCGAGCGAGGTGCCGCGCGAGGTCGGCATGCGCATCACGCTGCTCGCGTCGAACGTCGACGTCTGCTTGAGCGGGCTGCTGCTGACGGTGCTGCCCGACGTCGCCGCCGCCCGTCACGTGAAGGTGCGCACGCTGCGCCGCCTGCCCTTCGACGCGCTGCCGGCGATCGAGGTCTTCGCCTCACGGCGCTTGAGCGAGACAGAGCGCCCCGCCGCGCGCGAGCTGCTGCTCGCGGTGACGCGCGCGCTCGCGCCGGCGTCGCCGCGCGCCGCCAAGCGAAAGTAGGTCGACAGCTCAGTCGTCGTGCCCGCGACCGTGCCCGCGACCGCGCCCGCGATCGTGCCCGCGGGCGTGCCCGCGACCGCGACCGCGCACCTCGACGCCGCCGCCGATGTTGATGTCGATGCGCGCATTCGGCGGTGGCGGGGGAGGAGGAAAGCCAATGCGCACGTCGATGCGTCCGCTCGGCGGCTGCACGAACACGCCCGGCGCGATGACGCGGATGTCGCCGCGCGCTTCGGGTGCGCGCACTTCGACGCGCGGCGCGACGACCACGACATCGGGTCCGCGGACCTCGACGTTTGCGGGGCGTACTTCGACGCGCGGCGCTTCGCGCTGCACGACGATCGTCGCCGGCACGATGACGATCATCGGCGCGGTCGCGATCGCGCGCGTCCCCCCGACGACCAGCGTCACCTGTGCCGGGCCCGGCGCGGGCGCGACGCCGACCAAGCGACCTTCATAGCGCAGCTCGCCCGGATCCCACGCCAGCACGACCGGGTGCGGCTGCGTGTCGACGCCCTGCACCGTCACCGTGAGATCGACCTGGCTCGGCGCTGGCACAGTGCCGCCGGGACCCGCGACGTACGCGACGATCTCGCCGTCCGCCTTCGGCAGCACCTCGACTTGATGCGTGCCCGTCACGATGACGGTGCCGCCGCGCCGGCCGGGAGGCGCAGCCATCACCGGGATGGTCGTCGGCGAGCCCGTGACGGTGGCCTCCGCGGTCAGCGCAGGGGGAGCCGTATCGGCTTCACCGCCGCAGATTCGCAGAGTGCCGGTCGAGATCAGCGAGATGGCGAGAATGATGAGGCGCATGGGAGGCACCTTAACACGCGTGGGCAACGTGCCCTATGCTGCGCCGATGCGCCCGCTCCTTCACACCTACGAGCGCCTGCCGCAGATCAGCGCGCCGCCCTCGTGAGCAGCGCGACGTCTCACCTCGCGCTCAGCCGAAGTAGATGACCGCGATGACCGCGACGACCCAGAGCACGAGGTTCGCGATGAACGGCTTGTCGCGCAGCATCTCTTCGGTCGGGCTGTCGCTCTTGCCATCGCGACGCACGAGGTGGAGAAAGCGCAGCACGCCGAACAGCGTGAACGCCGTGGTGAGCACCAAGTAGCGCGTGCCGAACGTCGTGCGCGTGACTGGATCGAGCGTGTAGACGGCGTACGTCGCCGTGGTCGCCAGCGCGGTGATGTAGAGCAGCGTGGTCAGCGTGCGCCGCGAATATTGCGACAGAACAGAGCGCGTCTTGCCCTCGCTGCCTTGCGCGACGAGCTCGTGCATGCGCTTGCCAAAGCCGAGAAAGAGCGCGAGCAGCAGCGTGACGACGAGCAGATAGACGCTCGGCGGCACGCCCGCGGCGTATGAGCCAGCCACCACGCGCAGCTCGAAGCCGGCGGCGATGCACAACACGTCGACGTATGCGATCTGCTTCAGGCGCAGCGAATACGCGATGTTCAGCAGCAGATACGCGCCCGCGGCGACGGCGAACTGCCAGGCGAGGCCGACCCCGAGGCCGAGCGCCACCAGCACGAGCACGACGAACGCGCGCTTGGCCGCGCTCTCCGGCACCGCGCCGCTCGCGATCGGGCGGCTCTTCTTGATCGGGTGCGCGCGGTCCGCCTCGACGTCGACCAGATCGTTGAGGATGTACACGGCGCTCGCCAGCAGCGAGAACGCCAAGAAGCCGATGGCGGCGCGCGCGACCGGCCCGGGCGCGAACAGCTCCTTCGCAAACACCAGCGGCGCGAGGACGAACAGCTGCTTGACCCACTGGCGTGGGCGCATCGTCCTGACGAGACCGCGAATCATGGGGCGCTGCGGACACTTAGCACGGCCGTCGCGGTGCGGTCACGGCGCTTTGCGCGCGCTCGCGCGGAACATCTGCGCGTCGTCGCGTGTCTGCCGTCGACGGTGACCCAACATTGCTCGAGCAGTCTGCCCGTGCTGGGCGAGGTCGCATCGTGCTGACCACGCCGAGATTGGATCATCCGCGCGCCGTCCACTACGCTGCGCGGTCTCGTGTGCTTGCCTCCGAGCGCGAGCGACTCCGTCGAAAGGTTCTGTCGATGACGCCCCGCAGTGTTTCTGCAGCACGCAGCGCGCTCCGCTCCTCGTTCGCGCCGCGCAGTCCGTTGGTGTTTCTCACGCTCGCCCTCGCCACCGCGACGCTGCTGCGCGCCGAGCGCCTGCACGCGCAAACGGTACCGACGCCGCGCCCGCCGACAGCGGTCGTGAGCCCATTCGACGCCGAGGTGCGCCGCCTGCAAGCGGAGGTCGTGCGCGCTGGACGCTCGCCGCGCGGCGTCTTGCCGCTGCTCGAGCTGTGGCGAAAGAACGACTGGGCGACGCCGGGCGTGACCGGCCGCGCGATGACGCAGCTCGCTGGTGAACGTCGCCTCGCGCCGTCGCTGCGCGCTTATGCGTCGATGTTCGCGGCCGCGGAGCAGATCCGTCAGGGCGACATCGGCGCCGGGGCGCGCCTGCTCACCGAGCAAGGTTATGTGCGCACCTGGCGCTTGATCGGGCCGTTCGACAACGAGGGCAAGCAGGGCCTCGACCGCGAAACGCCGGTCGAAGCGCACCGCAACGAAGCGACCGACATGACGGCGACGTATCCGGGTCGCGAGCGCCCGGTGACGTGGCGCATGTATCCCGATATCTCGCCGATGGCGTACGTGAACCTCGACGCGGTGCTGCGTCCGTTCGAGAACGTGTGCGCGCTGGCGGAGACCTACGTCGAGGTCGATCGCGCGCGGCCGATGACCGTCTGGCTCGGCGCCGGCGGCGCGGCGAAGGTCTATTGGAACGGCGAGCAGGTGTTGCGCGACGCGTCGTATCGCGCGCCTGATCCGGAGCGCAGCGTCGCGGTCGTGCAGGCGCGCGCCGGCTGGAATCGCGTGCTGGTGAAGAGCTGCGTCGCCGACGCGACCTGGGGCTTCTACTTCCGCGTCGCCGAGCTCGACGGCAGCGCGCCGCGCAACGTGCACCTCGACGCGTCGCGCACCGATGTCGTACAGCCTGTCGCCGCGCCCGCGCGCGCGCCGACGGCGCCGCAGGCCGCGCTCGCGACGCTCGAGGCCGCCGCCGCAGCGACCCCGCCGCGCGCCCAAGCGCTCGAAGAGCTGGCGCGCTTTCTCTCGTGGACCGGCGCCGACGATCCGGCCGAGCGTCGCGCCAAGGAGCTCGCCGCGCGCGCCGCCGATCTCGAGCCGACGCTCGAGCGGCTGATGCTCGCGGCCGCGCTCGCCGATGAGCGCGCCGAGGTGCAGCGCTTTGCGGCGAAGGCCGCGCAGATCGCGCCAAACGATCCAAAGTCGCTGCTGCTGCAGGCGCAGGTGCGCAGCGGTGGACCAGGCGCAGAGGACGCGCTGCTGATCCTCGATCGCATCCCGCAGGGCTCGACCGCGTACATCGACGGCGAGTTCTTGCGCGCCAGCGTCTTGCGCGGCCTCGACTTGGTGGAGGCGGCGCGCGCCGTCACCGATCGCGCCGTCACGCGGCTCGGCGAAGCGCTCGCTGGCGTGCGCGCGCGCGCCGATGCGCTCGCGTCGACTTCGCACCAGGACCAGGCGCTCGTGCTGCGTCGCCGGCTGGTCGAGCTGCGCTGGGACGACGGCGCTTCGCGGCGCATCTTGATCTCCGCCGCGTTGCAGCGCGGTGAGGCGGCCGAGGCGATCACCCACGTGCAGGCGCTACTCGCCGCCGCGCCCGATAGCGCGCGCAATCTCTACTACGCCGCCGCCGTCTACGACGGCCTCGGCAAGAACGACGAGATGATCGCCGCCTATCACGCGGCGATCGACCTCGCGCCCGAAGACGCCGCAGCGCACGTCGCC
>Ga0209181_10011486_pt1 | contig 11347 bp, 7 predicted proteins | sample MAT05_FD_187208 | JGI IMG/M metagenome (GOLD analysis project Ga0209181, IMG submission 187208) | Freshwater microbial communities from Lake Fryxell liftoff mats and glacier meltwater in Antarctica - MAT-05 (SPAdes) (version 2) | ecosystem: Environmental > Aquatic > Freshwater > Ice > Liftoff... | reverse complement strand
GTGATGCCCGTGACGTGGATGCCGAGGTTGGCGGGGAACTTGTCGGTGGCGACGTTCGCGAAACGAACGTCTTCGAAACCGGTGATATTCAAGCCAGCGAGGCCGATATTGGCGGTCCCGCCGTTCGTGCCGGCGACCGCGCCATTGGGCGATCCGATCGTGCCAACAATGCGGAGGTCGGAAGTCGCCCCAGCGGTGTTGTTGATCGTGATTTGACCGATGGTGCCCACCGTGCCAATGACGTTCTGATTGTTAATACCGGCCGAGTTGACCGTAACGCCGCCGAACGTCATGTCGACGTTGTCGCTGATCGAGATCGTGCCCGTCGTCCTCTGCTGAGCGCCGAGGAGGCCGACGATTTCGATCTGGCCGAAGTTATTGAACACACCGTTCAGATTGCCGCGGTTACCGCTAACGATCGTGACGACGTCGGGTCCAAAGATCGGAACGATCTGGGTCTTGCCCTCGAAGAGAGCGGTGTTCTGACGATAGAGAACGTTACCGAAGGTATCGATGATGGGCAGGCCGCCCGAGAGGGCCGGGACGCGATCGCCTGCCTTAGCCGTAACCGTCTTACCGGTTGCGATATCATAGATCTGAGCGCCCGCAGCGACATCCTTCGCCGTGACGAAGTAGGTGTCATTGAGGGGACCGGCAACGCCATCGGGATCGAAGTTCTGCACGAGCTTCTGACCGGTCACTGGATTTGGCGTGAAGCCAGCATCCGTGAACGGAGAGAGAACACGAATGAGGGATTCGCTTCCTGGGATCAGTTCGGTCTTGGTGCCGATCTGAACGCCGGGAACGGTGTTCGTGGTCGTGAGACCGGAAACCGTGATATTACCGAAGGTGCCGTTATTACCGATCTTGATGAAGTTCGAGCTCTGGGTATCGAGGTCGACGTCACCGCGGATATCGATCGTACCGATATTGGCGGAACCGAAGTTACGGACATCCGTTGGAGCCGCACCTGGATTGCTCTGCGTGACAAACACCGCCTGATTGGGGGAGGTGCCATACACGTCGCCACCGACCCTGACATTGCCGATTCCGGACATGCCCTGAATCGTACCGTTGATGATGGAACCACCGGTGGAAGCGCCTGCGGCATTGAAGCCGATGCTGACGTTACCGATGAGACCTTCGACGTCACGGAAACCCGTGGCGGTGAGTGGGGAGCGGTTAGACCAGGCATTGCCGCGGGTGACATCGGTGCTGATGATACCCGAGAAGTTATTCCGAATCGTAACCGAACCAATGTCTTCAGCGCGGACGTCGGTGAAGGGTCCCGTGGAACCTTCAACAACGAGGGCGTTGAGCACGTTTTGTTGCCCGTCTGGAGCGGGGCCACCGAAGCCGGGGGCTCCTGCCAGCGGCTGAGCGCGGTCGAAGCCATTGATGGCGATCGTGCCATCCAGGTTGCCCTTGATGGTGAGTGTGCCGTCGATGCCTGCGCCGAAACCGTCGACGGTCAGCAGACCGTACACGTTATTGTTGAACGTGACGTTCGCACGAGCGTCGGCCAGGTTCATCTCGAAGCCGGCTGGAAGATCGCCGGTGATCGTGAGGTTGCCGAGGAACGAGCGACGCTCGAAGGCGAGGTCGAGGCTGTTCTGAATGCCACCCTTGGCGAGCCAGTCGCCACCGTAAACGGAGGAGACGTCGACGCCATTTTGGGAGACCTTCACCGACTGGATGTTGGACCAGTCATAAACCCAGTCACCCGACATCAGCGTCTGTTGCTCGATCAGAGCCAAACGGATGGCGGATTGATCGACCGGAGTCGCCCACAACAGCTTGCCCTGCGACGAGGTGCCGTCGGTGCTGTTGAAGAAGGAGAATCCACCGATCGTGACGTTGTTGGGATTACCGGGAGAGCCACCAGGCGCACCGCCGGAGCCGGCGCCGAAGGTGTCGAACGAAGCGCCGTTCGTCTGGCGCAGATCGCCGCCGCGAACGAAGACGTTCTGGAACTGGCTGTTCGTATTGAACATCAGGGTCGGAACGCCGGAGCCCTTGGCATCGATATCGCCGATGGCGACGATGTCCTGGACTGCGACGTTTTCGCCGCGAATACCGACTGCACCGGTGCTCGCCGAGAAGACCGTACTGCCCGCGCGGATACCGCCCATGTTGGAGTAACCGGCACCATTCGTCGGATCGCCCACGAGGATGATCCGAGCGATGTCGGCGAGACCGTTATCTCCGTCCGTCTTCGAGAAGAATCCGGGGTTCTGGAGATTGCCTGCGGCGTAAATGCCGAGGTTCGTGTTGAGCTCAGGCTTGTCGATCGTGATGGTCGCGAGACCCTGCACGTAGTTGACGCCCTGGGCTGGGTTTTTGTTGATGTAACCCACGCTGGCGGCGGTCTTCACATCTTCGAGGGAGACGGTCATCGTGCCCTTGCCGGAGAATTCGGCCTGGACGATGTCGCCACCTTGATCGAGGAACGAGACGCGAACCACTTGGAGCGGATCGGCGCTGACGGTGACGCTGGCACCGGTCATCAGGATTTGATCGTAGGTGTTGCCGTTGGAGTGGACAATATTCGAGCCCACCTCCATACCAGAGCCGGCCACGATAGTGGCGAGCAACTGGCGTTGTTCGAGCGATTCAACCCTAAGGTTGGAACGCGCTGACTTAACTTTCTTTGTGCGTTTAGCCATTTTGTTTTTGGTTATCTACTGCGTAAGGAACAACCAACCGCGCAGGCGGAAAGTCGCATTTAGGCGCGGTCAAGATACCAGAAAAGACGCGGCGAATACTATCATCCCAAGGGATGATTTCGCGCTCCCACAGCACTGCGACAAAGCTCTCGCGAAAACAGGTCTTTTTTTTTGTAAAAAACCGTAAAAAAAGTGGTCCTGATTCATCCCTTGGGATGACGGAAATATGCACCTCCACTCGTCTTTTTTACCAAAAACCAAGTCACTCTGCACTTATTTTGCTTTAAATAGTGCGTTTTTCGACCGTGGGATGAAGGTCGGAAACGCCGAAGAACTTGGGTTTGAAGGGACCGTGGTGAACCGAAAAAGACGCCGCATGGCCAAGGCGGTGAAGCAGCGCGATCGGCGCGCCGTCTCCCCTATCCCCCATGCCCACCGCCAGATCGACCAAATACTCCCCTGCCCCCAGCGCAGCCTTCCAAGTGTACCTGACAAGGAATTGCTCTCCGTCCTCCGCCGACTCCAAAGGAAGGTCCAAGTGCACGGACGAAACCCCGAAAACCACAAAATTGTGACGTGTAGTGATTTCCAGAGAAAATTGCAGCCCGGCCACCGACCCTTTCGACTCGAGAATACAATCGCACACGACCTCGTCGCCGAGGGCAAAAACCGAGCACGGCTGGAGCTTGGAATCGAGCATCCGGATCGCCACAATCTCCACCTCCCGGGATCCCGCTTCCGAAACTCCGGCTCTCCAGTTACGTCGTTCGCCTTCGGCCAAACGGCTCACGCTCGCCGGCCGGTCCGCGGGCGGTTTAATCGAACGAACGGGAGCCCCATGAAGCGCATGGAAAAAACTCACCGCTTCCGCACTCGGCCCATAAAACACCTGTTTGCCTTCATGCAAAACTAGGGCGTTTTTACAAAGCGCCTTAATCGACGGTAAGTCATGGCTCACCAAAAGAAGGGTCATCCCATCCGCCAATCGTTCTCTAAAGAAGCGGGCGCACTGGGCCTGAAAAAAAACGTCTCCCACCGCCAGCGCCTCATCCACGATAAACAATTCGGGCCGGAGAACAGTTTGCGCCGCAAACGCCAGCCGGAGCATCATACCGCTCGAATAGGTTTTAACCGGCTGATGAACGAAATCGCCGATGGCGGCAAACGTCTCCACCCCCTCCAACGCAGCCTCCGCTTCGTCTGCAGACAGCCCCTGCAAAGAAGCGTTGAGCAAGACGTTTTCCCGTCCGGTAAATTCGAGATTGAAGCCGGATCCTAGCTCCAGCAACGCGGCGACTCGGCCCCGGCGGGAAACTTTCCCGGTCGTGGGCGTCAGAGTTCCCGCCAAGATTTGCAAAAGCGTGCTCTTCCCCGCTCCGTTTCGGCCAATCACCCCCAAGCTCTCCCCGCGCTGAAGCGTGAACGAAAGCGAATGCAGCGCCTGGAATTCGCGCGCTCGCCGGGCTGCCGTGGCACGAAGCGCGTTTCTCCACGAACCGGGCATCGCCGGCCACCCCGCCATCTGCTCGTAAAGGGGAGCCATCAAACGATCCGAAGGCGAATGCCAGAGGCGATAAGCCTTCGAAACGTTCTGAACCTCAAGCATGGCCTCGCTCATGCGACGCGTCGACAAAAACGGGAATTCATCGCTCCATCAACGAATACTCGTGCAGCTCCATGGACCGGTCGTGAAACCAGCGGCCCTGCGCACTCGCCTCGGCATCCGCCAGCGACGACCAAAGAAAGGCAAAATCCCCCCCGACTTCCGCCGACCAGGCACTCGGCAACTGGGAACGAAGCTGCAGCCACGACTGGGCATGCCGGCTGCGGATATCGGCCGAGATGATTGGCTGCCATCCGCCTCGATTCAGCCCGTAGCCAAACCAGAAGCGCTCCGTCTGCCAGTAATAGCCAAACCAAGACCAAATGCCCGCCGACTCGCCTTCGACCCACTGGGTCGGCTCGATCGCCCGGCCCAGATTGTCGATGTGCACGGAACGCAGTTTTCCCAGAACGCCTTCCCAGCCAGCGCTCCGCTTCGCCAATTGCTGTATGAGTTCACCGTCGGTCATAATGGGGGTCGTCGTCGAAAATCGATTGTGAATACGGATGCTAGTTGAAAGCGGCCGAATTGAAAGCCGCACCTTGCATTCGAGCGAAAGTGGGAACGTCACGGTCTCCGGACAGGGCATTTCACAGAAGCTCGCAGAGCGCGCAAAGAAAAATTCTTTCGGAGATTGACCCGCTCTTCTCTGCGTCCTCTGCGAGCTCCTGTTCAATCCGGATCGAGCTTTGGCGTCGTGTTCTCCGACGACCGACTCAAAGTGTCCGGACCTCCTCCTGTTCTCGTGGCTTGCAAGAAAAAGGGGAACCCGGGGACCGCCCCCACGGTCGCGATTTAATCCTTTCAAGGAGAATTGTTTCAATTCAGTTTTTAACTTTTGCATGTTGAGCCGACAGACTTTCAAGCCAAGCGCAGCGGTACAAAAAGCGGTGGCGGTGACGCTCCTGATCGCGATGGCGAGCGGCGGAGGGGCGTGGGCGGCCGAGCGAACCGGTGAAGACCCGAGGCGGTGGTACCAGAACTTCTACCGGTGGCCGTTTCGGTCCGAGGCACCGGTGGAGACCGGGCCTGCGTCGGTGTACGAAAGGCGGAGCGGAAACCGGGGGATGATTTTTCGCAGAGGGGCGCAGGAGACGTCGCTGGAGGGGCTGCCGCGGTTGTCGCCGGAACTGTCGGCGCCGGGATTTGTGTGGAGCCTGGACCTGGCGATCTCGCGGGCCTTGCTGGCCAATCCGAGCATCGTGGAGGCAAAGTTGATGGTGGAGCGCCAGGCGGGATTGGCCGCGGAAGCGGGAGCGAAGCGGCTGCCGCAAGTGGCGATCACCGGGGGCCAGGAATGGCGCGACCCGGATTCGCGCGATGTCGCGGCCACCTTGGAGCAGCAGATTATCACGCAGCGAAACGCGCTGGCCGACCGCAGCTACGACGTTCGTTTGGAAGTACGCCAGTTGCTCTTCGACGGGGGGGGCTTGTCGAGCGCGGTGAAGCGGGAAAAACTCCAAAGTGTGCAGTCCAAAATGGCGCTGCAACTGGCGGCGTACCGGACGGTGTCCTTGGTGAAGCAGCACTACGATGCGGTGCTTTTCCGGGAAGCGACCCTGGCCAATGTGCAGCGCCGCGAGCGCTCGCTTAAACAGATCGCCGATTTTACCGAACGGCGCTGGAAACTGGGCGAGCAGCCCGAACTGGAAAACCTGCGCGCGGCGACGGAACTCAAACTGGCCCAGGCCGACGTGGTCAAATCGTTGCGCGACCTGCGACAGGTGCGGATCGGCTTCGCCCGCCAATTGTACCTGCCGGCCGCCTCCGATCCGAAGTCGGCGTATGTGCTCTCCGGCGCCCTGACCGCCACCGACTTTACCCTGCCCCGCGACGAGGCGATGAGTCTGGCGATGGCGCGGCGGCTGGACCTGCAGTCGGCGCAACTGCAGATCGAGGTGGCCGACCTGGTCGTCCAAGCGGTCAAGAGCGACGGCCTGCCCAAGGTGGAGGCCTCCGCCGGCTATGGGTATCGGTCTTCGTACTACAACTTCGACCGGCAGGTGGAGGGGTGGACGGCGGGGGTGAGCGCGCGGTGGCCCCTTTTCGACGGCAATGCGGTCAAGAGCCGGACCCGGGTGTACCGGGCGGAGCGGCGGATCGCGCAGGTGCGGCTGGAGGACATGGAACTAAAAGTGCGCACCGAGGTGGCCGAACTGTATTCGGGGCTGGAGCTGGCGAAGTCGGCGTTGGGGGCGCAGCTCGAGGCGAAGGCCCTGGCGGAAAAGTCGCTTGTGTACGCAAAACGCGGATACGAACTGGGTCAGACGGCCCTGGAGCAGGCGCTCGAGATCGAGAACGTGCTTTTAAGGAGCGAAAACGCCTACGCCGAAGCGGTCGTCACCCTCAATGCGACGGTCGCCCAGTTGGAGTACGCGATCGGCGGGGTCCTGCCGGGAACGCGCGACGTGGGCATCGAGGTGATGCCATGAACGAGGCCCTGGCGACCGCCGGCCCGCTGCAGCCGGCCCTGCCGGAGCGTCCGCCGGTATCTCCGGAGTGGATGCGCATGGCCGAGTCGGTGCCCGCGCCCTTGCGGGTGGATCTGGTCGTGCGCCGGCAGCTCTTCAAATTCGAGGACTACTACGTCGTCAAAGATCCGCTCTCCCTCACCTACTTTCGGCTCCAGACCGAGGAGGCGTACCTGGTCGGACTGATGGACGGGCGGCGCAAGATGCGCGAAATTTTCGCCGCCTACCGGGAGCACTATCCCAATTCGGAGCGCACGATCGAGGACATCGCGACCTTTGTCCACAGCCTGGGAACGAGCGGACTGCTCAGTATCAACGCCAGGGCCTTCATCGACACCGCGCGTCTGCTCAAGGCGCGGCCCAACCACTGGTTGATGATCTGGGGGAAGATCGTTTCCGGGGTCCTTTTTTTAAAGTTCCCCCTGATCGACCCCAGTCCGTGGCTGGGCAAACTGGTGCACGCGGTGCGTTTTGCGTGGACGAGGTGGTTTGTCACCGCGAGTTTGGTTTTCATTGCGGCGACCGTCGTCCGGCTGGCGCTCAACCATGGGGAGTTTAGCCGTCCGGGGATCAACTTTTTTTCGGCGAGCAATTTTGCCCTGATCTGGGTGTCGGTCATTGTGATCAAGACCTTTCACGAGTTCGGGCACGCGACGACGTGCCGGCGCTTCGGAGGGGAGGTGCACGAGATGGGGGTGGCTCTGATGTGTTTCACCCCGTGCGGGTACGTGGACGCCTCGGACGCGTGGATGATGCGGCACAAGCGGCACAAACTCTTCACGACGTTGGGCGGGGTGTTTGTGGAGCTGAACCTGGCGGCGATCGCCGCGCACCTGTGGCTGGTCCTGCCCGACGGGCTGGCGCGAAACCTGGCGTTTAACGCGATGCTGGTGGCGAGCATCAATACGCTTCTATTTAACGCCAACCCCCTGATGCGTTTCGACGGGTACTACCTGGTCTGCGACTGGCTGGAGATCCCCAATCTGCGCGGCAAGGCGATCGCGTACTGCTCGTACCACCTGCAGCGGCTGCTCCTGGGGTATCGCAACCGCTCGCAGGAAGCGCAGCTCGGGAACGACACCCGCGGCAGCGTCTTTGTCGTGTATGCCATTTTGGCCTACACCTACATGATCTTCATCATCTACGGGCTGACGCAGATCTTCGCCCGGGTCCTGGCTCCGTACGGCCTGCAAGATCTGGGGTTGCTCCTAGGGATCTTCGTGGAAGGCTCGTTTGTGGCGTTACCGTTTATCAAAGTCTTTATGGATGCGTTCAGCCCAGGAGCTCACATTGCAAAAATCGGTCCCACCCGCTGGTACATCCTGCGCTCGGTGGGGATCCTGGCGGGTGCGGTTATCCTGCTCTTCACCGTTCCCACGCGCCACTACGTGACGGAGCAAGCGGTCGTCGGTGCGGTGCACAGCGAGGACATCTCCGCGGCGGTGACGGGCAGGGTGGCCGAAGTGCGGGTGAAAACGGGCCAGCCGGTGAAGGCGGGCGATATCCTGGTGCGGCTGGAAAACTCCGCGGTCGAGGCCGAGCTGAGCCAGAGGCGCACGGACGCGGAGCGGGCGCGGCTGCGCTTTGCGACGCTCCAATCGACGCCCAATTGGAAGGCGAGCGAGGCGCTGCCGGAGTCGGCCAAGGCGATGGACTTCGCCGCCTCGGAAGTCGAGCGGGCACAGGCCGACGTGGACCGCTTGACGCTGCGGGCCGGTCGCGACGGAGTCGTCTGGGGCCGGCATCTGGAGGAACTGGTCGGCCGGTACATCGATTCGAGTCTGGTCCTGATGAAAGTCGTCGACCCGACGAACCTGCGTTTGGTGATCCCTTTGCCGGAAGAAAAAGCGGAGGTGGTGGAAGTGGGGGCCAAAGTCGAGGGCCGGTGGCGTGCGGACGGACGCAGCTTTACCACCGTCGTGCGCGGGGTGCCCCGGCGGCCGGCGACTCTGAACGAATACACCGCAGGGATGCTCAGTATCTTCGGCGGGGCGGCCCCGATCGCCAGTGAAGCGAACCCCGGACAGAATCCGGACTACCCCATTTACCTGGTGGAAGCGTACCTCGAAGCGCAGCCCGGACAGTTTACGATCGAAGGGATGCGCGCCCAAGTGACGATCGCCGGACGCGAGACGACCTACGCCAGCCGGCTCGGGCGGTGGCTGCTTCGACTCCTGGGCTTTAATCGCATAAGACAGTAGCCCACGGTGCGCCATGGCCAACTGGCGGCAGCTTACCGATAGTTTGGTCGAACTGTGTTTGCACCGCACGCTGCGCGGCTTCGAACTGGCGCTGGGACGGATCTGGACGCAGCTCTCCGCGGAAGTGTGGGGCGTATTTTTGCCGCCCAGTTTCCAGGCCGGCGACCGGCAGCTCTTTATCGGCCAGGGGGTGCGTCCCGCCGGACCGCTCCTGACCCAGGCCGCCCGGCAAGGCATCGAATCGCTCGGCGGCGGCAAGGGCACGACCCTCGCCCCTCAGATCCTGGAGGCGATCGCCGGGGAACTCGCCCCCGGACCCGATTGGCCCCGGCGCGTCCTCCAGATCGGCGAAGTCCAGTCGGCTCCCCTGATCCTCTTCGTTTTCCGCCGACCCGAGCACGGTCCCTTCACCCAGCCCGAACTCGACACCCTCGGCTGGGCCGGCACCCACGTGCGCAAGGCGTTTCTCGTTCTCGCCGAGCAGCAGGAACAGGAGTTCATGGTCGGGCTCTTCCGCCTGATCAGCAACCTCCACCCCGAAGGTATCTGCGTTTTGGATAAACAGCAGCGGCCCCTGTTCGAGAACCGCAACTTCCGCGAACACCTGATGCTCTGGGAACACGGCGCGAAGGCGCTCAGCCTCAATCTGCCCCGCTCCACCTCGCTGCCCGCCGTCTGGCAGAAGGCCTGCCAGGACGCGTTTCAGACCCTCGGAGACTTGAAACTGCCCGCCACCGGCAGCCGTCTGATCGTCTCGCAGGGCCCGGTCGTCAACTTAAACAAACCCCTCTCCGACGAGCAACAAGTCGACGGTGCCGTGCGCTACCTCGCCATGCGCAGCACCTTGGGGATCCGGCCGTATCTGCTGCTCACCTCCTCGGTCTCCCGCACCAAACAAACCCAAAGCGGTCTCACGATGGGTGACCTGGCCGAGCGCTTCGATTTTTCCAGGCGCGAGGTTCAGATGACCGAACTCATCTTGAAGGGCCACTCCGCCGACGAAATCGGCACCCGCTTGAAGATCGCCCTTCCCACCGTCAAAACCCACATCCGCAACATTCTCCGCAAAGCCGGTGCCAAAACCCGCCTCCAGTTCATCGGCCTGGTGCGCGCGGGCTAAACCTCCGTTGGGCCACGGTCCCCGCGACTGTCCCGCAAAACCGCGGACGCCAGAGTTTGGAGTCCGGACTTTAGTCCGTCCGGAGCGAGTGCGATCGGTTTCGGACGGCCTCAAGGCCGGACTCCAAACGCTAGCGCGACTCGTGGCACGAGGATAAGAATCGAATCTGGGGTCGAAGGTCCGACGAGGATCGGACGAAGCATACCCCCTTTCCTCTCCCAAGTGCGAACGCGAGACAGTCTCTCCCTCGTGGCCGGTATTTTCCGTCAGTCAGACGGATGACCAATGTGCGAAGTTGGCAGCGCGCGGACGCGCAATCCCGGCCTCGACAGAGCGAGGCCCTCCATGGAGGCAATCCGACGAGGAAATCGGCACCCGTTCGAAGATCGCCCTTCCCACCGCCAAAACTCACATCCGCAACATTCTCCGCAAAGCCGGCACCAAGACCCGCCTCCAGTTCGTCGTCTTGGTCCGTGCCGGTAGGAATTGGGTAGTGCTATTTCTGATACCAATCGCCCGATTCGCGCTGCAGCCAGACTCCGGCGGTGCTGTTGCCGGCGATCTGGCGGGCGCGGGCACGTCCTACCTGATCCGCGTCGCTCCCCGCCTTTTTTGCGATGTCCGCGTAGACGACCTCCCGATCGCGATTCTCCGCCGCGGAAACGTCGGCGGCGTCGCCACCCGCTTTTTTCACCTCGGTGAATCCCCGGTTGTTTTCGCCGACGGCACCCTGTTTGCGGAGGTTATCCAGCGCCGGCTGGCGCTGAACCATGCGCGCTTTGATCGCGCCGAGATCTTCGGCGCGCAGTGCGATTCCGCCGAAGAGCAGGACAAAAAGAAGACCAAAACGGAGAAACGGCGTTTTCATGGTTAAAAGTTATTTGGTCGGACGACTATCGATCACGGAGGACTTCTGGTCGAGGTCGCCAAAGAAATCGGTCAGGGCACGATCGACCTTCACGTTCACGTCGACGACCGCATGCACCTGGATGGGGTCGAGAGTCAGGTGCAGGCACCCACCCAAGCACAGAGAAACCAAGCCGAGGAGAAGAAGGTGACGGCGGATCATCGAGAGAGCAGGATCGAGGTAAGACTCTGGGGCGCAAACAAAGTTTCGTCTGACGGCCAAGAGACAGATCGATATTTAATTGCGATAGTTGCTTACTTGCCCGCGCTGATCGAAACATTTTCGCCAAATCCCAGCTTCATAACCTCATCCAGCGGGCCCGAGACGTTTATCTCAAAGTTAACGAGCTCCACCGCGCTCTGTTGGGAGGGTCTTGCCG
>Ga0209181_10011484_pt1 | contig 11348 bp, 9 predicted proteins | sample MAT05_FD_187208 | JGI IMG/M metagenome (GOLD analysis project Ga0209181, IMG submission 187208) | Freshwater microbial communities from Lake Fryxell liftoff mats and glacier meltwater in Antarctica - MAT-05 (SPAdes) (version 2) | ecosystem: Environmental > Aquatic > Freshwater > Ice > Liftoff... | reverse complement strand
TGATACTGCTGGTGCAGTTGGTGAATTCAAGCAATGGACCCCGGAAAAAAGTGGACTTCCGGCAACTCGCCTTCATACTGGGCTGAATGGGAAGGTTCCCAGCTCAGGGACCGGGAGTTTCTGGTCTGATACCAAATCCTCCACTGGTCATATGTTTGTGGTCCAGGTGTACCCGATGCTGGTCAGCAACCGCTCCAGTTCCTTGCGGTGTTTGCTGTCCACCACAAACCACTGAAGCGGAATGTGGCGAATGATGAATGGCTTGAACCGCTCCGACAAGAGAATCGCCGATGCGACGACCGCGTCGGGCACCCGCAACATCAGCAGGTTGCCGAGCACCACCTGCCCGCCCTCAGACCAGTTCCGAATCGCAACTTCCAGGATGAGCGGCAGCGGTCCCCGATGGTAATGACGCAATCGGTCGAGGAATTGCTCGGCCGAGAGACCGCGTCGCTTGGCGCCGGCCACCGATGCCTCCGTGACCCGGAGTTCTCCACCATCAGTCGCACCGAGGAGTCGCCGCAATCGGACTACCGCGATGAGGTCCGCATCCGGGTCGAGCCGTATCTCGCCGTCCTCGCTTGCCTGCCCACACGGTCGGGGGCGGTCCGGATACGTTAGCGCTGGCACACCCTTCGGACCTGCAGCCGAGGCACCGAGAAGATGGAATCCCTCGCCCACGACTCGCGCGGTCTTCGGCGGTGAATCGACCTCAACCAATAGCGAAATCCCGCGACGCAGAACGAGCGACTCGCGCTTGCCGCCCCACTCTTCAAGTGTTCGGAGCACGTTCGGCGACGGCGTGTTCCTGGCATGCGTGGTCAGGTAGTCGCGAATCCGGTCCAGTGTGAACCCACTTTCCATCGCGTGATACACCGACTCACAGTCGATGACGAACGTCTGCACCGAGTGACCTCTCCCCAGTGTTCGGCGCGCAAAACGGGCCAGCGGCCAGACGGCACCCGAGGGTGCATCATCGAGGTAGGCGACCAATTCAAAGTTTGGCTGAATCGTGAAGAAGCGAGCCTCGGTTGTTGCCGGAACTGTGGCGGGAACCTCGGGGGAGCCGAAGACCACCCGACCCAGCGCCGTGAGCCGAAACGCGAGTGGTCCGCGACCGGCGATGGGTCCGCGTTCCACCAAGCCAAGATGAACGATCGTTCCGAAAATCGCGTTCGCGCAGCAGACACCCGTGTCGTTGAACCAGGTGGTCCGGAGCCTGTCAGGTCCGGTTAAGTCGCCATTCGGCTCAATCTGGGCAAATGCCGGTACCCAGCAGTATTTGCCCCCGTAGAAGCGGGGGGTGTCAGTCTGCTGGATTGCGTACAGTTCACGCAGGAACAACTCCAGATCGAACCAGCCATCACCACTTCGCGCAAGTACACCCAGCCCCCAGGCGAGCAGTTCTCGCACTCGGGTGCGTTCGTTCAACGAATAGCCAGCGTCGCGGCCGTCGAGAGTGCCGACCCCATCCTGCCAGAGTTTCACAAATAGCCACGCCCTCACAAGGGATTGGGCGAGTGCCTCCGTGTTCGCATCGAGCAGCTTTTGCAGGCGATCCAGGTTGATGTGACCTTGTTCCACTGTGCTGGTTAGAACCCCGAGACCATCGAGCATCTGGGAGTACAGACCCAGCAGGTCGAGAACCGGTGGCGGACCCGGCGAGGTTTCGGGGACCACTTTCCGCAGTTGGTTGATCAGCGATTTCGGCACGTTCCCGGCGCGAGTCGGCTTCCACCCGTTGTGCCGAGATAACCCCTGGGCCACCGCCCACAGATTCAACACAACCTCAGCGAACGAGGAGCGGGTAATGTCGATTGGCGATGGTGTTGAACAGACCGGTTGCCACGGTGCCGGTTCGGCTGCGGTGATCGAGGCGAGAGCCGTGGGATTCGCGATCAGGTCCGGGTATTGATCCCCCAAGCCATACCAGTAGTAGGAACGAGCGATGCCATCATGGGGAGTAACCAGGAACTTGTTCTCCAGCCCGGAGTAGGGGGCATTTCGGGGCGATATATACGGCCTGTAGCCGTCCTGCGACGCCGGCAACTCGATCAATCCCCGGGCCAGCAACTCGGTGCGAAGGAGTGGCCCGGATACCGTGCCATCATACCGCTTGAACACGGCGAGGACCGAGCGCTCGGTCGCGGACAACGCCGCGAGTCGCGGGGCCATTTCCGCCCGGTTCGCGAACAGACGAGTGAGTGCGGTCACGCAAGTCGCCCGCACGGTCGGGGGCTTGGGGGGAAACCAGAACCGGGCTGCTGCCTTGATGTCGTCGGTTCGTGCATCTTCGAGTTGCAGATCCCACTCGGGTGCTTGAGCCAGTAACGATGGGAGTCGAGGCACAGCGGGTGTCGTCATGTGGCATCCCCGTTCGTGACCTTGGGAGTGTGACCGAGCGTGAGGAGTGTCTTGGTGAGTGCGTCCTCCTGACCGGGATCGACGAGCGCAACGGTGTCAGAAAGCCGCCCGAGAAGATAACGACGGACCTTCGGATCGGCGGCGAACTCAATCATCCGAGCCGCATCGGTCACTTCCAGAACTGCGATGTTCCGATGGATTTCGGCCCGCGTGCCTTGCAAGAGCGGTAGCAATTCGTCGAGCGGGTTCGTGGGCCTTGGCTTCGCTTTTGCTTTTGCCTTTGACACAGATGACCTCTCCGGGAACGAGTTCGGGATGTTGTAGTCCAACGGGGGCGGGAGTTGTCGGTTGATCCCGGATCGTGGATAATCGGCCGACACCGAGGAGGAAGGCCGATGCGAAACCGCCGTCAATGGCTGAGCCTGTTGTTGATCGTCGCGGGGGCATTCCCCACGGTCGCTGCGGATCCTGTCGTCCCCGCGAAACTCACGCAAGCCCAGCGAGCGACCGAGTTCGCAAAGCTCGCGCCGGTTCCAGAACACTCCCTCCTCGCCAGCGATACCCTCCCCGCCTTCGAGTTCGCGGAACCCAAGCAGGTTCGAGAACTGATCGGCACCTACCGACTGAAGGCCGTCTTTCACGATCCTGACTTCCAGATCGTCACGAAGGCGACAAAGCCTGGCCGCTACGGTGCCGTGGTGGAGATCAGCCCCGGACCCGAGTGCAAGCTGCCCCCGACGAGGCGATTCTTCACGCTGTACCGCCTGCCTGACCGCACGAACTTCGAGACGCAATCCCCGGCGCTAGTCGCTCGCCTCAAAGCTCGTCGCTGGAACTTCATCGACCTGCCGATGAAGGACGACGCTGAGAGCGCCCGCGAGCTGGCGGGGTATCACGAGGTGCCCAAAGGTAGTGACCCCGACAGCTTTTATCAGCAGGCCTGGGAGAAGGGGTGTTAGCGCCCAAGTCCCGAGAGGGAGAATCCAGCCCACTTGAGCGGGTGGGTCGTGGTGCCCGTGTTCATCGGTCCCTCGTCCACGGCTCCCGGAACAACCTCGAACTTCCCGCGAAAGCCCGCAGCCAGGTCCGCGATCTTGGCGGGGTTGCGGTAGATCGTCAGTTGTGCCTGCCGCAACGACTCCATCGGCGACAGATCCTGAGTCCACAAGTTGCGATAGAACTCCGCCATCACTGCGGCTGTGGGCTGGTCCGGCACCTTCCACAGCGACGCCACGACGTTGTTAGTGCCGGCGTAGTGGAAGGCTCGCTGTAACCCGAACGTGCCTTCACCACCCGCCACGTCGCCCAGGCCACTCTCGCATGCACTGAGCACCGCCAGTTCCAACCCACTCAGATCCAGATCAACCAGCGCTTCGCCAGTCACGATGCCCCGACCCGGCGTCTTCGGGTTGTTCGCTCCAGCAAACACCAACCCCGTCATCACCAACGGAGTGTTCGCCGCCTTGCCAATGCGTTCGCCACGCCGTGATTGCTCAAAGTCCTTCTCATCGAGTTGGAACACAGAACGGAAGGTCGGATCGGAGAAGAACCCGTGCGTGGCGAAGTGGGCGTATTTGGCCTTCGGCAACGCAGCCACCACCGCAGCGGAGGTTGCAGCGTCGCCCTCGATGCGGATCACCGGGAACTTCTTTCGCACTGCGCTGGCGGTGACGCCATTGACCTCCGCGACCGTGCCACGCAGGAACCCCCAACTCGGCTTGGCGTCGGGCTTCAACAGCGGATCGCCGCGCGAAGCTGTGGCGTTCGGTGCGGGTGAGTTGAGTTCCGCGTCGTACTTCACGCCGCCGACCGCGAGTGTAGCCGTGGGCGGGTCCTTCGGCGTGTCTTGCGGCCAGAGTTTGTCGAGCAGGAACGGTGCGTGCGGGATGGTCGCGATCGCGTATTCTTCGAGGAGAATGGTGCCAGGCTTGTCGCCGGGCAACGCGACCCACGGCACGCGGCACAGCGCCTCATCCGGGCAGATGTACAGCGTCTTGACCCCCGCGGGGATCTCCTTCCGCACTTTGGCCCAGATGAGTTCGCGGACCTTCGCGGGGATCTCGGCAAGGATGTCCCGGCCCGACGTGATGGCCCCGCGCCACGCTCCCACTGCGGTATCAATCTTGTCGGCCGTCTCCAGATCGACCCACGACACCTTGTCCCTCGTCACGACAAACGCAACATATCGCGGGGTCTGTTTGTCGCCGGCCTTGCCGGGCTTATTCTTGTCGTGCTCGAAGAATGTGTAATGGAGGAAGTCGATGACCGCCGCATCGACTGGGAGTGCCCTCTGAAGATCGGCAACCGTGGCGGCGTTGAGTTTCTCGATGCGGGCAACCACGGGGAATCGTTTGGACAGCGCCGCCTCGAACTCACGGATCTTCGTCTCCAATGCCTTCAGTTCGTCGGCGCGTTTGGTGAGCGTGCCGGGGTCGTTGGTCACGGGTGCGAGGAGCAACTCGGCGCGGCGACGACGGGCATCGGTCGGTTCCGCGAGTTGCAGGGCGAGTGCCGGGTCGGTCGCAGCTACGCGTGCCCGGAGTTGTCGCTGCTCGAAGACGCGTGCGATTGCCCCCTTCTCAAGCCACACCTCGGGATACACCGTCGATGTCGGCGACCCCTGTTCCCGTGCGTTCGAGAGAAATCCCGAGCGAGTGAGCTGTCCCGTGGCGACCAGCGTCAACGTCTCGCCTTCGGATTTTTGGGATGCGAATACCGCGGTCATTCGTCGCGAGAGAGCCAGGCTCTTACGGTAAAGGCGGTCAGCCTCCACCAGTTTCCCCTGAGCCCTGTGCAGCGCCCCGAGGTTGGTCAGGCTGGTCGCCAGGTCGGGGTGGTCGCCCTTGTACAGACGCTTCCGCATATCGAGTGCGTCCTTGAGCAGCGGTTCCGCCTCCGCCAACTCCCCTTGAGCTTCGAGGAGCACCGCCAGGCTGGTCGCCAGCTCGGGGTGGTCGCCCTTGAACAGACGCTTCCGCATATCGAGTGCGTCCTTGAGCAGCGGTTCCGCCTCCGCCAGCTTCTCCTGAGCCCAGAGCAGTAACCCCAGGTTGTTCAGGCTGACTGCTACTTGAGGGTGGTCGCCCTTGAACAGACGCTTCCGCATATCGAGTGAGTTGTTGTAGAGCGACTCCGCCTCTGCCCACTTCCCCTGAGCTTCGAGGACTACCGCTAGGTTGTTCAGGCTGGTCGCCAGGTCGGGGTGGTCGCCCTTGAACAGACGCCTCCGCATATCGAGTGCGTCCGTCACGAACGGCTCGGCCTCCGCCAACTTCCCCTGATCCCTGAGCAGCAACCCCAGGGTGACCAGGCTGTTTGCCACTTGGGGGTGGTCGCCCTTGAACAGGCGCTTCCGCATGTCGAGTGCGTCCGTCACGAACGGCTCGGCCTCCGCCAACTTTCCCAGATCCTGGTGCAGTGCCGCCAGGTTGTTCAGGCTGGCGGCCACTTGGGGGTGGTCACCCTTGAACAGACGCTTGTTCATCCCGAGTGCATCTTTGAGCAGCGGCTCCGCCTCCGCTAGCCTCCCCTGAGCCTTGAGCAGTACCGCCAAGTTGTTGAGGCTCGCGGCGAGATTGATGTGACCGTCGGGGAACTCGACCTCCGTATAAGCCCGGCGTGCGATCTCGAGTGCTTCCCGGAATGCCTTGGTGGCCTCCACGGTCATTCCCGCCTGATACGCCTTGAAACCCGCCGCGTTCATCTCGCCCAACTTGGCTTCCAGAGCCTTGCGTTCCTCGGGTGTGAGCTTCTTGGGTGGGTCGTCGGCGTTCACAGGGGCGCAGAGCAACACGCACGCGGGGACGCAGAACAGGAACATCACAAGGCGATTCATGGGCATTCACTTTCTGCCCGTGCGGGCGAAACTCACGGCGGACTGGAATGCGGCCTTCCCCTCAAGCGACTTCCGCAACTGTCCCTGCCACTGGGCGAACGGGTCGGCCTGAGCGTCTTTCAAAAACGTTCTCGTCCGGTTCGGGTCGTCGGACTCGACGTAATCGTCGAACCACACCGCCGACCCGTCCCCGCTCGCGGGCAACGGCAACTCGGGCAGCGTCTCGAACCACTTCCTCACCTCATCTTCGGGTACGTCCAACCGCGTCGCGCGAGCGAACAGTACCATCGTCGCCACGCCGGGCGTGGAATTCGGAGCGCGGTACGTCTCGCCCGCAGGCGGCAATCGCAGCCGGTCGATGGGCTGTTCCTCCGCGGGGCGGCTGCCCCAACCCTTCTCCGGATTCCACGGGTAGACCGGTGTTACATCGTGGTCGGGGTCCACCCACAGCAGGTATAGGTACGCCGCTGGTTCCACGCGGGCCTCGATCACGAACTTGTCCTGCTGACGCAGCGGCAATGCCCCCGGTTCGGTTAACCGAACCAACCGCGTGCCGCGTTCCACCTTCACATCGATGCTGCCACGATACCGGGGTGGCGTGGTATTGGGTGCGACGGGCGTCGGAACAGGATCGACCGGCATGCCCTTGTCAGCAACCACGGGTTGCGTGCCCGGTCTGGTGAGCACCCAGATCACGTAGCCCAGCGCCAGCACGGCCGCCGCAATCGCCACGACAAGCCCCTGGTATCTGGATGGGCGGCTCGCGTTCGGCTGCGAAGGCGGAAGAACCGTCGTCGGGTGCTGCGAATCGGACAACAGCGGAGACGCAAGTTCCTCCGCAATTACAGCTGCAGTCGCGGGGCGATCTGCAGGGTTCTTCGCCAACAACCTCATGATGATGCCCGACAACACTGCCGGCATCGCAGGGTTCACCTCGTGTGGCGGTCGCGGGTTGTGCTCGGCGACGGCTCGAAGCACTGCTGTCAGCGTCGGACCCTGGAACGGTCGTGTGCCGGTCGCTGCCTGGTAGAGCGTCGCACCCAGACTGAATAGGTCGGCCCGTCCGTCCAGTGGCAACCCGTTTGCTTGCTCCGGCGCGAGATAGCCGGGCGTTCCCAAGACCGATCCCTCGCGAGTCATTGCGTCAACGCTATCTATCGATCGGGCCAGCCCGAAGTCGAGGATCAGCAGCCGACCGTGGGATGCTTCGAGCCAGAGGTTCGCGGGCTTGATGTCGCGATGGACGAGCCCGGCCTGGTGAGCTGCGAAGAGTCCCAACGCGGTTTCCCGACCGATCCGTGCGACCTCAGCAGGCGACAATGCGCCTTTCGTGCGTTCGAGCCGATCGGCGAGCGACTCGCCTTCGAGTAACGGCATGACGAGGAACGGGGCACCATCCTGTTCGCCGACGTGGTAAATGGGAACGATGTGGTCGTGTCGGACGGCAGCCACAGCGCGGGCTTCGCGGAGGAATCGCTCTCTCGCGTATGCGTTGGCAGCAAGCTGCGGCCTCATCTCCTTGACGGCAACCCGCCGGCCGAGTTTCGCGTCGTGTGCTTCGAGAACGCGACCCATTCCGCCCTCGCCAATCACCCTCACCACCGTGAGGCCACCGAACGAGGGCGTGGGGGTGCGGCCATCGCTGAGAGTGCCGACAGCATCGACTGGGTTATGGTTGGCGGTATAGGTTTGTGCGAGTTGCTCGAACTTGCGGATGGCATCGATACGTTTGCGGAGTTCGGGGATGAGATGGGGCGTATCTTTGCACAACTCTTCCGGTGTTACGGGATCACCGTTCGCGTGCCTGCGTTGCCACACGGAGAGTAGATCGTCAACTTCGTCGTGGGGCATATTATGAGACTGGTTGAACCTTGGTGCCGTTGCAGAGACGCGACTACGAGAATAAACGAGGGCTGAGAGGAAAACCAGAGACCAACCCCTGCTGAAGTTCGAGGAATCACTCGTGGTGCAAGCGGCACGGTTGTGTTGAACGAAGGCCGAAGCGGCACAACTGCCCGGGACATTCCGGAGATCCAGGATTTCGGGGCTAGTGATACCAAGGATGCGGTGAGCGGTTGATGGGATATCCGAAATCACCTCGGAGACATCGCCGAAGAGGTGGAACACCCGTTCGATACTTGTGTGTTGTGGCGATTTTCGTCCAGGCTCCAACGGAACTTTTGTATACTTGTGCATCAGTCCAAGATCCGCCTTCAAACACTCAAAAACGTCGAGGATTCGGCAAATTCGGTCCCGGAGTGGTGATTTTTGGTCCGGATCCGGGTCAATCTGGGACCGATTTGCAGTCCCTGGACCTGGCTTCTGCCTGTAATGTGAGGAAATGGTCTCTTCGGTGCGTGTTTTACACAGAGACATCCCGTCGGCGACACGGACGAGCAAATCCAGATTCCGAGATCCAACCAGCGCGACGCACCGATACACGCCCAGACGAGGACCGCCTCAGGGTGCCGGGGTCGGGATGCGCCTTTATCGTGGCGAATAGGGGAGTACAGTCGGGTGAGACAAAGATTTCCGACTGGTGACTCGTGAGGAAGGTTGGCAGCAGATCGACAGGAAGGTTGACGACCGGCCCCTCTGCGGTGCCGGCCACAAGGGACGCCGGTCGACCATCTTCGTACCGTCAATATAATACCGACGGATAGGAGCCAGAAGTCACTCCGCGTGTGGAACCCGTTCCATCACTTGGCGGAACCGTTCCAAGCCTTCGTCCAGTTGCCGCTGCGGGTTCTCACCGAACAACTTGGCCACGGCCGTCCCCAGTTTACCCGCGGGCGGATCGTACTTCAGTTCCACACGGACTTCAGTGCCTCCGAGCACGGGAGTGAAATGCACCGCGCCCGCCGTATCGACGTCCGAACCGCTCAGTGATTTCCACGCGATCAAGCGGCCCGGTTCGTCGGCAGTGATTTTAGCGTGCCACTGCACCTGAAGTCCGAGCGGCCCTTTCGCCGTCCAGCGTGACTCCCCATCCGTCGTTGTATCGACGTCGAGAAGGTGCGTCATAACCTTTGGTAAGTTCTCGAAGTCCCTCCAGAACCTGTAAACCTCGGCGGCGGGCTTCTTCACGACGATGGAGGCCTCGACGCGGGTTCCGTGTCCGGCAGCGATGACCGAGTTCTTGGCCGTTGCATCAGAGGTGCTGAAGCCCAGAGCTTGAGAGACCGGACAGTGCCCCGTCGAGCCTCGGTACAGGAGGAACCCGCCGAGAAGAGCCGGTATGACACGCCCGCTTGAAGCGCCATAACCGGCCAGTGCGACCCCTCCGAAGAGGGACAACCACCGCTCAGTGCTGCTCACGTTGGTGCGCAGCGCGGGGAGTTGATTCACCGCCGAGCCGAGTGCCGAGTGCGGCCCCGCGAGCGACTTGGTTGCCACGGTGAGTAAGGTAGAGGCCATGATGGTTTCACTCTCTTGTACGGGTCTGGATGTCCCGCTTAACTGGTGCAATCGGAATGCCGAGACGGTTGCCGCCACCAATGAACGAAGCCGTGACCCACAGCCACGGCCTCTCGTCCCATCAATTCTCAGGCTCGAACCCGGACTACTTCTCCTCCGCGCCTTGCCCGTCCCTCTGGACATCCTTCGTGGGTTCGACGCTCTTGTCTCGCGTCATGTTCCCGACCTGGGTGCCAGCGTTCTCCGGCGCGGCGGTTGCCACCGGTTCGCCGAACATCTGGTTTTTCTCTTTCTTGAAGTCTTGTTCACCGCGTTTGGTTCGCTTTTCCATGGTAATCTCCTTGTTGCGAAGTGGTGAGCGACGTATTGGTTTCACCCCTTCTCGCTGTGCTTCTTCCCGCCGTCGTTCCTCGGTCCCGGTTGCTGCCTGGCGTGGTCGGCCCTACCGGTGAAGTCGCCCACGCGGTGGTTCGGGTCTTCCTCCTGGAACGCCTCGTTGCTGCCTTGGCCTTCCTTTCCCGGTTCGGCTTCGTCTTGGTCCGTCGGCTTGATCGCAGGGCCAGCGTGCGGCTGGTTTCCGGGGGGAACTGGACCGGGGCTATGATGCTTCTTGCTCATGGTGGTTCTCAGTTGAGGTGTAGCGGTGGGCAGAGAATCCTCCCGCAATGCGTATGCCAAACGGGCCATGTGTCCAGGAGTGAGGGGTCAGGCGTCACGCGGCGCGGGAGGAAGGGCGGGGGCCGTCGCTCCCGCCGGCTGCCCACCACCAATACCAATACCACCGCCGGCCATCAGTGAAGCCGACGCCCGTTTCACCGCCCACACGAGAAGCAGCCACGCGAGGACGCGGATGAGCTGGTAGCTCGCGTCGAACTCATACCACGCGAACCCGTGCCGGGCCGAGTACGGCACCCTGTGGTGGTTGTTGTGCCACCCCTCGCCGTTCGTTAGGAACCCCACTACCCAGTTGTTCCGACTCGCGTCGCCCGTCTCAAACCGCCGCGAACCTTACAGGTGGCACACCGAGTTGACCGCGAACGTCACCTGGTAGGCGACCGCCAACGGCAGGCAGTACCCGGCCGCCACCCCACCCGAATGCCAAGTAGCAGGCGGCAGCGAACGCCAGCCCCGGCACCATCCAAAGGCGGTCGAGCCACACGAGTTCGGGGTACTTCGCCAGATCCTTCACGCCACCGTAGTCGACGGCCAGGATGTCGCGGGAGAACATCCACCCGACGTGGGCATACCAGAAGCCCCGCTGTACGGGCGAGTGCGAGTCGCCTGGGTGGTCGGCGTGCCGGTGGTGCAGGCGGTGGGTGGCCGCCCACCACAGCGGCCCCTTCTGCATCGCCCGACATTCGCCCACCGCGAGCTATTCTCGGCGTCCCCTGGAGTGACACAAATCGTCCTTGAGGAAGGGCCGCTCGTGGCGGAGGATAGGTGCTTCCTTTTCGGTCCGTATTCGGGAGGGCCAGGATGCGCCCCATGTACTCGTTTTCCGGCTCTTCGCGGAATAGTGTGGGTGGTTTTTAGCGTTTTGGCAGTGTACAGGTGAGTACCTTCAGCCGGAGGTACTCCTCATCTCGGTAGCCATAAGCCTTTCTCTGGATGACGCGGATCTTGTTGTTGAATCCTTCCACGAAGCCGAGCGCGACTTTGTTATCCTCCTGGCAGTATGAGACGATGCCATCCCAGTGGCGTTCGACCAAGTCGGCGAACTTCTCGAAGGGCC
>Ga0209181_10011477_pt1 | contig 11353 bp, 13 predicted proteins | sample MAT05_FD_187208 | JGI IMG/M metagenome (GOLD analysis project Ga0209181, IMG submission 187208) | Freshwater microbial communities from Lake Fryxell liftoff mats and glacier meltwater in Antarctica - MAT-05 (SPAdes) (version 2) | ecosystem: Environmental > Aquatic > Freshwater > Ice > Liftoff... | reverse complement strand
ATATGACCACACTTTCAAATTTACCTAATGTGCCTGTTATTGTTTTGACAAGTATGAAAGTAGATGCTTCACATAATACTGCTGACAGACAGAGCTGGTTTAATTCACACGAATTATTCAAAACAGGACTAACAGATTTTACACATATTGCAACAACAAATTCAGGACATTATATTTTTCTTGACGAACCTAATTTAGTACTAGACAACTTGAATTTACTGATTTCAAAACTACCGTAGAAAGAAAACTGCCACCAACAAAGTATTGGCAAAAAAGGGGCTGACGGAAGTAATTATACAGTAGTAATTCTATTGTAGCTTTGTGCAAAGGCTGGGCTGACGTAATTCTAATGCCCCTTCTTCGCCAATACCCAAAACGTTACAAGCAAGTGTAGGACGACCGACAGTGCTAACATAAACCGACAGAAAAAACGACCAAGATGCCAACGCTTCACAAAATTAAAAGAGCTGCAATGCCAACACACAAGCCGACCCCAATTGCAGCACATTTAATTTTGCCCAACCGCACCCAAAGCCCACCCACCACCCTTGACTAACAACTCTGTTAATAACTTTTGCTTCTTGTTTTTTGCATTTATAATTTGACTGCATATATTTGACAAATATTGTCAAGCAAATTTAGACAAATGGAAACACTAGGACAGATACTTAAAACAAAACGGGAATCTAAAGGATTGCTGCTTCGACAGGTTGCTGCTTTTTTAGACATTGACCAAGCAATCTTGAGCAAGATTGAGAAAGGCGACAGAAAGCCAAGCAAAGAAAACATTGGCAAACTTTCTGAAATTTTAGAAATAGACAGAGAGAAATTAATGGTTCAATTTTTAAGCGAAAAAATTGCTTACGAACTTGCAGACGAAGATTGTGCAACACAGGCTTTACGAGTTGCTGAGAAAAAAGTAAAATATTACAAAGCCAATAAAAAATAGACTATGAAAATTGTATCGTTATTTTCAGGTGCTGGCGGGCTAGACTTAGGTCTAGTAAAAGCTGGACACGAAATTATTTGGGCTAATGACTTTGATGCTGATAGCTGCAAAACTTACAAATTGAACATTGGCGACCACATTGTTTGTAATGACATAGGAAAAGTAAAGTCGGAAGAAATTCCCGACTGTGATGTTGTTGTTGGTGGATTTCCCTGCCAAGGTTTTTCTCTTGCGAATATGTTGAGAGCAGCAGATGATGACAGAAACAAACTTTACAAGCAGTTTTACAGAATAATTAAAAACAAAAAGCCAGACTATTTTCTTGCAGAAAACGTGAGAGGTATTTTGAGTTTAGATAATGGAAATGCCATTAAAAAAATTGTAAAAGACTTCTCTGAGGCGGGATACAGAGTAAAATACAAAGCTTTCAATACAGCTGATTTTGGAGTTCCACAATCAAGAGTGAGAGTAATTATTGCAGGGACAAGAAAAGATTTACCTGAAGAGGCGGATTTTCAATTTCCCGAACCGACACACGACAAAACAAATTGGGTTAGTATTTCAAAAGCACTCAAAGGAATTCCCGAACCTGACGACCCAAAATCAAAATTGAAAAATCACATTTATTCAAAGTATAAAGTAACAAACCGAAATTTTACTGGTCATAGAGAAACAGACCCGAATAAGCCTTCACCGACAATTCTTGCAAGAGGAAATGGCAAGGGCGGTGTATGTGCAATTCAACACCCCGAAAACCATAGACGAATGAGTGTTCGTGAAAGTGCTTGTATTCAAACTTTTCCACTTGACTTTGAATTTATAGGTTCTATGGGTTCAATGTATAGACAAGTTGGAAACGCTGTTCCCGTTTTATTCGGACAACGTTTAGGAAAAAAATTAAAACAACTTGAATCCGTATTAGTATGAAAGTAGTTTCTCTTTTTTCAGGTGCTGGTGGACTTGACCTTGGCTTTATCGAAGCTGGACACGAAATTATTTGGGCTAATGATAATTTTGCTGATGCAGTAAAAACTTATCGTAAAAATATTGGCGACCACATTATTTGTGAAGACATTTCTAAAATCCCATCTGATGAAATTCCTGAACACGATATTTTAATTGGTGGTTTTCCTTGTCAGGGTTTTTCAGTTGCAAACACAAGCCGAGGCGAAGGCGATGAAAGAAACAAACTTTACTTAGAACTTCTTAGAGTTTTGGTCGACAAGCAACCAAAATTTTTTTTAGCAGAAAATGTAAAAGGCATTTTAAGTTTTATGCAAGGGAAAGTTTTTGAAATGATAATTGCAGATTTTGAAAAGGCAGGATACAAAGTGAAATACAAAGTTCTCAATGCTGCAAATTTTGGAGTTCCACAAAGAAGAGAACGAGTAATTATTTTAGGAGTGAGAAATGATGTTGATTTTAATTTAGAACATCCCGGACCAACACACGGTGATATTTCAAATTTATTTAGCGATAAAAAAAGTTGGGTTTCAATTGGCGATGCTTTAAAGAATATTCCCGAACCCGAAGAAGAACACAACTTGACAAACCATACATATTCAAAGTTCAAATTAAAATTCAATGGTTATTTAGGTAACAGAGCAATTGACCCGAACAAGCCAGCACCTACAGTTACAGCAAGAGGCGATGAAAAAGGCGGAGTAGTTGTATTGCATCATCCAAACAATCACCGAAGAATGTCGGTGAGAGAATTAGCAATGACACAATCTTTTCCAATAGATTTTATCTTTGAAGGCAACAATTCATCTGCATACAGACAAATTGGAAACGCAGTTCCACCAATGTTAGCTTTTGCAATTGCTTCAATATTTCCAAAAGAATTAAAAAAATATGACGTTAATAAAACCACCAGTAAAGCCGTTTCCCAATTATAAGTGGCGGTGGGCAGTTCTCACTCCTACTGAATCATTGAATGAGCCACCAGTTTTTCTTGGTGTGCTTCGTGTTTTCAATCACTTTCAAAACTATGCCCCGAGTTCAAAAGAAATTATGGACGGGTTGGCGATAGTTCAAGAAGAGACAAAATCAAAAGTTAATTTAGTCAGAACGCAAGACAGAAACCTGATAAGAAATTCAGGACAGTATTGGAAGGCGTTGGGCTTGCTTCAAGAGGCACAAGGTAAAGTTTTAGTTAGTCCTTTCGGTCAATTACTTGCAACAGGAAAAATTACACAAGTAGAATTTGCAACCACAGTTGTAAAAACTTTAGAGTTACCAAACAAAAGAATTGCAGAGGACACAGCTGACTGGGATGCAGTAGGTTTAAAAATAAAACCGCTTGAATTAGTCCTTGACGTGTTGGGCAACATTGCAGAAAGATACGGTTCAAACGAAGCTTACATTTCACCTTTTGAATTGGTGAAAATTATTATTCCACTTGCTGGTGCTAAAGCACTATTAGTAAATTATTCGGATGCGATTATTCAACATCGACAAGGATTGATTGATATTTCAAAATGGCCTGATTGTGCACCAAACTCTAATGACAAAAGAATAGCAAGAGAGTTTTTATTATTCCTTTGTAATTATGGTTTCTGTAATGTTGTTCGGACTGGAAAAGGAAACGAGAATGAAAAATATTTACTTGCAAGTATCTCAAAAGAAGAGGTTATCGAGCTTCATAAATTAAAATTTGTTCAGCAAGACCTTGACAAAGTTGTAAAGACTATTCGTGAAACTCAAATTCCTGCAAACGTAGAACGCAAGCGAGTTACGAGAGAAGTTCTTGAACGACCATATCAAAACCTTTTTAGAAAAAATATTTTGACTGCATTTAATTCAACTTGCCTCATAACAGGAGTAAGTATAGAAAATGTTTTAGAAGCATCACACATAATTGATGTGCAGTATAACGGTTCAGACAAAGTTGAAAACGGTTTGTGTTTGCGTTCAGACATTCATCAACTTTTTGACAGCAGACATTTAAGATTGCTACCGAATGGAGAAATTATTCTTTCAGAAGTTGCGGCAGCAAAAAATAATTACAGCAAAATTCCAAGTCAAATTATTATTCCCAATTTCATAAACAAAGACCATCTAGATTGGAGAGTAAAATACACATAACACCAACGCATTTGGTGGCACATTTGTATTTTTTTCGACCGCACTGACCAACGCAAAAAAATCCAAAAGAGCCACCAAGCCAACGCACAAAAACACCGAAACTATGGACAGACAGACCACGACAGAAAGAACACCAGCTTGTAACAGCACCTACCCAAAAGGCGGGGTTTCGTGCTTCGCAGACAGTTTTGTGGGTATAGAAAGTTCAGTGCTCCGCATAAAGTTCAGTGGTAAAAGTCCCGCCCTTCGGGTAGCTGCAAAACGTTATAGCCAATGCTACCAGACCGACATAGACAAAAAATAATCATCCATTATGAACAAAAAAACAATAGGACAATTACTGCTTATGACTTCCATTCTTGCTTTGGGAGCAACTTTTGGGGGCAACCTTTTTGACACTATCGTAAACGAAAAAAACACTTCATTTGATTATCCGACTGCTTTAATAAAATTGCGTGAAGTTTGGACACATTCCAACCCAGGTAATTTTTTTAGAACCTTGACACCTTTTTACTCAGTCTCAACAATCATTGCATTAATCATTTTTTGGAAATCAAACAAAAAGGTCAGACTTTTTCTTTTGCTTTCAATTGTAGGAGTAGCAATTACTCAAGCCATAACAATTATTTATTTTTTTCCGCAAAATGCTATTATCAGAACAGGCACGATTGAAGAAATCAATGCAATTAAAAACGCTTATCTAACTACTCGACAAAATCTCGACAGCGTAAGAACTATCTTGACTTTGTTGTCTGTTGTATTTTCATTTTCTGCATTACATTATAGCTACCAACAAAAATGAAAATCTTAATTACAGGAGCAATTGGGTGACATAGGATTATCAGATGCCAAAAAGCACTGGCTATAACAGCACCTACAAGAAATTGGCGGTTCAGTGGTTAAATGAAGCTTTGTGCTTCGTATTAAGTTTTGTGGTGGCAGACAGCTTAGAGCTTCGAAATCGCCAACTTCTTGTAGCTGCAAAACGTTAGCGGTCAGGCTATGACGACATACAGTACAGACAACAAACATTCAAAATCATGACAATTAAAAGCCATCACACCAAGACCAATTCCAAAAACAGTAAAGGTATAGTTGAATAGACAGGTCAGCCTTAATAAAATAATTATATGAACAGAGAGAGATTAATTCAATTTATTAAAGAGATTCTTCCTATGCCCCAAAATAAGGTTGAAGAAATAGCTTCTTACTTTCAAGGTATTGAAATTGCTAAAGGCGAGTATTTTATTAAGTATGAAAAAATCAATAACAAATATTTATTTCTGGAAAAAGGATTTATACGATCATATACTTACGACTTGGACGGAAATGAAGTAACAACCAATTTTTATTCTGAGAGACAAATAGTTTTTGAGGTAGCATCATTTTTTCAGGAAACTTCTTCCAAAGAAAACTTTCAAGCACTTGAAGATTGTATTGGCCAGTACATTACTTATGAGCAACTGCAAATATTATTTCATAATATTCCTGAGTTTAGAGAATTCGGAAGGATGATTTTGGTAAAAGGGTTTATTGCTTTCAAACTACGTACTCTTTCGTTAATAAATGAGACAGCAGAACAACGATTAGAGAGTCTGGTTAAAATCCGACCTGAGATTTTTCAAAAAGCCCCATTAAAAAATATTGCTTCGTATTTAGGCGTTACCGACACATCTTTAAGCAGAATAAGAAGAGAAATAGCAAACAAAAAATAGCTTCATTTCTTGTCATTTGGCAAGTAAACATTCCCTTGGGACGTTGACTTTTGCAATGAATTTAAATCAAAACAAAATGAACAATATTCCAACATTTATCAGCCTGCTATTTGCAGCAACAACATTTCTTACCGTATGGATGTTTTACAAAGCATCAGGTAAATCAAAACCAGTAATAATTGGTATTATAGCCTGGATGCTATTTCAGGCAATTATCTCTCTAACTGGATTTTATCAAATCCCCAATTCCATGCCTCCAAGATTTGTATTACTTATTGGTCCGGGATTTATTTTAACCATTTTACTTCTTGTGACCAAGCGTGGCAAAGAATTTATTGATAAACTTGATTTGAAAACATTGACTTTAATGCATTCAATTAGGATTCCCGTAGAAATAACTTTGTTCTTTGTTTATTCGGCAGGATTAATTCCGGTCTTAATGACATTTGAAGGCAATAATTTTGATATTATATCAGGCCTAACAGCTCCTCTTATATTTTATTTCGTATTTGTTATAGAAAAACTAAACAGGACTGCATTATTGCTTTGGAATTTTCTATGCCTTGGACTACTTATTAATGTATTAATTATAGCAATACTTTCAGCCCAAACTCCTTTTCAAAAACTTGCTTTTGATCAGCCGAATATTGGTGTAACCTTTTTTCCGTTTATTTGGCTTCCTTGTGTGGTTGTACCCATTGTATTAATTGGACACTTATCCGCCATTCGCCAATTGTTAAAAACAAATAGAATCAACCAACAGATGACATACGAAAGCGAAACAACAAAATAAAGAAGCCCGAACCGCTAACAGCGGTTTGGCAAAAGTGGCGGTTCAGTGCTCCGTAGACGGTTTTGTGGTTAATCAAACATTGGTTCTCCGCATCAACATTTGTGGTAAAAATCGCCACCTTCGCCAAGCCGCAAAACGTTATATGCCTCATTGTAGGGTGACCGTGCAACCATCAACATTCGTACTGACATCGGACGACAAAATGCCAACGCATCGCAAAATTAAAAGAACTGCATTGCCAACACGCAATGCTGACCCAAAATGCAGCACATTTAATTTTGCCCAACCCGACCTCTACCTTACGAACATTGAGGACAAAGACCTGCCAAAGTAAAATTCATTTCGCTAACCTTGTAATTTTTTGGCAACTTATATGACGGCTCAACATCTTCAAGACAAGTTACAGACTTACATTTTTGACAACTAAAATGTATATGGTTGTGGTTATGTTTTGTAGAACAAGTATGGCAACTAGCATATTTTACAACACCATCTACATTTACAATTTTATGAATGACACCTTCAACCAACAACCTTTCCAAAACACGATAAATTGTAACTCTATCGCAAAGTCCTTCAAGCGACTTCTGAATTTCGGAGTGGGATAACGCTACTAATGAAGAAACAATCAACTCTTGTATTTCTGTTTTTGCGGTGGTACTTCTTGCTGATTTCATTGTTTTTTTAAATTTAACGCAACAATGTTGCATTTGCAAAGATAATGATTACTTTCGCAACATTATTGCATTAATCAATCTTATTTCAAAATGATACACCTTCAAAATATTCAAAAATCCTTTAACGGCCACAAAGCACTTGACAATCTTACGCTTGAAATACAAACGGGTCAAATATACGGACTCTTAGGTGCAAATGGTGCAGGGAAGTCAACGACCTTGAACTTGCTCTTAGGGTTTTTAAAGCCCGATTCTGGATCACTAACTATCAGTGGCAATTCTAAAAATATAAATATTAGTGGAATTGGCTATATTCCAGAGAATGTCAACCTCTATCCCTATTTAAGTGGATTAGAAAATTTGGACTGCTTCTGTAAACTGGCTGATTTAAAATATAGCAAAAATGAATTGGCTCAGTTTCTTTCTGATTGTGGATTGCAAAATGATGCACACAATAAGCGAACAGAATCCTATTCAAAAGGGATGCGACAGAAAGTCGGTATTGCAATTGCCTATGCAAAAAAAGCAAAAGTGTATTTGCTAGATGAACCCGCCAGTGGACTTGACCCTTTGGCCAGCAACGAGCTTTCAGAACTGCTTAAAAAACTGGCTTCGGAAGGGGCTACTATTTTAATGGCTTCTCACGATATTTTTAGGGTTCGTGAAACGTGCAATAAAATTGGTATACTGAAACACGGACAATTAGTGAAAGAAATAAATGCTGATGAAGTAAGCTCAAACGAGCTAGAAAGTATCTACCTCAATTTTATGCAAAATTAATTCCTATATTCTTATGAAAGATATTTTTATAAACGAATGGAAAGGCCTTTTTAGAAATAGTGTATTTTTATACTTGACTATATTTTTTATTGCTGCTTTAACGGTCGTTATTTGGTTGGGAGTAATTCAAAATCAAAAGCAAATTGAATCTCAAACAGAAGCTCATAAACACATCAGGGCACAATGGGACGAAATGAAACCTTCCAATCCACATGGTGCAGCTCATTTTGGTAGCTATGCTTTTAAACCCAATACCATTCTCAATAGCATAGACGAAGGAGTGAATGCAATTACAGGAAATGTATTAAGATTGGAAGGCCATACACAAAATGACGCAGTATATTCTGAATCTTCTCAATCCTTACTGATTTCAAAATTTGGGAAGTTAAAACCATCCCTTTTATTTCAGTTTGTTATTCCATTATTCCTCATCTTTTTAGCCTTCAATACGCTTGCAAGTGAACGGGAAACTGGTAGATTAAAATTACTTCTCATTCAAGGCATAAGTTTGCGAAATTTAGTATTTGCAAAAATTTTCAGCATTTGGGCTATTGGAATTGTCCTGCTCCTATTTGCCACATTGATGCAAACAATTTTTAATGTAAATCAATTCAATTCAGATAACCTACTGCGTTTATTTTTTCTCATTTCAAGTTATGGTATTTATTATTTAATAACTACCTCATTGACTGTCTTTTTATCAGTTGTGTTTAAAAACAGTACAGCCTCATTGGCTTTAACAATAGCAATATGGGTGGGATGGACGATTTTTCTTCCGAAGATAGCAGGAAACGCAGTGGAAAAACTATCTCCACTTCCTACACGAGTTGAATTTCAAAAAGCGATGGACGAAGACCGCTCAAAAGGCATTGATGGTCACAACCCATCAGGTGATAGAAAAAAAGAATTGGAAAAAGCCACATTAGCAAAATACAAAGTTGATAGCCTTTCACAATTACCTATCAATTTTGACGGATTGGTGATGCAGGCAGATGAAGATTATGGCAATACTGTTTGGGACAAACATTTCGGTAAACTTTACAAGCAGTTGCAATCACAAAAAAGAATTTATCAGCTCAGTGGCATAATTAACCCTTTTTCTTCGCTTCAAAATTTAAGCATGGGTGCCGCTGGAACAGATATGTTTCATCATTTAGATTTTCTTAAACAAGCTGAAAATTACCGAAGAGTATTTATCAAAACACTCAATGATAAAATGGCATTTGGTGGTTCAAAAACTGGCGACTGGAGTTGGACAGTTGATAATGCTTTTTTCAAGTCTGTAAGCGACTTTGAATATCAGCAGCCTTCCTTAAACAACAATTGTTCAAAATATCTGATAGATATGCTTGTTCTTTTGTCTTGGGCTATTGCACTATTAGTAATTATTAATTATTCTTCTAAAAGAGTTTCTATATTATGAAAAAATACAATATATTTTTATACGAATTCAAGCACTTTAGCAGAAGTAAAGCTAAGGTATTTGCGTTTTTACTTTTTGTAATTGCTTCTATCTATGCCTTGTACAATGGCTTTAATTTGCAAAACAAACAACAGGAAACCTTAGCAAGTATTGAGCAAAAGAGACAAGAAGGAATTACAAAAATTTTATCTTGGTATGATGAAGGAAAGAAAAGACCTGAAGAACGACCGTGGATTGACATAACAACTCCCTTCTGGGCTTTGTGGAATTTACCAACTTATTCCATAAAAGAACCTTCCCCAACATTACCACTTGGAATTGGTCAAGCGGAACAGTATGGATATTATAAACGGGTAACGAATTGGAGTTCTGTTTACGACAATGACATGGTGGAAGAATTGGCTAATCCTGAACGTTTGGTGAATGGTAATATTGATTTTTCGTTTTTGGTGATATTCTTATTGCCTATTCTACTGGTCATTTTTACATACAATATTAATGGGTTAGAAAGGGACTTGAATTTCGACAAGCTAATTGTAATTCAAACCGGGAGTACACAAAAATGGATATTAGCTCGTTTAAGCTTTTATTCCACAATTTTAGTAGCAACAGTTTCTTTTTTTATATTGGCAGTGGCCCTAATAAATAACTCATTGAAAAGCGAAGTATTTACTTTGGTTTTACTCAGTACCCTTTACATAATCTTATGGACACTTGTATGCTATTTCATCATATTAAAAAGTCATAGTAGTAGTTCAATTGCTTTTAAAATGATTAGTTTTTGGTTAATCTTTTGTGTTTTGATTCCTGGTGCAGTTCATCAATTGGCAAGTATAAAATACCCAGCAAACTACATGACTGACTATTTGGATGCAAATCGAAAAGAAGCTTATGAAATGTCTGAATTACCTCTTGATACTCTTTATACTCGTTTGGTAATAAACTATCCTGATTTAAAGAAAACTAAACATGGTCAAGATTCAATTATAGATGAAGACATCATAAATAATTCTGCAAGTTCTTTAGTAAATCAATTAAACAAGGTAGCAATTACTAGGATTGAACAGCAAAATGACGCAAAAAATAAATTCATCACTTTAAGTTACTGGTACAACCCTATTTCATTTGTTCAAAACAAATGGAACAGTTTAACAAACACCGATTACAATGCTTATCAGGATTATCGAAATAATGTTCAAAAATCCATTGACAAAAAAATAGAACTTCTTGTATTTGAATGTTGGAACAAGAAAAAAGTCGATAAGGAAATTTTCCAAAATTATTTAAATTTTTTAAAATGATACCGCAAACATTCAACGACTGGACAAACTGCATAGTAAACGACTGCAAAATTAACCTCACAAAGGAATTTGCCGAGCAGCGATTAAGGGTTTATCAGGACAATAAAAATTCTGAAACAGAAAAATTCATTTCGCTTTATGGCGAGCAACATTTACAAAATATTATTAATTGGTTTAAGAAAATAGCTATAAAATGAAAACACTTATTCTTTCAGTTTTACTTTGCTTTTCAGCAACTGTAACCATCGCATCTTTCCCACCTGAAAGAATTTTGATTATTCAAAATTCTGGGGATGGGAAAGCCGCTAAAACTGCCTACGAGGTTTATAGTATTACAGAAGAATATAAACTTTTAGAACATCTAAAACTTAAACCTAAGATGCAAATGCTTTCCATAATTGACGGAAAATATTATGACATATTAGTAGTTGGCGAAACTAATATTTACTTCAAACTTATTCCTAAACCTAAAGCACAAAGTGTTTAGCCATCATTCTATTTTGAACAAAAAAACAGTTCAAATAGTAGCCTTTTTTTATTGTTGCACTTTAGCACCGAGTTGTAATCATTCGCACGAAACCGAAGGTATAAAAGCAGGAGATATATTGTTCCAAAATTTGAATAGTGG
>Ga0209181_10011474_pt1 | contig 11355 bp, 12 predicted proteins | sample MAT05_FD_187208 | JGI IMG/M metagenome (GOLD analysis project Ga0209181, IMG submission 187208) | Freshwater microbial communities from Lake Fryxell liftoff mats and glacier meltwater in Antarctica - MAT-05 (SPAdes) (version 2) | ecosystem: Environmental > Aquatic > Freshwater > Ice > Liftoff... | reverse complement strand
TCAGCAGGCTGTTCGCTCACTCGATTTTGTAAAATCATTGAACCCGCCCAAAAAAGTGGGTATCTATTTTGGTGCCGCCCGGCGCGACTCTGCTTTAGCCTTGGCTTACCAGACTGAAGCACAAAAATCAGGCTACCAGGTTGTTGAGTTCCGAAAAGCCAGTGGCACGGCAGAATCAATGGCGCTTGGTATGCAGGTGTCCGACGTAAATAAACCAGGTCATGTGTTTTTTGCCAGCAGTAATGCCGAAGACGGTGTTCGAATGCTGGATGCACTCACTCGCCGGCGAGTGAATGGGCCGCTGCTTGTTACGTCTTCTTCGTTCGATTTTTATAAGACATCTGCATCGACCTTTAACCGTCGGGAGATGTACCTGCTTTACCCGGATTTTATCGACCCTGATCGTTCCGCTGCCCATGACTTTGAGGCTAAATACCTCAGTGAGCGTAATATGATCCCATCCGTCTTTGTCTGCCAGGGCTACGATCAGTTGCTGTTCTTCGGGCGGCAAATTGCCAAGCGGGGCACTCCCCTCAAAAACTGGGCAACCATGCGTACCGAACCCGAAGAAGACTACCTATTATCAGGCTTCGATTACACCAAAAACAACGAAAACCAGATTGTCCCCATTGTGAAATTTACGGGAGGGAAATTTATTAAGGTTAATTGAGTAGAGACGCATACTTGCGTCTCGTAGGCGAAACTAAAAACGTGCGTAAGCCAGTTTTTAGATAAAATTGCTGCCGAAAAAGAGACGCAAGTATGCGTCTCTACACCAACTAAAAATGACAACAAGCGAACAACTTTTTGAACGGGCTAAAACGCTGATTCCGGGTGGGGTAAACTCCCCGGTACGGGCGTTTCGCGCTGTGGGTGGCAATCCACTATTTATTAAATCGGCCAAAGGGCCGTACATCTACGACGAAGATGACCGGCAGTATATCGAACTGATTAATTCATGGGGGCCAATGATATTGGGCCATGCGTTTGAACCAGTTGAAAAAGCGGTGCGCGATGCTATTCAAAATTCGTTTTCGTTTGGGGCACCAACCCGCAAAGAGGTCGAGATGGCCGAACTGATCGTGTCGATGGTGCCCTCGGTAGAAAAAGTCCGCATGGTCAATTCGGGCACCGAAGCCACCATGGCCGCTATTCGGGTAGCGCGTGGGTTTACGGGTCGCGAGAAGATTATCAAGTTTGAGGGTTGCTATCATGGCCACGGCGACTCGTTTCTGATTGCCGCCGGAAGCGGAGCCATGACAATGGGAACTCCCGACAGTCCTGGTGTAACAAAGGCTACTGCGCTCGATACGCTCACTGCCCCCTACAACGACCTGGCCGCTGTTGAAGCCTTAATTGACAACAATACCAATCAGATTGCCGCACTGATTCTGGAACCAGTGGTAGGTAACATGGGCTGCGTTTTGCCAGAACCGGGTTTTCTGGAGGGTCTCCGTGACCTCTGCACCAAACATGGTATCGTCTATATTTTCGATGAAGTCATGACCGGCTTTAGGCTTGCGCCGGGTGGAGCGCAACAACGCTTTGGCATCATCCCCGACCTTACCACAATGGGCAAAATCATTGGCGGAGGAATGCCCGTGGGAGCCTACGGTGGCCGCGCCGACATCATGAATATGGTGTCGCCCGCTGGTCCTGTATACCAGGCAGGCACCTTGTCGGGCAACCCAATTGCCATGTCGGCGGGGATGACTATGTTGCATTACCTAAACGATCATCCAGAAGTGTATACCCGCCTGGAGGAGGTCGGCGGCAAGCTGGCAACGGGTTTCCGCACCAGCCTGAACAAGTTGGGCTTGCCCTACACCATCAACCAGATCGGGTCCATGTTCACCCTGTTCATGACCGAGCAGCCCGTTAACGACTTTGTATCAGCCAAAACTTGCGACTTACCACGCTTCGGGCGGTATTTCCACGCTATGCTGGATCGGGGCGTTTATCTGGCTCCTTCTCAGTTCGAAAGCCTGTTTGTATCGGTTGCTTTAACGGATGAGTTGATTGAGCAAGTGATTACGGCTAATGAGGAAAGCTTAGCAGTTGTAATGGAAAATGAATAATGTAGAATGGGTAATGATCTGTCCGAGACCCATCTTGTTTGTTGTATGTGGATCGCTCATTATCCATTTTTCATTTCTCATTAGTTCAAATGCGTTTCTCTGTAATCATTCCCATTTACAATCGCCCCGGCGAACTTCGTGAACTGTTGGACAGTCTGACCAAACAAACTGTGCTGCCGTTTGAGATTCTGGTAATCGAGGACGGTTCAACAGTGAAAGCCGATGGGGTGGTGAAGGAATTTGCAGACCGGCTTCCGGTCAGGTATTTTTTTAAGTCAAATTCGGGGCAAGGCTTTACCCGAAACTACGGCTTTGAACGGGCAACGGGTGACTATTTCGTGATATTCGATTCCGACGCCATCATTCCCCCGCATTATTTCGAGACGGTTACTAAGCACCTGCAACGTCAAGCAGACTCCCAGTTACCACTAGATGCATACGGTGGCCCAGATGCCGCACACCCCAATTTTACGCCCATTCAGAAAGCCATCAGCTATTCCATGACTTCTCCCTTCACAACGGGTGGAATTCGGGGTGGCAAAAAAAATCTCGGTGGCACCTTTCACCCCCGCAGCTTCAATATGGGTTTGTCGCGGAAGGTGTGGGAAACAGTGGGGGGTTACCGGATCACCCGGATGGGCGAGGACATTGAGTTTGCCATTCGGATTATCGAAAACGGCTTTCGTACGGGTCTTATACCAGATGCGTTTATTTATCACAAACGGCGCACAAACTTCGGGCAGTTTTTCCGGCAGCTTCGTTTTTTCGGGCGTGCCCGAATCAATATATCCCGGTTCTATCCGGCTGAATTAAAATTAGTACACCTATTTCCGGCTCTGTTTACGCTGGGTGTAGTTTCAGTACCGGTATGGAGATTGATCAGTCCAATACTTTTTGCTTGTGCAATTACGATTTTTTCCGTATTTTCAATGCTTATTCTCATCGACGGGACTCGCAAAGAAAAAAGCCTGACTGTAGGACTGCTAAGTGTTGTGGCTGCTTTTGTGCAACTGATTGGCTACGGTACTGGCTTTATGCAGGAGGGTTGGAAACGCTGGCGTGAGCCCAAGGGCTTTCACGAAACGGGCGTCGATGTCGAATATCCTTCTTAATTGCTAAAACGACACCAATATGGCAATCAGTGGGCCAGTGAAGCCTCCTGGCAAACGTGTTATCAAGCGGATGAGCATCCGCACCAAATGGCTCCTTTTATCAGTAACTAGTTTGCTGGCGATTGGAGCGGGTTTGTGTATTTTTAGCGAAGCAGCCCATCTCAAACATACCAATCAGCCAACAGGACAATGGGTACTGACGGGGACTTACAGCCTTATTTTGATTAATAGCGGCTTAAGTTTATTGGGGCAGGCCGTCCGGTTTCGGGTGATGATGGATACCCGGCGGATTGTGCGTCGGGAAATCAAAAAGAAAACCCAGGAGCTAGAGTCTAAACTAAAACGAATTAGTACAAAATAAGGGCAACGCTTTTCCCCAAAAACAAAAGAGATAACATCTTTCCAACAAGATGTCATCTCCATGAGACAGCGAACAAACTCATAACGAGTTCTTTTCGCGTGATTACTCCCTAATTAAGCAGCAGCAGCGGCTTTTTTCTCTGCAAACGATGCCTTGATGGCTTCTACGTCTACATTTTTGATCTCAGGCTTGCGCAGCAATTCTTTAATTTTTGCAATCTTATTGTTCGCGCGGGCCTTATTCTTGCGGTCTTTGCGCTTTAATTCAGTTCCCATGATTGTATAATTGTATTTTGTCGGTTTCAAAAATCAGAGCGCAAAAGTACGGCTTTTTTTGGATAGATTGGCAAGAATTCACTGATTTTGTTTGCCTGTATCTAGCTGTCCATCAGCACCATCGAAAACGCTCACCTTGCCCTGGCTTGGTGAGTATTTTTATGTAGTTTGAAATTATCCAAAGAAAAAATTACACAATAACCGTTAGATTTCCCTGACATTCAGCTCATACTAAGAAAAATGAAAAACCTCAAACAACGGCTAAAACAGGGAGAAACGCTGCATGGGTGCTGGCTGAATTTAGGCGGTTCGCTAACAGCAGAGATTGTGGGGCAAGCTGGTTTCGACTGGGTGTTCATTGATCTTGAACATGGCGCTGGTTCAGAACGCGATGTTATTTACCAGCTTCAGGCCCTTCAAAGCTCCTCTACCGCAGCCCTCGTCCGGGTCGAGAGCTCTGAAGCTCCGCGCGTTCAACGGATTTTGGACATGGGAGCCGAGGGTATCATGTGCCCCAAAATCAACAATGCTGCTGAAGCCCAAAAAATGATAAAAGGGCTGTTATTCCCCCCCATTTACAGAATGATCTCAACATGACAACTACATCAGGTCCACGCATTCGTGAGATGCACATTACACCCATCGCTATTGTTGACCCTCCCCTACTCAATGCGGCTGGTTTACATGCTCCCTATGCCCTCCGCACGGTTGTTGAACTGGTGACCGAAGATGGTATTTCAGGTATCAGTGAAATCCCTGGTAACACCGCCATCGACGCGGCACTCGACCTGGCCCGCGACTTGATTATTGGGCGCGATGTGTTCCAGCTGAATCAGATTCGACGGGTTCTGGAATCGCATTTCGGGACGGATTCGGCCGCCGAACGGGGACTGTCGCCCTGGGACCAGCGGAAGTTGGTGCATATTTTCAGTGCCATTGAAGTGGCTTGCATGGACATCATCGGCAAGGTTACCAACCGACCCGTGGTGGATTTACTAGGGGGTAAAATGCGCGATCGGGTGCCATTTTCAGCCTATTTATTCTACAAATACGAAGGGGCAGGGGGCAAATTAGCCTTCGGAACGGATCCCAAGGCCGAAGGTTGGGCCGCAGCCCGGCAAGCCGCAGCCCTCGACCCAGCTGGCATAGTTGCGCAGGCCCAGGCCATGTGCCATGAGTTCGGGTTTCAGTCGATCAAATTGAAAGGGGGGGTGTTCGAGCCACAGCAGGAAGTAGACGCTATGTTTGCCCTGCACCATGCATTTGGGCCCAATGTGCCGCTTCGGGTAGACCCCAACGCCCTCTGGACAGTGGAAACGGCCATTCACTATGGTCGCCAGATGGAGCCGATTCTGGAATATCTGGAAGACCCCGTTCGGGGACAGGCCAACATGGCTCAAGTTCGGAAAGCATTACGAACTCCGCTGGCGACTAATATGTGTACTACTTCGTTCGAGGATATCCCGAACAGTATCGCCATTGGTGCAGAAGATATTATCCTGAGCGATCACCATTTCTGGGGTGGCTTGCGGGCATCCATGACGCTGACAGGCATCTGCTCTACCTTCGGTCGCGACTTATCAATGCATTCTAACAGCCATCTGGGCATTTCGTTGGCGGCAATGGTACACCTGGGTGCCGCTCTCCCCCACTTGCCCTACGCATTGGACACACACTACCCGTGGCAATCGGACGAAGTGATTGTGGGCGGGCGCATGAAGTTTGAGGATGGTGCCGTTGCGGTGCCACAAGGCCCCGGACTGGGCGTAGAACTAGATCGAGTGGCTCTGGCAAACTTGCACCAGAATTATCTCGCTTGTGGGCTTACCAAACGCGACGACGAAATTGAGATGCAGAAAGTACAGCCGGGCTGGACGTTCAAGGCCGTGCGATGGTAGGTAAAGTCCACTTCGTGCAGGCTGGAGTTTCTGAACTCCGAATTCCTGACTTTCAGTTTAAAAAACGATCTCCGATTCAATATGCAATTATCAAACGTAACGGCCATGAGAAAGCCACTTGCATTAGCGAATCGCAATCCCGTCAGATTACAGTTTTTGAACTGAATATCCCGAAGTGGCGTCCGGGGCAATTTGGACCCGTTAACGTTGCAACCCTTGAATTCGCACTCGTAGAATGTTTTCGCCGAGAGGTCCGTCTTTGAAAAATCGCAGTCAACAAAGGTGCAGTTTTCGTACTCTCCGGCCATTAGGGGTGTTTTCGAAAAGTCTATTTTCTCGAAGTAATTTTCATGCACATTATTACAATTTAGAATGCGGATGACACCGGTGGGCCGGTGTCATCCGCATTCTAACAAACCATAATTAAGTATTTGTGTAGAGATAATAGGGCAACTGCCACCTACTTAACGTTACACGGCGTTGCCAATTTTCATTTTGATGGGGTCCCAGCTCACCACTTTCTTCTGGAACAAGCTCATGTTACCACATTGCGTTGGTCCACAGGCCCGCAGGCCAAAAGTAGCATCCTCGATATTCGGTTTTTTGTCGCGGACAGAGCTGAAGAAATTCACAAAGTGTTCGTAGCGGTCGCCTTTGTAATCTTTCGGCACCACGTATTTGAACTCCTTGGGTCCATCCATTTCTGGTACCGACGGATAGAGTTTGTTGTATTCAGCGACGAACAACTCTTTCTGGTCTTTGGGGAAATTGTCAATTGACATACCCGGTGCTTTTGGAAACTTGTTTTTGCGAACCGTCAGGCTATCCCAGCCAATCGACAAATCGCCTTCGGTACCAACCAGCCTCACCAGGTAAGCACCGCCCCCTCCATCTACAAAATTAGAACGGGTTGTCAGGTTAAACTCCGGGTGTTCAGCAGTTTTGGGATAGTCGTAAATACTTAACTGAATATCGGGCACATCGCGACCATCTTTCCAATAGCGCGTTCCCCCACTCGAATACACGCGGTTAGGGCCGAGCGAGCCAGTAACAGTGTGCAGGGTTGTTAGCAGGTGAACGTACAGGTCGCCCGCGATGCCGGTGCCGTAGTCCTGGTAGTTGCGCCACCGGAAAAACCGGAGCGGGTCAAACGGGCGTTTGGGGGCTGAGCCGAGGTAGGTATCCCAATCGACAGTTTGGGCTGAGGCATCGGGCGGAATCGAGTATTGCCAGGCACCCATTGCACTATGGCGGTCATATTGGGCTTCGGCAAACACCAGTTCGCCAATGTCGCCCGCTTTCAACAATTCTTTGGCTTTGGCAATGATGATCGAAGACGCAAACTGGCTGCCCACCTGGAACACCTTGCCGGTTTCTTTAGAGACACCAATGAGTGTGTGTCCATCCTCTACTTTCTGAACCATTGGCTTTTCGCAATACACATGCTTGCCTTTCCGCATGGCATCCGACGAGATTTTCTCGTGCCAGTGGTCGGTGGTTGCGTTGATCACAGCGTCGATGTCGGAGCGGTCGAGCAGGGTTCGGTAATCTTTGGTAACGGTAAGCCCATCACCCCATAGTTCTTTGGCCCGACGCAACCGACCATCGTACAGGTCGCAGGCGGCTACCATCTCAACACCATCTACCATAAGAGCAGTCTGGGTATCACCAATGCCCATGCCTCCCGTACCGATTAGAGCGATCCGAACCTTGCTATTCGCTGCTGTACTGGCATGGCTTTTTATCAGGTTCAGATACTGGGTGGTAGGCGCTGCATTAGCCCCAGTTACGACCGTTGGAACGGCTGCTGCTACGCCGAGGGTCTTGAGAAATGTCCGCCGGGATCGCTCCGGCGTACCGGCCGTACCACGGGATGCGCCACCACGGGAGGCCTCGTTAGGAGTATTATCAGTTGACGAAGTTGACTTTGTCATATAGAAAATAATGTTAGTAGCTCTATTTTAAAGCGAATTCAGCGCCTTTTTTACCTTACTATAAAAAACAGGCACTTTCTGACGGGGATCGCCCTTGCCAAGCGTTTCGATGGGAAGATACCCCTTGTAGCCCGATTCCCGAACAATACGCATAATTTTAGTCAGATCAGTTTCCACTTCGTTACCCTCAACAAACAGGTTCTCCTTGATCTGCCACGTACCGGCCTGAGGAGCTACTTTGGCAATTTGGGCGTATGGGTCACCAATTCTGAAACTCCCCACGTCTAAGTTGACGGCCAGCCAGTCGGACTTGATTTTGCCCAGAATCTCAAGCACATGGTCGGCAGTTTCGATGAAATCGGCGTGGTTTTGCAAGACAATGATCACACCCTGTTTCGAGCCATAGTCAACGCATTCGCCAAGGGCATCAACTACCCAGTTTAGCACGTCGGCGCGGGTATACCCGGCTGGAACATTCTTACCCGCAAAAACCCGTAAGACCGGCGCTCCTAACTTAGCCGCTACATCGACCCACTGCCGGACTAACTCTATTTCGGCTTTGCGTTTGGCCGCGTCGGGGAGAGTAAAGTCGTTACGCACACCCGTTCCGCTAATGTCGAGACCCAGCCGGAATGCTTTTCGCTTGATTTCATAAATATAGCTATCGGTTGGCACGGCTGGGTATCCCGGAAAGTAATATCCCGTTGGATCGACGGCATCAAAGCCAAGGTCGGCACAAAACGCCAGCACCTGTTCGAGGGTCATTGTCTTACTGACCAGTAACGGCTCGTTGAAGGAGTACAGGTTACAGCTAAGCCGCAATGGTCCTGCTTTTTTGGTTGCCTGACCAGCGGCTTCGTTGGGTATCGTGGCTATTTCCGTAGCTGCCAGCAACGGCACACTTGCTGTTATCGTTTTAAGGAATGAGCGTCGGGCCAGTTGTGGTTGCGTCATGATTGAGGAACGAGGAGTCAGGTAATGAAGGCGTTTTGACTCTATACATACTCTGTACAAAGCCATTCGGATACCCTGTGGTCCTAACGTGCTCAAACCGTATATCATGATCCATTCCACCAAACAGAGGCAATCCCTGTCCCAGCAATATTGGTATGCGGGTGATGGTCAATTCATCGACGAGATTGTCGCGTAAAAAGCCCTGAATCGTTAGTCCGCCATCAAGATAGACGTGACGGAAACCGCGTCGGCTTAGATTACCGACAACATCGGCGGGAGATCCTAACATAACCTCAACTTTTTCGGACAGCTCATCGGGAATCAGTGCCTGGCTATTGCTCAATACAACAGTGGGCTTGCCTGCGTAAGGCCACTCGTCAAAAGTCAATACTTTCTCGAACGTATGCCGACCCATAACTAGCACGTCTACCGAATCCATAAAGTTCTGATAACCAAAATCCTGCTTGGGAATTTCGTAGGCAGGATCAGTCAGCCAGTCGATGTTACCATCGGGTCGGGCAATAAATCCATCCAGACTGGTAGCAATGAAGGCAGAGATTTTAAGTACTGACGGCATGAGGGGGCTGTAATGCGGTTAACAAAGAACCGTAGAAAGATCGTGCATATTTTCCAAGAAGAGAAAATTGGCTGAAAGAGCCAGCATTCATTTATTAAACGGCACTCTGAGGAATCGTTTGGGGTTCTGTGATTGTCATCCCTAGTTTGTAAAATATGCCCGAACCCCTCACGCCTGGCAATCCCGAACTACTGCTTGAATTGATCCGCTACCCGATGCCGTTCGGCAAATACAAGGGTCGGCTCCTCCGCGAATTGCCCTTGTACTATCTGGAGTGGTTTGCTAAAAAGGGCTTCCCGCCCGGCAAATTGGGCATGTTACTCCAGACCCTATATGAAATCAGGCTAAACGGACTGGAGTATCTGCTGGATGAGTTACAGCGGCAAAAGTGATAAATTCCTGTAGGGCTTATTGTGCATTTGCAAATGCAATAACTTCCTTTAACTGACTATACAACCCATACTTGCTTTTGCGTGCTGAGGGATGGTAAAAGTTAACTACTTTGATATTGTTCCAAACCCCAACTCCAAGCTTATCTGCAATTGGTTTCATTGGCCCAAAACCGAAAAGATGCTCAACATACCAGTTGTTACGAAAACAGCATACGATGATTGTAGGTGCGATTTCGGCAATTTGTCGATGTAGGAGTTCTCTACCGTATTCAATAGAGTTTATTCAGAATTTGTGGGTACATACGCCTGCAAGCGCGAGGAGGTCTGATACAGGCGAGTTGCATCAACCCCCTCTACCCGCAAATTGTGTAAGCCACAGGCAACTACTCGAATCCGGTCACGAACTTGTTCGTGGTGAAGCCGACACACATCCTGTAACATCCGTAACCGTTTTAAACCGCTATTGCTGTGCTCAACGACCACCCGTGTCGAATTGAAAAGTTGATTATATATCTTCTGGCTAAAACTCAATTCTTTGTTCTTGGGCTTTTTGAAGGGCATCTCCACGATCACTCCTTCCGGATGATGACCCACAAAACCCAAGTCTTGCTTGAGCACACAACCAGTGGGTAAACTGAGCCGGTACCAGTCTGTTAGCGTCTTGTCATGAACACTTCCTGATTCGGTGGGCGACAGAAAGTGAATCCGTTGAGAGGCACTGCAAATGGTTAGGTTTTTGAGCCGGTGGCCATGCTGTTTACCGCTAAAGTCCTCTTTTTGAACGTATTTGTCCGTATTTCGAGGGATGATTGTCTCCGTACCGTCCAGCCAAAAGACGTTGTCAGGCAGTTTGGAGAGAACCTGTTTTAAGGCCGTTGAATCCCGACAGGGAGCTAACTTAAGTCGGGCCAACGTGGTATCTAAAACGGCTAAAAGGATTCGATATATTTTGGAAACTTTGGCTTGAGATACCCCAAAGCAACCAGCCTGAAAGGACTGGAGAGGGTTGTTTTTCATGTAGACCAACAGGAAGAAGAGCTTCTGGTCTGTTCCCTTGAGGAGGGCATTTCCATGCTCTCGAAAGGCGGGCAGAATACGTTTTTTGCCTTCCAAGGTATTGTGCTTGTAATAGGCTTCCCACAAGGGGACGAAGTGTTCTAAGAGGTACTCAAACTCAACGAGGGTCAAACTGGTTAAGGCCAGGAATGCAGTTGGGTTTTGTTTTAGGTCTTGATAGTTCATGAGGGCAAAAGTCGCGCTCACGCACGACATAATAACGAATTATTCTGAATAAACTCTAATGTACTCGCTGATTAAAATAGGGTCAGCAGCTGCACCTCCACTCACTTTCTTGACGTTGATAAACGCAATTGATTTCAAGGCTTCATGCTTTTTGTCGCCTTCTTCTATGCCACTATAGTCAGGAAAATCATTGATAATTCCGTATGCCCATTCACTTACTCGATGCGAGAACTGCAAATGTACATGATGATTCCACCACACGGAATAATTGGGTGTGTAGGTTTCATTGGCCGTCGTAGGATCTAAATCATTATGCTCTTTAGCAATGAACAAAACCTTGATTTTTTGTTGGGCAAAAAACCCTGGGTTGATAACTCCATCTTCCACAAACCTGTTGTTACAATCGGTTATACTCAAAATGAAAAGGATTGCGAATCAGACAATCGGAAATTGAGCGTTAGCAGTGACGTTAACTCCGTTTTGTATTGGCCCAAATCTTGAAAAAAGCCTAATACCGCCGACCGAAACTCCG
>Ga0209181_10011471_pt1 | contig 11356 bp, 8 predicted proteins | sample MAT05_FD_187208 | JGI IMG/M metagenome (GOLD analysis project Ga0209181, IMG submission 187208) | Freshwater microbial communities from Lake Fryxell liftoff mats and glacier meltwater in Antarctica - MAT-05 (SPAdes) (version 2) | ecosystem: Environmental > Aquatic > Freshwater > Ice > Liftoff... | reverse complement strand
GAGGCTCGGCGTGGCGATGTCCAGCGGCGAAGACCTGGGCGCGCTGCAATGCGTCTGCCATCCTTCGACTTCGGTGGTGGTGTCCCCGCACGCGATCGTCTCGCTGTGGGCCGCCCACCAGGGCCACACCGACCTGTCTGCCGTCGATCCTGCCGTGCCGGAATCCGCGCTGGTGGTGCGTCCCGGTCTGGATGTGCTCGTCACCCGCCTGCCGCCCGGCGCCGACCACTTCATCGCCGCCCTTCAGGCCGGTGCGGGACTCGCGGACGCTTCGGCGCGGGCCGCGGGCGAGGCCGGCGACTTCGACTTGCCCAACGCGCTGGCGCTCCTGGTAAGGCACGGCGCGCTGATCTCTGTTCAGTTTCCCGGGAGACGTTCTGAATGAACACCACTGCATCGCGCACCAGGACCGGCGCGTCGGAACCCACGTCCCGCGCTGAAGGTCTGGCGGGAATGGTCAGCGCGCTCATTCGCATGTTCGAACGCATCCCGAACAGCTTGATCGCGTTCCTGGCGCGCTTCTCGATAGCTGCGGTCTTCTGGAACTCCGGGCAGACCAAGGTCCAGGGGCTGGTGCTGAACTTCGTCAACGGCGAATTCGCCTTGGGATGGCCGCGTCTGTCGGATTCGGCGCTGGCCCTGTTCCAGGACGAATACAAGCTGCCCTGGGTGCCGCCCGAACTGGCCGCGCCGATGGCGGCATTCGCCGAACACCTGTTCCCGTTGCTGCTGCTGTTCGGCCTTGCCACCCGCTTCTCCGCACTGGCCTTGCTGGGCATGACCCTCGTGATCCAGGTCTTTGTCTACCCGGATGCGTATGCCACGCACGGCACCTGGGCGGCGGTGCTGCTGTACCTGATGGCCCGCGGACCGGGCGTGTTCTCGATCGACCACTTTCTGGCGACGCGCCAGGCGGCTCGCTGAACGCCGAGGCGCTGCCGCAGACCTGAAGGGTTTGCCGGTGCTGCACCGGCTCTACAGTCGGTCCAGAGAGCAGCAGCCTGCCCGACACTGGCCGCCCCTTTCACTTCAACCAGGAGAACCCCACCATGCTGATGCCCCGCCAACCCGTCCCGGAACTGCACGTGCCCACCTTGGCGCACGGCGACTTCGTGCTCTCCGCCGATGCCGCGCCCCGCTTCACGATGCTCGTCTTCTACCGCGGCCTGCACTGCCCGATCTGTCTGAAGTACCTGCTCGAGCTCGGTCGGCTGCTGCCCGAATTTCACAAGCGAGGCGTCAAGGTGCTGGCCCTGTCTTCCGACACCCACGAGCGCGCATCGGCCATGGCCGGCAAGCTCGGCGCACCCGATCTGCGCATGGGCCATGATCTGCCGCTGTCGGTGGCGCGCGCTTTTGGCCTGTACATCAGCACCTCGCGTGGCCTGACCTCGACGGGCATGGAGGAGCCGGCACTCTTCTCCGAGCCTGCCGTTTTCCTGGTCAGGCCCGATGGCTCGCTGTACTACGGCGCGGTGCAGACCATGCCTTTCGCGCGTCCGCATTTCGACGAATTGCTGGCGGCGCTGGACTTTGCAATCGCCAAGGACTACCCGGCCCGCGGCGAGTACGCCGGCGCGGTCTGAGCATGGGCGGGCTGGCGCCCGGCTGTTCCCGGCGCCGGGCGTTGCTGGCCGCTTGCAGTGCGGTGGGCTGGCGTGCCGCTGCGGCAGCAGAACCGCCGCGGTGGACCGCACGCGCCGTGCCCACCGCAGAGCCGGCGCGCCAGCTGCAAACGGGTGGGCCGACGGGACTTTTGAGCACGGGGGTTGGCGGCGGCCTTTGGGCGCTGTCGTTGACCGGTCGGGCACCCCGCCGCCTGAGCGATGGGTTGGATGCGGACACGCCCCTGGCCACCGGCCATGGTCGTATCGCGGCACGCACGGCCGGCGGTGGGTTGTGGGTTTGGGAGGACGGCCGCGTGCACACAGTGCCGTCTGCCGGCCTGGCGGTGCATGCAGCCCTGCTGATCTTGCCGCTGGCCGTGGTGGCCGTCGTGACCCGCAACCCGCGGGGCATGGAACCGTCCAGCCAGCGCCTCGCCCGCTTCGAGCCCGACAGCGCCGGGCGGTGGCGCGAAGTGGCACGCTCGCAAGACGCCGTGCTGCCTGACGCGCGACCCCTGCAGGTTGATCTGGATGGCCGCGGCGATGGTGGCCACATCGCCGTGCTGGCCGGGCCGGATGCCCGCCGCTACGACCACGGCGTGCTGGGTGATGGCATCGAGGCCACACGTCTGCTCTGGCTTGAACGTCATGGGCTGGAGGTGATGCGCAGCTTGACCCTGCCGGCGCCCCATGTCTTCGAAGACATCGCGCCCCGGCCCGTGACGCTGCCGGGTGCGCCTGAACGGCTCGGCCTGCTGACCGTGCGCTCAGGGCCCGAGGGCGGGCAGCTCGCGCTGGTGACGGCCGACCCAGCCCGCAAGGACGGTTTGCAGGTCGCCGCCATCGGCGACACCGTCGGTGGCTTTCACCGCTGGCTGGCGCCCACCACCGATGGCCGTCAACTGCTGGCCGTGCACACGCCGCATATCGGCGGCGTCTTGCATGTGTACCAACAAGAGGGCCAGCACCTGGCCCGGCGCCGGCTGTTGGACGATGTCAGCACGCACCGCATCGGCAGCCGGGAGCTCGATCTGTCGGTGTGGCTGCGGGGGCTGCTCGTCCTGCCCAGCCAGGACGGCCGGCGGCTGCGGGTGTTGAACCCGGCGGCGAACTGGGCTGAGCAGCCATCGGTCCCATTGCCGGTGCGTCTGGGCATGGCGACCGCCTTGGCCGACGGGTCGGCGATGGCCGTCTTGGCCGACGATGGCCGGGTGATGGTGGTGGGCCCATGATCGTGCCGCTGAGGCGCCGCTGAGGCGCCGCTAAGCCGCTAATAAGCCGCCACTAAGCCGCCACTAAGCCCCCACTAAGCCGCCAGCGGCAGCATCAGGCACAAGCGGGTTCCGCCCAGCGGGGCCGGAAGCGGCCGCAGGCTGCCGCCATGCAACACGGCCACACGCTGCGCGATGGCCAGCCCCAGGCCCCCGATGCCGCCACTGCTGCGTTTGATGGGCGGATCGCGCAGCGGCAGGCCCTGGTCCAGCCGCTGGTGCAGTTCATCCGGCAAACCGGGCCCGCCGTCTTCCACGACGATCTCGGCCTGCGTGCCTTCGCGCCGCAAGCTCACCCACACCGGGCGGCTGCCGGGGGCGTGGCGCACGGCGTTGTCGATCAGGTTGGTCAAGGCGCGCTCGATGAGTTGCAGGTCGCCATCGAGCTCCAGGCGGCCCGGCGGCAGGCCCTGCAACGCGACAGGCGGGAACTCATCGCTGAAGCCGAACTTCTGCACGGCATCGGTCACCACCTCGTCGAGGCTGAAACGCTCGCGGTGCAGCACCTGCTGGGTGGACTGCAGGGCGGCCAGCTCGAACAACTGTTGCGACAGGCGACCGACCTTGCGGCTTTGCGCCAGGGCCGCCTGCAGCACGGCGGCGCGCCGGGTGGTGTCGGGCGCGGCCTCTCCAGCCAGGGCTTCCAGGTGGCCATGCAGCGCCGTCAGCGGGGTGCGCAGGTCGTGCGCCACGCTGGCCATCATCTCGCGGTGGTCGGCCACCTGGTGTTGCTCGCGTTCGGCGTGCGACTCGATTCGCTGCCTCATGTCGTCGAAGGCTTCGCCGATGGCCTGCACCTCGTCGCCCACGGGGCGCGCCGGTACCTGCGCCGAGGCGCCTTCGGACAGCGCGCCGCGCTGGCTGTAGCCGCGCAAGCGTTGCGCCAGACGGTGCAAGGGCAGGCTCAGGCGGCGGAAGGTGAACAGGCCCAGACCCAAGGTCACCAGCAGGCCGATGGCGGCGGCCAGTGCGGCGCTGCGCCACAGCCGTCCGGCACCGATCTGTGCGGCCGCTGCATCACGCGCCCGGCTGTCGAGGACGACGTAGAGATAGCCCGGCGGACGGGTGTCGCCCGCGCGCACCGGGAACATCGCCGCGCTGAAGATGCGCGGCACGCCGGAGCCCATGGGGTCGGTGCCCCGCAGCGGCAGCGCGTCACCGGTCAGGAAGGCGCGCACAGGCCTCAGGTCCACCTGCTCCTGGCGCACCATGCCGGGCTCGCCGATGTAGTGCTGCACGCGGCCGTCGGCATCCAGCAGGTACACCTGAACGCCCGGGTTGACGGTCATCAGCATCGACAACAACTTGCCACGCGCGGACTTTTCGGCCTCGTCCCGGTTGATCGACGCGATCTCCGGCCAGTGGCCGACGATGTGACCGGCCAGCCCGTGGGACAGGCGCTGCAGCGATTCCTGTTCCTGTTCAGCCGCCACCTGGCGCCCCAGCAGCGCGACAAAGGCACCGTAGGCCAGCAGCAGCAGGGCCAGCGCAAATGACAGCCGGGTCGTGAAGGACCAGGCCGGCTTCACGTGGCGGGGCCCAGGTCGAAGCGGTAGCCCACACCCCACACCGTGACGACACGCTGCGGGTTGCGCGGGTCGTCCTCAATGCGGCTGCGCAACCGGTTGATGTGCGAATTGACGGTGTGCTCGTAGCCGTCGAAGCCATCGCCCCACACGCGCTGCAACAGTTCACCGCGGCTGAAGGGTCGCCCCGGGTGCTTCAGCAGGAAGTGCAGAAGGTCGAATTCGCGCAGCGTCAAGGGCAGCACGGCATCGCCGCGCATCAGTTCCCGGCGCACGGCGTCCAGGCGGAACGGACCGAACCGGAATTCCTGCTTGGTCGCGTTGTTGGAGCGCATCTGTTCGATGCGCCGCAGCAGCGCCCGGATGCGCGCGACCAGTTCCAGCATCGAAAACGGCTTGGCCACGTAATCGTCGGCGCCCAGTTCCAGCCCCAGCACACGGTGAGCTTCTGCAGAACGTGCGCTGAGCATGATGACTGGCACATCGGCATGCCTGGCGCGCAGGTGGCGGCAGACTTCCCAGCCATCGGCGCCGGGCAGCATCAGGTCCAGCAGCACCAGATCCCAGCGTTGGCGGTCGATGGCGGCCATGGCGTGCTGGCCGTTGGCCTCGCGGTGCAGGCGGTAGCCGGCGCCTTCGAGATGCAGACGCAACGCCACCGCGATCGCGTCGTCATCTTCAACCAGCAGCAGGTGTTCGTTCATGGGTGGCCGGTGCCGCCGGGACACGGGAGTGCAGCACCGGCCGATGATTGGAACAGAGCGCCGGAGCTTTCGCCTCAGGCGGCGGCCATGCCCGCGGGCTGCGTGCCGATCCGACGGCGGCGCGCCACGAAGCCCAAGCCCACCAGGCCCGCTGCCATCAGCGCGTAGCTGCCTGGCTCTGGCACGGGCGACACGCCGAACGAGATGCGGTAGACATCGCTGTCGGCCGTCAAGGCGCTGTTGAAGGTGTAGCCGGCACCTGTGGTCAGCCCGTTGTAGGCCGCGAGCTCAGCGAAGTTGAAGGCCACCACCGAGTTCTGGTCACGGCGCAGGCTGCCGGTGGCGCCAGCAACGAAGGCGGAGGCAGCGGGATCAAAAATCTCCGAACCGGCGTCCCAGATCTCGTTGGCCTTGACGACGATGCTGGGAATGAGGAGGCTGCCACCGGCGTTGAGCAGGAGGTACTCGAGGGGGTCGTCATTGCCGATGAAAAAGTCATTGCTGGGCACCGCCATGGTGGCGAAGGTGAAGTACCGGTTGATCGACGTGTCCACCCGGAACGTCCCGCTCCTGCTGGCACCCGGCAGCAACGGGCCGCCGGTGGTGACGATGGTACCGAGGGTGGCGCTCGGCTGGGCCGCGGCAAACGCTGCTTGCCAGGCAAGGCCGACGCCGCCTTCGGCCACCGAGATGATCGGTGCGGTGGCCACGCCGCCGAGGTTGAAGGCGTCGTAGCTGCCGTTGTTGAAACCGAGATGGAAGCGCGCGAAGCCGATGCTGTTGGTGGGCGCGAGGTTCTGCACGGTGACAGTGACGAAAACATCTGTGGCATGGGCTGAGGCGCAAACCGCCATCAGGGCGGCTGCGCCCAGGGCGGTTTGCACGGGGCGACGGAAGAAGGTGGTCATCTGGAAACTCCTGGCAAGGTTGTGGTGGGAAGCGGAGTTCGGCTTGCCGACACCGCCCAACCGATGCTAGGAAGGCAAGCTCATCAAACCCTCATGGGGAGTTCACGGCGGCGGGAACCGTTCGAGCCGGTGCGGCCGATGAATCCGAATTCAAGGCCTGCGCTCAAGCCAGCAGGGCTCGGGGTCGATAACCGGCTGTGGACTCAACTCTGGATACGGCCAATGCGCCGTTGGGCAACCCGCCTGGCTCCAACCGGCTGGGCGCTGGCGCGCGCCGCCTGTTCGCCGGGTTGGAGCTGGCCTGGACGACCACAAGCCCCCACCGCAAGCGGCCCATGGCCATTGACGGACCGCGCACTCTGGCCGTAGCGCTTGGCACGCTGGCGCTGGCCGTGTTGACCGGCGCCTTGATCACCTGGCAACAGCACCGCGACGCGGCCCATGCCGAAGTCGCCATGGCCAAGCTCTTCCTGGATTCCCGGCTCGACGCCGTCGCGCTGGAACTGCAGCGCCTGGCCGCCCTGCCCGCACTGCAGGCGCCGTTGCAGGACTGCCCCAGCGCGCTGGTGCAAGCGCTCTTGAGAGAGAGCCTGGCCTCAGCGCTGGTGCGCCGCTTCGATCTCGTGCATGCCCACAGCCCGCTGCGCTGCGGCCCTGAGGGCGAGCATCAGGCCGAGCCGCCTGCCGTGCTGCCCACACGGGGCCTGGCGCTGCTGCTGGGTGAACAGAGCGGCGTCAAGCCGCAGTGGGTGCTGGCCTTGCCCCACGGTGCGGTGCTGAGCGCGACCTTGGACGCGGACGCGCTGCGGCTGTCAGCCGGCGAATTGCCCGACAGGCAGGCCGGGTCGCCGACCCGGATCACGGCGCGATCGATGGGAGCCGGCAGCGCGGTGATGTGGGGCCCGCGCGCCGCGACCCAGCCCGCCTGGGGCCTGCCACCGCTGCAGCTGCTATCGGTACGGCACAACGTCTTGCTGACGGCTGAGTCCGACCGCGCCGACGTGTGGCGGGCGGCGCTCAACAACATGCTGCTGTGCACCGCGGTGGCTTGGCTGGTGCTCGGCGCCATCGTGGCCCAGGTGTGGCGCCGGGCCGTGAACCGGGCGCGTCTGGTCAAGCGGCTGGCCCGCGCCTTGGCCAAGCGCCAGTTTGTGCCCTTTGTGCAACCCATCGTCGACCTGAACAGCGGCCTTTGCGTGGGTGGCGAAGTGCTGATGCGCTGGGATCACCCGCAGCGCGGCATCCTCGGGCCGGGCGAGTTCATCGACGAGGCCGAGCGCACGGGGTTGATCCTGGGCATGTCCGAGCTCACGATGTCGCTGGCGGCGCACCGGCTCGCGCCGTTGGCGCAGGCCCAGCCGCAGCTGTACTTCAGTATCAACATCACACCCGGCCAGCTGCGCGAACCGGACTTCGCACAGCGCCTGGCGAAGACCTTCACCGCCGACACCTTGCCGCGCCAGCAAGTGCTGCTGGAACTGACGGAACGCGACTTTGTCGACCCGCTGGCCCTGGGCCAGCTCATCGCCCTGCGGGCCGACGGTTGGCGCATCGCCATCGACGACTTTGGCACCGGGCAGAGCAGCCTGTCGACCGTCGAAAAGCTGCCCATCGACCGCATCAAGATCGACCGCGCCTTTGTCAGCACCGTGGACGAAAAGACGGTCCGCCGACCGGTCCTGGACGCGATCATCGGGCTGGCGCGCGAACTGCACATACCGCTGATTGCAGAAGGCGTGGAGACCCGTTCACAGTGGGACTACCTGGCCGCACGCGGCGTGGCCAGTGCGCAGGGCTTCCTGATGGCGCGGCCCATGGCCATTGATGACTTCGTGCGCTGGACGGCCCAGCAGGCCGCCAGCCCGAACGCCGGCGCGGCCTTGCCTGGCGCCGCTACTCAAACACGCCTGCCCGACACCAGCCTGGCCCAAGAAGGCGCCGGCGCCAGCGGTGCCCTGCACGCGCTTTGGCAACGCATGGGCTCGACGGGCGGCGTCGAGGTGCGTGACCGCCTGCACTTGCTGCGCCCGTACACCGCCTGCTTCGTGGGTCGCCAGGCGCTGGACTGGATCGTGCGCGAACTGGGGGTCAGCCGAGACGAGGCGCTGCGCCAGGCACGCGCCCTGGTCGCGCTGGGGCTGGTGCGCCATGTGCTGGACGAACATGACTTCGAAGACGCCGAGTTGTTCTACCGCCTCAGCCCGAGCAGCCATGCCCAAGTCGTCCTGGCCGCACCTGAGGCCGAAGAACTCAAGCGCGCACTGCACAGTGCCGTGAACATCCCGTGGCGCGACCACTGCCGGGGCCTGCTGCGCCATCGCCAGTGCGCCACCGGCAGCGTGCTGGTGACGTGGATCGCCCGGCACTTCGGGGCACCCCGCGCCACCGCGGCCCAATGGACAGCGCAGGCGATGCGCCAGGGTGCGTTGCGCCACGTCTTCGACGACCAGCCCTTCCGCGACGACAACACGCTGTACCGCCTTGGCTGAGCGCCGGCGCCGGCGCCGTGCGGGTGTTCACCGCAACAGCCCCCGCGACTGCGCCGGCGTGCCGGCATCCACAGCGACATCGGCGACGATGAGCCCGCGCCGCAGCACCAGCGCGTGGTCGGCCAGACGCGGCAGCAGCTCCAGGTCGTGCACGACAGTCAGCAGCGTCGCGCCACGTTCGGCCACCCGCTCGGCCAGCAGCGCCACCACCTCGTCGGCAGCATCGGCGTCCAGGCTGGCCGTGGGCTCGTCGGCCAGCAGCAAGGGCGCACGGGGTCGGGTCTTCCATTTCTCATGCTCCGCGCAGGCATTTGTTGAGTTGAGGGGAAATGGGAGACCTGACCCTGACGATTCTCTGACGGTTCTCAAGGGCTTTTATTCGCGGGCTCCCTGGCCCGTTCCAGGCCGGGTCCCAGGTGGCGCGCAGGTGGTCGGCACACAGCATGGCGCTGCCGTAAACGGGGCGAGCAGGGTCGCTGGCGATCGGCCACCCGTATCACCGCGTAAAGGCCGGGCGCGTCGGATCAAGGCTGGTTGATCAAGCCTTCGACGCGCCGCCGCTCGGCATGTGCTGCGTCGACGCTGCCCGCATAGTGCGCCGCTGCTTTGCGATAGGCCTGCTGTGCCACGGCGGCCTGACCGCTGGCCGTCAGCACGTCGCCCAGCACCGCCTGCGCCGCTGCGCTGCGAAACGAATGCGGCCGCTGGCCCTGCATGCGCGTGGCCAGGGCCACGGCCTCGTCGGCCGCCTTGCGCGCACCTGGTCCATCGCCCTGCAGCAGCGCCGTGCGGGCTTGCAGCACCAGGGCGGCGGCGCGGTGGTGCAGCGCCAGCAGGCTGTCATCCAGAAGGGGGCGCAAGCTGCGCTGGGCCGCAGTGCCGTTGCCGGCTTCCAGCGCGCTCTCGGCGCCCGCCATGGCGCAGGCCCGCGTGGTTTCGTCGACAACCTGCTTGCTGGTTGATGTCGTTGTTGATGCTGATGTGGATGTCGTTGTGGATGTTGTCGTGGAGATGGGCGCGGCAGGCAGTGTTGGCAGCGCGGGCCGGGTCACGCCCGCGCGCTGCGCCATGGGCCAGGCCAGGCAAGCCGTCAGGCCATCCAGCGCGCCGGCCCGGCCGTCGGCAGCCTTGGGCGCGCTGGCTTGCAATGCGGCCAGTGCGGCGCTGTCTTGCCCCAGCGCGGCCAGGGCCACGGCCTGGCCGCGCAAAAAGGCGGCCAGGCTGGGCGAGCCGCTTTGCTGGCGCGCGCGCTGCAAGTTTTCTTCGATCAAGGGCAAGGCGCCGCGTGCATCGCCAGCCGCCAGGCGCGCGCTGGCCCAGCGTGAACGCAGCTCCATGCCCGGCAAAGTGCCGTCGCGCTTGTCGGCGCGCAGGCGCTGCAACCGGCTGTCGAACAGCGGGTCGGGGTCGCCGCCAGTGCCGTTCATGGCTTGAAGATAAGTCACCATCATCAGGCTGCGCGCCACGGCCGTGCTGCTGGCGTCGGCCGCCTTGGCGTACAGCGCCAGCGAGGCCTGTTGCGAGCGCAGCGCGCCGGCCAGATCGCCATTGGCCATTTCGACCAGCACCTGGTAGTCCAGGCAATTGGCGCGCGAGCCGGCCAGCACTTGCGCGTCGGCGACGGCGCTTTGGATCTGCGCCAGCGCGGCTGCCTGGCGGCCCGCGCCATGGATGGCCAGGGCCTGGTCGCACAGGATTTCAGCACGCAAGCTGGGGTCGCGTGCGGCTTGCAAGCCGGCGTTCAGCGTCTGCTCGGCCCCTTCGCCGCTGTCGAAGTTGCGCCTTTGGCCGCCGATGTAGAGCAGCGCCAGGCCCAGGCTGTCGGGTTGGTCGGCAAAGGCCGACAAGGCGGCCTGTTCGGCACGCGCCAGGGTCTCGGGTGCGCCCAGTGCGCGACCCGACAAGGCCGATGCCATCAGCTGGTCCATCATGAAAAACATGACGCCGTTGCCGCGTGCGCGCATCGCCAGCGCCTCGTCGCGTTCACGGTCTGCGCGCTGCACCTGGGCCAGTGAGACCAGCAACGCCGCCACCAGGGCCAAGACTGCAAACGTTGCCGCGGCCACCGGCACGCGGCGCCGCATGACGAAGCGGCGCAGCCTGTACAGCGGGCTGTCAGCCCGGGCGCGCACGGTTTCCCCAGCCTGCCAGCGCTGCAAGTCGTCGGCGAACTCGGCGGCCGAGGCATAGCGCATGCGGCCTTCGCTGTGCATGGCCTTGGCCAGGATGCAGTCCAGGTCGCCTTGCAGTTGCTGCTGCAGGCGCTTGCGCGTGGTGGCGCGGGTGGCGGCAGCCGCCTCGCTGGCCACCGCACTGGCGCGCTGCAGATCGCCTTGGGCGATGGCGATCTCGGTTTGCGCCGGCGTGTCCAGGCGCGTGCGATAGGGTCGCGCGCCGGTGAGCAATTCGAACAGCACCACGCCCAAGGCGTAGATGTCGGTGGCCGTGGTCAGCGCTTCCCCGCGCAATTGTTCGGGCGCGGCATAGGCCGGCGTCATGACGCGACCGGCGGCCTGGGTCAGGGCACTGGCGCCAGCGGCCAGCGTGTGCGCGGCGGCGTCTTCGGCCAGCAGTTTGGCAATGCCGAAATCCAGCAGCCGCACCTGCCCTTCGTCGGTGACCAGGATGTTGCTGGGCTTGAGGTCGCGGTGGATGACCAGCCGGCCATGGGCATATTGGACAGCGTCCAGCACCTGGCCGAACAGCGCCAGGCGTTGGCGCAGGCCCAGCCTGTGCGCGTCGCACCAGGCGTCGATGGCCTGCCCTTCGACGCATTCCATGGCCAGCCAGGGCGTGCCGTCAGCGGCCACACCCGCGTCGAACAAGGGTGCGATGTGCGGGTGCGACAAGC
>Ga0209181_10011469_pt1 | contig 11357 bp, 12 predicted proteins | sample MAT05_FD_187208 | JGI IMG/M metagenome (GOLD analysis project Ga0209181, IMG submission 187208) | Freshwater microbial communities from Lake Fryxell liftoff mats and glacier meltwater in Antarctica - MAT-05 (SPAdes) (version 2) | ecosystem: Environmental > Aquatic > Freshwater > Ice > Liftoff... | reverse complement strand
AGGTGGCCCGGAAACCTGGAAGACCTACGAAGGCCTGGCGCTGCAGCCCGATGACTTCGCGGGCAACCAGCTGAAGATTGCCGCCTGGCACACCGCGCAACGCCTGGCCGAGCTGCAAAAACCGGTCGACCGCAGCCGCTGGAACACCAGCCCGCACATCGTGAACGCGTTTGCTGCAAGCGGCAACCAGATCGTCTTCCCGGCCGGCATCCTGCAGCCGCCCTTCTTCGACGAAAACGCCGACGACGCCAGCAACTACGGCGGCATCGGCATGGTCATCGGGCACGAGATCACGCACCACTTCGACGACCGCGGCCGCCAGTTCGACGCGGTCGGCAACCTGCGTGACTGGTGGCAGCCCGCCGACGCCGCGGCCTACAAGGCGCGTGCCGACCGCGTGGCCGCGCTGTACAGCAGCTTCGAGCCTGTGCCGGGCGTTCGCATCAACGGCCGCCAGACCCTGGGCGAGAACATCTCTGACCTGGCCGGTGTGCAGATTGCCTACGACGGCCTGCAAATCGCGCTGCAGCGCCAGCGTCAATCCGAAAAATCGGCCGGCAAGCCCGCACCGCTGGTGGACGGCCGCACGCCGGAGCAACGCTTCTTCCTTTCGCACGCCACCATCTGGCGCGGCAAGTACCGCACCGAGGCCCTGGTCGACCAGCTGCGCACCGGCCAGCATTCACCGGGCCGCTGGCGCATCCTGGGGCCGCTGTCCAACATCCCGGCGTTTGCGCAGGCCTTCAGCTGCAAGCCGGGCGACGCCATGGTGGCGGGCGAACCCATCGTGGTGTGGTGAACGCGGCCGTGTTCCATGGCGCGGGGCGAAACCCCTGCGCGTGAAAACGCGCCAGCGCGCGTCAACGGCGGCTGATCAGCATGCCCACGATGACACCGATGCCGGCGCCGATGGCCACCGACTTCCACGGATGGTCGTGCACGTAGTCGTCAGCCGCATAGCCCACCGCCTTGGCCTTGTCGGCGGCCGCATGCTGCAAGTCCAGCATGCGCTGCTTCGACTGAGCCAGGCGCTCTTGCAGACGTTGGCGCAGGCCCGCGGCGCCCTCACCCACTTCGTCGGCGGTCATCTTCAGCAGTTGCTCTGCGTCGGCCACCACGGTGCGCAGATCGGACATCAGCTTCTCGCGCTGCGCTGCGGTCATGTTGCTCATTTCAGCCATGGGTGCACTCCTGTGCTGGAAATTGATTGCCGAGACCTTATCACCGCAACGCACGAGCGCAGCATCGACATCACTGCAAGACAGCAGGCCATTGCGCGCGCGCTGCCGGGCCATGCCTCGCGCCGGTGCTGTGCGGCAATGCACAGAGCCGCAAGGCAGACAACGGCAGACTGCGCGCTGTGCCGACCCAGGCAAATGAGAGAAATTCGCTGCCGATGAATCACTACCTCGCTGCCTACGCCGGTACTTTTGCCGTGATGCTCGCGCTGGACCTGCTGTGGCTGGGCGTGCTGGCCAAGCCGCTTTACCAGAAGGGCCTGGGCGCACTGATGCTGGAACAGCCGTTGTGGCCGGTGGCGCTGCTCTTCTACGCACTCTTTGCCCTGGGCCTGGTGATCTTCGGTGTGGCGCCGCAAGAAGCCGCGCGCAGCTGGCCGCAAACCCTGACCCTGGCCGCTCTGTTCGGCTTCTTCTGCTATGCCACCTACGACCTGACCAACCTGGCCACCTTGAAGAACTGGCCCGTGGGCTTGTCGTTGATGGACATGGCCTGGGGCACGGCGGTCAGCGTGGCGTCCGCGGCAGGCGGCAAGGCGGCGATGGACTGGGCCGGCCGCACCTGAGGCCGGAGGCTCAAAGCCGCCGCAGCACCACACTGCCTACCGAGTAACCGGCGCCGAAACTGCAGATCACCCCCAGCTTGCCGGCCGGCAAATCGGCACGGTGGTGGTGAAAGGCGATGATGCTGCCGGCGCTCGCGGTGTTGGCGTACTCGCTCAGGATGATGGGCGCCAGGTTGCCGGCATCGGCATCACCCGCCTCGCGGCCCACCAGCTTCTTCAGCACCAGCTGGTTCATGCCCAGGTTGGCCTGGTGCAGCCAGAAGCGTCGCACGTCGGTGGGCTCGAAACCCAGCGCGTGCAGGTGGGCTTCGATGTGCTCGGCAGCCATCGGCACCACTTCCTTGAAGACCTTGCGGCCTTCTTGCATGAAGGTCTTGTCGCGCGCGTCGGGGTCGGTGTCTTCGCAGCGATTGATGAACCCGGCGTTGTTGCGGATGTTGTTGCTGAACTGCGTGACGAGCTTCGTGCCCAGCACTTCCCACTGGTCTGCCGAGGTGGCCGTCTCGGCGGCCTCGACGATGACGGCCGTGCACACGTCGCCGAAGATGAAATGGCAGTCGCGGTCGCGCCATTCGAGGTGGGCCGAGGTGATCTCGGGGTTCACCACCAGCACACACTTCGCGCTGCCGCACTTCACGGCATTGACGGCCTGCTCGATGGCGAAGGTGGCTGACGAGCAGGCCACGTTCATGTCGAAGCCGTAGCCGCCGGCGCCCAAAGCGGCCTGAATCTCGCAGGCCATCGCCGGGTAGGCGCGCTGCATGTTGGCCGCAGCGCACAGCACGCCGTCGATGTCGCTGCCTTGCTTGCCGGCAGCGGCCATGGCCTGCCGGGCGGCAGCCACCGCAGTTTCGGCCATCAGGCTGAGCTCGTCGTCGGCGCGCGGCGCAAAACGCGGCTTCATGCGCGTGGGGTCCAGCACGCCGGCCTTGTCCAGCACGAAACGTTGCTTGATGCCCGACGCCTTCTCGATGAAGTCGACGCTGGAATGGGTCAGCGCCTGCCGCGTGCCGGCCGAAATCTCGTCCGCATGCTGCGCGTTCTGCAGGTCGGCATAGGCGTTGTAGCTGGCCACGAGTTCTGCGTTGGTGATGACCTGCGCCGGCTGGAAGAGCCCGGTGCCCGAGATCACCACGCGGGGCGCAGTGGGTGTGTCGACGGCGGGTGAATTCATGGCGCAGGAGTCTAGGCGCCCGCCCGCTGGCCCGCCTGCCTGCCTGGGAACCGCCCGTCTGCCCGCCAGGTGCGAAACGGCGTCGATGGCGTTACTTGCGTGTGGGCGGCTTCTTTGGCTTGGCCGCGCTTTGGATGGCGTCGCTCATGCCCAGCAGCACACCGCTGACCATGGCGGTGTAGCTCTCGGCCAGGGCCTGGGCCGCGCGCATGCCGGCGGCGCGCGTCGAGCGCATCGCAGTCTGCATCTGCTCGCTCATCTGCGCGCTCATCTGCTCGGCAGTCACTGTGGCCTGCGCACCACTGAGCGTGCCGCCGGCCTGCATCTTTTCAAGGATGGGAGCCCAGGCGCTGGCCATCGGTGCGCCGGCGCCCGAAGCGGTCTTCTTCAGCGCGTCGAACAGCGTGTCTTCCATCTTTTCCAGGTCGGCCAGGGCTTTGCTGAGGTGCTTCTCTCGCAGGTCGGCACCCTGGTTCGTGAGCGTGGTCAGCGCCACGCGGTTGGCGTCCACGGCCTTCAGCATGGCCTGGTCCATGCCGGCCACGGCCTGGTCGAGCAGGTCTTCGGCGTCGATGTCGGGCATCACGTTCTTGGCAGCACCGGCGCTGGCCGCCGCCGCCACCTGCTTCAGCGCGCCACGCATGTTTTTCAGCGTCAGCTCGCGGCCCTGCAGCGCAGACATCGTGGCCTGGGTAGTGGCCTTGCGCAGTTGCGGACCTTGCTGGGCGGTGGCGTTCTCGAACATCGCGATCAGCGCTTCGGCGTCGAACATCGGCTTGGTCATGGTCTTGTCTCCTGGTGTTGAGGTGCTGGGCTTGGGGTCTGAAATGAAGTCGCAGCCAGGCATGCTCGCACCTGCGCGCCATCAGGGCAAGGCGCAACGCGCACCCGTGCACCTGCCGCTGCGAAGGTATGCTCGTTCGCCCGTGGGCACCGCCCACAACTCTCACAGTGCTTTCGCCGATGACCCGCGTCCACAACTTCAGCGCCGGCCCTGCCGTCCTGCCCGAGAGCGTGCTGCAGCAGGCCGCTGACGAAATGCTGGACTGGCACGGCAGTGGCATGGGCGTGATGGAGATGAGCCACCGCGGCCCGCAGTTCACCGCCATTGCCGCCGAGGCTGAAAGCCTGCTGCGCGAACTGCTGCAGGCGCCTGCGCACTACAAGCTGCTCTTCATGCAGGGCGGGGCCCTGGCTGAAAATGCCATCGTTCCGATGAACATGCTGCGCGGCAAGACCAGCGCCGACTACATCGACACGGGGCAATGGAGCCAGAAGTCGGTGCAGGAAGCGCGCCGCTACGGCCAGGTGAACGTGGCCGCCAGCAGCGCCAGCACGGGCTACACCACGATTCCGCCGCGCGAGACCTGGCAGCTCGACCCCGGCGCCGCCTACGTGCACATCTGCAGCAACGAAACCATCGGCGGCGTTGAATACCCGGCCACGCCCGATGTCGGCGATGTGCCCTTGGTGGCCGACATGAGCAGCAGCATCCTCAGCCAGCCCCTCGATGTCTCGAAGTACGGGCTGATCTACGGCGGTGCGCAGAAGAACATCGGCCCGGCCGGGCTGACCCTCGTGATCGTGCGCGAAGACCTGCTGGGCCAGGCCCTGCCATGCACGCCCACCGCGTTCAATTACCGGGTGGTGGCCGACAACGGCAGCATGTACAACACCCCGCCCACCTATGCCATCTACGTTGCCGGGCTGGTGTTCAAGTGGATCAAGGCGCAAGGCGGGCTGGCCGCGATGGCCGCGCACAACGCCGCCAAGGCGCTACTGCTGTACGGCGCGCTGGATGCCAGTGGTTGCTACACCGCGCCCGTGTCGCCGGAATGCCGCAGCCGCATGAATGTCACCTTCCGCCTGCACGACGAGCGCCTGGACGCCGCCTTCCTGCAAGGCGCCGAAGCCCGCGGCCTGGTGCAGTTGAAAGGCCACCGCTCGGTGGGCGGCATGCGCGCTTCAATCTACAACGCCATGCCCTTGGCCGGCGTGCAGGCGCTGGTGGACTGGTTGCACGAGTTCGAAAGAGCCAACGGCTGAACCGGCCTGCGCAGGCCACGCTGGCGCGCCTGAACGGCAGCTTCTAGCGCGGGGCGGCGCGGGCCCACTTCGCGGCGGCGCCGGTATCACGGGCCTGGATTGCGGGCACCGGGAAGCGGTAGTAGGCGGCGTTGAGATGCCGCGCGACCTGGGCGATGTCTTCTTCGCTCCATCCGAGTTGCGCATTGCCTTGCCAGAAGCGAACCCAGGCCTGCAGGCTGTCCCAGTCCTTCGCCAGCTTCTTGTCGCGCCAGTGCATTTGCGCCGTATGGCAGGTCTGGCAATGGGTGGTGTACAGCAACTCGCCGCGCGTCTGCGCCCCGGCGGCAGGCGCGAAGGCGTGGGCGCCCGCCAGCACGAGAGCCGCCCCCAGCAGGTTTCGGTTGCGTTTGCGCATGTCGCTCGATTCTGAATCAGTGTGGGGTTTCAGCATGGGTGATTTCGCTGCTTCGCGGCTTGGTCGGCGACAACAGCTGCGTGACGAGCTCCGGCGAGGCCTGGCGCACGCGTCCAGGTCTCGGGCCGAGTCGGCGGGCCGACCGTTGTTGATCGCAGGCGCAAGGCCCGCCCGCCATTCCATGATGCAGATCAAAGCGCGCGCACCGCCCTCGGTGCTTACTTGTGCCAGACCACCAGCCTCAAGGACAGACTCGCGATGACGGCACCTCAGCCCGCAAAAGAACAGCCTCTTGCTCGCTCGACGGTGTGGCGCGCCTGCGCGCTGCTCTTGCCCGCACTGCTGCTGGCGGCCTGCGCCTTACAGATCAAGAACCTGCAGCCCGCGCAGGAACTGGCCCGGCAAGCCAAGCCACCCGGTTCGGTGTACGCCGGCTGGCGTGTGTTCCAGGACAAGTGCGCCGCGTGCCATGGGCACGCTGCGGCCGGCACGGCAGGCGGCCCCGACCTGCTGCCGCGCATGCGCGAGATGGGCGCGCGCCGCTTCGTGGGTTTGGTGCTGATGCGCTATGACTTGACGCAACCGCTGGCTCAGGCGCGCACCGAGGGCTCGGCGCGCGACGCATTGATCGAAGATATCGTGCAACGCAAGCAGGGCATGCTTACCATGCCGGCATGGCAAGGCGAGCCGAGTGTCAACGCGCACATCGTGGACCTCTACGCCTACCTCGCAGCGCGCGCAGAGGGAACGCAGGGCCCGGGCCGCCCAGCGCCATGATCAAACCTTGGTGGAGACTATGAGATGCGACACGTCCTGATCACAGCAGCTGGTTTTTGCCTCGCCTTGCCCGCATTCGCGCAAAGCCCGGCGCCCACTTTCCAGACCAAGACCCTCACGCCTGAAACCGCGCTGGTGGCGGCGCAGGCGGCGATGGCCGCTTGCCGTGCGCAAGGATTTCAGGTGGGCGTGGCGGTGGTGGACCGGTCGGGCCTGACCCAGGTGTTCCTGCGCGACCGCTTCGCCGGCGCCCACACCGTGGACGTGGCCACGAACAAGGCATGGACAGCGGCGAGCTTTCGCACGTCCACGCTGGAACTGGCAGCCGAATCGCAAGCGGGCAAGCCGATGAGCGGCATCCGCAGCACACCCCGCATGCTGGCAGTGGGCGGCGGTGTGGTGATTGAGGGTGGCGGCTCCAGCTTCGGCGCCATTGGCGTGTCGGGCGCGCCCGGTGGCGAAGCCGACGATGCCTGCGCCAAGGCGGGCATCAAGGCGATTGCCGACAAGATCGAGTTCTGAGGCGGCGCGCGGTTGCCGCGCGTCGGTCTCTGCTCGCCAGACCACACAACCACAGACCACAGGGGGCCGACATGAAGGGATACGTGCAAGACATCGAGGGCATCGCCACGCGGAACGAAGAGTTTCGCCAGGTTCTCTACACCGCCCGGCATTGCCAGTTGGTCGTGATGGCGCTGAAGCCCAATGAAGAGATCGGGGCCGAGGTGCACAAGCTGGATCAGTTCTTCCGTGTCGAACAGGGCAGCGGCGAGGCCGTGCTCGACGGAGTTCGCACCGCGATTCGCGCCGGCTTTGCGGTGATCGTTCCCGCCGGCGCCAGGCACAACATCATCAACACCGGGACCGAACCGCTCAAGCTCTACACGATCTATTCACCGCCCAACCATCGCGATGGTGTGGTGCACCACACGCGTGCAGACGCCGAGGCCGACACCGAACACTTCGACGGCCAGACCTCGGAATGATGACCACGCAGCCGACGGATCGCTACGGCACCCTGTCGGCGCACGCGCGCTGCCCGCGCTGCAACACCACTTCGTGTCCCGCGAAAATCATCTGGCGATTTCTGCTGGCAGCAGGCGGTCGAACTCGTTCTTGACGACGCGGTAGCACTCGCAACTGCGCGCTTCCAGGCCCTGGCGGTCCTGAACCTCGATGTCTCCGCGGCGGCACGTGATCAGCCCGGCCTTGTGCAAGCGGCCCGCGGCTTCCGTCACGCCTTCACGGCGAACGCCCAGCATGTGGGCGATCATTTCATGCGTCGCGGCAATGTGACTGGATTGCAGGCGGTCCAGGCGCAGCAGCAGCCACTGGCAAAGGCGTTGTTCGAGCGAATGGTGACGGTTGCACACTGCCATCTGTGAGGTCTGGGTGATCAATGCCTGCGTGTAGCGCAGCAGCAGATGCATGACGGGGCCCGAACGGTCGAACTCCTCCATCAGAACGCTCGCACTCAGGCGGAAGCCGCGCCCGGCGCTCTGCACCACATCACGCGACGGCGTGGTACCGCCGCCCATCGGCAGCCAGGTGCCGACCATGCCCTCGTTGCCGATGACGGCTGTCTCTGCTGAACTGCCGCTTTCGGTCAGGTACTGCAGCGAAACGATGGCGGTGGTGGGGAACAGCACGTGGCTCAACCGGGCACCCGGTTCGCAAAGCACCTTGCCCCGCGGCAAGTCAACGGCTTCCAGTTCCGTCCGCCAGCGTTGCCAGACGGGCTCAGGCAAGCAGGCCAGCAGTCGGTTGCGCCTGGCGCCCAAGGGTTCATCGCTGCCGATGAGCAATTTGAGAGCGGGCGCTGCGCTGAGCGGCTGACCGCCATATGCACGGACATGAGACTGGGGCATGGCATCCTCGCTGGTTGATGACCGGGGAAACCTCGACGCGGTGCCGGACAAGTCCGTCGCGGCAGATCCAGTATGGCCGCTCTGGAAGACAACCGTGTCGAATTACCGCGCCTGCGCAGGGCTTCGTTGATCCTGGTCAAGAGCGTCCATCGGCAAGCGTCTTCCGTAATGGCGCAAGGCGACGTTCGACCCGCACCATCGTGACGTCGTCCGGATCGGGCTCCACCTCGAACCGAAGCTTTCTAGCCAAGGCCAGCATCGGCCGGTTGTTTGCGATCACGTGCCCCTCCATGCGCGCGTAGCCGTCTCGCCGCGAACGCCGCACCAGACTGGCCAGCAGGTGCACGGCCAGCCCGCTGCTGCGCCAGTCGTCGGCGACGGTGATGGCGAATTCGCAGACGCGGCCTTTGTCGTCGAGGTCCTTTTGGTCGGTAACGCTACCGTCGGCGGGAACATATTGCGCTGCGCCGACGATCTCGTAACCCTCGCTGGAAGGCACGGTCGCGACGAAGACAAAGGCTCGCCCCGGCACTGGATTCAGCCCCGCCTCCAGCGCTGCAGGGTTCAACTGCTTCTTGTGAACCATGAACCGCGTGTATCTCGAGTCGGCCGACAGGCGTTCGAATGCTCGAACGATCCCGGCTTCATCCGACCCTCTGACCGCACGCACGCTCACTTGCCTGCCATCGCGCAGGGTGACCAGCCGCGCGGGTGAAGCTTCCGGTGTCATTTCCGAAGACCAGACGCTGCGGTGATGCCGGGTGCCTGCCGATCGACTGCGGCTCTGTCCTTGTCCCGCAGCGCGCGCCGCAAGACCTTGCCGATGGCCGACTTGGGCAGCGCTTCTTCACGGAATTCGACGAAGCGCGGAATCTTGTAGCCCGTGAGATGCACCCGGCAATGCGCCAGCAGCGCAGCCTCGTCAAGTTGTGCATCGCGACGCACCACCAGCACCTTCACGGCCTCGCCGGTGCGCTCGTCTGCGACGCCGATCGCAGCCGCCTCGAGCACGCCGGGGTGCAGTGCCAGCACGTCTTCGATCTCGTTCGGAAAGACCTTGAAACCCGACACCACGATCATGTCCTTCTTGCGGTCGGTGATGCGAAAGCGCCCCTGCGCGTCCATCATGCCCATGTCGCCCGTCAGCAGCCAGCCATCGGTGGTGAACGCGGCCGCGGTCTCTTCGGCGCGGAGCCAGTAGCCCTGCATCACCTGCGGGCCGCGCAGAGCAATCTCACCAGTGGCTCCGACGGCAACGGGCCCGCCGTCCTCGTCGAGGATGGCCGCCTCGGTGCTGGGCAGCGGCAGACCGATCTGCCCGCTCCACTGCACGATGTCGATGGGGTTGGCAATTGCCACCGGTGCACTCTCGGTCATGCCGTAACCTTCCACCAGCGGTATGCCGGTGGCGTCTTTCCAGCGCTGGGCCACCACCTTTTGAACGGCCATGCCGCCGGCCACTGCCAGCTTCAGCCGGCGCCAGTCCAGCGCTGCGAAACCCGGTGCGTCGAGCAGTGCCCGAAACAGCGTGTTCACACCGATGAGCGCCGTGGGGCTAGACCGGACGAGCGTCTTCAGAACATCCGGCATGTCGCGCGGGTTGGCAATCAGCACGGCGCGGGTTCCCTTGCTGAAGAACGCCAGCGCGCCGGTCAACGCGAACACGTGGTAAAGCGGCAACGGAATGACCAGGGTTTCAATGCCGTCCTTCAGATCACGACCCACCCACGCCGCCACCTGCAGCACATTGGCCACCATGTTGCCGTGGCTCAACATCGCCGCCTTGGGCGTGCCGGTCGTGCCGCCCGTGTACTGCAGGAATGCCAGGTCGTCGTGGCCGAGCGACACGTCGTCAAGCGCGAGGCCGCTGCCGATGGACAGTACATCATTGAATGCCACGGTGTTGTCCATCTGCCAGGTCGGCACCATCCTTTTAATGTGCTTGACCACCGCGTTGGTCAGCCAGCGCCGCAGCGGCGGCAACATGTCGCCCACCTGTGTCGTGACCACCGTCTGCACAGCCGTCGACGCCACCACCGCGGACAAGCTAGCCGCGAAGTTCTCGAGCACGACGATGACCTTGGCGCCGGAATCGTTGAGCTGATGTTCGAATTCGCGCGGGGTGTACTGCGGGTTGGTGTTCACGACAACCAAACCAGCGCGAAGAACTCCGAACAGCGCCACGGGGTACTGCAGAAGATTGGGCATGGCCAAAGCGACGCGGTCGCCGCGCTTCAGCTTCGCCGTCTTCAGCAGCCAGGCTGCAAAGGACCGACTGGCAACGTCCAGTTGCCGAAACGTCATCGCATGGCCCATCGATTCGAAGGCAGGAAGTTCTGGAAACCGCCCGCAGGTGATGGACAGCAGTTCCTTCAACGAAGCGTATTCGTCAAGTTCGATCTCGGTCGGAATTCCGTCGGGGTACTGCGCGAGCCATGGCCTGGCTTCCGCTGACGCGGGCGATTGATCGACATGCGGTGCGGTGTCATGAACCATGAGACGCAATGCGGGATCGCCATTCGACATCTGCCACATTTGAAAAACGTGGCTGAGAAGCGGGCCGTACTGCTATCAGCCCATGACTGGATACGCCGTTGTTCATCGCGGTTCCTGTGGTATCGCTTGAAAAAGCATGCGGCGGCGGACCCGTCACGCCGTTGCCAAGGTAGCGCGGAGCCTCGCTCTCGTCTGTGCGCTCGCGCACCAGGGCATGCGGCGACCAGGCTCGCGAGGTCGCAACGACCGTCGCTCGGGCACGAGGATTGCCGAATCGCCGCATGACAGCCTGGGCCCGGCCAGCAAGCGCGACAGAACGACATGCTTGCCGTCATTGTTCGTGGCCCCAGCCGACAACCCAACGGAGAAGGAAAGAGCATGGAAAGCAAAGCGAAGCTGTTCGGACATTCCATCCACCAAATGCTGGTCGCGTTTCCGGTCGGTTTGTTGCTGGCATCGGTGGCCTTCGACGCCTTGTCTCAGGTTTTCGTCGGCTCCTCGATGTCCGTCGCAGCCTATTGGATGCTGACCGCGGGCATCGCAGGCGGCTTGCTTGCTGCACCCTTCGGTTTGATCGATCTGATGGCCGTTCCAGATCGAACGCGTGCCAGCCGCATTGGCACATGGCATGGGGTGGGCAACGTGGTGGCCTTGTGCATTTTCATTTCGAGTTGGGCCCTGCGACCCGGCAGTGATGTGGCAGCGCCGGGCATGGCCATCTTTCTTTCCGTAGTGGGTGCACTTTTCTTGCTGATGACGGCCTGGCTGGGTGGCGAACTGGTCTCGAGGCTGGGT
>Ga0209181_10011467_pt1 | contig 11358 bp, 11 predicted proteins | sample MAT05_FD_187208 | JGI IMG/M metagenome (GOLD analysis project Ga0209181, IMG submission 187208) | Freshwater microbial communities from Lake Fryxell liftoff mats and glacier meltwater in Antarctica - MAT-05 (SPAdes) (version 2) | ecosystem: Environmental > Aquatic > Freshwater > Ice > Liftoff... | reverse complement strand
CTTCAGCTTCTCGCACATCCGGTTGCCGTAGGCGAAAGCCTTGTCGCGGTGGACGATGGTGCTGAATGCATCGGCAGCGATGCCGTTCAGCAACAGGTCGACCTTCACCAGGTTGCTGCGGTGGTAACCGCTGAGCTCGTAGTCGAGGCTGGCATAGCCCTGAGTGCGCGACTTCATCTGGTCGAAGAAGTCGACCACCACTTCTGCGAGCGGGATCAGGTAGTGCAGTTCGACACGCTCGGGCGAGAGGTATTCCAACTTGGTCATGTCACCGCGACGTGTTTGGCACAGGTCCATCAGCGTGCCGGTGTACTCCTTGGGCGTGATCACGCTGACCCGGAAGTAGGGCTCCTCGATGAAGTCGATGCTCTGTGGCATCGGCAGGTCAGCAGGGTTGTCGATCAGTTCGACCACGCCGTTGGTGCGGTGCACCCGGTATTCCACGCTGGGGGCAGTGGCGATCAGCGACAGGTTGAACTCGCGCTCCAGGCGCTCCTTGACGATCTCCATGTGCAGCAGGCCGAGGAAACCGCACCTGAACCCGAAGCCGAGCGCGCCCGAGGATTCGGGCGAGTACGTGATGGACGCATCGTTGAGCTTCAGCTTCTCCAGACTCTCGCGCATCAGTTCGAAGTCGTCGCCGTCGATCGGGAACAGGCCACAGAACACCATCGGCTTCGGGTCGCTGTAGCCCTCCAGCACCTCGGTGGCGCCGTGCACGAAGGTGGTGACCGTCTCGCCGGAGCGAGCCTGGCCGACTTCCTTGATGCCGGCGATGAGGTAACCCACTTCGCCCGGGCCAAGTTCGTCGACAGGTGTCGGCACCGGGCGCCGTACACCGACCTCGATGGGCTCCTGTTGCGTGCCGGCCTGCATGAACAGCAGTTTCGATCTGCTGTTGAGCCGACCATTCATCACTCGCACGCTCGAGACCACACCGCGGTACTGGTCGTACTGGCTGTCGAAGATCAATGCCTGCAACGGCGCGTCGATGTCGCCCTTCGGTGCGGGAATTCGTTCGCAGATGGCGTCGAGCAGCTCGCCCACACCTTCGCCGGTCTTGGCCGAGATGCGCAGAATCTGCTCGGCCGGAATGCCCAGCACCGTTTCGATCTCCATCGCATAACGGTCCGGGTCGGCGGCGGGAAGGTCGATCTTGTTCAGCGCGGCCACGATCTCGAGGTCGTGCTCGAGCGCGAGGTAGCAGTTGGCCAGGGTCTGGGCCTCGATGCCTTGGGCGGCGTCGACCACCAGCACCACGCCCTCGCAGGCAGCGAGACTGCGGCTGACCTCGTAGCCGAAGTCGACGTGGCCGGGAGTGTCGATGAGGTGCAGCGTGTGCCCCTTCCAATCGACCCGCACGTTCTGCGCCTTGATGGTGATGCCGCGCTCGCGCTCGAGGTCCATCGTGTCGAGGTACTGCGACCGCATCTCACGAGCATCGACGGCGTTGGTGAGCTCGAGAATGCGGTCGCTGAGGGTGCTCTTGCCGTGATCGATGTGGGCAATGATGGAGAAGTTGCGAATGCGGGCGAGATCCATGGCGACCCGTCCGAGCTTATCGGGAGGTTCCGTGCCCTTGAGCGACAAGGTTGGGGTCCTCCGTGTGCCGCTGATAGCCTCTCGAAGCCGATTTCAAGTCCAACAAAGGGTCTCCTCACGTGGCAAATATCAAGAGTCAGAAGAAGCGCATCCTCACCAACGCCAAGCGTGCGGATCGCAACAAGGCCGTGAAGAGCGAGCTCAAGACCCGCGTCAAGAACGCCGTCAAGGCTGCAGAGACCGAGCAGAGCGAAGAGGCCCTTCGTCTCGCCGTCAAGCGCCTCGACATGGCTGCCTCCAAGGGCGTCATCCACAAGAACCAGGCCGCTCGCCGCAAGAGCCGCTTGATGAAGCAGATCAACGCGGCCACCACCGCCAGCTGAGCTTCCGAGAACTCGAACCGAACCCGGGCCGAGCGCCCGGGTTCGTTCGCGTCCGGGCTTCAACGACGTCCGGAACCTGCAAGGCGCGACAGTCGAGCGACCAGCACTTCCATGACCAGTTCCTCGGGCCACTCCTTGGCGCCGCGCAGATCGAGGTCGGCTTGTGCCAGTAGGCCGACAGCACGGGTGACGGCTCCGCCGCCGATCTTTCGGTACTGATCGAGTGCCTTCTTGGCCGGAAACCCCGGCTTGATACCCATCGCCGCAGCAGCCGAGGCCTCGTCGCGCGCGCCGCTGCCGTCGAGCGACAGCAGCTTGGTGTAGTGCCCGTGCAGGATGGACATGACCTGCAACGGGTGGCGGTCGCCGGCGCGGATCATTCGGTGCAACAACTGCAGCGAGACGGTGGTGTCTCCACGGTCGATTGCATCGGTGAGGTCCCACGGCGGAATGCCGCCGGCGTCGCCGAGAAACGGTGAGACGTCAGTGCTGGACAGCTTCTTGTCGCCGCCGTACGTCGAGCGCAGCGTGTCGAGGATGCCCTGCAGTCGGCCGGCGTCCTCGCCGAGCCATGTCGCCAGTAGCTTCGTTGCCTGAGGGTCCAGTTTCAGCCCAGCGGCCTTGATCTGTGCGTCGAACCAGCCCGTGCGCTCGGCGGCTCGGCTGGGGGCAGCGGAGCCGATGGTGGTGGCTCCGGCAGCCTTCAGAGCGTCCGTCAACGCCTTTGCGATCCGTCCGCCACCGGCCACGAGGACCAGCTCGGTGCTGGGCAGTGGGTTGTCGAGGTACACCACGAGCGACGAAACATCGTCGGCATTGAACCGGCCGACACCGCGCGCCACCACCACTCGCTTCTCGGTGAGAAACGGGGATGTCTGGGCGGCGTCGACAACGGACCGCACCTCGTAGTCCTCACTGTCGAAGTCGTCGACCATCAGCGAACGGTCGCCATCACCCACCAACGACCTCACGAGGTCGCCGATTGCGGAGAGCATGAGCGATTCATCGTCGCCGGTGATCAGGTAGCACGCCATGGTGATCTCAGACTGGCACATCTTCGGCGACGACTCGCGAGCGGCTCCACCAGGACCAGCCCAGCAGGCCCATCACGACAAGTGACCACCACAGCGCCGCCCACATAGGTGAGGGCTCCAACGCGGCAGCGACGTTGGCGACGGTCGCGACCCAGCGCGTGCCGACCGTGGCAGGCAGCATCACCAGCGGCCGCGCGACCGTCGGCAGCACAGACGCCAGTAGGCCGGCGGGTAGGCCATACAGCATCACGAACCCGGCTGCGGGCACTGCTGCCAGGTTCGCCGGCAGCGACACGATCGGCAGCCGACCGAACACCAGCACGCTGGGCAGCACCACGCCGGCCTGGGCACCGAGCGTGACAGCCATCGGAAGTCGCAACCACTCCGGGCCTGGCAGCCGTGGGGCCAGCCACGGGCCGACGGCGCAGACGCCCAGCGTCGCGCCTACGGATAGCCAGAAGCCGACCGACCAGACCAGCAGTGGGTCGATGACGACCAAACCCAAAACCGCCAGTGACAGCACCCGTACCGGCCGCACCTGTTGCCCGCGCACGTACGCCGTTGCCGCGAGCACAGCCATCACGCCTGCGCGCAACACAGACGGCTCGAACCGTGTCAGCGCCATGAACCACACGATGAGCGCGACCGTTGCGGCCCACCGCCACCACGGTCTCAGTCGTCTGAGCAACGGCAGCGCCGCGGCCAGGACGAACGCCACATTCTGGCCGGACACAGCCGTCAGGTGAGACAGACCAGATGCTCGAAAGTTGTCGACCACCCACACGGGCTGGCGGGCGTCGTCACCGATGACGAGACCCGTGAAGAGCGCTGCATCGACATCCGCCATCGTCGACTCGGCGACGCGACGAAGCTTGTCGCGGACGCGGTTGTTCGCCAAGGCGATCGGCGAGCCGTCGATCACATCACCGGCCACCTCGACGTCAAAGCGACCGACTACGTGACGCACCTGCGCCCGCCGAGCATTCGGCCCAAGTTCGGTACGGCGCCCATCGACCCAGACGAACTGACCGCTCTGGCGCTCGGCGAGCTTTCGCCGAGCACCGCCGTAGAGCCATGCGTCGAAGCGCTCGTCGTCGATCTCGAGAGTCACCCGTAGCCCCGCGCCGTATGGCGCAGGGTCGGCGACGATCTCTGCCCAGCCGGCGTAGTGGCCCAACTGCCGCGGCGCTGCCTGCTCCCACGCCCGGCCGCCAACCCACGACCCGACCAACGCAGCGCATGCACACAACAGCAGCACGAGCGGCCGCTGGCGCAGCAGCACGCCGCCGACGAGCGCAGGCACGGAGACCCACACACCTTGCCAGACGGCGACCACAAGGGTTGCCGTGATGAACACGAGCCCTGTGTCGGAGAGGTGGTGCCTGCCCTCAGCGCGCGTCACGTCGTACGCTCACTGGATGCAACCCGTGCAGGCGTACGCCCCACCACCAGCGTCGCCGGCACGCACCATGCCATCGGTGCGAAAGGGCCCACGCGAATATCGCCGGCGGATTCGCCGCCTCGGTCCGCTCGTTGCCTTGGTCCCTCCTGCCATCCTGGGCGCGACCTCGCTGATGTTGCTGCGCGCCAACTCGTCGACAGTGCGCGGTGTGCTGGGGTTCTTGACGGCGGTACTGGCCGCACCTGGGCTACTCGTAGGGGGTGCACCCATGAAGAGTGGGACCAGCCTCTACCTGGCCTCCGCCGCCGGCAGTGGCGTGTTGTGGCTGCTGATCGGTATCGCGGCCTCGGCACGCGCCACTCGCACTCCTGTTGCCACCTGGGGCGACTACTGGAAGGAGTACCTGTGGCTGGCGGGTGCGGTGTGGCTGGGTGTGGTCGGCGCGCTCGTGGCTGCCAACCTGATCCTTGGCGGCGCGTTTCTGTAGTTGTCGCACGACTGGTCCTCATACGGTGACCAGCCCGCGGAGCGCGTCGAGTTTTGCCGGGCCAATTCCACGGACCTCGCCAAGATCATCGACCGAGGCAAACGGCCCGTGCTGATCGCGGTGCGCCAGAATCGCAGCGGAGGTTGCGGGGCCAACCCCGGGCAGCGTGTCCAGATCGTGGGCCGTAGCAGTGTTCAGGTTGACGGGGCCGCTGGGTGCATCGCCGCTGCCAGGGCCACTCGCCCCGCTGGCCGCAACGACGGGTGGGACCTCGCCGATTCGCGGCACGTACACCCGCTCGCCGTCGGTCAGCGCTGCAGCCAGGTTGATGCCATCGGCGTTAGAGTCGGCGGCCACTCCCCCGGCGGCCTCCACCGCGTCGACGACCCTCGTGCCGGCCAGCAGGCGATAGACACCCGGCGCTTGCACCGCACCTGCAACATGTACGACCAGTAGCTCCGGTCCGCCCGTCGTCGTCGGGAGCACGCTGGTCGCAGCGCCGACAGGGACCGACGAAGGCGACGAAGGCGACGAAGGCGACGAAGGCGACGAAGATGCATATGGCAGCTTCGACTCAGTGGTCGCCGGCGGCGGCTTGACGAGCCAGTACGCGCCGGCCATCACCGCCAGGACGACGATCGCAGATGCCACCACACGTGCTGCACCAACCCACTGGACCCAGGCGCGTACTTGAGCCAGCACGGATACGTGTGGTGGGGGGCGATCCGGGAAGTCGGTCACCACTTCTCCCTATGTCAGCGGGCGCGACGGCCCGATTGAACGACTGGGGGAAGCCAAGGCCGAACATATCGGCCGTGCCTCGGACTACGACGCGACTCGGTCCGAAAGTTCGTCGCGTACTGCAGTCGCCAGCTGGCGGCGGGCGACCCAAGAAGCCTCGATCTCCATCGGGATACGAAGGTATGCACCGTGGTGCCCCTTACGGCGCAGCCGCCACACCGCGTAATTGCCGACATAGCGGACGCCGAAACCAAGCACGCCATATCGACGCCATTGGCGCACGTGGACCTGCTCGTGACGCAAGAGGTACGGCGTGGCCTTGCCGTGACGCACGATCACCAGCGAGCGAAAGGTGATGCCGTCGGCGCCACGAGGGACTGGGCCGCCCTCCCACAGGCGGTAACCCTCACGCTGCTCGATGACCATGGACGCAAACCCTACCGCCGATTCCGAAGGCCCCAGAACGTCAGTAGCCAGGGTCGCTGGGCCAGTTGGGCTGGAATAGGTGCCACTGCTCGGGGGAACGGCGGATCAGGAACTCCAACTCGTAGGCCAGGTTCTGGGTGATGCGTGCAACGTCGTCGCGCAGGCCGCCCAAGCGCACCAGCGACAGCGGCGGCCGGACAACTGCATGGTGGCCGTTGTAGGCAGACGTGAAGTAGCAGCCCACTGGAAGTATCGGCGCGCCAACCCGCAGGCCCAGCGTTGCGGGGCCGGCGGGCAGCGTGGTCCTCTCGCCGAAGAAGTCGACCTCGACACCCTTCCTGTCCAGGTCGCGGTCGCACAGCAGGCACACGATCTGGTTCTCGCGCAACGCCTTCAGCACCGCTGGCCCGGCAGTTGGCCCTGTGGGTACCACGGTCATGCCCAGTTCCTTGCGCAGGTCGGCGAACCACTGGAAGAGTTCGGGCGGCTCCAGCGCCTCGACCACCACGGTCAGCCTGTACCCCTGGTCGGTCATCCACCGACCGGCCCACTCCCATCCACCCAGGTGTGGAAGGGCGAAGATACAGCCATTGCCGAGGGCCAATGCATCAGTGATGTGTTCGAAGCCGTCGACGGTGAAGTTTCGATCCACGGTGCGCTTGCTCAGCGATGGCAGTCGAAAGCTCTCCACGTAGTAGCGGGCGTAACTATCGAATGCCTGCTGTACCGCAACTCGAAGCGACGCGCCTCGCAACTTCGGGTTCACCCGTTTCAGGTGGCGCTCGATCATCGCTCGCTTGGCCGGGCTGGAGAAGCTGGCGCCAAACCCAAGCGACGTGGCTGCAGCGCCTGCGAGTGGCCCAGGCATCAGCTTCGCGGCCAGCGCTCCGAGCCGATAGGTCCCGACGGTGGCAGCATCTGTGACCCGCTGGCGACCGGACGCGGCAACCGGCGGTTGGTCACTCACGGGCGACGGTCAGTCACGACGGGTCGAGGTGCGACCGGTAGCGCGCGAAATCACCGTGTGCCGCCGTTCGATGCGCACGACTCGACGGCTCTCACGACGACTGCGACGCAGTTCGATGCGCTCCGCAGTCACCGGTGCGACTGCTGCCTGCTTCCAGACCTTCACGAAGCGTTGCACCGCGGTGATGGCAGTGAGCGCAAGAGTGACCCACAGGATGGGAATCAAGAGCGGCTCGTAAACCAGTCCCAGCAGCAGCGCGATGATTCGTTCGGCACGCTCCATGATGCCGCCCTTGGCGTCGAGGCCCAACGACTCTGCCTTGGCGCGCATGTAGCTGATGACCGAACTGAGCGCCATCACCGAAAAGGGCAACATGGCCATCAGCGGGTGATCGCCACTGGCGAAGTACCACGCGACGCCGCCGAACAGCAGCGCGTCGGCAAAGCGGTCGATGGTGGAGTCGAAGAACGCACCCCGCTGGCTGGACGAGTTGGATGCTTTGGCGAGCGCGCCATCGAGAAGATCGGGAAGCGCGGCCAGTATGACCAGCAGCATGCCCAAGCGCAGTGAACCGGCACCAATGGCGACAGCGGCCCCGACCGCGACCAAGAGACCCATCACCGTCAGGTGATCGGGCGTGAGACCAGTGCGGCGCAAGCCATTCCCAAGGGGCTTGACCGCCTTGTCGATCGGGACACGAAACTTTCCGTCGAACATTGGTCCAGAGGTTACCCCTTGCCACCCGGCTCCGTACCAGGCCAACATGGCGCAATGACCGGCGCATCACCCGACGACCTTGTGGTCACCTTTCGATCTGTGTCGCGCCGGCTCCGTGAGGCACAAGGCGACACGACGAGCGAAGAGTTCGGTCGACTCTCGATCGAACTGCAACAGCTTCTCGGCGATGCCGGCCGCTTGCTGGGAACGACCGCGGACCCAACACGGTTGGCCGATGCAATAGCGGCCGTACGCCCAGATGCCTGGGAGGAAACGACCTTGTCCCGTCTGCGCGAGATCGCTCTGGACATTGGCCGGCAACTCAGGACGATTGCCGCCGCCGGAGATCGTTAGCACCGTCGCGGAGAAGTGGGTTGGACGGGCCTCGTTTCGCAAGCCGATCGCATCTCATTCGCTGGCAGACGGCCAGTCCTCCCGAAGTACCATCGGCGGCACGTCGTACCAAAGGTCACCTACGGGCACAGACATACGAGAAAACACTTCCTTTCGCCGTTCGGCCGTGTCGGGCGGCAGCGCCGGCGAGAGAAAGAGTCGCCATTCTCGGAGCAAGGAATCTGTGACGGCCGCCGGCGAACGACGCAGCAGCGCCAGGACGCACACTTCTCCTGAGGTCGTACGCACCTCACGCACCGTCTCAGCGACACTTGCCTTGACGGCAAGTACTCCTCCTAGTCGGTCAGTAACGGCCGGAGGGAAGCACGCCAGATACGAATAGCCGGGCACGCTACCCCTCACGACCTCCAAACCACCTCCGGTCGAGAGCGGGGGCGCCGAGTACCATCCGAACCATCCAGCTCCCCACTGAACGTCGCCGCCCGACGCCACAAGCAACTGCGCCATCCTTAAGGTGGCGTCGCCGAACTGCTCGTCGTTCGCAACCCTTCCAGGGTTTCCGCTGCGGAAGGTTCCGATAAATCCATGGGAGTCGGTGCCTACGTCCACCCAGACGTCGGGTGGATCTTCGTCTATGAACATGACTCCGCCACCGCAGATGGGTGCGGCTCGTCGTTTCGCGAACGACGCCCGAACCCTAGCTGGAGTTGGATTTCGACTCGCAGGGTGCGGCCCTTTCGGCTCCTTTCACCCCGAGTTCCGATGGTGACCCTGGGGGCCAGATCGCTCGCCCAAAGCGGAGGGTTTTCAACGACGGATGCGAGAACCTGGCCCATTTGTCGCTCGGGGTCTAACGGGACACTCGATCGAACCTCGAATGTGAACCAGGGCCATTGCGGCTTGCCGACGGTCGTCATCATGCACCCGCCGGGCAGAGGGCTCCGACGCTGGCCGTACATGACGCCCCACCCGCAAGTGCCAGGAGACCCGACCCGATGGTAAGAGCTATCCATCCTAATGGTCCCCAGTTTGTGGTGGTCGCCACAGGTTCCCGAAGGCGTACCTCGGCTTCTCGTAGGTCGTGAGTGATCTTGTAGTCCCGCCACTCCGGAAGGAGCGGGAGCACTCCGGTGACCTCGTACGTGTACAGACCGAGGTTCTGATTTTCCCACGAAACCACGATTGGCCCGATTGGAAGTGAGCTCGCCAATGGCCAGGGATACCCCATAGTCGAGAGTGTTGTTCCGGGACCGTAAAAATCTCGGGCATTGCTGAGCTGGCGTTGAGCAGATGCCCTCGCGCCCGCAAGCCCCCCAACTCCGAGCAGCTTAAGTTCGGCTACCTCCATTCCACCAACCATTGAGTCAGCACACAGATCAATTCGATTTCCACAACCCGTGGATTCCGTCTTCACCATGCCACCGGAGGCGCCCTGGATATGAGCCTGAACTAGCCTGTGAACCCAGTAAAAGAGGTTGATCTTCTGGAACCACTCTGTCCACGAATGAGCATCCCCCCGTTGGGCGGACACTTCATATAGGAGGAAGTCCATGTCCAACAAGAAACGGTCGCCGGGTCGCCCGGCGAAGTACCCGCCCGAGTTCCAGCGTGACGCTGTAGCGATGGTCCTCGACGAAGGGCGCAGCATCGCTGATGTCGCCCGCTCGATCGGGGTGATCGAGGGCACTCTGGGGAACTGGGTCGGCAAGGCCCGCAAGGAACGCTCGGCGGGTTCTGGTGTGACCGCTGATGAGCGTGCCGAGAACGCCGTGTTGCGTGCGGAGAACGCGCAGCTGCGGATGGAGCGCGATCTGCTCAAACGATCGCTGGCCTTCTGGGTGAAGGAGTCGACACTGTGAGCCGCTACGCGTGTGTCGCCGACCAGAAGGCTGCCGGGTTCCCGGTCACTACAGCGTGCGAGAGCGCCGAGGTGTCGACCTCGGGGTTCTATGACTGGTGCCACCGTCAGGAGGCCGGCCCGTCGGTGCGTGAGCTCGCGGACGCCCAGCTGGTCGGGTTGATGCGCGAGATCTTCGATGCCGCCGAGGGCGCCTATGGGGTCCCGCGGATGCATCGCGACCTGCGCGACAACGGGATCGTTATCAACGAGAAACGGGTCCGGCGTCTGATGCGCTTGCACGGTATGGCCGGGCGTTGTATCCGCCGCAGGTGCACCACCACGATCCCCGGCCCCGATGGGTACACGATCCCAGACCTTGTCAGGCGGGCGTTCACACCCGGCAAACCTGATGTGGCGTGGTGTCAAGACATCACCTACATCGCGACCGGTGAAGGCTGGCTCTACCTCGCCTCGGTGATCGACATCGGTAGCCGGCGGATGATCGGTTACTCGATGGCCGACCACATGCGCACCAGCCTCGTCACCGACGCACTCAACGCAGCGATCACCGCCCGCGGTGGCGCCGCCGGAGTGATCGCTCACGCGGATCGCGGGTCGCAGTACACGTCGAACGACTACCTCGATCACTGCCAACGACACCAACTCCGACCCTCCGTCGGAAGAGTTGCGACATGTTTCGACAACGCGGTCGCCGAGTCGTTCTGGGCATCACTGAAACGTGAATGCATCCGCGGACGCGTGTTCGCGACACGCGCCGAAGCCCGCCGCGTGATCTTCCGTTGGATCACCTGGTACAACACCCGGAGGCTGCATTCCAGCCTCGACTACACCCCACCCGTAAAGTGGGAACAGCAGTACCGTCAAGCGTCATAACCACCGTCCGCCCAACGGGGAGATGCCCAATTAGGGCTCACGCCAGATCTGATTGGGCGTTGATGGTGTAGTTCCATTCGCCATGAAAGTCGTGTGGGGTGAGGGGGACGGCGGCGAGTTCGGTGTCGGTGATCCGGATGCCTTTCTGGTACCACTCGGGGTCGTGGGCGGCTTGGACGGTGAGGCCGGTCGTGGTGGTGGTCGCGGAGATCAGCTCGATGATCGTGCGCAGGCTGGTGAGTGGGCGGCCGCGCCAGTTCATCGTGATGAACGAGAACATGCGGTGCTCGATCCGGTTCCATTTCGACGTGCCGGGCGGGTAGTGACAGACCGTGATGGTCAGTCCGGTGTCGGCGGCGAGTCGGGCGAGGTGCACTTTCCAGGCGCGTAGCCGGTAACCGTTGGACCCGCCCGCGTCGGCGGTGATCAACAGCCGTGTCGCGTCAGGGAAACGTTGTCGGCTCATCTGGTTCCACCAGCGGCGGATCGATTCGACCGCGAACTCGGCGGTGTCAGCGACATCACCGACTGAGACCCAGCCTTCGTTGTTGGCGACGTCGTAGATTCCGTA